>ERZ827117.10-NODE-10-length-319461-cov-13.829339_pt1 | contig 319461 bp, 288 predicted proteins | sample MGYA00519920_ERZ827117 | MGnify/ENA primary metagenome ERZ827117 (study PRJEB31778, sample SAMEA3449260) | human gut metagenome | biome: human gut; feature: human-associated habitat; material: faeces | place: United Kingdom | collected 2010/2012 ...
TCTATCCAGCTGAGCTATATGGACGTGTCTGATATATGATTATAGCCCGATCAAAGTCGAACTGCAATCCCTTATTTAGTTTTTTTGAGGTGACCGTTGTAACGCAACCTTAGGAGGCGGACGCTCTATCCAACTGAGCAGAAGGACAGCATGGTCGGAGAGTTCTCCGACCTATATTCCAATCTATATTGTAACGGGAAAGGAATTTTCTGTCAATCCTCAGAAATCACTGCAAACGTTCTTCGATGAGCGCAGCAAGCTTTCTTGCCTCTGCATCCATTTTTTTAATATCTGTCCCTTCAATCATCACGCGTACCAGTGGCTCTGTGCCGGAGGTGCGAATCAGCACGCGTCCGTCCTGTGCGAATTTTTCTTCCAGCTCCGCAATCCCTCTGCGTACCACATCATCCTCCATGTAGCTGTTTTTCTTTGCATTATTCACGCGCGCATTGACCAGAACCTGTGGCATGGTCTGCATAATGCCTGCCAACTCGGATGCCTTCTTGCCGCTGCGCTTTAGTACGGAAAGCAGCTGAATGGCAGTCAGCGTACCGTCGCCCGTAGTGTTGTGGTCAAGGAAGATAACATGACCGCTCTGCTCGCCGCCGATGTTGTAGCCATCCGCAAGCATCCGCTCCAAAACGTATCTGTCCCCGACAGAGGTCTGCAAAATATGGATATCCTTTTCCTTGCCCATCATTGTCAGCCCAAGGTTGGACATCACCGTCCCGACAATCGTATCCTTCGCCAATGCGCCTCTTTCCTTCATATCCAGACCGCAAATGGCAAGAATCTTATCCCCGTCAATCAGGTTGCCCTTTTCATCCACAGCCAGACAGCGGTCAGCGTCCCCGTCAAAGGCGAACCCGATATCCGCTCCGTTCTGCACAACCATTTCTTTGAGATCATCCATGTGAGTGGAGCCGCATTTATCATTGATATTTGTGCCGTCAGGCTCGTTATGGATGATGCACAGGCTTGCGCCCAAATCAAGCATGGCAATGGGAGCCGCTTTATAGGCTGCCCCGTTTGCGCAGTCCAGTGCAACCTTGATGCCGTCAAATTTTTCGGTGGTTGTCCGTGTCAGAAATGCAATATAATCATCTAATGCGTCCTCGGCATATTCCTTCGTGCCAAGCCCGATGCCGGTAGGACTGGGCAGAATTTCCGGATGACTCTTGATAATGTTTTCGATTTCATCCTCCAGCGCATCGCTCAGCTTATAGCCCTGATTGTTGAAGAATTTAATCCCGTTATATTCCACAGGGTTATGGGATGCGGAAATCATAACACCTGCATCCAGTCTGTATTTTCTTACCAGATACGCAACCGCAGGCGTGGGGATCACCCCTGCCACAACTGCGTGCGCGCCGACGGAGCAGATACCGGAAACCAGTGCGCTTTCCAGCATATCCCCGCTGATACGGGTATCCATAGCAACCAAAATGCGTGGTGCGTGCTTTGTTTCCTTTGTCAGCACATACGCACCGGCTCTGCCTAAGCGGAACGCCAGCTCGCCTGTCAATTCTGTGTTTGCAACACCTCTTACGCCGTCTGTACCAAATAATCTAGCCATTTTTCTTCCTCCAAAACCTTATTCGTTCGCCGATGCACTGCCGTCACCGGAAACGGTTACATCAATATAAACAGGGCTTGCGTTCAAGCCGTTGGGCAAATCCAGATGCACCAGAACCCGATGCGTTCCTTCGGACATGCCGTTTACATGTACACTGCCATTCAGATCCTCTGCGCGCAGTCCGTTCAGGCTGCTGCTGTCGCCTGTAACGGTGACATGTGCCGTCCCGAAAGAGTAGGTCTTGCCGTCCTCCTGCCCCAGAATGGTTAAACGGGATTCATCCAGTGTGAACTGCTTTCCTTTCTGCGCCGTCTCGATGGCAACCGTTACCTGTACGCTGCTGCGGTTGTCATCATTTAAGGAAATGCCGTCCGGCAGATAATTTTCCAGATTGAATGTCTTTGTCACTGCGGCAGTGCGCCCCGAAACGTCAATGCTGTCCAGATGAATGGAAAGCAGGGCATCCAAATCCTCTTTAGAGCCTGTCACCTCTGCATATTTCGGCGAGCAGGAAACCGTGCCGACCTGATAGCCGTTTGCAGGCGTGCCTGTGATATCCACCTGAATCGGCACCTGCTTTGCATCATGTACCGCATAGGAAACCGTTACCTCGCGGATGTTCAGCGAAACGCCCGTTACCTCTGCGCCATGGTAATCATAGCAGGCAAGCTTTGCGTGAATATCTGTATTTTCTTCCAGCTCCTCCGCGTTGATGATTGCCTTTACCTTCGCAACCTGCCGCACCAGAGATACGGGACCGGAAACGGTTACGGTCTCTGCGCTCAGAACAGGGTCGGAAAGGGTAATGTCGCTGTTGGGCTTGCCGTTTAATTCTACCTCAATGGGAAATTCCTTTGTCCGCAGGGTTTCCACCTGTGCCTCCACAACGGCAGGTGCCTTGCTGCTGATGGCATAGGCCGTACCGCCCTGATCAATGGAAACATTGACGGGCAGCGCAACGGAATCCCCGTTTACTGCATAAGCCAGCTCGGATAAATCCACCGAAGCGGTAATCCAGTCGGGGTTCTGGCTCAGTCTGTCCAGTGCAGTTCGCTGTGCCTTCACCTTTACGGTAATTTTTGTGCTTTTCAGCTCCTCCGCGTTGCCGACGGTCAGCCCGCGGGAGGTCAGTGTATCCATATTTTCCAAGGTTAAAGGTCTGCTGTAGTTGCGCGTATCCACAGGCTGTGTGATGTTGATTACCATAAACCACATGGTCGCGGCAATGGCAATGGAAAGCAGCTTCCAGCCAAGATCCTTCGTCAGTAATTCCTGAAATTTTTTCATTCTTTCTCCTGCCGTCCTTTCCAAATGGTTGCAAATGTTTTCTTGCTGCCTTCCTTGCGCGGCTGAGAAATCATATTTTTCAGCTGCTCAGGGGAGAGGTCACGGTAAAGCACGCCGCCCCTTGCCAGAGAGATGGCGCCGGTTTCCTCGGAAACCACAATAACATACGCATCGGAAACCTCGCTTGCGCCGATGGCGGCTCTGTGCCTTGTGCCAAGCTCCATGCTGACCTCGTTGCTGTCCGTCAGGGGCAGAAAGCATGTAGCGGCAGCCACGCGGTTGCGCCGCACAATCACTGCGCCGTCATGCAGTGGTGTATTGTGTTCAAAAATATTGATGAGCAGCTGACTGGAAACGATGGCATCCACAGGAATCCCCGTGCGTTCAAAGTCTCCAAGAGGAACCTTCTGCTCAATCAGGATTAAGGCACCTGTTTTCACAGAGCCCATTTTTTCAGCAGCCTTCACAATTTCATCCACGGTTCGTTGTGCAGCTTTATCATCGGTTTCTTCAGAGCTTCTGGCGAAGGCGGTGAAGAATTTTCCTTTGCCCAGCTGCTCCAGTGCCTTTCGCAGCTCCGGCTGGAATACAACGATAACCGCAATGATGCCGACGGAAATGGTGTTGGAAAGAATCCAAAGAATCGTATTCAGCTTTAAGAGCATGGCAACCGCCGCAAGGGCGAAAATAACCAGAATCCCCTTGAACAGCACCCACGCGCGTGTTTCCTTGATCCAGAATATGATTTTATAAATAATATAGGCAACAATGAGGATATCCAGAATATCGGAAATGCCGAGGGAGGGCCTTGCGAATTCTGTGATTCCGAGGTTGTCGAAAATGTTTTTGAAAACTTCCATCGTTCACACCCTGTCTATGCTTGTTTTCTCTGTCATGAAATGGTAAGATGTACTTCGTTCGGTACATCAATATGGGCGCAGAAGCCCAATATTTTTCATTATAGCATAAACTATGACAAAGTAACATGAAAAGATGCGGAAAAAATGAAACTTCTTTTCCTATTTTTCCTATGAAAATAGAATGTATATGATTTTTCTATCGGTTTGCTAAAAATATCGAATTGATGTAAAATTCCTGAAAATCATTTCCATGTTTTGGTTGTTTTTGTTTTTGTACAAAAGGCAGAAGGGATTGACTTTGTTTATTTTTTGTGTTTTAATAACGGTATGAAGGAATATTTTTGATATTTTGCCAAAATAAAAGAAAATTCCTTTATTGTTGTCTGACACTAATGCACGTATTCATTTTATATTCTTAAGGAGGAAGATCCAATGGCAGTTAAATTTGCAAACAGAATGAATCTGTTAAAAGGTTCCGAAATCAGAGCTTTGTTGGCACTGACAGCAAAACCCGAAGTTATCTCTTTCGCAGGCGGTATGCCCGCACCCGAGCTGTTCCCTACAGAAGGCGTTAAGGAAGCGGCTTGTAAGGTAATGGATAATATGGGTAGAGTTGCGCTGCAGTACACAGGTACAGACGGTTTTGCATCCCTGCGTGAAAAAATCGTTGCAAGAATGGCAGCGAAAAACGATATCCATGTAAGCATCGATGATATCCTGATTACAAGCGGTTCTCAGCAGGGTCTGGATTTCTCCGCTCGTGTATTCCTGAACCCCGGCGATGTTGTTCTGGTAGAAAGCCCCTCTTATCTGGGTGCAATCAATGCGTTCAAGGCTTGTGAACCTACTTTCGTAGAAGTTCCTACAGATGATGCAGGCATGATTCCCGAAGAGCTGGATAAGATTCTGGCTACAACAGAAAACGTAAAAATGATTTACGTTATCCCCGATTTCCAGAACCCCACAGGTAAAACATGGACTCTGGAAAGAAGACAGAAATTCATGGAACTGATTAACAAATATGAAATCCCCGTTATCGAAGATAACCCTTACGGCGAACTGCGTTTTGAAGGCGAATTCCTGCCTTCCCTGAAATCCATGGATACAAAGGATCTGGTAATCTTCCTGGGCACAATGTCCAAGATTTTCGCACCCGGTCTGCGTATCGGTTGGGTTTGCTCCACAAACGCAGAAGTTCTGGGCAAATACAACTTCATCAAACAGGGTGCTGACCTGCAGTCCTCCACAATCGACCAGCTGATTACAAATCAGTTCTTGGAGGATAACGATCTGGATGCACACGTTGAAAAGATCAAAGCAGTTTACGTTAAGAGACGTGACGCAATGCTGAAAACAATGGAAGAAACCTTCCCGAAGGAAGTAAAATTCACACATCCCGAAGGTGGTCTGTTCACATGGTGCGTACTGCCCGAATACATGGACGCAAAGGTTATCGCGCCTCAGTGTCTGGAAAAGAACGTTGCTTACGTTCCCGGCGGCAGCTTCTTCCCTAACGGCGGTAAGGAAAACCACTTCCGTCTGAACTACTCCTGCATGCCCGAAGACAAGATTGTTGAAGGTATCACAAAGATTGCAGAGGTTCTGAAAGCAAACCTGAAATAATTAAGTCGAAATTAGGATTTCGACTGCTCAAGCCCTCCTTTTTGGAGGGCTTTTTTATGCCGAAATTGACAGTCTGTTTCAAGGAGAATATAATGGATACAGTATGAAAAAGGGTGGACAGAGGATAGACAAAGTGGACAGAGTGGACAGGTAAAAAACACGAAAAAATTGCGAAAGCGGACAGGCAAAGGGTGGACGGAAGAAAGGAAAATTCCAATGGCAAAAGAGAATTTGTCCATACAGATAGAATACGAAAAAAAAGAGGGCGGCGTGGTGCTGAAAAAGCTGCATGGCCGCTGTGCGGAGCTGCATGTTCCTGCCAAGATTGACGGACTGCCCGTCATTGCGGTTGCCGAAAGGGCATTTGCGGCAGAAAAGGAGGCACCCCATGCGGAAATCGGCGAGGAGAAGGAGGCGAGCCTTTCCTTTGTGACGGAGCCACCTGCCGAAACCGCGGAGGGGCAGGCATTGCGAAGGGTTTTCCTGCCGGATACCATTGCGGAAATCGGGGCGTATGCCTTTTCGGGCTGTGCCGCACTGGAACGGGTGCATTTGCCGGAGAGATTGACGGCGGTTTCCAAGCGGATGTTCGATGGCTGCGGGGCGCTGCAGGAAATTTCCCTGCCGAGGGCGGTCAGAAGCATCGGGGATTATGCGTTTTACGGCTGTGAACGGCTGAAGGAGCTTCGCCTGCCGGAGGGCGTGGAAAGCATCGGGCGATATGCCTTTTATAACTGCCGCAGGATGGAGAAAATCAATATCCCGCTGGCGGCAAGGGAATTAAATACGGGGCTGTTTCTGAACTGCGACAGTCTGAAACACCTTTCCTTCGGGCGTTGCAGACATATCTCCGATTTGATTTCGGGACTGAACCATGAATTGCAGCTGTCGATTGATTTCCCCATCGAGGGCGGCGAAACGAAGCACGCGGAGCTGGTACTGCCCGATTTTCAGTATGAATATATCGAGGATACGCCGGCAAGGCTGTTCCATCAGGTGAATTACGGCACGGGGCATATTTTCCGCCAGTGCATCGGAAATTCCGAGATTGATTTCCGCCGTTATGATGAGATTTTCTATCTGACGAAGCGCGAGGATGCCGCGGAAACGGTGCTTTTGCTTGCCATGAGCCGCCTGCGGTATCCGTATCGCTTGCAGGAGAAGCATAGGGAGGTCTACCTTGATTATCTGCGGGAGCATCTGCTCTGGGCGGCGGCGTATTTCATGGAGCAGAAGGAGGGGGAAACCCTGCGGCTGTTCGCGGATTGGGGACTGCTGACGGCGGAAACCACACCCGAATTGATTGCCCTTGCGCAGAAAAAGGGGCAGACCGCAGTGCTCAGCTTTTTGATGGATTATCAGCACAAAACATTCGGTGCAACCAAAAAGAAAAAAACATTCGACCTATAATAATACATATTTTTGATATACCGCAGAACCATGAAATGGTTCTGCCGTATCGGGTCGAGGGGGTGACCCCCTCGTGGGAGTTTGAGGGTGAAACCCTCAAGGGTTTAAGGTTTTAGAAAGAAGGTGAGAAGGCATGAACGAAACACATCAAAACCTCATCCGTATCGGTACGGATATTTTAAGCGCATCGCGTAACGAGCTTTACCTTTCCATGCGCTTTCTTGATTTGGCACTCAGCGGTCTTAGGTACGAAATGAACCTTTCCTCATTGTACGTCGGGACAGACGGCGAAAAGATATTGTTTAACCCGCGCTACCTCGTACAGCGCTATCTGAGCGACCGCGTGCTTGTCAATCGCGCCTATCTGCACATGGTTCTGCATTGCCTGTTCCGCCATCCCTTCCATCTGAACCATCGGGATGAGGAGCTCTGGCACCTCGCCTGCGATATCGCGGTGGAATCTATCGTGGATTCGCTGTCTGTGAAGGCGGTGCGGCTCGTTGTCTCCGATAAACGAAACGAAATGTACGATATGCTCCGCAGAGAATTGAAGGTGCTTTCCGCTGAGGGCATTTATCGCGTGCTGGAAGAAAAAAAGCTTTCCTTGCAGGAATTCGGTAAGCTACAGCTGGAATTTTGGGTAGACGACCATGTTTTCTGGGAGCATCAGAAGGATGACGAGGACGAGAATAACAAGGACGAGGATAACCAAGATAACAGCAACGACCAACAGCAGGAGCAGGAGGAACAGGACGAAAAACAGCAGCAGCTGGAGGAAAAATGGACAGAAATCGGGGAAAAGACCGAAACTAACCTTGAAACCTTCTCCAAGGATATGGGCGCAGAGGCAGGGGAACTTCTGCAATATCTGAAGGTCGAGAACAGGGAACGCTACGATTATCGGCAGTTTTTGCAGAAATTCGTGACGCTCAAGGAGGATATGCGCGTGGATGATGATGCCTTCGATTTTATCTTCTATACCTATGGCTTGCAGATGTACGGCAATCTGCCGTTGATTGAAGCACTGGAATATAAGGAAGTGAAGAAGGTGGAGGAGCTGGTGATTGCCATTGATACCTCCGAATCCTGCGAGGGGGAAACGGTGAAGCGGTTCTTAGAGGAAACCTACGCGATTCTTTCGAGCAGTGAAAGCTTTTTCCATAAAATGAACGTGCATATCATACAGTGCGATGCGGCGGTGCAGATGGATAAAAGGATCACCTCCAAGGAAGAACTGGCGCAGTTTATGGAGGACTTTGAGCTGAGAGGGAGCGGCGGTACGGATTTCCGCCCTGTGTTCCAATATGTTGATAAATTGATTGCCGAAAGGGCGTTTCAGAACCTAAAGGGTCTGATTTATTTCACAGACGGCTATGGCACCTTCCCCAAGCGCAGACCGCCTTATGATGCCGCCTTTGTGTTCTATCATGAGGATTATACGGATGTCGGCGTGCCGCCATGGGCGATGAAGCTGATACTGGGGAAAGAGGATTTGTCCTTGGGACTGCCGTCTCATGGGCGTTAGGAGGATAGCATGAATATTAAAAAAGCGAAGGAAGAAATCAAATATGCCATTCAGGCGTATCTGGCGAAGGACGAGTTTGGGGAATACCGTATTCCTGCGGTCAGACAAAGACCCGTTCTGCTGATGGGCGCGCCCGGTATCGGGAAAACCGCCGTGATGGAGCAGGTAGCGAGGGAGTGCGGCGTGGCGTTGGTGTCTTATAGCATTACCCACCATACCCGCCAGTCTGCCATTGGCCTGCCCTTCATCAGCAAGAAGGAATACGGCGGAAAGGAATACACCGTAACGGAATACACCATGAGCGAAATTATCGCATCGGTTTATGATAAAATGGAGGAAACCGGTTTACAGGAGGGGATTTTGTTTATTGATGAAATCAACTGTGCCTCCGAAACGCTTGCGCCTGCCATGCTCCAATTTTTGCAGTGCAAGACCTTTGGGGCGCATAAGGTGCCGGAGGGGTGGCTGATTGCCGCGGCAGGCAATCCCCCCGAATACAACAAAAGCGTGCGCGAATTTGACGTAGTAACGCTTGACCGTGTGAAGAAAATCGACGTAGAGCCTGATTTTTCCGTCTGGAAGGAATATGCCTATCAGCAGGGCATCCATGGGGCGATTCTGTCCTATCTGGAAATTCGCAAGGATCATTTTTATGCCATGGAGACAACGGTGGATGGCAAGCGGTTTGTGACGGCGAGAGGATGGGAGGATCTTTCTACCATCCTGAAGGTGTATGAGGATATGAATCTGCCTGTAGAGGAAGGACTGATTTATCAGTATTTGCAGCACCGCAGGATTGCAAAGGATTTTGCGAATTATCTGGATTTGTACCGCAAATATCGCACCGATTACCGCGTGGACGATATTTTGCAGGGGAGCTATACCAAGCAGGCGGTGACAAAGCTGCAGGATGCACCGTTTGACGAGCGGCTGAGCGTGATGGGACTTTTGCTGAGCAGGCTTTCCGAGGGCTTCCGTGGGGCATACGAGGCGGATTTGACCGTAACGGGACTGCATGGGGCACTGTTGGAGCTGAAGGAGCGGTTCAACAGCCCCTATTGCAAGGAAACGCCTTGGGAGAACCTCTTTACAGGACTGGTGGAGGAAAGAGAAGCTGCCTTTACGAAGGAGCGGAAGGCGGGACTTCTGGAGAAAACGGCGGAGCATGCCTGCATGCGTGAATTGGAGCGGCTGCATTTCTTCCTTGCGGAGGGCAAGCGGAACGGCTGTCGGGAAAAAGAGGATGCGTTTGCGCTGGTGAAGGGACTTTTCGCAAAAGAGGCGGAAGGACGGGAAAACGCCATTGCGGATGCGTCTGCGATGCTGGACAATGCCTTTGCATTTTTGGAGGAAGCCTTCGGCGCAGGGCAGGAGATGGTTATCTTTATTACGGAGCTGACCACGAACTTCTATAGCGTGAAATTCATCAGCGAGAATGGCTCGGAGAAATATTATCGGTATAACGCGGAGCTGCTGTTTGATGAAAAGCAAAAGACGATTTTGCAGGATATTGAGAAGGCGAAAACGGAATTAAATCTTCTGTTTTAAAGAAAAGAAAAAGGCTGTCATCCCTTTTACTGGAATGACAGCCTTTTTGATTGCTTTCGTTTAATATTTGCTCCAATCCGGCTCTGCGGTCAGTGCTGTCCATGTTTCATACTTGGAATCCTTCTGCTCATAGGTGTGGCTGTTGGTTGCCTCCTGCACAGCCAGATAATACCATGCGCCGGGCTGATTATCGGGCCATTTGGTCATGCTGTCCAAAAGGTCGGCCTTTGTTTCGGGCATACGGCAAAGCACACGGTTAATCAGTGTCATTGCCTCTGCTCTTGTAATCGGGGCATCGGGGTGGAAGCTGCCGTCCGTATAGCCGCTTACCCAGCCAAGGGTGGCGGCACGCTCAATTTCCTTTTCCGCCCAATGGCCGGAAATATCCGTAAAGCCGCTGTTTTCCTCTGCTCTGCCGCTGTCAAAGCGGGCGCAGATGGCGGCAAATTCCGCACGGGTGATGGGGGCCTGCGGTGCAAAGCTGTTTGCTGTGCGGCCCTTGAGAATATTCATGCCTGCCATGGTGGAAACTGCTGTGTTGTACCAGCTGTCCTCTGTTACATCGGCAAAATCGTTGTGCTTGCTGAGGTTTTCGCTGCGCACCTCCTCCTTCAGCAGGCGGAAGAAGATAGCGGCGGTTTCCGCACGGGTGATGTTGCCCTGCGGCCTTACGTTGCCGTCTTTATAGCCTACAACATAAGCAAAATGATTGCTGCCGTTGAGCAAAGCGGGAACCTTTGTCGGCGTGGTTTCGCCGGTATTGTTGTCTTTGTTATTTTCTTTGTTGTTATCCTTGTCCTTGTTTTTGTCTTTGTCTTTGCTGTCGTCATCACTGCTGCTGTGGTGCTTTTTGCCGAAGATATAGGTATAGGTTACATTGCCGCTGATACCGTTTTCTTCGGTATTTGGTGTCACATCCCAATGACCGGGGGTGTTTTCATAGCCTGCGGCAGGAATCATAATGGCGGGAACATGGTTTGCATCCAATGTGCCGCTTGCAGAACCATTTGCCTGCGGATGCAGTACAACGGTAACCGTTTTATCCTCTGCGGTGTTGCCAGACCAATAGCCGTTTACGATTTTGAAGGTGACGGTGGCATTTTTTGCCCAGTGTGCATAAACGGTTGCCGCACCCTTGAAGGTTCTGGTGCTAAAATCAATGGGTTCTCCGGAGGAATTTTCTGCACTGTCATACCATCCAAGGAAGGTGTAGCCTTCCCTTGCGGGGGGACGCAGGGCATCAATATGGTCGCTGTTTGCAGGTACGGGGACGTAGCGTTCGGTAGGTCTGTCCTCCATAAGCTCCCAATCGCCGCCGTTGGCATTAAAGGTAACAATGGGCCACCATTGTGCCACGAAATTCAAGTCAGACTTTATCGTCATATCCTGAATTGCCTTACTGGTGTAGAAGGTGCCTGTGGCGGCAGAGGAATCCGCCGCATGGGTCGCAGGCTCGTCTGCGTCCTCTGCATCCTGTGTATCCTCCTGCTCTCCCTGTGTATCCTCCTGCTCTCCCTGTGTATCCTCCTGCTCTTCCTCTGTATCGAGGAGAGATGTTTTATAATCATCCCTCCAACCCTCGAAGTAGTAGGTGTGTGCAAGCTCTGTGACGGGTGTGGGAACGGTATTATGTTCCTTGGCAAGTGTAGAGCCGTAAGGAACGGTATAGCTTATTGAGTAATCATCTGTATTAAAATGCCCCTGTGCAGGCTGGAAGTAGTCCGCATAGAAGGTTACGGTGCAGGGATCGTGTGTCCATTTGCCGTAAAGCGTCAGGTTTTTTGTGTCATTTGCGTTGTCTGCAGGGAAGGCATACCTGTCGCTAATTGCTGTGCCGGTTAATGCTTCGTTTGTATACCAACCGCTAAAGCTCCATTTTTTATCAGCAGAGGTTACGGTTGCAATCTCAAAGGTCGGATTTGTGCCATCACTGCTTTCTTTTTCTTCCTGCTGTGCAGGCAGGCGCACACCCTCAGGTACCTCTGTGCCTACCCAACGATAGGTAATCGTATAGGTGTCTGCTTCGGGGAAGGTATAGGTGTAGGCATAGGTGCCGTTCTCAGTGATGGCATCCGTATTGGTATCGGGGGCGTTGTTCCCCCAAGTGCCGGGGGCTTTGTAGCCTTCTGCGGGTGTCATATCTGGATTATCTACATGAGGAACCAAATCGGGTGTCAGCGTGCCCTTGCCGTTGCGCAGAGGAACCTCAATGGTCAAGGTTTTCGTATCATTCGTTTGGGTTGTGTTTTTGTACCAATTGCTTGCCGCATTCCAACCGCCGTTTACAACGGTAAAGGTAACCTCTTTTGTGCCGATTCTCGTCCAACTGCCGTAAAGGGTGGTATTCTCTGTTAGGTTTTCGCCGTTTTCGCCATAACGCTTTGTGCAGGCGGAATCCTTATACCAGCCGTCAAATTCATACCCCTCTTGGGATGGTACGGCGGGGGTAAAGGAGGCGGTTCCGCTGTCGCTCAGTGGAAGGGAAACGGTGGAAGGCAACTCTGCGCCTTCGGGGATGACAGAGCCAATCCATTGGAAATTTACATCAATGGAAGGAATCCAACGCCCATACAGGGTGAAATCACTGCCGAAGGCATCATATACGGTATCCTGATAGGCAACGTATTTTTTTCCGTCATACGTCCAAGTTTTCTTTTCGTTCCCCTCATGGTCAATGTTGTCGTCAATGCTGTCATCCCAAAGACGATACCAACCGTCGAATTTTAATTTCATGGTGTCGAGGGTGGTTTCGTTTTGTTCCGGAGTTGTGGGGCTGTGCTTCACACCACGCGCGGCGTGCTCGTGTTTGGGCGGATCGAAATCCGGTGTCCAACGCCCTGCCCATTTATAGTCCACACATACGGGATCGGTAATGGTAATGACTGCTTTTACGCCGTAGGCAGTCCCTTCTGTGCCTACAGGGGGAATCGGCTGAAGGCTGAGTGCCGTTTGAATACTGTCGCCACTGCCGATATCGGAAAGGCTCCGCTCGATGCGCAGAAAGGGGGTTGCGGCAAATTGCGGATTGCCGTTTGCATCATACCCCGTAAAGCGGTAATAATCCACAGAGGCAGTTTCGTTGATGGCACTGCTTGTAAGAATATGGTGTTTCCCTTTCAATTCCTTCCAAGTATGAGAGGTATGCGCTGTGGATTTTTCTTGGAAGTTATCCACATTGATATGCAGGCTTTTCGCATTTGGATTGACATTTGCGTCAATCTGAATCAGCAGTTCATTGAGCGCCTCATTAATATCATGCACTTGGCTCAAGCCCTTGAAATAGGGTGTGCCATCCAGTGTGTTGGAATTGCCGCAGATTCCGGTCATGGTTTCATTGAATTGTGTACGCTGATCCTCTGAGGACATTCCGCTTTGCAAGGTCAGCGGACGGAAGTCGCCAAAGCCGAAGATGGTGGCGTTATAATTATTTTTCAATTCCGTTGCCGCTGCCTGTGCCGCCTCAGAGCGGAGACTCTGAACGCCTATGCCGTTCTGATAGGGCAGAGAGCTGGCGGCAACAAAGATGATAAGGTTGCGGTCCTCGCCTTTGTGTTCTTTTGCAATTTCTGCCAACTGCTTTGTGATTTGCAGACCTGCATCCATACGGGAGGCACCTGCGTGCCAAGATACCATTTTATCAACATCAATGACATTCTTTGCATCGTCAATGCTCATAAAAACATCATCATAGTCTTCATTGGCAAGATAGCCATCCGGCATCTTCGGCAGGGTTGTTTCGCCGTTATTTGGGATGCTGCTCCATTCTGTCCAACCGCTTTGGGAATGGAATGCAGGTGATTTATCTGTGTTACAGGTATAATAGCCTGTGTTCAAGCTGGGGTTTTGGGTTGCAGATAGCTGTGCGCCGGGGTGCTGACTTTCGATGTATGAATCGGATGAGCCGCTGTTATTGATACGCCCAAAGCCTGCGATTGCCACCCGATGTTCGCCTGTGGTGGGGGCAGGAAGATTTTGCAGCAGATTTTCCATGGACTTGAGAATATCCGCTCGCTCCTGCCCATACTGCGTTGTATCATTTTGCGTATTCATAAAGGCGGATTGCTCTATCAAGAAGATGATATCGCAGGGCTTAACGGTGCGGGATTGGTCATCCGTATCCGTCAGATAGGCTTCGATTTGCGCTGTAATCTGCCCCGTTTCCGCTCCGCTGTTGTCAAAAGCGTGTTTCACTGTGGCGGTGACATGCTGCGTTGTGGTACTTTCCCCTTCTGCCAATGCGGAAGCAGGCAAAAGGGCGAGTATCATGGAAAACACCAAAAGATAAGAGAGTATGCGTGTTTTCATGAGATTCCTTCCTTTCTGCTATGAATGATTTTCGATAAAATTTGCTGTTTTTGACAATTTTTATTTTATTATAAGGAAAATACCAAGTCAAGCGACTGCAAATAATTTCGAATGATTTTATATGGAGCAAACAATCGCTATCAGGTTATTCTTCTGTCTAAATAATTTCGACTTTACTCAAAATGCTCCGGATGAAGCCCCGACCAGCCTGTCTGGGGCATGGTCAGCAGACGATAGATATCCTCCTGCTCTATCTCGAAATCGAAGATATCGAGGTTTGCCTTCATGCGCTCCGGTGCGGAGGATTTCGGCAGGGGCAGGACGTTATTTTGCAGGCAGAAGCGCAGACAGATTTGCGCCGGACTTTTGCCGTATTTTTTCGCAAGTTCCAGAACCAAAGGGTCCTCCAGAAGCCGCCCTCTGCCAAGGGGACTCCATGCCTCCGCCTGTATGCCGCGGCTCTGGCAGAACTGTAATGTTTCATACTGCGGATAGCCGGGGTGGAATTCAAACTGATCAATCATGGGGACGGTATTGGCGGTTTTCAGAACGTGCAGGAGGTGCTGCGGCAGGAAATTGCAGACACCGATGGCACGCACTGCGCCTTCATCATAGAGCCTTTCGAGTGCCTTCCAGCTTTCCGTTACCAGAGGCTTCCAATCTGCGCCGGGGAAGGGCAGGGGCCAATGAATGAGGAACAAATCCAGATACTGCACCTGCAAATCTTTGAGGGAGGCTTCAAAGCTTGCCATGGTTTTATCATAGCCTAAGTCCGTTTTCCAGACCTTAGAGGTCAGGAACAGCTCTCTGCGGGGGATACCGCACTGCCGCAGGGCGTTGCCGACCATTTTTTCGTTTTCGTATCTTCTGGCGGTGTCGATATGGCGGTAGCCGGATGCTAAGGCATCCAGAATGATTTTTTCCTCCTTTACAAGCCAGGTGCCAAAGCCCAGAAAGGGCAGCTCCGTCCCGTTTTCCAGAACAAATCCTTTTTCACTAATCATGGCTGTTTCCTCCTTATAATTCTTCCAACAGCGCAAGTGCAAGTGCTGTCAGCGTTTCTTTTGTGTTTTTTTCGGGCGCACGCAGAACGATATCCAGCAGCTCCGCAAGGATAGTGCCTAGGATTTTGCCGTGCGGCGCACCGAGTGCCATCAAGTCCTGTCCCGTTAGGGCAAGCGTTTTCAGAGAAAGACAATCCCCTGCCGCAAGGATTTTTTCCAAGGTGGCTTTTGTCTCGGCGTGGGGAGAAGTGGGACGCAGGATGCTTTGCAGAAGCAGAAGCTGCTCTGTTGCCTCCTGCCCGATGGTGCTGAGCTTTTTGCGGAGCGGATAGGGCTCTGTCGGCAAATCCGCGGACAGCTCCTCCAGAAGCAGGGAAATCCGCTTGAGGGAGTGGTTATCGAGCCGCATACCTTTTAAAAAGCCCTTCACCTCGCCGATGGGGTAATGCTGCAAAACAATGCACCACCGCAGAATATTATCCTTCGGGCAAAGGGAAATTTCCTCCAAAAGGGTCTGGCTGTTTGCGATAAGGCTTGCGGAAAGGGTCGCATCTATCTGTGCGAGCAGACCGCTTTCCCAGAGCAGGGGCATTTTATTCGCAAAGGGCGCAAGCCAGAGCTTTTGCAGCTCCTCACGAATTCGCTCCGCACTGATTTTCTGAATCAGCGCCGTATTGGCGCAGAGCGCCGCCCATGTTTCGGGGTCAATCGCAAAGCCAAGCTGCGCGGAAAAGCGCACACAGCGCAGCATCCGCAGGGCATCCTCCTGAAACCGCTTTGTCGGCTCACCTACGCCGCGAATGATGCCTGCGGCAATATCCTCCTGCCCATGGAAGGGGTCGCGAAAGCCCTCCTTGGGGTGATAGGCAATGGCGTTCATGGTAAAATCGCGGCGGAGCAAATCCTCATTCAGCTTTTTGGTGAAGGAGACCTCGTCCGGATGGCGGCAGTCGGCATATTCGCCGTCGATGCGATAGGTTGTGACCTCATAATTTTCATGATGCAGGACGACGGTAATGGTGCCATGCTTGATGCCCGTATCAAAGGTATGGTCGAAGATGGTCTTGGTTTCCTCGGGCAGGGCGGAGGTGGTGATATCCCAATCCTGCGGTATGCGCCCCAGAATGGAATCGCGGACACAGCCCCCGACGATATACGCCTCATGACCGCCCTCATTCAGTTTATTCAGAATCCAGACCGCGTCCTGCGGAATGGCAATATTCAGCTTCTGCAAGGCTTCTCCTCCTTTTCGGAATTTTTTATAAATGAATTATATCATAAAATTACTATATGGACAAAAAAAGAACATCTGCGGAGAACAGATGCTCTTTTTTTCTATAGGGGAAATAATACAATGGATTTCGGGAATTATTTCTTATCGTAAGGCTTTACCGTAACCTCTTTTTTATCGAAGTCGATGAAAATCTGATACGCGTAGTTATCCTCGCTGGTATCCCAGACCTCAACGAATTTCGGGGTTACCTCGATGATGATTTCGGAATCCTCGTGGCTGTATTTATTGTAGCTGCCCCAGAGGTGCTTTTTATAAAGGCCTTCAAACACTCTGCCGGGCTCATCTACAACCAGACCGCAGTTTTTCGCAGTCCCTTCCACCTGAATGCCGCCATAGCAGAGGGCAACATTGGGGTTTTCGTAAAGCTGCTTTGTTTTGCGGAAGTCCTTGTCTGTTTTGAAATAGATTTTGTCATTGTAGAACAGGCAGCTGACGTTGCGCACCATAACGTAATCGTTTACGCTGCTGGCAAGCGCCATAATCTTCCAATCGCCCAGCTGTTCAAAGAAAAGGGCTTTTGCCTGTTCAAAGGTAAGGTTTTTGTCTAAGCTGAATTTCATTTCGGTTTCTCCTTTACTTCTCCGTGCTTTTTATACTCAGATTTTTGTTTCGTCCGCTTTCTTTATGGTGCTTGCCTTTTTATTTTTTGCAGAGGCATTGCCGTGGATGATGGGGCTTAAGTGCTTATACAGCAGCATTGCGCCAACGGAGTTGATGCCGCATTTAATCAGGTTGAAGGGCAGAATCCCAAGGATTGCCAGTGTGAATACATTGGAAATCAGAGGGTTGACCTCGGTACACATGGCTACGAAATAGCTCATATCCTGTCCCATCAGTGCCATATAGAAGGGAATGATGATATATAGGTTGGTAAAGATGGCAACGATGCCTGTGAAGACAGAGCTGATTGCCATACCGATGATTGCGGTTCTTTTAGATTTTTTCTGGTGATACATGATAACGGGAGGCAGCACATACGCACAGCTGAGCAGGAAATTCTGCAGCTCGCCCGTAAATGCGGAGGAGGTACCCTCGGTTGCCAGCTTCAGCAGGATTTTCACCAGAATGATGCAGACTGCCTGCAAAGGCCCCATGGCAAAGCCGCCGATGATTTCTACCAGACCTGCCAGATCAAAATTCATGAAGGGGGGCAGGAAGGGAAGCGGGAAATCAATATGCAGCAGGATGCAGCAGATGGCACCCATCATGGCAATCATGGTTAAATCTCTGGTTTTGAATTTCGTTTTCATGTTTCATTCCTCCAATTTTTCTGATTGGATTCTTCTTAAGACTTGCGATTGACACTGCATTTTTGCAATAAAAAAGCCCTCGGAACACATTCCAAGGGGCATTGCATGCGCAAACAAATTTTCATGCGAGAAACGCATGAACAGCATCAAAGTTTCTTCTCTCATCCGGACTGTTACCGTCGGTCATGGAATTGCACCATATCAGCCTTTTGTATCTTTCGGCACTTCGCGCTTTAAGATACTGGAGGGTCGCGGACTTTTACCGCCGGTAGGGAATTGCACCCTGCCCCGAAGAATCACGTTATATTTTTCACATTCCAACCATAACACAAAAGGCTGTTGTGTGCAAGAGGGAAATGTAAAATTTGTGAAAAAATTATTTTTTAAAAAATTTGAAAAATGTTGTTGACAGGAGAACAAGTTCGTGATAATATATCTCTTGCAGTTAGGAATTGCAAAACAAAGCAAACAAACATTATGCGCCTTTAGCTCAGTTGGTAGAGCAACTGACTCTTAATCAGTGGGTCTAGGGTTCGAGTCCCTAAAGGCGCAGCTTGAAAAAAGCGGGATGGATTAACTCAGGGTTGGTTCATTCCGTTTTTATATTTTATATTTTTATATTTTAAAGGATAACAGCCATTCTCGGTACGGTCGGGAATGGTTCTTTTTTTTGCCCTTGCCCCATAGAATGTTTCAGAGACGATGTTCGGTCGCAGTGAAACAGGGGGAGTGAAGTATGGAGGAGATCTATGAAAAAATCATGCGAGAGGGCTACGGCTTGCAGCTGCGCCACGGCACAAGAACGCGGACAGGTCTGGTCTGCCGGACAGACAGGGGACTTCGCGAGCTGAAAAAGCCGCGCGGCAGTACGGACAGCCTGCGGCTTGCGTTTGATGTGAAAAAGCGGCTTCGGGAAAACGGCTTTGCGAACATCAGCCGCTGCTACCCGACGCTGGAGGGAGAGCCGTTTTATCGGCAGGACGGGACGCTTTATATTCTGGAGGACGTGCTGCCGCAGGGGACACTGGCGGAGGACTGTGCGGAGACCTTTTTGCAGGGGGCAGAGACCTTAGGCGAGATGCACGCGGCGGCAAAGGGGCTTGCAAGCGAGGCGGCACACTGGGAGAAAAACCGCCTGCCGCAGCTATACGCCAAACGGCGGAGCGAGCTGGCGAAGGTGCGCCGCAGGAACGACAAACGGGGCAGCTATGACGCGATTGATTTATTGCTATTACAATATTATGAGCCATACATGGAACGGGCGGCAGAGGCGGAGGAGCTGCTGTGCAGGGGCGGCTATGCGGAGGCGGTAGCACGGACGGCGCAGGAGGGCGGCTTCTGCCATAATGCCTACAAGGGGGAGGCACTGCGGCAGGAGACGGATGGCAGGATTTTTGTGGGGAATTTCGATAAATGCAGCGCAGAATTGCCATTGGCAGACCTTGCGGCATATATCCGCCGCTATTTCAAGAAAACGGAGGGGACGGCGGCAGGGATTTCTGCTATGCTGGAGCGTTACGGCAGGCATTGCCCCCTTTCCGAGAGAGATATGATTTTATTGCAGGGGATGCTGCTGTATCCGGAGAAATTTCTGCGGCTCATCAATGAATATTATAATCGGCGCAGAACGTGTGTCTCGCCTGCGATGCGCGAGCGGCTTGCGGCGGCGGCGAAGGAGGAGCTGAACGGGGTTCGTTTAAAAAGTATCATTGCGGGCGGCTGCTAGGAGAACACGCTAAGTCGAAATCAGGATTTCGACTTGTCAGGACAGAAGAATAAACCGATGAGTTCCGGCGGCAAAGCCTTGAAACTCCCGGTTTTCCTCAAGTGGGCAAAGCCCCCTTTGCGGATTTTACTCGGGAAACTCTTTGTTTCCCGAACCCTTCCGCTATTTTGGAGGTACTTTCGCGATGGGCGAAGTACTTTTTTTGTTGCAACTTCTCTGACTAGGGATTAAAATAGAGGATGAAGAACTCTGCAAAATTTTCCCCGAAGGAGGAGAAAAGGATGAAGAAATATCATTTTCAGGAAAACGAGAAGGACTTTGGTTCTACCGTTCGTTTGGATGCGATAAATGATAAGGTGAAGGAAATCAAGAAAAAAGAGGAAACAGACGAGCTGGGGGACGCAAACGAATTTCTGAATGTGTTTGAATCGGAAAAATTCGACGACCCTGCGGAAACAGATGGAAATACAGAGGATGCCCTTGTGGATACTCTAGAGGATGCGGATGCTTTGGAGGATGCTCTGGGCGAAACAAGAAGGGACGGCGTTTTCCCTGCGCCTGCCGAGGAAGAAGGCGAGGAGGACGATTGGGAGGACGATGACGAGGAATACGAAGGAGAGGGACGCGGCATTTTTGCCTTGGGCGAATCCTTCGGGCTGAATAAAAAAACGGTTGCACTGGTGATTGTTTTGGCGGTGCTTGCGTGCGGAATCGGGTTTTCTCTGGTGCGGTGCAGCTTTCACCCGAGCAAGACAATCCCTCTTGTGGAGGAGGAGGCAGGGACACCCCTGCTGATTCAGACAGACCGCGGAGACGGCGAATATCTGGCGTATGATATTGCGGAAGCGGAGCGAAAAACCGTATTCCTGACGGAGAAAACAAAAATGACGGACGCAAGCGGACGTAAGATTTCCAAGGCAAGCCTTGCGGAGGGCGACCTTCTGGCGGCGGAGCTGGATGAGGACGGCAAAACGCTCATCAGCGTGGACTACAGCAGTAATGCCATCCGCACAGAGGAAGCAACGGGGCTGACCGTCAACCGCAAGAAGCGGACGCTGACGAATAAAGCAGAAAATCTTTCTTATTCCTATGAAAAGGAAAGCGTATTTTTCTATGACGGAGAGGAAATTGATGCGGCAGACTTAGCACCCTGCGACGAGCTTCTGCTGAAGCTGGTAGGGGATACGGTCTGGTCGGTTGAGGTGCAGGCATACCATGGGTATATCGTGGTGGAAAACACGGATGCAGTGAAAAACGGCAAAATCCAGCTGGATGAGGCGGAGGCCGTTCCGCTTACAGAGGGGATGCAGCTTGCCGCAGCAGAGGGACACCACACCGTAACGGTGACCGGCTCGAATATTGAGACCAGAAAGGATGCCGTTGTGGTGGAGGCAGGCGAGGAAACGGTCTATGACCTTTCCAAGGCGCAGGAAAAAATGGGCGTTATCATCATCAATGCCAATGTGAAGGACTATAAGCTTTACATCAACGGTGCGGCGGCGGAAAGCCCTGCGGTGTTGCCGATGGGAGAATATGATTTGGTTATCCTGAAAAACGGTTATACGGAATGGAGCCAGCATGTGACGCTGGATAAGGACACGCTGAATGTGACAGCGGAGCTGCAAAAGGATGTGCAATATGGCACACTGACCGTTACGGCGGATGTGGACGGTGCATGGGTGTATATCAACGGCGAGGAATACGGCGTAGCACCGATGCAGGTAAATCTGCCCTATGGCTCTTATAACGTGATGCTGGAAAAGAGCGGCTATCAGAGCTATAAGCAGAGCATACAGATTTCGTCCCAAACGGCGGCAATCCATGCAACGATGGAATAAAGATGAAACGGCTTCAGATAAAATTCGAGGAGGAAAGAAGAATGGAAGACTATCGTGTAAGATATCAGCAATGGCTGGATGATCCTTTTATTGACGAGGAAACAAAAGCGGAGCTGAGAGGCATTACAGACGAAAACGAAATCAAGGAGCGGTTCTTTAAGGAGCTGGAATTCGGGACAGGCGGTCTGCGCGGCATTATCGGCAACGGCAGCAACAGACTGAACCGCTATACCGTTGGGAAGGCTTCGCAGGGACTGGCAAATTATATCAAAAAGGAAGGCACACAGAAGCAGGGCGTTGCGATTGCATACGATTCCCGTTTCATGTCTCCCGAATTTGCGGAGGTGGCAGGGCTGATTTTTGCGGCAAACGGGATTCCCGCGTATGTATATCCCTCTCTGCGCCCCGTTCCCATGCTTTCCTTTGCGGTGAGAGAGCTGGGCTGTACGGCAGGGGTTGTGCTGACGGCAAGCCATAACCCTCCCGAATACAACGGCTATAAGGTATACTGGGCAGACGGCGCACAGGTGGTTGCGCCCAGAGATAAGGGAATTATCACAGAGGTGAACGCTGTAGAAAACTTCGGACAGATTCAGCGGATGGAAAAGGCGGAGGCTGTGGAGAAAAAGCTGTATAACCTCATTGGCGAGGAAGTGGACGAAGCGTTTGACAGAAACGTGCAGGCACAGCTGATGAACCCCGAAATGATTGCAAGAATGGGAGATAAGCTGAATATCGTTTATACGCCCCTGCATGGCTCCGGCAATCTGCCGGTGCGCCGCAATCTGGCAAAGGCAGGCTTCAAAAACGTATTTATCGTAAAGGAGCAGGAGCTGCCGGATTCTTCTTTTTCTACTGTGGATTACCCCAATCCGGAGGACACGAAGGTGTTCACATTGGCGCGGAAGCTGGCGGCTGAGGTGAACGCAGATGTGCTGATTGGGACAGACCCCGACTGTGACCGTATGGGTGCGATGGTGAAGGATTCCGAGGGCAATTTCGTTGCGCTGACAGGCAACATGGTTGGCGCACTGGCAACGGACTATATTCTTTCCCAGAGAAAGGAGCAGGGCAGACTGCCCGCAAACGGCGTGGTTGTGAAAACCATCGTAAGCACAGAAATGATTACACCCATTTGCAGGGCGTACGGCGTGGGGAAAATTGATGTGCTGACAGGGTTTAAATACATCGGGGAGCAGATTAAGGGCTTTGAGGAAACCGGCTCTCATACCTATCTGTTCGGCTTTGAGGAAAGCTACGGCTGTCTGGCAGGGACTTATGCAAGGGATAAGGATGGCGTTTATGCGGCAGTGCTGGTCTGCGAAATGGCGGCTTATTATAAGGAAAAGGGCATGACGCTGTATGAAGCGTTGCTGAAGCTGTATGAAAAATATGGCTATTACCGCGATGGCGTGAAATCCATGACGATGAAGGGTCTGGAGGGGATGGCGAGAATTCAGCGCATCATGAAAACCTTCCGCGAAAATACGCCGCAGGAGCTGGGCGGCTACAAGGTTGTCATGGCAAAGGATTATCAGACACAGGTGTTCCGGAACATGGAAACGGGGGAGGAAAGCGGCAGCCCTCTGCCTGTTTCGGATGTACTGCATTATACACTGGAGGATGGGACATGGGTATGTATCCGCCCTTCCGGTACAGAGCCGAAGCTGAAATTCTACATCGGCGTGAAGGCGGATGGTCTGCAGGCGGCACAGGATAAGGTGGACGCTTTGGATGCGGATATTGAAGCGAAGGTTGCTGAGATTGCATAAGGCAAGCAAGGGTGCGATTTCATAAAACAGCATATTGTTTATTGGGAGCGGCATGCGTAAGCGTGCCGCTTTTCTGATGTGTGGATTTCGGATATAAAAAAGGCTTTGACCTTTTATAGTCAAAGCCTTATTTTGCGATTGCAATGCCGCAGTTATTTTTCGGGGACATCGGGCAATCCCTTGAAGCCGATTTCCAAATCTGCATCGGTAGGGATATAATCCGACATTTCGCCGTTATTAAACTTTTCGTATGCCACCATATCGAAGTAGCCTGTGCCGGTCAGACCGAATACAATGGTCTTTTCCTCGCCGGTTTCCTTGCATTTCAGTGCTTCATCAATCGCTACGCGAATGGCGTGAGAGCTTTCGGGTGCGGGCAGAATGCCTTCGATTCTTGCAAACTGCTCTGCCGCATCGAATACGGCTGTCTGCTCTACGGAGCGCGCCTCCATCAGCCCATCATGATACAGCTGAGAAACAACGGGGCTCATGCCATGATACCGCAGACCGCCTGCGTGGTTGGGGGAAGGGATAAAGCCGCTGCCCAGCGTATACATCTTTGCCAGAGGGGTTACCATGCCTGTATCGCAGAAGTCATACGCAAATTTCCCTCTTGTCAGGCTCGGACAGGATGCAGGCTCAACTGCGATAATCTGATAATCCTTTTCGCCGCGCAGCTTTTCGCCCATGAAGGGAGAAATCAGACCGCCCAGATTGGAGCCGCCGCCTGCACAGCCGATGATGATATCAGGCTCGATGCCGTATTTATCGAGTGCTGCCTTTGTTTCCATACCGATGATGGACTGATGCAGCAGAACCTGATTCAGCACACTGCCCAGAACATAACGATAGCCCTCCTTGCCGACTGCCGTTTCTACGGCTTCGGAAATGGCACAGCCAAGGCTGCCCGTTGTGCCGGGATGCTCCGCCAGAATCTTCTTCCCGATTTCCGTTGTGGTAGAGGGGGAAGGGGTTACGGTTGCGCCATAGGTACGCATGACCTCACGGCGGAAGGGCTTCTGTTCATAGGAAACCTTAACCATGTATACGTTGCAGTCCAGACCCAAATATGCACACGCCATGGAAAGCGCTGTGCCCCACTGCCCTGCGCCGGTTTCTGTTGTCACGCCCTTTAGGCCCTGCTTTTTCGCATAATACGCCTGTGCAATGGCAGAATTCAGCTTATGGCTGCCACTGGTGTTATTGCCCTCGAACTTATAATAAATCTTTGCGGGTGTCTGCAATTTTTCTTCCAGACAATATGCACGAACCAAAGGAGATGGTCTGTACATTTTATAAAAATCCAAAATTTCCTGTGGGATGTCGATGTAAGCAGTATCGTTATCCAATTCCTGCTGTACCAATTCATCGCAGAAAACTGCGCCCAGCTCCTCGCCTGTCATGGGCTGCAGTGTGCCGGGGTTCAGAAGCGGTGCCGGTTTATTTTTCATATCCGCACGCACGTTGTACCATTTTTTCGGCATTTCCTGCTCATCCAGATAAATTTTGTAGGGAATGTTCTTTTCTGTTTTCATTCTGTTTTCTCCTCTCGTCTTTTCTTTGCTGTTCTCATCTAGTCTAAAAAATTTTTGCTGAAAAAATTTTGTCTATCGTACCTCTTTCAAAGACACCTGTCAATACCGGACGGAGTTTTTCAGCAAAACGCCGCCTCCCACTCGGACAAATGTCCGCCGTATTTGGCATATTCCTATGAAAGCAGTTCGTTTTGACCGAGATTATTCATCAAAAATGCTGACAATTTCGCCATCCAGAATACGATTTGTGTTCTTGACTGCACAGAAATTGCCGCACATGCTGCAGGTATCCTCTTTTTCGGGCTTTGCCTCTGCTCTGTAGCGGCGTGCCTTTTCGGGGTCCATGCTCAGGCGGAACATTTCCTCCCAATCCAGACGCTTTCTTGCTTCGCTCATTTTGTAATCCCAATCTGCCGCGTGGGGGATTCCTTTTGCGATATCGGCTGCGTGTGCCGCAATCTTCGCCGCAATGATGCCTTCCTTTACATCTGCCGCATTGGGCAGGCGCAAATGCTCCGCAGGGGTTACATAGCACAGGAATGCCGCACCCGATGCCGCCGCAAGCGCACCGCCGATGGCAGAGGTGATGTGGTCATAGCCGGGGGCAACATCTGTCACCAAGGGCCCCAATACATAAAACGGTGCGCCGTGGCAGAGTGTTTTCTGAATTTCCATATTTGCGGCAATCTGATTCATGGGCATGTGGCCGGGGCCTTCAATCATTACCTGCACATCCTTCGCCCATGCGCGCTTTGTCAGCTCGCCAAGAGTAATCAGCTCCTCAATCTGCGCCGTATCGGTTGCATCCGCAAGGCAGCCGGGGCGGCAGGCATCCCCAAGACTCATGGTGATATCATATTCCCGACAGATATCCAGAATTTCATCATAATGCTCATAAAAGGGGTTTTCGTTGCCTGTCATTTCCATCCATGCAAACATGATGGAGCCGCCGCGGGAAACAATATTCATCAGACGCTTATTCTGCTTAAAGCGTGCCGCTGTTGCACGATTCATGCCGCAATGGATGGTCATGAAATCTACGCCGTCCTCTGCGTGCATCCGCACGATATCCAGCCATTCCTCTGCTGTGATTTGTGCCAGAGGCTTATGATAATACACAACGGCATCATAAATCGGCACGGTGCCGATCATAGCAGGGCAATCGGCGGTCAGCTTGCGGCGGAAGCTTCTGGTATCCCCGTAGGAGCTTAAATCCATAATCGCCTCTGCGCCCATTTCTACTGCGGAGCGTACCTTTTCATACTCCATATCCACGTCCTTCCAGTCGCGCGAAACGCCGAGGTTGACGTTGATTTTTGTTGTCAGCCTTGCGCCGACACCGCTGGGGTGCAGGGCTTTATGGTTCTTGTTGCAGGGAATAATGACCTGCCCCTTTGCAACCAGACTGCGGATTTCCTCCGCGTCCATGCGCTCCTTTTCTGCCACGATTTTCATTTGTGGCGTAATAATGCCCTTTCTTGCCGCGTCCATCTGTGTTGTGTACATATTCGGTTCCTCCTTGTCCATGTCGCACCAAATTTTGCTGTGCTGCTGTTTTTCTGTATCGGGCTGTGGTGCATGCAGCCTGCCACAGAGGGAAGCAATCCTCACCTATGGACAATAAAAAAGCTGCACTATGCCAAAACATAGCGCAGCTTCCTCGCGTCAACAGTATGTCCCTACGTTGGCATTATCCAAATCAGGTTATGGGTCAAAGCATGATAGCTTACTCTCAGCCTACTTACGCAAGCTCCCCTTTTTTGAAGTTTTTTTCATCATAGCATCCTTGCCACTGTCCGTCAAGAGCGGAGGATGTTCTTTTTTTCAAGCTTTTTTATCAGCTTGCGTTTTTATCAATCTGCGTTTTTATCAATCTACTTTTGCGGCAGGGCGAGGACGGTTTGTTAAAAGCACACGCTCTACGCTCCAGTAGAAGTTTTCGTCCCCGATAAGCTCATGCAAATCGGTACGGTCCATCATTTTCATTGCGTGGGTGGTCATACCGCAGATGGCAACGTCCACGCCTTTTTTGCGCAGACCCTCCACCAGCTCACGCAGGGTCTGTGCACAGGAAATATCGATATTGGATACGCCTCTCATGGAGAACAGCACCGTATCGGAGCCCTCTACCTTTCCTGCGATATCCGCAACTGCCTGTGTGTTGGCGAAAATCATAGGGCCTGTGATATAAACAACCTTTGCATTGCTGTAGCGTTCGCAAAGCACAGGATCGGTTACATGCATACGGTTCATGTCCACGCTTTCATAGTTGATTTCAATGAAGGACAGACGGGATACCAGAAATACCAGACCAATCAGCACACCGATCAGAATTGCAACGGTCAGATCGAAGATGATGGTTGCAAACATGGTTGCCGTAAATTCGAGCATTGCGCCCTTGAATTTATGGGAGAAGATGTAGCGGATGGATTCCCATTCGTTCATTCTCCATGCCGTTACCATCAGCACCCCTGCCAGAGCCGCCAGAGGAATCTTGGACATGACGGGAGCCAGCAGGAACATGGAAATCAGAAGCCCAACGGCATGGAATACGCCGGTCAGTCTTGTTTTTGCACCGGATTTGATGGCAACACTAGTACGCGCGATTGCCGCGGTTGCGGGGATGCCGCCGAAGAAGGGCAGCAGGATATTCCCGACCCCCTGTGCAATCAGCTCTTGATTGGCATCCAGACGCACGCCTGTCATGCGCCCTGCGGATGCGCCGCAAAGCAGGCTTTCAATCATGCCCAGAATGGCAATGGAAAACGCAGGTGTGACCAGTGCGCCGATGGTTTTCAGATTCAGCGCGCCAAACAGCAGGCGGTTTTCGGGAATCAGTGTTTTGGGGATTTCCCCAACCACAGCAACATCCAGCTGCATGAAAATGGAAAACGCAGTGGTGAGGATGATGCTGACAAGAGAGGCAGGGACAACGGCGTTCCATTTTTTCGGAAAGAATACCATAAACAGAACCACGAACAGCCCCAGACCGACAGCGGTCAGATTCGGGGAGAAGCCAAGGCGCGCATAGCTGAACAGCTTGCCGATGGCAGAGGTTCCCTCGGAATGTGTTCCGAAGAAATTGTCAACCTGTCCCAAGGCGATGATAACGGCGATACCGGAGGTAAAGCCTGTGATAACGGGGGCGGGGATGAAGGAGGTCAGCTTGCCCAGATGCAGAATCCCTGCCAGAAGCAGGATGATGCCCGCAATCAGCGTTGCGATAAATACGCCGTCCATCCCATAGGCTGCAACCAGAGACATCAGAATTGCCGCCATGGCACCCGTAGGCCCGGAAATCTGATAATAGCCGCCGGAAAGCAGGCTCATAATCAGCCCGGCAATGATGGCAGTGATTAACCCCGATGCGGCATCCGCACCACTGCTGACACCGAAGGCAAGCGCCAGAGGCAGCGCAACGGCGGCAACCGTCAGACCTGCCATTAAGTCCTTTGTCAATGCGGCAGCATTATAGCCGCCAAATTCCTGTTTTAAACTGCTGATAAATTTACTCAGCATCATGAATTCCCCTTTCATACGATAACCCTTGCATTTTTGTGGAAAAGCTGCTTTTTCGGAAGAAAGCATGCCTGAATATCATAACAAAGCCGCAGAGACTTCTCAACCGTGAAAAGTGTAGATTTTTCCAACCCTTTTTTGTGCAAATTTTGTGTTAAGATTTTACAGTTCGGCAAAGCATGAAAAATCCCGTCCTACCCATAGGACGGGAATCCTGCTTTTCCTGTTATTTTCCTTCTGTGCTCAATCCTTGAAGGTAATCTGACCATCCTTGATGGCGGTAATGACAGCCAGAGAGTCTACATAATAGCCTGCATCCCGCAGCTTTTTGCTGCCGCCCTGAAATTCCTTTTCAATGACAGCCGCAATGCCACAGACGGTGCCGCCTGCCTGCTCTACAAGGGAGCAAAGCCCCATGGCTGCCTCGCCGTGCGCAAGGAAGTCATCAATGATGAGCACTCTGTCCTCGGGATTGAGGTACTGCTTGGATACGCGTGCAACAGAAACCGTACCCTTTGTGAAGGATTTTACCTCTGCGCCGTAAAAATCCTCTGTCATGGTGTTGGGCTGTGTTTTCTTTGCGAAAACCACAGGCACCAAATCAAAATATAATGCAGTGATGGCAGCAATGCCGATGCCGGAGGATTCGATAGTCAGAATCTTATTGATTCCCAGATGACCGAAACGGCGGCTGATTTCTTTCCCAATCGCCATAAAAAGACCAATATCCAACTGGTGATTCAAAAAAGAATCCACTTTTACAACTTCTGTACCTAATTCTGTACCGTCTTCGATAATTCTTCTCTTTAACAAATCCATGTTGCCGGCTCCTTCTCTAAAATTCCTGCTGCTCTCTCTCATTTTTGCAATGCTTTTGCTTTTTCTCAAGTATTCACTATTATACGGCGCGCATCCGGGGATGTAAACCGCTCTTTGCTGAAAACAGCCGGATTTTAGAGAGAATCGGGAATTTGAATAGAAAGTTTCCTTTTTTTCAAAAAGTTTTGGCGGATTTTCTGAGGAAAATACGGCTATTTTCGCTTTGCCGTTGCATCCAGCTCATCGGGCGTGTTTGCCATGCGGATGCGGTTGAGCACCTCCTGCCGCTCCTCGGTGGAGAGGGTGTAAAAGCGTTCCATGTCCGCGCCGTTATGCAGAATCAGTTGGCGCACCTCCTGCGGCAAGGTGTCCCATTTGCGAAGCCAATCCATGTGTCATTCCTCCTTTGTGGTTCTGTTTTCTATTTAATATGAAAGAATTTTGGCTTTTCATGCGGAAAAAACGTGGACAGAAAAAGGAATTTCAGGAAAAAAAGCGAAATTAAATTAAAGAAGCAGATATCTAAGGAGGAATGTGACATGGCTTTTTTTGATAGATTGAATGAAATGGCAAAAACGGTATCCGAAAAGACAAATGACAGCTTGGAAATCAATAAGCTGATTGGGGAGATTAACCTGACAAAGGGCAATATTCAGTCCTTCCAGAGAGAGCTGGGCGAGCATTTTTGGGCGAAATTTGTCACAGGGGAGCAGTTTGATGATGAGGCAATGATGATTTGCGACAAAATCGTAGCCGCGCAGGATAAAATTCACGGCATGGAAGCGCAGATTGCGCAAATCAAAGCCGAAGGCGAGGCAAGAAAGGCAGAGCGTGAAGCGGAGCGCGCAGAACGCAAGGCGGCAGAAAAGGCGGCGGAGGCAGAGCAGGCGGCAGAAAGAGCGGGCATTGAAAAGGAGCCTGTGCCTGTCTGCGCGGAATGCGGCGCAGTGCTTGCCGAGGGACAGAAATTCTGCGGTGAATGTGGCAAGCCGGTAGAGAAATAAAATAAAAGCAACAAGGCTTTTTTGAAGTAGGGGCTTTTCGCATCGAACGGGGAAGGCAGGTGAGGACGCATGACGGAAACAAAACAGAATAGCTTAGGCACAGAGCCAATCGGGCGGCTGTTGCTGAAATTCTCCGTTCCGACGGCACTGACGCTGATGGTGAACTGCCTGTATAATATCGTAGACCAGATTTTTATCGGGCATGCGGTGGGCATCAAGGGCGTTGCCGCCACAAATGTGACCTTTCCCATCGGTATTATTGCGGCGGCGCTGGCACTTCTGATTGGGGACGGCTGTGCCGCAAACGTCAGCCTGCACCTTGGCAGAGGGGAGCAGGAGGAGGCAGACCGTACCTTTGCGAACGCGGTTATGCTTCTGTTTGGCGTAGGGATATTGCTTTCGGTGTTCGGGTGCATCTTCGCAAGGCAGCTTGTGGTGTTTTTCGGGGCATCGCCCTCTGTTGTGGCGGAGGCAGTTCTGTATATGAGCATCATTCTTCTGGGACAGCCCTTCGGCATGTGCAATATGGCATTTACGGCAATTATCCGCGCGGATGGCAATCCGCAGTATATGATGCGCAGTATGATGATAGGTGCGGCGTTAAATGTTGTGCTTGACCCCATTTTTATTTTTGTGTTCCGATGGGGGATTCAGGGCGCGGCATTGGCAACGATTATCGGGCAGATTGTTTCGGGCGTGATTGCACTGGCGTATCTTCCCCGTTTTTCGCATTTTGCCATTCGGAAAAAATATCTTCAGCTGAAATGGAGATTTATCGGGGATATTGTACGGCTTGGCTTTCCCAGCCTTTGCACACAGACCGCAACGGCGGCAACCCAGATTGTGATGAATAACCTCATGCGCAAATATGGTGCGGCAACGATTTACGGCAGCGAAATTGCGCTTTCCTGCTATGGCTTAATGATGAAAATTTATCAGATTGCACATGCAATGTTCGTTGGGCTTGCTTCGGGGACACAGCCGATTAACGGCTTTAATTTTGGCGCAAGGCAATATGAGAGGGTCAAGCAGACCATTCAGACTGCCGCAAAAATTTCCATCGGGATTTCTGTGCTGTGGTTTCTGGTGTTCCGCTATGGCGGCGGCTTTCTGGCGGCGCTTTTTGTGGAGGAGGAACCGCTCTATCAGGAATTTGCGGTGCATTGCTTCCGCTTGTATATGCTGGGGTTCTTTGTCTATGGACTGCCGAATGTGACGGCATCCTTCTTTCAGGCAATCGGCAGCCCTGTGAAATCTCTGATGGTTTCGCTTTCCAGACAGGTGATTTTCCTGATTCCGTTTGCACTCCTTTTTTCGGCGCATTTTGGGATGGATGGTGCGTTGGGCGCGGCTCCTGTCGCGGATGTGTTGGCGTTTTTGCTTGCGGCTTTGCTCCTGAAAAGGGAGCTGCGCGGCTGGAAAAAGAAAAATATGATTGCATAGTCGAAATCCTGCTTCGACTCAAGGGCATCGGAGGCTTCCGATGTCTTTTTTTCTGCGTAGATTCATATTTATAAAGCACACCAAAAAACAGGGCGGTTATATCATGAGAGAAAACATAAAAACGGGGATAAAATATCTGGCTTTGTTCGGGATGTGCTTTTTGGGCGGCAGAAGTTTGGCGGCAGGGCAGACGGTGCGTGTTGACGGAGAAAAGCCTTGCAGACTGGCAATTCTGATTGATGATTTCGGCTATTGCGGCGCAGGGACAGAGGAAATGCTTGCGCTTTCCATCCCCTTTACGGCGGCGGTTATGCCCTTTTCCTCCTGCACGGCAGAGGATGCAGAGCGAGTGCGGCAGGCAGGCAAGGAAATTTTTATCCACATGCCGATGGAATCCCTCACGGGCAAGCGGGAATGGGTCGGCGAGAAGGGGATTTTTCGGGATATGGAAGATGCCGCCATTCGGGAGCGCGTGGAGGAAGCGTTTTCTGTTCTTCCGGATGCGGCAGGCATGAATAACCACATGGGCTCTGCTATTATGGAGGATGCACGCAGCCTTTCGGCGGTGATGGAGGTGCTAAAGGAAAAGGGCGTTCCCTTTGTAGACAGCATGACAACGGCGAAAAGCCTTGGGAAAGCCGTTGCCGCGGAAAAGGGCGTAGCCCTTCTGGAACGGGATGTGTTTCTGGACAGCACGGATTCTGTTGCGGTCGTCAAGGACAATCTGCGCAAGGCGGGAGAGGTCGCACTGGAAAAGGGGGCTGCGATTGCCATTGGGCATGTCGGCCCCGAAGGCGGAAAAATTACGGCACAGGCAATCAAAGAGGCCGCGCCGGAGCTGGAGCGGGCAGGCATTACCTTTGTGACCGTCAGTGAATTGGCAAAATGACAGCAGATGTGCTATACTGAATACATACAGTGAATAAAGGAGAGAAAAGCAGTGGCACATTGGAATTCCAGAGGACTGCGCGGCAGCAGCTTTGAAGAAATCATCAATTTCACAAATGAACGCTACAGGCAGTCGGGTCTGGCATTATTCCAGAAAATCCCCACGCCCATCACCCCTGTGCGGATGGATGAGGAAACGCGGACGATTACTCTTGCGTATTTTGAAAAGCAGTCTACGGTTGATTATATCGGCGTGGCGCAGGGGATTCCCATTGCCTTTGATGCCAAGGAAACGGCAGGAAAAAGCCTGCCCCTGCAGAATATTCATGCACATCAGATGGCTTTTATGGGGGAATTTCGCCGCCAGCGGGGACTTTCCTTTCTTCTCGTGCATTTTTCTGCGGCAGATGCATATTATCTTCTGCCGTTTGAAACACTGAAGATATATTGGGAAAATGCGGCAAGGGGCGGACGCAAATCGATTCCTCTTGCGGCGTTTGAGGAAAAATACAGCATCCGGCAGACGGGCAATCTCCTGCATTATCTGGAGGCGGTCAGCCTGTATCTGGAGGAAACGGAAAAGCAAGGAAGTGAGGAATCATGCTGAAAAAATCGGCAGTAGAAAATATACTGGCAGCGGCACTGGAAAGCGGTGCCGATTTTGCCGAGATTTACGCGGAGCGGACAAAGAGAAGCAGCATTGCCATGGTCAACGGCAAGGTGGAAACGGCACTGGGCGGCATGGATTACGGCGCAGGGGTGCGGCTGTTTTTCGGGAATCAGGCGATTTACGGCTTTACGAATGACCTTTCCGAGGAAAGCCTCATTCGCATTGCGAGGGAGGGCGCGGCGGCTCTGCGCGGCGACCGCATTTATGATATCTGCGGCTGGAAAAGGATGGCGGAGCGCTGCATCAACCCCATCCGAATCCTGCCGGAAAGCGTGTCCAAGCAGAGAAAGGCGGAGCAGCTCCGGCTGGCATCCGCGGCGGCAAGGGCATATCACGATGCCGTTACGCAGACAAGGGCAGGCTATCTTGAGGTGATGAAGCATGTGCTGGTTGCCAATTCCGAGGGCATCTGGGGCGAGGAGAACCGCACACGCAGCCGCTTTACCATTGAGGCAGTGGCATCCTCTGCGACGGAAAAGCAGAGCGGACATCTGGGGCCGGGCGGCTCTGAGGGGTATGAGCTGTTTGACCGCATCAATGTGGAGGATACCGCAAGGGAGGCGGCACGCATTGCCGTTACCATGCTTGGCGCAAAGCCCTGCCCTGCGGGGAAAATCCCTGTTGTAATTGATAACGGCTTTGGGGGTGTCATTTTCCATGAGGCCTGCGGACATGGTCTGGAGGCAACGGCGGTGGCAAGAAATGCGTCCGTTTTCGCAGGAAGACTGGGACAGCAGATTGCATCCCCTTTGGTGACGGCGCTGGATGATGGGACAATCCCCAATGGCTGGGGCTCTGCCGAAATGGATGACGAGGGCACGCCCACGGCAAAAAATATTCTGATTGAAAACGGAATTCTGCGGTCTTATCTGGTTGACCGCCTGAACAGCAGACGCATGCACACGGCAATTACCGGCTCCTCACGCAGACAGGATTACCGCTTTGCTCCCACCAGCCGTATGACGAATACCTTCATTGCCAACGGCAAAAGCACGCCGGAGGAAATCATCGCGAATACGGAATTTGGACTGTATGCAAAGCAGATGGGCGGCGGCAGCGTTGACCCTGCAACGGGTTCGTTTAACTTTGCCGTTCTGGAGGGCTATATGATTCGCAACGGAAGGATTGCTGAGCCGGTCAGAGGGGCAACCCTTATCGGCAAGGGAGCGGAGGTGCTGCGTGATATTGATATGGTCGGCAATAATCTGAAACGGGCGCAGGGGATGTGCGGCAGCAAGAGCGGCTCTATCCCGACCGATGTAGGGCAGCCTATGATTCGCGTCAGCAGTATGACTGTCGGCGGAAGGGGGTAAGCAGAATGGAACGGAAGGCATTTTTGGAAAAGGTGCTTGCCTACGGCAGACAGGCAGGCTTTACGGACTGCGAGGTTTATTACCGCGGCGGCAAGGCGTTTGAGGTGCTGATTCTGGAGGGTGAGGTCAGCGATTATGAAAACAGCAGGGAGGAGGGTCTGGCGTTTCGCGGAAACATCAACGGGCGGACAGGCTATGCCTATACCGAGCAGCTGACAGAGGATGCCATTGCATATCTGGTAGAAACGGCGAAGGAAAATGCGGCGCTTCTTTCCCCGGAGGACTGCGAGGAGCTTTATGCAGGAGAGGAAAGCTACCCTGAGCTGGAGGGCGTGAATGCCGCTCTGGAGAAATTAAGGGTAGAGGAAAAAATCAACGCCGCCATGCGTATGGAAACAGCGGCACTGGCAGGTGCGGAGGAGGTTGCTTCTCTGGATTACTGCGCACTGGGTACATCTCTGGCGGAGGTTGTCATCCGCAACACCAGAGGTCTGGATGTTTCCTTTGCGAAGAATTTTGCGACGGCTTATGTTTCTGCGATTGCAAAAAAAGGCGGAGAAACCAAAACAGGCTCCTATTTCTGGAAGGCACAGGATTGGAATGATTTCAACCCTGAGGAAACGGGCAGAATGGCGGCAAAGCGTGCCGCATCCCATCTGGGGGCAGTGTCTGTGCCAAGTGGGAAATACGATGTGATTTTCGACGGCAGGGCGATGGTTTCTCTTTTGGGCGCGTTTGCAGGGGTATTCTTTGCGGAAAATGCGCAAAAGGGCTTCTCTCTTTTGCAGGGCAAAACGGGCGAAAAAATCGCATCCGAAAGGGTTACACTGCGGGATGATGCCCTGCTTTTGGGCGGCTATGGCACACAGCCCTTCGACAGTGAGGGCGTTTCGGGCAAAAATAAAGCCGTTATCGAAAACGGCGTGCTGAAAACCCTGCTTTATAACCGCAGGACAGCGAAAAAGGATGGCGTGGCATCCACAGGCAATGGCTTTAAGATGGGGCTGACAGGCTCTGTCAAAACTGCGCCCACAAATTTCTATCTGGCAAAGGGAATGCTTTCGCAGGAGGCTTTGCTTGCCCAAATGGGGGATGGTCTGCTGCTTACCAGCCTGATGGGACTGCATGCAGGCACAAATGCCGTTTCGGGCGATTTTTCCCTTTCGGCGGAGGGGTTCCGTATCAAAGGCGGCAGAATTGACACGCCTGTGGAGCAGATTACCGTTGCAGGCAATTTTTATCAGCTTCTGGCAGAGGTGGAGGAAATTGCCGATGACTTATATTTCGGCTCCGGCGGTGTCGGCTCGCCCTCGGTTTTAATACGCGGGCTTGCTATTGCGGGCAGCTAATAAAAAAAGACCTAAGAGCGTGTCTCTTAGGTCTTTTTTTATATAAGCTTATCCGTCTAATTTGTCGCAAAGGTCGTTGATTTGCTTGAGCATCTTTTCCATATCCCGATTGGTGCCGCCCTTATTCAGATTGATAATCTGCTGCAGGCGTTTATTTGCCAGATCAAGCTGATTTGCCAGATACATCGCGCGCTTGCCGCCCTCGGAGGCTGCATGTCCCCTTGGCAGCTCCTTCGGTGCAACGGGGATTTTTACGCCCTCGGAAATCATCTGATTTGCCGCTAAATCAAAGCAGGCACCGCTGTAAGGCGCAAAGGCATTGTAGCCGTATTCTTCTTTTAAGCATTTTGTGAAGTCCTCGCAGACCAAATCCTCACCATGTACTACAAAAACGCGCTCCGGCTTCTTCTCGAAATGGTTCACCCAATTCAGAAGTCCCTTCTTATCCGCATGACCGCTGACCCCTGCCAGCTCCTCGATATGCGCGTTGACGGTAATTGTCTCGCCAAACAGGCGCACCTCTTTTTCACCCTCGATGATATTTCTGCCAAGTGTGCCGATTGCCTGATATCCAACGAAAAGAATCGTACACTCGGGCCGCCAGAGGTTATGCTTTAAATGATGGCGGATGCGCCCTGCCTCGCACATCCCCGATGCGGAGATGATAACCTTCGGGCTTTTATCGAAATTGATTGCCATGGAATCATCCGGCGTTACGGCAACCTCAAGACCTTGGAAGGTCAGCGGATTGATGCCCTTCTGCACCAATGCCATTGCGTCGGTGTCATAGCAGTCCAGATAGTTTTCCGCAAACACGCGCGTTGCTTCGATTGCAAGAGGGCTGTCCACATAAACCTTGAAGCCGTCATGCCCATGCACCAGCCTGCGCTCCTTGATTTCGCGGATGAAATACAGCATTTCCTGCGTTCGCCCGACGGCAAAGGAGGGGATGACCAGATTGCCGCCGCGGTCAAAGGTCTGCTGAATCTGTCCGGCAAGCTCTGCCACATAATCGGGCGGCGCGGTATGGTAACGGTCGCCGTATGTACTTTCCATAATGACAAAATCTGCTTCGGTGGTATAACGGGGGTCATGGATGATGGGCTGATTGATATTGCCGATATCACCGGAGAATACGATTTTTTTCGATACGCCGTTTTCCGTCAGCCAGATTTCAATACTGGAGGAGCCGAGCAGATGTCCGACATCCGTAAAGCGGATTTTCACCCCTTCGCAGACTTCGATTTCCTTCATATAATCGCAGGGAACAAAATGTTCCATGACTGCCATCGCATCCTCTGTGGTATAAAGCGGCTCAAAGGGAGCTTTGCCGGCACGCTTATTTTTGCGGTTGCGCCACTGCGCTTCAAATTCCTGAATATGCGCACTGTCCAGAAGCATGATGCGGCAGAGGTCTGTGGTGGCCTCGGTGGCGTAAATCTGCCCCTGAAAGCCGCTTTTGTGAAGCAGAGGGAGTAGCCCCGAGTGGTCAATATGCGCGTGAGAAAGGAACACATAATCAATCCTTCCTGCCGCTACGGGGATTTCCTGATTTTCATAGGTATCCCGTCCCTGCTCCATGCCGCAGTCCAAAAGGATGCTCTTGCCGCAGGCTTCGATATAATGGCAGCTGCCGGTTACCTCGTGGTCAGCACCTAAAAACATCAGTTTCATAGAGATCACTCCTCCTTGATTGCAGTATTTTTATGAAAAATGGACAAATGTCTTTTGTAATTCCTACTGTTAGTATAGACCTTTTGCGTTCTGCTGACAAGTACCGTCTGAAAAACATCAATTTTCGTAAAAAACAGGAACGGTTTTGCCAAAATATGGCTCTGTTTTCATCTGGCAATACGTTGGAAATATGGTATAATAAATAAAATATATCAAGGAAACAAACACAAGCAAAAGGGAGGGAGACTATGCTCACAACCACAAAGCTTTATGATATTTTTCATATTGTCAACGGGGAACACAGCGACCCCCATACGGTGCTGGGGATGCACGAAATGGAGGAGGACGGCAGAAAAGCCGTTGTGGTGCGTGCCTTTTTGCCGGATGCGGCAGGCATTACCGTGATTGACTATGCAAATAAACGGAAAAAATACCCGATGGAGCGGCTGCATGCAGACGGCTTTTTTGAGGTGACGATTGCGGACAGGGAGGAATGGTTCCGCTATCAGCTGGAGTACACCGATGCGGACGGCAACACATGGCGCAGCTATGACCCCTATTCCTTCTCGCCGACCCTTTCTGAATTTGACCGACATCTTTTCGGCGCAGGGACGCATTATGAGATTTACGAAAAAATGGGCGGCAGGCTTATGACGCACGAGGGCGCAAGGGGGGCGGCATTTTCCGTCTGGGCACCCAATGCGAAGGCGGTCAGTGTAATCGGGGATTTCAACAACTGGGATGCGCGCAGAAGTCCCATGCGAAGGCTGGGCGAATCTGGCATCTGGGAGCTGTTTCTGCCTGCGGCGGCAGAGGGGGATAAGTATAAATTCCATGTGACGCAGTGTGATGGCAGGGTGGTGGATAAAACAGACCCCTACGGTGTGTATGCAGAGGTGCGCCCGAACAATGCATCTGTGCTGTATCCTCTGAAACGCTATAAATGGAAGGATCGCCGCTGGATGACGGCGCGCAAAAAATATGATTTTAAAACAGCTCCCATGAATATCTATGAGGTGCATTTGGGCAGCTGGAAGCGGGCGGAGGGCGATCGTTTTCTAACCTATACCGAATTAGCGGAGCAGCTGATTCCCTATGTGAAGGAAATGGGCTATACGCATATCGAGATGCTGCCTGTGGAGGAGCATCCCTTTGACGGCAGCTGGGGCTATCAGGTGACGGGCTATTATGCTCCGACGAGCCGCTACGGCAGCCCGGACGAATTTAAGCAGTTTGTGGATGCCTGCCATCAGAACGGCATTTCCGTCATTCTGGACTGGGTGCCGGCGCATTTCCCGAAGGATGATTTTGCACTGGCACGCTTTGACGGCACGGCGCTTTATGAGCACCAAGACCCCCGTCTGGGGGAGCATATCCAGTGGGGGACGTATATTTTCAATTACGGCAGAAAAGAGGTTGCGAATTTCCTGCTTGCAAATGCGCTCTACTGGATGGATATTTTCCATATAGACGGGCTGCGCGTGGACGCGGTGGCATCTCTTTTGCGGCTGGATTTCTGCAAGGAGGAGGGGCAGTGGCTGCCGAATGTATACGGCGGCAGTGAAAACCTTGAGGCAATCGAATTTCTCAAGCACATGAATTCCGTCATTGCCGAGAGGGAGCCGGGCGCACTCATGATTGCGGAGGACAGCACCGCATGGCCCGGTGTGACGAAGAAGGTTGATGAGGGCGGTCTTGGGTTCAGCCTGAAATGGAACATGGGTTGGATGAATGATTTTCTCTCCTATATCAAGCTTGACCCTATTTATCGGAAATATCATCAGAATAAGCTGACCTTCGGCATGGCATATCATTATGCGGAGAATTTTGTGCTGGTGCTTTCGCATGATGAGGTGGTACATACAAAATCCTCAATGATTGGGAAAATGCCGGGGGATGTTTGGCAGAGCTTTGCGAATTTGCGCCTTTCCTATGGCTTCATGATGGGGCATCCGGGGAAAAAGCTGCTGTTTATGGGCGGTGAATTTGCGCAGTACAGCGAATGGAGCGAGGCACGCTCTCTGGATTGGCATCTGCTGCAATATGCCGACCATCAGGAAATGCAGGCGTATGTGAAGGAGCTGAATCACCTTTACACAGAGGAGCCTGCCTTCTGGGCGGAGGATTTCGACCCGAACGGCTTCCAATGGATTGAATGTGACGATGCGGAAAGCTCGATTGTTTCCTTTGTGCGCCGCAGTAGGGAAAAGGAACTGGTTTTCCTCTGCAATTTTACACCGGTGGTGCATCGTGGGTTTTCGCTCGGCGTGCCGCAGGAGGGTGTTTATCATGAACGGCTGAACAGCGATGCCGCACGCTTCGGCGGCAGTGATGTCATCAACGCCGTACCGCTGCAGAGCAAGGCGGAGCCGGCAGGCCGCTGTCCGTTTCGGGTAGAGCTGGATGTGCCGCCTCTGGGGATGGTCATTCTGGAGCGGGAGCAGCCGAAGAAGCAGCCGCGGACAAAAAAGCCTAAGACGAGGACAGCGGCAAATGGTACAAAAACAGATGCAAAACGGAAGCATCCCGAAAAAAATACGGAAAAAACCGCAAAACAGGCAGATTTGCCATGATTTTTCTTGAGAATTTCTCTTAGTTCTTATTGACGTTGCGCGAGTTTTTGTGTATAATTCTTAAATGTATGGTAAAAAAAGGCGTAAAAGCACCTTTCTTGCCATCAACGAATCTCGCACTGGGAGGGAGGGAAATTCATGTCAGAGGTAAAAGTTAAAGAAAATGAATCCTTGGACAGCGCACTGCGTCGTTTTAAAAGAACATGTGCCAGAGATGGTATCATGGGCGAAGTACGCAAAAGAGAGCATTATGACAAACCCAGCGTAAAACGCAAAAAGAAATCCGAAGCCGCTAGAAAACGTAAATTCAGATAATCGTATGAAAGCGTTTTCCGTGGCTGTCAACAAAATGACTGCTTGCAGGCATTTTTGAGCAGACACGAGAAAACCTGAGTTGATGAGTAAAACGAAGTTTTACGAATTGCTTTCATGGTTTGATAAGTTTTACGAAGTTTTACAAAGCGAAAAGGGATGATTATATGTCATTAAAAGAGCAGCTTTTTGCAGATTTGAAAACTGCTATGAAAGAAAAGGATACCATCAAGAAGGATACGATTCAGCTGATTCGTTCCGGTGTCCTGCAGATCGAAAAGGATAACAAGGTTGAGCTGGATGATGAAGGTGTCATCGAGGTTATCTCCAAGCAGCTGAAAAGCAGAAGGGATTCCCTGCCTGACTATGAAAAAAGCGGCAGACAGGATCTGATCGAAAAACTCAATAAAGAGATCGAAGTTTTGTTAAGTTACCTTCCAGAGCAGTTAAGCGAGGATGAAATTCAGAAGATTGTTGAAGACGCCATCGCACAGACCGGAGCCTCTACCATTAAGGATATGGGCAAAGTCATGGGTATCGTGACAGCCAAGGCAAAAGGTCGCGCAGATATGAAAATTGTCGGCGGTCTTGTGAAAAAAATGCTCCAAGGCAAGTAATAATCGAAACCATAGGGTCACAGGCGATTGCCTGTGACCCTTTTACGTTGAAGGGGGAAAGGCTATGAAATTCAGAAAAATGATGGGCGTAACGGCGGCTTTTTTGTGCGCGGCACTGGCTTTATCCGGCTGCGGCAGCACAGACGAAACGGCATATCGCATCGGCATTGTTCAGCAGGATGAACATTCTTCTCTGGATGCGGCAACGCAGGGCTTTGAGGACAAGCTGATGGAGCTGCTGGGAGAAGAAAATGTCACCTTCGATTATCAGAACGCGCAGGGCGAACAGGCAAACAGCACCACCATTGCCACGAAATTTGTTTCCGATGGCTGCGATTTGATTCTGGCAAACGGCACAACGGCTTTGCAGTCTGCGGCAGCGGCAACGGCGGATATCCCTATTGTGGGTACATCCGTAACGGATTATATCGCGGCAGGTGCAGTAAATTCCAATGAAAAGCCCGGCACAAATGTTACAGGTGTTTCCGATTTGGGCGAAATCAAGGCACAGGTGGATGTGCTGCTTACATTCTGCAAGCCCGATACGAAGATTGCGGTGGTTTACTGCTCCGCAGAGCCTAACTCCATCTATCAGGCGGAGCGCGCGGAAAGATATCTGAAGCGGCTCAAACGGGACTGCGCCATCTACACCGTTGCGGATTCCAATGATGTGCAGGCGGTGCTGACAAAGGCGGTGCAGGAATGTGGCGCTATCTTCATCCCGACCGATAACACCATGGCGAACAGCATGGAAATCGTAAAAAATATTACGATTCCGGCAGGCGTGCCTACCTTTGCAGGGGCGGAATATATGAGCCGCATCGGTGCGCTGGCTACGCTTTCCGTTCGGTATTATGACCTGGGGGTGAAGGCGGCGGAAATGGCGTATAATATTCTGGTGAACGGCACAAAGCCTGCCGAAATGCCAATCGCGTTTGTTTCCGACGGCGCGACACCGAAGTATAATGCGGAAATCGCAAGGGCTTTGGGCATCACTCCTCCTGCTGATATGGAAGCACTGGAGGAAACCATGGAATAACCTTCCCCTTCGCAGAGGATGAAAGCGCCTGTATCGAAGAAACAGTTTTCTCGATACACTTAATCGAAAAATTAGATTTACTGTTGACAATCAAAACAGGGATGCTATAATTCATTTTGCGATGAAATTATATGTCGAAATCAGACATGAAAAAAATCAAAGAGGGAGAGGGTAGATTATGAAAATGAAAAAAGTAACAGGCCTTCTGGCTATGACCGTAGCGGCAGTAATGGCAATGACAGGCTGCGGCGGCAATGATGCGGCAGATGACAGCGCAGGGAATAAGGTATATCACATCGGCATTATTCAGCAGATGGAGCACGGTTCTCTGGATCAGGCAACAAAGGGCTTTGAGGATAAGCTGACAGAGCTTCTGGGTGAGGATAATGTGGAATTTGACTACCAGAATGCACAGGGGGAGCAGGCAAACTGCACCACCATTTCCACGAAATTTGTTTCCGACGGCTGTGACCTGATTATGGCAAACGCAACCACAGCATTGCAGACAGCAGCGGCAGCAACCTCCGATATCCCCATCGTCGGCACCTCCGTTACAGATTATGTGACAGCAGGCGTGGTAGAATCCAATGAAGCACCCGGCAAAAATGTTACAGGTGTTTCCGATCTGGCTTCCGTCGAAAAGCAGATTGATGTGCTGATGCAGTTCTGCGATAAGGAAAACACAAAGGTTGCAGTGGTTTACTGCTCCGCAGAGCCGAACTCTACCTATCAGGCAGATCTGGCAAAGAAATATCTGGATGAACAGAAGATTCCTTATGCAATCTACACCGCAGCAGATTCTAACGAAATTCAGGCGGTTGTGACAAAGGCAGTTGCAGACTGCAACGCAATGTATATCCCTACCGATAACACATTTGCAAACAATATGGAAATCGTAAAGAATATCGCAGTTCCTGCACGCGTGCCCACCGTTACAGGTGCGGAAGCAATGTGCGAGGTTGGCGCATTGGCAACACTGTCTATCAGCTACTATGATCTGGGCGCAAAGGCTGCCGAAATGGCTTATGATATTTTGGTGAACGGGAAGAAGCCTGCGGAAATGCCCATTGAATATCTGACAGATGGTCTGGTTCCCAAATATAATGCAGATATCGCAGAGGCATTGGGTGTTACAATCCCCGAAGGGATGGAGCCGGTTGCTTAAGCGAAAGACCTGCGGTTTGATTTGAATTAAATACAGGAATAAGCGAAGCATGTGCTTCGCTTATTCCTGTAAAAAAAGAAAGCATAGAAAGAGGTATATTTATGAATATTATGGCATTGCTCAATGCCCTTCCGGGCTCCATCGCCCAAGGGCTGATTTGGGGTGTTTTTGCCATCGGCGTTTACATCACCTTTAAGGTATTGGATTTTGCGGATATGACCGTAGACGGCAGCATTGCGACAGGCGGCTCCGTTGCAGTTATGATGATGCTTTCCGGGCATAATGTAGCGGTTGCTCTGGTAGCGGCTACGATTGTCGGTATGCTGGCAGGCATGGTAACAGGTATCTTCCATGTGGCTTTGGGTATTCCCGGTATTCTGGCAGGTATCCTGTCCCAGTTGGGTCTGTATTCTGTCAATATGCGTATTTTGGGTAAATCCAATCAGGCAATCAGCGTAGATAAATATAATCTGATTCTCAGCCTGAGAGATATCCATGGTGCAATCATTGTTTCCGCGATTTTCTGTATTGTAGTCATCGCGCTGATGTATGGCTTCTTCGGTACAGAAATGGGTCGTGCCTTCCGTGCAACGGGCAATAATGAAAAAATGGCACGCGCACAGGGCATCAATACCAATACAATGAAGGTTCTGGGGCTTATGGTATCCAATGGTCTGGTTGCGCTTGCAGGCGGTCTGTATGCGCAGTATCAGGGCAATGCAGACGTAAACATGGGGCGTGGTGCTATCGTTATCGGTCTGGCATCCGTTATCATTGCGGGCGTTGTATTCAAGAGATTTGATTATAACTATGCACTGCGTATGCTTGGCGTTGTCGGCGGTGCAATTCTGTATTATATCGTTATCGCAGTGGTGCTGTGGCTTGGTCTGGAAACCACCGACCTGAAGCTGATCAGTGCTTTGATTGTAGCGGCATTCCTTGCTTTGCCCCACCTGAAGGGCAAATATGCTGCCAGCCATGTAAAGAGAGGAGGCGGCAAGAATGCTTGAGCTGAAAAATATCTATAAAACCTTCAACCCCGGTTCTATCAATGAAAAAAGAGCCTTAAACGGCATCAATCTGACGCTGGAGGATGGCGACTTTGTTACCATCATCGGCGGCAACGGCGCGGGGAAATCCACCATGCTGAATGCCATTGCGGGCGTTTGGCCTGTAGACAGCGGCTCTGTTATCATTGACGGCGAGGATATCACAAAGCTGCCCGAACACAAAAGAGCAAAATATCTGGGGCGCGTATTCCAGGACCCCATGAACGGGACAGCTGCCGATATGGAAATCGAAGAAAATCTGGCTGTGGCAAAACGCCGCGGACAGACCCGTACCCTCAGATGGGGGATTACAAAAAAAGAGAGAGAAGAATATGTTGAGCTGCTAAAGCCACTGGATTTGGGACTGGAAACCCGTCTGCGTGCAAAGGTAGGTCTGCTTTCCGGCGGACAGAGACAGGCGCTGACCCTTCTGATGGCAACGCTGAAAAAGCCCAAGCTGCTCCTGCTCGATGAGCATACCGCGGCACTGGACCCTAAAACAGCGGCGAAGGTTCTGGAGCTTTCCGATAAAATCATTGCGGAGCATAACCTGACTGCGCTGATGGTAACGCATAACATGAAGGATGCCATTGTGCATGGCAACCGTCTGATTATGATGTGGGACGGCAAGATTATTCTGGACATCAAGGGAGAGGAAAAGAAAAACCTGACCGTTGATGACCTGCTGCATCAGTTCACCGTTGCCAGCGGCAAGGAATTTGCAAACGACCGCGCCCTGCTCGGCTGATTTGAAAACAGAAAAAATCAAAAGGACACTCTATAGGATGTGTCCTTTTTTGTGCGCGGACGGCGGATACAGGTATACAAAATACTTGCAAAAAAGGGAGGATTATGCTTGACATTGAAGATTTGAGTGCTATAATGACTTTAACAGTGTGACGCGGATATGCGTGCATGTAATAAAGCAAAACCCGAAAGGGGAAACTGAGGAAAAAGGGAGAGATTCTTATGAAAAAGTGGATGAAAATGACAGCCACAATGATGGTTGCAGCAATGGCATTGACAGCCTGCGGCGGGAATGATGCGGCAGACAATTCCGATGACGCGGGCGAAACATATACAGTCGGCATCATTCAGCAGCTGGAGCACCCTGCATTGGATGCGGCAACAAAGGGCTTTGAGGATAAGCTGACAGAGCTTCTGGGCGATAAGGTAAAATTCGATTATCAGAACGCACAGGGCGAGCAGACAAACTGCACCACGATTGCAACAAAATTTGTTTCCAATGATGTTGATTTGATTATGGCAAACGCAACCACAGCTTTGCAGGCGGCAGCAGCGGCAACAGGGGATATTCCTATCGTTGGTACCTCCGTAACAGACTATAAAACAGCAGGCGTGGTTGATTCCAATGAAAAGCCCGGCAGAAACGTAACCGGTGTTTCCGACCTGGCCCCCGTTGATCAGCAGATTCAGCTGCTCATGAAGCTGGTTCCTGATACAAAGAAGGTTGGCATCGTATACTGCTCTGCAGAACCCAACTCTGCATATCAGGCGAAGCTGGCAGAGGCTGAGCTGGATAAGGAAGGCATTGCATGGGCTGAATTTACAGCAGCAGATTCCAACGAGGTACAGTCTGTTGTAACAAAGGCAGTCGGCGAATGTGATGCACTGTATATCCCTACAGACAACACCATCGCAAATAACACAGAAATCGTAAAGAACGTAGCAGTTCCCGCAGGGATTCCTGTTGTAACCGGTGAAGAAGGCATGTGCGGCGGCTGTGGTCTGGCAACTCTGTCCATCAGCTACTATGATCTGGGCGTAAAGGCAGCGGAAATGGCTTATGAAATTCTGACAAACGGCGCAGATCCCGCACAGATGGCAATCGGCTATGTAACTGATGGCATCACAGAAAAATACAATGCTGACATCGCAGAAGCACTGAATATCACCATTCCCGAGGATATGGTAGCAATCGAAAACTAAAGAGCAGCAATCAAAAATGAAGCAGTTCCTCTCACATGAGAGTTCCTCTGAAAAAAATGAATGCGCACAGCGAAAAGGCGGAGCAAAGGCTCTGCCTTTTTGCATGCAGAAAAGCATGTAGAAAATTCTAGTTTATCCCCTGCTTGCATAAAGTGAATAAATGAGGTGATGGCATGGGATTTCGTAGGAATATGACAGAGGCACTGGAGCTGCCGAAGGAAATACTGCTGCATCTGCCGCTGATTTCCTTTATCGGACAGGAGGAGGTTACGATAGAAAATTATAAGGGGATTCTGGAATACAGCGAGGAGACGGTGCGCATCGGCACGGCGGCAGGGGTTCTGCGGCTGGAGGGGCAGAGGCTTTGCCTGAAGCAGCTTTCGGCGGAGTGCATGGTGGTGACGGGCAGAGTGGAAAAAATGGAATTTCTGCAATGAGCATCCGGGCAGGACATTGGGGGGAGGATTTTGTTCCTAGCGTTATGGTATTATTTATGTGGATATGTTAAAATAAGGGTGAAAGGCTTTTCGGCGGAACGCTTTATGAATATGGCGGCGTATCGCGGTGTCTATCTATGGGAGGTGGCGCGCGAAGGTGCCAGCATGACGATGAAAGCAGCAGGAAACAGCCTGGAGCTTTTGCAGGCGTGTGCCGAAAAAACGGGCTGTGCGCTGGAGGTGCTTTCCTATGGCGGTCTGCCCGTTTTTCTGGGGCGATTTGGCAGGCGGCAGGTCTGGACGGCAGGGCTTTTGTGCTTTGCGGCAGGGCTGTATCTTCTGTCCTCGTTTGTCTGGGTAATGCGGATTGAAGGGAATGAACGCCTTTCCAGAGAGGAGCTTCTCTCCGCCTGCAGGGAAATGGGACTATACCCCGGTGTCCGGAAACGGAGTGTGGATACACAGGCTGTCACCAATGGTCTTTTGGAGGACTTTGCGGACATTTCGTGGGTAAGCGTCGGGATTCACGGAACAGATGCGACCATCCGACTTGCGGAAACGATTGAAGGGGTCGAAATCATTGATAAGGAAACGCCCTGTGATATTGTTGCATCGACGGATGGCGTGATTTTGCAGATTACTGCGGAACGGGGAACCCCTCTGGTTGCCGCAGGGGATGTAGTGAAAAAGGGGGATGTGCTGATTTCCTCCGCGCTGACGATTGGCTTGGAGGGGGAGGAACAGCATACGGAATACACCGCGGCGGAGGGCACCGTAACGGCGCGCATCTGGCGGCGGCTGACTGAGGAGCTGCCCTTGCAGTATGAGGAAGCCGTCTTTAGCGGCGAGGAAAGGAAAAACCACAGCCTTCTCTTTTCGGGAAGGGAATTGGATATCCTTCACCCCGACAGTGATGTGCAGTGGGAAAGGGAGCTGCTTTCCGAGAAAACCCTCGGTCTGGGGGATAGGAAGCTGCCCCTCACATGGCGGAGGGAGCGCTGGCGGGCATACGAAACGGTGCAGAAAACGCGCACCGCGGCGGAAGCAAAAACGCTTCTGGAAGAAAAATTAAGAAAAAATGCAGAGAATTTATTGTCTCCTTACGGTACAATAGAGGATATACAAATCAAATATGAGGTTTACGCCAACAGTGTCCGCGCAGATGCGGAAATTACCATGGCGGAAAGAATAGAGGAGAAAAAGCAGAACATAGAAACAGAAAATCAGAACGAAGAAAAGGAGCAGGAAAACGCGAATGAGCTTTGAAAGAACCATACAGATGGAAAACCATATCATTCTGCCTGTATTTGGGCAGTTTGATGCAAATATCAAGAAAATCGAGAAGGCGTGCGGCGTGAGCATTGTCAATCGTGGGGATGATGTAAAGATTTCGGGCGAGGAAAAGGATGTCCATAAGGCTTGGAATATTCTCCATTCCCTTGTTGCTCTGGTGAAAAAGGGCGAGGAAATTACGGAGCAGAATCTGGAATATTTCATTTCCTCCGCGGAGGAAACCGACCTGCGTGAACTGGAAAAAATGTATGATGATTTCATCTGCATTACCGTAAACGGCAGACCATTAAAGCCCAAAACACTGGGGCAGAAAAAATATGTTGATTTAATCAAGAATAATACGATTGTGTTCGGCATTGGCCCTGCCGGTACAGGGAAAACCTATCTGGCAATGGCAATGGCGATTACTGCCTTTAAAAATAACGAGGTGAACCGCATTATCCTGACCCGTCCTGCCATTGAAGCGGGGGAAAAGCTGGGCTTTCTGCCCGGAGATTTGCAGCAGAAGGTAGACCCCTATCTGCGTCCCCTGTATGATGCGCTGTATGAAATCATGGGCGCGGAAAATTTCATGAAAAACATGGAAAAGGGTCTGATTGAGGTTGCCCCTCTGGCATATATGCGCGGACGCACGCTGGATAATGCGTTTATCGTTCTGGATGAAGCGCAGAATACGACACCGGAGCAGATGAAAATGTTTCTGACCCGTATCGGGTATGGCTCGAAGGCGGTTATTACGGGAGATGTGACGCAGATTGACCTGACGGAGGGCAAGCGCAGCGGCTTGATGGAGGCAACGCGAATTCTTTCCGGTATCGAGGGCATCGGGCAGATTACCCTGACGAATAAGGACGTTGTGCGTCATCCTCTGGTGCAGAAAATCATTCTGGCATACGAAAAGTTTGAAAACAGGAAACGAGGCGAGCAGGATGGCAAGAAGGAAAGACGAATCCCTCATAAATAACAGAAAGCAGAAAAAGGCGCACAAGGTGATGTTTGCGGTTGCCTTTCTGCTGACGCTTCTCTGCATCGGCACAGGCTCCTATGTGCAGGAGCTGGATACCGTGCAGGTCGGCTCTGTGGCGGAAAAACGCTATGTTGCCGAAGCGGATGCGGTGGATGAGGTTGCGACCAATAAGCTCAAGGATGCGGCGGCGGACAGCGTTGCCCCTATTTATAAGCAGGATGCCGCGGTGGAGGAGGAAAGCAATGCCGAGGTGAAGGAGCTGTTTCAGGATTTGGAACAGATTCTTGCTAATTTAAAGGAGGGCGAAAGCTTTGTCGTGAAGGCGCAGGAGGCCCCCTGGAAGCTGCCGGTTGTGCTTTCCGAACGAGAGCTTAAGGCGTATCAGGCATTGGAAAAATCCAACCGCACTCTCTTTCAGGAGGATTGTCTGGTCACGATGAACAATCTCTATACCGAGGGCATTACCGCCGATGCGCTGGAGGAGGGCAGGCAGAAGGCAAACGAAGCCTTTGCGGCAACGGCATGGAATAAAGGCTTAAAGGAAATGGCAGGGGCGATTTTCGATGCGGCGATTACACCGAACCTTTTGCCAGATGAAGCGGCAATCGAAGCGGCGCGAGAGGAAAAGCGCGCAGAGGTTGCGGATGTGATGATCCGCAAAAACCAGAAAATTGTGGATGAGGGCGAAATCATCACGCAGGAGATTTATGATAGATTGGTGAGTCTGCATCTGGTCGGCGGTGCCGATTATAAGAGCAGTGTGCTGCCGCTTTTGGGGAGCTTTCTGCTGGTTGTGCTGCTGTTTGTTGCGCTGTATCTCTTCTTCGCATGGGGCAGAGGGCAGTTTGCGCTGAAGCCCAATGAAGCGAAAATGCTCTTTACGATTTATGTGATTATGATACTGCTGCTGCGGCTGATGGGTGGCGCGGCTTATTTTACGCTGATTCCCCTTGGGCTGTTTGCCATGCTGACAAGCCTTCTGGTGGGGCGGCGTGTAGCATTGGTGATGAATACGCTGTTCTGCATCATCGGCTGCTTCATCTTCAATGGGGATGTGCAGTTTCTGATGTATTCCCTTCTGGTCGGCACCTTGGGTGCATTGCTCATCCAGAAAACGGAAAAGCGTCAGTGGATGGTCTGGGTGGCTGTGGCGATGGCGGCGGTCAGCTTTGCGGCAATGTTTGGGGTAGGGCTGTTTTTTGAAAGCGGCTATTCCGCAGGACTTTTGTTAAAGTGCCTGTTTGCGGCGGTGATGGGACTGGTTTCCGTTGTGATTGCGGTGGGCAGCCTGCCCTTCTGGGAGGCAACCTTTGAGGCGAACACGCCCCTGCGTCTACTGGAGCTGACAAATCCGAATAATGAGCTGCTTCGTCGGCTGATGATTGAAGCGCCGGGAACGTATCATCATAGCCTGATTGTGGCAAATCTGGCAGAGACGGCGGCGTATGAAATCGGCGCAAATACTGCTCTGGCAAGAGCAGGTGCATATTATCACGATATCGGCAAGCTGAAAAATCCGCAGATGTTTTCGGAAAATCAGGCGGGTTATAATCCCCATGATGACCTTGCACCCGAAACGAGTGCGAAAATCATTACACAGCACCCGAAGGACGGTGTGGAAATGGGGAGGGTACACGGTCTGCCGAATGTCATTCTGGATGTCATTCGGGAGCATCATGGGACAAGCCTTGTGAAGTTTTTCTATTTTAAGGCACTCAAGCTTTATGGTGCGGATAACGTGAACGAAGCGGATTACCGCTATCAGGGCGTGATTCCGAGCACGAGGGAATCTGCGGTTGTCATGCTTGCGGATACGGTAGAAGCGGCGGTGCGCTCCATGCTTGGCAGCGGAAAAACATTGGCAGAAGCGGAAAGCGTTATTAAAACGCTCATCAAGGACAAGCTGGATGACGGACAGCTGAACAACAGCGGCTTAGGGATTCATGAGCTGGAAATCATCCGCAGAGCATTTTTGAAGGTATTCCAGGGGATGTACCACGAGAGAGTGGCGTATCCCAAGCAGGAAGAAATCAATGCGGCGGCGAAGAAGGGCGCAGAAGAAAGCAAGGCGGAAGAAAAGAAAGAAAAAAGAGAAGAAAAAATAGAAGAAGAAAAAAGAGAGGAAGAAAGCAGTGAATTTACTGATTGACAACAGAACGGACGAGCCATTGACGGCGGAGCTGGAGGATGCCATCCGCAGGGCGGCGGCAGAAGCCCTGCGATACGAAGAATTTGACGAGGACTGCGAAATCAGCGTTTCCATTGTGGATAACGAGGAAATCCGCGAGATTAACCGCCAGTTCAGAAACATTGACAGAGCAACGGATGTACTCAGCTTTCCCATGCTGACGTTTGCGGAGGGAGAAGAAGCAGAGGTCAACGAGAATGACGAAATCGTTCTGGGGGATATTATTATTTCTCTGGAGCGTGCGAAGGAGCAGGCGGAGGAATACGGACATTCTCTGAAACGGGAGATTGCGTTTCTGACGGCGCACAGTATGCTGCATCTTTTAGGCTACGACCACATGGAGCCGGAGGAGGAAGCGGAGATGTTCCGCCGCCAGAAGGAAATACTGTTGCAGGCAGGTTTCCCAAGAGAATGAGGGAAAAAGTCACCCTAAGGGCGAAGTTGTCCTTGCATAGAAAAAACTCGTTTAACCGCCCTTGCATAGAAAAAACTTTTCAGAACAGAGACGCAGGCTAAACAGTTCTGAAAAGTATTTTCTATCGGGCGGAATGATTTTCGGGCGGCGGCTTGTTGAAAAAACTTTTTCTCATTGGAAAAAGCAATGAATGCCGAAGAGAAACGGCACCGCCGCAGGCGGCTTTGCGGAGCAAAGTTCTGACAGCGTTTTTAAATCTTCGGAAAAGCATTTTCTGCCGGATGGCAGGCAGCAAAGGAGGGATTCCCTTTATGACAGACGAAGCATTGATTTTACAGGCGAAGGATGCGATGAAAAACGCCTACGCGCCCTATTCCGAATTCCGGGTCGGGTCGGCGCTTTTAGCGAAGGATGGGGCGGTTTTCAAGGGCTGCAACGTTGAAAATGCGTCCTATGGAGCAACGAACTGTGCCGAGCGGACAGCCGTTTTCAAGGCGGTTTCCGAGGGATATCGGGAGTTTGAGAAAATCGCAATCGTGGCAAGCAGTGGGGACTATGCCTCTCCCTGCGGCATTTGCAGGCAGGTTTTAGCGGAATTTATGCCCGAAGGCAAAGTCCTGCTTTACAGCGAGGAAAAGGGCATGGTAACATATACAGTCAGAGAGCTGCTCCCGATGGGCTTTCGCAAGGAGGATATTCGGTAAGGAGGAATCCCGATGGAAAAAATGGATTTTTATGTATATCTTTCCCCGAAAGAAGCGGCGGAGAAGGTCAAGGAGGCAGTGACAGCCGGCTTATATTCGGGAGAAATTCTGGATGAATATGTGCGAATCCTGCCGAATGGCAAGGAAATCATCATGGTTTTATTCGAGAAATATTATATGCGCTCCGGCAACAGAGCCACGCTGACCTTTCTGGCGGATAATCTGGAGGAGCACACGAGGGTGCATCTTTCTGCCGGCGGCGGCGGTCAAGGGGTGATTTTCCGATTTGACTGGGGCGCAGGTGCAAGCTTCAGCACTTCGGCGCGGGACGCTTTAGCGGAATATATTTGTAAGTAAGAGTTTGAGGTGGAAGGCATGGCGGAAAAAAGCTGGGAAATTTTAGAGGGCGCGTGCCATTCCTGCAAAAAATGCAGGCTATGGGAAATGCGCACCAATGTTGTCATTGGCAAGGGCAGCCGCAATGCGGATATTCTGTTCATCGGGGAGGGCCCCGGCCAGCAGGAGGATTTGCAGGGCGTACCCTTTGTAGGCCCTGCGGGACAATTATTGGATAAAATGCTGGCAAGTGTCGGACTTTCCTTAGAGGATGCCTATATTGCCAATGTGGTCAAGTGTCGTCCGCCCGGCAACCGTGACCCCCATGATGATGAAAAGGAGGCATGTCTGAATTATCTCAGATATCAGCTCATGCTGATTCAGCCGAAAATCATCGTCTGTCTGGGGCGTATTGCCGCCACAACAATTATCGACCCCGAATTTCGCATTACACGCCAGAGAGGGCAGTGGTTTGAGCGAAAGGGGTATCATATCATAGCAACCTATCATCCCTCTGCACTGCTCAGGGATGCCACAAAAAAACGTCCTGCATGGGAGGATATGCAGGCGATTCGTGCCAAGTGGGACGAGTTGAAGGAACATGGAAAGAGAATTTAGGAGGAAAAAAATATGAACGGCATTGATGCTTTGAAGGCAAAATTTGCAGATGTGGAACTGAAGGCAAACGCAAGAACCATGGAGGAGGTGGTTGCCTATATCGAGGAAAACTGGGGCGCATTTCGTGTGAAAATCACAGAAAGCGAGCTGATGGCGCATTATAAGGCTGCCTGCGAATTTGCAAAAATGATGGGAAAGGATGTAACCGATTTTCAGGATGATATCAGAAGATACCGTCTGCCCAATACCAACAAAATCCACGTTGTTCTGGGGATGAATTCCGAATATATGACAGCAGAAAACGGCATGAAATATTATCAGGCGCTGTGTCTGATTAAGGGACTGTCGCAGGAGGATATTGATACCAAAAACGAAAGATGGCTGCAATATGTGCTTCTTTTGGATATGGCGAAGGATTGGGAGAAAAAGGATGAAATCTTCCTGGCAGAGCAGAAGGAAATGCTGAAGGAAAGAGGGGTAGAAACAGAATGAAAAAATTTCACTCCGGCTTTGTTGCACTGATCGGCAGACCAAATGTCGGCAAATCCACGCTGATGAACTGCCTGATCGGGGAGAAGATTGCCATTACCTCGCATAAGCCGCAGACCACAAGAAATAAGATTACCTCCATTCTGACGAAGGATGATTTTCAGTGTGTTTTTCTGGATACCCCCGGTATTCATAAGCCGAAATCCAAGCTGGGCGAATATATGATGCGTTCTGCGGAAACAACCTTTAATGAGGTGGATCTGGTGCTGATGCTCATTGAACCCACCACAGAGGTGCAGACAATGGATGAATACGTTCTGGAACGCATCAAAAACGTAAAAACACCCGTTGTACTGGTTATCAATAAAATCGACACCGTAGAACGGGAAGCACTGTTAGAGGTGATTTCTGTTTACAGCAAGGCATATCCCTTTGCGGAGGTGGTGCCGATTTCTGCCATGAAGGACAGAAATACAGGCGAGCTGCTGGAGGTAATTCGGAAATATCTGCCGGAAGGGCCGCAGTATTTTCCTGCGGATATGGTGACGGATCAGCCCGAACGCCAGATTGCATCGGAGATTATCCGCGAAAAGGCGCTGTATTTGTTGCAGGATGAGGTGCCGCATGGGATTGCGGTGGAGATTATGTCCATGAAGAAGCGTCCCGATAAGGATATTGTGGATGTGCAGGCAACCATTTACTGCGAGAGGGATTCGCATAAGGGTATTATCATCGGCAAGCAGGGGGCGATGCTCAAGCGCATTGGCTCCACCGCACGCTATGATATGCAGAGACTGCTTGGCTCGCCCATTTATTTACAGCTTTGGGTAAAGGTGAAGAAGGACTGGCGGGATAGTGATTTCCTGCTGAAAAACTTCGGCTACGACAAGAAGAATATTTAATTTTTTTGAGGCTCTGTTCAAGCAGGGTTTTCAACCCTTGCCCTGTCTTGGCGGTACTGTACCCTTGCCCCGATACCGCAGAAACATGAAATGTTTCTGCAAAAGTATAAGGGTTCTAGGGAAATTATTTCCCTAGCGGGGTGTGGGGCAGCGCCCCACGGAAGAATGGCAAGTTTTTTATAGTATGGGCGGTTTTCTTTCTCCATATCCTATTCCCGAAAGGGGATGTGCTGTATGAACGAAAGAGAACACTGGCAGAGATTTTTGCAGACAGGACAGGTAGCGGATTATCTGCGCTACCGCAGACAGGCGGAAAAGGAATCGCAAAATCCGCGCCGCCGTATAGAGGAAGCATCAAGGCATAAGCGTTTTTATTAAAGAAATGAGGTCGGCTATGGGAACGGAAAAGCTGCGCGGCATTGTCCTGCGTGAGCAGGCAAAGGGCGAGAGCAATAAGCAGATTGTGCTTCTGGCGCAGGGCGTGGGTCGTGTGCTGCTTTCTGCCCGCGGTGCCAGAAGAGCGAAAAGTAAGCTTCTGGCGGCAACGCAGCTGTTCTGCTATGCCGATTTTGTGGTCTATGAGGGTAAGGGCTTTTATTCCGTCACGCAGGCGGAGCTGAAAAACAGCTTTTATGGTCTGCGGCTGGATATGGATAAGTTCTCCGAGGGCATGTATCTGGCGGAGCTGACGGAGCGCAGCTGCCCTGCCGGTATGGAGCAGGATGCTGTGTTGGAGCTTTTGTATTATGCCTTTCTTGTGATGGATAGGGGGATTCTGCCGCCGAAGCTGATTTCCCGTATCTTTGAATTGAAGCTTTTGCAGCTGAATGGGCTTTTTGCGTCAGATGTATGCCATATCTGCGGCGAAGGCGAGGGGACACTCTATTTTGACGGCAGGATGGGCGCGTTCTACTGCGAAAAGCACCGCACAGAGGATAGCATTTTTGTTCTGGATGCCGTCCGAAGGGCGGTTCGGTTTGTGCTGGAAAGAGAGAGCCGCACGGCGTTTGGCTTTCAGCTTTCCGCCGAAGCACTCGAACAGCTGACCTTTATCCTGCGGAACTATATGGAAGTCCACATGGACCTTCATCTGAAAACACGCGATTTTTTTGAACAGTGAATAAAGTATCGTACATTTTTTGTCTATTCCTTTGCAGAAAGGCGGAAAAATACACGGATTTAAGTGCAATTTTTTGCCTTGACAGAAAAAGAGAAAAGCGTTATCATAAACCACAAGTTAATCATTACTGCGATGAAGAAGAGGAGTATCTGCGGAGCATTTGCAGAGAGCTGTCGGTTGGTGCGAGACAGCGGTGCGAAACAGAGAAGGGCACTTTGGAGCAGTGTCACAAGAGAGGGTTGATGCGTCGGCATCAATCAACGAGGGTGGAACCGCGGAAGATTTTAAGAGCTTTCGTCCCTTGCTGAACAGCGAGGAGACGGGAGCTTTTCTAGTTTCTATTCGTCCCTTGCAAGATACATTGGTGAGTCCCACAGAAATAAGGAGGAATTCAAATGGCAGTAGAATCTATGGAAAAAATCGTAGCATTGGCAAAAAACAGAGGCTTTGTTTACCCCGGTTCCGAAATTTACGGCGGTCTGGCAAACACATGGGATTATGGCCCTCTGGGTGTAGAGCTGAAAAACAACATGAAAAAAGCATGGTGGAAGAAATTTATTCAGGAAAACCCCAAGAATGTCGGCGTTGACTGTGCAATCCTGATGAACCCCCAGACATGGGTGGCATCCGGTCACGTTGGCGGCTTCTCCGATCCTCTGATGGACTGTAAGGAATGTAAGGAGCGTTTCCGCGCCGATAAGCTGATTGAAGACCACATGGCATCCCATGATATGCCCGAAGTGGTTGTAGACGGCTGGACAAATGAAGAAATGAAGAAATTCGTAGACGATAATCAGGTTGCATGCCCTTCCTGCGGCGCGCATAACTTCACAGATATCCGTCAGTTTAACCTGATGTTCAAGACCTTCCAGGGCGTAACAGAGGATGCGAAAAACGTGGTTTATCTGCGTCCCGAAACCGCACAGGGTATCTTCGTAAACTTCAAAAATGTGCAGAGAACCACAAGAAAAAAACTGCCCTTCGGTATCGGTCAGATTGGTAAATCCTTCCGTAACGAAATCACACCCGGTAACTTTACCTTCCGTACCAGAGAATTTGAACAGATGGAGCTGGAATTCTTCTGTGAACCCGGTACAGATTTGGAATGGCTGGATTACTGGAGAAAATACTGCAAAAACTTCCTGCTGAGCCTGAATATGACAGAGGATGCAATCCGTCTGAGAGATCACTCTCCTGAAGAACTGTCTCACTACAGCAAGGGTACAACAGATATCGAATATAAATTCCCGTTCGGCTGGGGCGAGCTGTGGGGCATTGCGGACAGAACCGATTATGACCTGACCTGCCACCAGAACACAAGCGGCGAGGATATGACATATTATGATCAGGCAAAGAATGAAAAATATGTGCCTTACTGCATCGAGCCCTCTGTTGGTGCGGACCGTGTAACGCTGGCATTCCTGTGCGATGCTTATAACGAAGAGGAGGTCGGCGAAGGCGATGTCAGAACCGTTCTGAAATTCCATCCCGCACTGGCTCCCATCAAGGCGGCTGTTCTGCCCCTGAGCAAAAAGCTGAACGAACAGGCAACAGAGGTTTATGCAGCACTGGCGAAGGAATTCAACTGCGATTATGATGACGCAGGCTCTATCGGTAAGCGCTACAGAAGACAGGATGAGGTCGGCACACCCTTCTGCATCACCTACGATTTCGATTCCGTTGAGGATCACTGCGTAACCGTGCGTGACAGAGATACCATGGAACAGGTAAGAATGCCTATCGCAGAGTTGGTTCCTTATCTGAAGGAAAAAATGGAGTTTTAAGCCATGAAACCATTTGAAGGCTTTACCGCGGAAACAATAGATTTCCTCTGGGAGCTGCGGATGAATAACAGCCGCGAATGGATGGAGGAAAACCGCGACCGCTATAAGCGCGTGCTGAAGGAACCCTTTGATAGCCTTGCGGCGGCGCTTGTGGCGGAAAGCACAGCCTTCGGCGGAAGGGAAATGAAATGCTCCGTTTCCCGTATCAATCGCGATATCCGCTTTTCCAAGGATAAAAGCCCTTACCGCGCAAGCCGTTGGGTTGTGCTGTATGATGCGGCATTGCAGGGAACGGCATGGAAGGAACGCCCTTCCTTCTATTTCGAGCTGAGCCCCGAAGGCTATGAGCATGGTCTTGGCATGTGGTGCAGTCCGTCTGCCTTCCTTGCGGCATACCGCAGAAAAATCGAAAGCAATCCTGCGGCGTTTGAACGTATGGCGAAAAAATTTGAGAAAGACCCTCTTTTCCGTCTGGAAGGGAGAGCATATAAAAAATTCAAAAACGAAACGCTTTCCCCGCTTTTGCAGGCGTGGTATCCCAAAAAGGATGTCCTGCTTGTGGCACACGGCGGTATGGAGGATATCCTCTTTTCCCCTGAATTACCACAGTTCCTCGCAGAGGGATGGAGCAGGCTCAAAAATTTCTATGCTTTTCTGGATGCCATTGAAGCGGAATAAAAAAGGAGTGGATTTAGGATGAAAAGAAATACGGTAAAAAGAAACGTAAGCCTTGCCTTAGGTGCGGTGCTGGTTTTCGGTGCAGTTCCTGCCTATGCGGCGGATGCTGTTACGGTAAAGCTGAACGGCAGTCAGATGGAGTTTGATGTAAATCCCGTGATTGAAAACAGCAGAACCCTTGTGCCGTTCAGAAAGATTTTTGAAGCACTGGATTGTGCCGTTTCCTATACGAAGGAGAATGGCGCGCAGGTAGTTACGGCAAACAGAGGTAATCAATGGATCACTCTGGAAATCGGCAAAAACGAAATCACCGTTGATGGCGAAACAAAGAAGCTGGATGTTGCGCCGAAAATCGTAAACGGCAGAACTCTTGTGCCGCTGAGAGCCATTTTCGAAGGTCTGGACTGCACGGTTGATTGGTCTGCCGATACCAAAACTGTGGATATTCAGAAAAAACAGGGGCAGTATGCAGTTTCCTCCGCACATATTTCCAAGAATATAACAGATGATAAGGGAAATATTCTGATTACGATAGCGTTTGAATACCCCGTCATTGAAAATAAGGACAATAACGCCTTTATCACAGCGGTAAATGAACAGTATAAAAAGGATGCCGAAGCTGCTATTTCTGAAGCGGAAGCGGAATTTAAGGATTCTGCCGCGGCAGTTCTTGCTTCCGAGGGCAAGAATTACCATCCAATGGTTTTCACACGCTCCTTTGAGGTTAGTCTGAATCAGGATAACCTGCTTTCTATCACACAGCTGGATTATGCGAATACCTACGGCGCACATCCCAATACGCTGAAAAGCTCCAAGACCTTCAATCTGGCGGAGAATAAAGCGCTTACGCTGAGCGAGGTTCTGGGGAAGAATGCCGCCGATACAGACAGCTATGTGAAGGAAAAATTTGAGGCGTATGTCAAAGAGGACGCAGGTGAATTGATTGATTACCAGGAGAATATCGAGAAAGCACTCTCCGCAGTCAATTTCTGCCTGACCGAGGATGCACTGGTGCTGTATTATAATCCTTATGATATCCTGCCTTACGCGGCAGGCTCGCCGGAGGTAAAAGTACCTTATGCGGATACAACCGTAAAGCTTGCTTTGTCTGAGAGCTGATGGTTTTAAGGCAATAAAAAGGAAGGGATGTTAACCCTTCCTTTTTTATTGCCTTTTTTATCCTAATTTAGACCAATCGCGTGTTTCGCGCAGCTCTGTCCATTTTTCATGCTTGGAATTCTCTTTGAATTCGTAGTAATGGCTGTTGGTTGCCTCCTGTACGGGCAGGTAATACCAGCTGCTTGTATCAGCGTTATCCGTCCATGTAATCATGTCGGGAAGCAAATCCGCCGGAGTCTCAGGGAGACGTTTCAGCACACGGTTTACCAGAGACATGGTTTCTGCACGGGTAATCTGATTCTGGGGACGGAATGTATCGTCGCCGTAGCCGCTTACCCAGCCATGGTTCGCCGCAACCGTAATCTCGCCTTCTGCCCAATGCCCGATGATATCGGTGAAGCTTACGGGCGTTTTGTCGCCGTTGTTGTCAAAGCGTGTTGCGATTGCCGCAAATTCCGCACGCGTGATGGGTGCGTTCGGGCGGAATGTCCCATCGGGATACCCTGCGATAATGCCCATCCTGCTCAGCGTGGAAACGGAGCTGCAATACCATGCGTCCGCCGCCACATCGGAGAAATCATTCTGATGTGTGAAGTTTTCACTGCGGATACCATCCTCAAGCAGACGGAAGAAGATTGCCGCTACCTCTGCACGGGTGATGGAATTCTGTGGCTGTACTTCGCCGTTTTCATAACCTACCACATAAGCAAAGTGGTCAGTGTTGTTCAGACCCAGTGCGTCATCATCAGGAATTTCTACTGTCGGCTTGGGCTTGGGACGATGTCCGCCGCCGCCACCGCCGCCGGAGCTATCTTTTGCAAACGTAACTGCAATGGTATGCCCTTCGGTTACATCTTTAAAGGTGTATTCCTTTACTGCGCCAACGCTCTTGCCGTCTACAAGCACATCTGCAATGTGATATCCGTTATCAGGCGTAATAGCAAAGGTCTGATTTCCACCCTTGGGAACAGAAACCTTTCCGGCAGGATTGATAGAACCGTTTTCGCCACAGCTTGCTTCAATCACACGAACCTCATCTACCTTAACTTGGAACGCATACCGCTGATTTGTGGTTGCTGTTCCCGGACTTGAGCCAATAAAATTATGTCCGCTCTGATAGAATAGAGTTGGCTTTCCGTTTTCGTTCACATGGTATCCAAAAATTTCAACTAAATAATAGCTGTGATTGATTCTTTCGTGCTTGATATCGGTAATTGGAATAGCATTTTGAGTAACGTATTTTCTATTCGGGTCTACGTTTGAAGATGCAGTGGAGAAAAGATCCGTTTCGATATCGCTTCGAGGACCATTTACTGTAAAGTTGCTGCCATTTTCGTCCGCAACCTCGTCCCACCAGCAATATTCAAAATATACATGTTCATCATCTGTCCCTTGCTCAGATTGCAGAAGTGCATGGTCTACTTTTACACCAACTGTATGATTGTTTCCATCCCCAATCGCTACGGTTAAAGGGTCATCCGAACATTTTTTACCGTCAACAATATAAGAAATCTCTGGTTTGCATAACTCATAATTTCCTGCTATTCGAGCGGTATCAGATGGATTATCCTTTGCTTCCAGTTTTTTAGTTTCATCAAGAATTTGAAGACTGCTATTCAGTTTCCAGCCGCCGATATACTCGTAACCTGGTCTTGCTTCTGTAGAACTATTTCCACTGATATCAGGCAGTTTATAGTTTTCGTTATAGTCCCATAGATGGGTTTCTGCATTTAATGCCCAACCAAGAAGTGCATGATTCAAATGCGTTTCCGTATAACCTATTGGCGAAAATTTGATTTTAATGGGATATGTACATTGCAGGTTATGAACTTCCTCAGAGAAGGCTACAAAACATTTGTTATCGGGGAAGATAATTAGCCTATTGCAGCCATTTGGAGGTCTAAACGCACTGGCAGCATAAGATGAATAATCTTGATCTTTCCAAGGGTCAACCTTGCGTTCCACAATAATTTGAGTAATCTGTTTATCATTAAATGCTCCATCAGCAATCGTTTCTACACTGGCAGGAATTACAACCCTTGCATCCACGTCGGAAGCAAAGCAATTTTTAAATGTCTGATATCCGATAGAATTCAGAGTATCCGGCAAAAAAAATACGACTCCTTCCGGTGCGGTTGCCGTTCTGAGTGTCTTTATGGAGCTACAGCCTGTAAATACAGAACTGCCAAGAGATTCTAATTTATCTGGCAAAACAACATTCTGTAATGCCTTACATTCAGAAAATGCAAGTTTCCCGATTGCAGTAACCTTTGTTTTAGATAAGTCAACTGTTTTCAGTTTTTCACAATACCCAAAAGCCTGATTCTTGATTTCCTCCAGATTCGTCGCATTGCTGAAATCAATTTCTGCAAGAATAATTTGTGGTCTGGTGAGCACATTTTTCCCTTGAAAAGCATGTTCACCGATACTTGTTACCGTTGTGCCGTTAATCTCAGCAGGAATTACAACCTTTAAGGAGTTTCCTTCTTTTTTGGTCAGCCAGTCAGAATCAATACTGCTGATTTCTCCGTTATTAAACACTAGTTTGTCTACAGGAACTTCAACTACACTTTCGTCTTTGTTTTCATCTTTACCCTCGGAAGGAGTAGTGCTGTCCTCGCCTTCCTTAGCTTCTCCACCGCTTACAGGTGTAGGTAAAGGCGTTAAGGTTTCATTTTCACCCTTCTGCTCCTCGCCAGAAGGAGCAGGAGCTAAAGAAGGGGCAGGGTCGTTCGTCTGTCCGCCTTCCTCAGATGTGCTTGCTAGTTTGTTCCCTTTGTTGTTGGCTGTTCCGCTTCCATTGGACGAGCCGTCAGGCTGTTCTGTAGCAGGCACGATATTCGTCTGCTGAGAGCCTTCGCCCCCGGCACCTTCCTCTGCGAATACCCCAACCGGCGGCAGGGCAAGCGTCATAGAAAGTGCCAATGTCCAAGTGAGAAGCTTCTTGCCTTTGTTTTTCTCTGTCATAAAAACCCCCCTTTTCCTGTCTGCGGGTTTCGGAACAGGGAAACAATATGTATTTCGGTAGCCGGCTGTCCTGCGGCGAATCCCCTCGCCGTTTAGACCCTTGGCTTTGCGACATCGGCTTTCGCCGATTGTGCCTTTTTCTGTACATACGCCCGTTCCTGCGTCCGCACAGAAATAAAAATAGTTACATTGTTTTATATAAGAATAGCATAGCATATTTACATAAAAAGACAAGTGCCTTTTTATTTTTTTGTAATATTTTGCCATACAAAAAGAGACAAAATCCTTAAAAAAGAGTATAATATGAAAAAACGATGAACGAGGTGAACCCTTTTATGAATGATTTCGTAAAGAAAATGTTGGATTATAACCGTGCCTTCGTGGAGCATGGTCTCTATGAAAAGTATACCACAACCAAGTATCCGGACCGTAAAATCGCCATTCTTGCCTGCATGGATACCCGCATGACGGAGCTTCTGCCTGCCGCCCTCGGCTTGAAAAACGGCGATGTTAAGCTGATTAAAAACGCAGGCGGCCGCGTGATGCACCCCTATGGCAGTGTCATTTTCAGCCTTTTGGTCGCAGTCTATGAGCTGGGCGTGGATACGGTCGTTGTCATCGGGCATGATGACTGCGGCGGTCGTCTGCTTGACCCGAAGGAAATGATTGCCAAGATGAAGGAACGCGGCATTTCGCAGGAAGCGATTGACCATGTGGATGAAAACCATAAAAACGTGGAGCAATGGCTGACCGGCTTCGGGGATATCAATCATTCTGTGCAAAGCACCGTCGATGCCATTCGGGAGCATCCGCTGCTGCCAAAGGATCTGGAGGTGCTCGGCTTCATCATGGACCCCCATACGGGCGCAGTCCGCGGCGTTTCCGAGAGAAAAGAATAAAATATGAAAATCAGAAAGTCGCTTTTTGTCTAAGCAAAGGGCGGCTTTTTTCTTTTACGGAAAATTTATAAAATTCTGCTTGACAGAATGGACATACAGCTGTATGTTATAAATAAACATACATTTGTAGGTAAAAGAGGTGAACCCCATGGAAAAACAGAAATTACCCGATACAGAGCTCAAGGTCATGCAGGCAATCTGGCATATCGACCCCCCTGCCAGCACCTCTGCCGTCCGCGAGGAGCTGCAAAAGGAACGCCCTTGGAATTTATCCGCTTTGCAGACCCTTCTGGGCAGACTGGTGCGCCGTGGCTTTTTGCAGACGGAAAAGCGGGGCAAAAGCCGCTATTATACCCCCCTCGTCACAGAGGAGGATTATCTCGCGGAGGATAGCCGCCGCTATTTTCAGAAATGGACGGGTGGCTCTCTCAGGGATTTGGTTGCCTGTCTTTATGTCAATCATTCGGTTACAAAAGAGGACTTAGAAGAATTGAAGGCGTTTATCGAGGACGAAACGGAGGGGTGAGCGGCTATGCGTATTTTTCTGGAATATTTGAAGGTCGGCCTTTGGATGCTTCCGATTATTCTGCCGGCACTTTGGCTTTTGCCGCGCCTGTCTAAGCGGTATGCCGCAAGGGTGTCCTATGTCATCTGGCTTGTGCTTGCCGTGCGTCTGCTCATTCCGTGGAATCTGACCCTTCCGCAGGAAACCGCCCCCATCCATGTGGCAATTTCCGAGGAGCAGGCAAATGAATGGGTGCAGGCGAAATTCAATCCCGTGCAGGCACCGCCAAAGGCAGAAGGCACAGCGGCCGCGACACAAAAGCAGACACAGCCCCAAGCCGAACCCTTGCAGCCCTTGCAGATTGGCTTTGCGCTCTGGCTGGCAGGCGTGCTGTTTTTCGCCCTGCGGACAGCGGTTTCCGTTTTTCGGATGAAAGTCCTGCTCCGCCGTTGGGAGAAAGAACCCTCCGCCGAGACAAAGGCATTTTTCGCTGAAACGGCAGGCAAAATGCAGCCGCGGCTCATGGTTTGCCCTGTGCTGGAAAGTCCTATGGCGGTCGGTTTATTCCGCACAACCGTCTATCTGCCCCATGAGCACTACACCGCGCAGGAGCTGGAAATGATTTTTCGTCATGAGCTGATCCATTGGCGGCGGAAGGATTTGTGGTATAAGCTGCTGCTGCTTGCCGCAAGAAGCATCCATTGGTGCAACCCTCCGGTATGGTGGATGGCAAAGCGTGCAGAGCGGGATTTGGAAATTTCCTGCGACAGCATGGCGGTGCAGGGCAGGGATGCGGCGTATCGCAAGGCGTATGGTCTGATGATTCTGCACGAAGCGGAGCGCAGCATCGAAAAACAGGCAGCATTGACAACCTGTTTTACCGATGGGAAACGGGCATTGCAGGAAAGGTTGGTGGAGATTATGAATCAAAGCAAACGAAAAAAGGGCATGGCACTGGTTTCTGTTATGCTTGTGCTGACATTGACCTGCGGCTGCCTCATCAGCTGTGGAAAGGATGAGAAAGCGCCGGAGTCCACGCAGGATACGGCAGCAGGCCAAGGCACCCTGACCGCAGAACAGCGCAAGCTGACTGAGCGGTGGGCAGAGGCTCTTTCCGACAGAGATGGCAAAATCCGCTATAAAGAGATGGGCAAGGCTGCCAAGGCGCAGTTTATCGCAGAGCAGAAGGCGCTTGGTGGCGAGGATTGGAATTATGTCATCGGCGGCTCCAGTCCTTGGGTGGATTCCTATACCATCGAGGAGCGCGAAAACGCAGCCATGATTACCTATACCATGCAGGATAGCGAGCCTGCTTATTACACCATGAAGGAGCTGCTGAAATTCGGTAAGGAAAACGGTAAAACCGTTGTCGCAGGCTATCTCACCTCCAATCTCTATTGGGAGGACGGCAAGGTGCATCCTACCGTTTCCCGCACAGAATCGGATTTGGACGAAGGTATCTGGGACTTTCTTTCGCAGAGCGTGGTCGGCTTTATCAGCCAGAGTGATTGGGCTGTGTATGAACTGGAGGCCTTCAATTTTAATAAAATCAACGTGACACGCACCCCTCTTGCAAACGGCAGAGAACAGGTAACCGTGGATTTCGGCTTGAATATGCATTATAGAAATCCCTTCCGCGATCCCGATGAGGCAGGCTACATCAAGCGCGCGAAGGAGGCTGGGCAGTCTGTGTATGCGGTGTATTATAAGGAATATTATGAGGAAAAAGAGGGAAATACCTATTTCCGCTTTACCTGCGAGGTGCAGGCGGATGCACAGAAAATCAATGAGGACACCTGCTATCCGGAAACCTTCCATCTCTATAATGATGATTTCGATCCGCATAGGATTACCTTTTATAAGAAAAATCCTGCTTGGGATGGCTGGTATGACGAAACACCTACGGATGGCTGGTTCTGCACCGTTACCCCTGCCAAGGATGCGAATACTGTCACCGTTGCCAGAAAAATCCGTATCGAGGATACCACAGGCAGAACGAATAACGGCTATTTCGATTTGAATCTTGACTACACGACCACCTTCCCCGTTGCGGAGAATGCAGCCTTTACCGTTGGCGGCGCAGGCGAAGCCCCTGCCATGCTGAACGCGAAGGAATGGCTTTCTCGTCTGCAAAGCGGAAAGGTCGGGCAGAGCGTGACGCTGTTCTTCGGGACAGATGCAAACGGAAACACCGTAATCACCGAGGGCAGAGAAGGCTTCTGGTCGAAAAAGGCCGCCTGATTTGTCGATATCCCCAAGGGGCGCGCACATTGCGCGCCTCTTTTTCCTGTGCTATACTAATGACATTTCAGAAAGTAAGGAGTGACTGCAATGAAGATAACCTATCTGCACCACAGCGGCTTTTCCGTTGAAACCGAAACAAAGGTGCTTTTGTTTGATTATTATACAGAGGGCGGCAGAAAAGCGTATTTCGACCCCGCCGCATACCCCGATAAAGCAGTTTTCGTCTTTGTCTCCCATGCGCATGAGGATCATTATGACAGACGGATTCTTTCCTGGGCAAAGCTCCCCAATGTCCGCTATGTGCTTTCCTTTGATGTGCGGACAGAAGCGAGCTTTGAAGGCAGAGTTCTCCGCGCCGAGCGGCATCGGACATACGATTTTGACGGCATTTCCATCCAAACCCTCAGGTCCAATGATGAGGGTGTCGCGTTTCTGGTCAAGGCGGATGGCAAAACCATTTACCACGCAGGCGATTTGAACTGGTGGCACTGGAATGGCGAACCCGATGGTTTCAACGCCGATATTGAAAAAAGCTATACGACGGAAATCAATCGGCTGAAGGGCGAGAAAATAGACGTTGCCTTTGTCCCTGCGGATTTGCGCCTACAGGATAAATATTTCTGGGCGGTCAATTATTTTCTCAAGACCGTCGGCGCAAAAAGGCTGTTTCCCATGCACTTCTGGGGACGCTTTGATGTCTGCACGATGCTGCGTCAGCTTGGCTATGGCGAAACGATTGCGGAAATCACGCAGGAAAACGAAAAATTTGAAATTTAAACGGAAATTCTTAAGGAAATCTTCAAGTTCTTCCGCGAAATTTCATTTATACTAAGGATAGAAAAGAATCGGTCGAAATTCTGATTTCGATTGCGGCTTAGTTTTTAGCGGAAGAAGGAAAAGCAATGAAGGGGAAAAATTGGAGGGAATATGAACCGCCGAAGCGCCGTCGGCGCAGAAGAAGAAAGGGCGGACTTTTGCGCAAGCTGCGTTTCGCAGTGGTGCTGTTTTTGGTTGGCTATGTCGGCTTTCTGGTCTATTATAATTTCGGCAAGCCCTATACCGTTGCACTGGATGCAGGGCATGGCGGGGCGGATGTCGGCGCAGAGGGCGTGATACAGGAGGTCGCACTGACGGAGCAGACTGTAGCCGCGCTGCAAACCCTTCTGGAGGAGGACGGACGCTTCCGCGTGGTGTTGTCCCGTAAGGCAGGTGAGGGCGCAACCGTCACCGAGCGTAACCATAAATTCCGCCGCAGACACCCCGATTTAATGCTCTCTGTCCATGGCAACGCAAGCGACAGCAGCAGTGCCAATGGCTTTGAGTGCTACCCTTCGCCTCCCGGCTATGAAAACCACGAAGAAAGCCTTGCCTTTGCTGCATGTCTGGCGCAGGAAATGCAGAATATAGGCGCAAATCTCCGCGGTACGGGCATTGCAGGCGTGCGCTATGGCTATTATGATGAAAACGGCAATAAGCTGCTGCGCGATTCGAGCGATACCACGGTCTATTCCTATGATACCTTTGGTATGCTCAAAAATATGAGCTGCCCTGCGGTTCTGGCGGAGCAGTGCTTTATTACAAATCCTTCCGATGTGGAAAGCTTCGGCACAGAGGAGGGCTGTCAGCGCGCCGCGCAGGCGTATTACAAGGCTATCTGCAATTACTTAGAACATACAAAATAAAAGTCCCCAAAAGGTGCGCCCGAATAAGAAACCTTGCATTCTGAAATGCTGAAAGCTACGGCTACTGTGTCAGTTCCCCTTGACAGCCTAAGTCAAAGGATGCCTGCGGGAAACTTCCTTGTATTCGCAGTCTTTCAGCTATTTCATTTTCTTCATGTTTTCTTATTGGGACACACCAAAAGGGGACTTTTTAATTACTCAATAGTTATATCCTTTTCAATCAGCCGTTTATTCACATCCTCCTTCAGCAGTGTATACACCACCGAAACAATCGGGATAAACACCAGCATCCCGACAATCCCGAACAGACTGCCGCCCAGCGTCACCGCAACCAGAACCCAGATTGCAGGCAGTCCAATCGAGCCGCCGACTACCTTCGGATAAATCAGATTTCCTTCAATCTGCTGCAGCACAAGGAACAGCACGATAAACGCCGCTGCTTGCGAGGGGCTGACCGTCAGAATCAGAAACGCCCCTACGACACAGCCGATAAACGCCCCGAAAATGGGAATCAGTGCCGTAAATGCAATCAGCACCCCAACCAGAATGGCGAAGGGGAACCGCAGAATCGTCATGGAAACGAAGAACATCATCCCCAGAATCACCGCCTCCAGGCATTGCCCTGTCAGGAAATTTGAAAACGTGCGATACGTCAGCGCGCAGATTTGCAGAAAGCGATTTGCGTGCTTTTCCTTCAGATAGGCGAAAATCAGCTTTTTCATCTGTCGCTTCAGAAATTCCTGTTGCAACAGAATATAGCAGGCGAAAACAAGGCCGATGAAAAACGTCCCCACGCCGCTTACAATTCCCGTTGCTACGCTGATGGTAGAGCTCAGCATGGAATTTGCCCCTATGCGGAAGAATGTCACAAGCTGATTCAGAATTTCCTCCCAATTCAGCTGTGCCTGTACCTCGTCTATGTAGTCCACCAGCTCAGGATGGTTGGAAACAAGCTGCTCCGCCTTTCTTATCAGCACAGGCACCTTTTCGGGCAGCGTTTTCCCAAGCGTAGCAATGGTATTTCCCAGCTCCGGCACAACCACAATCGTTACAAGGCTCAATAGTGCCAGTACAAAAATCAGCGTCAGAATCAGGCTGACGGGCGCGGCAAATTTTTTCGGCTTTTCCTTTGCGTTTGCAAACAGCCGCTTCCGGATGCGGTTCATCGGCACACTCAGCACAAATGCAATCGCGCCCCCCAGAAGGAAGGGGAACAGGATGTGTAAAATCGTTTTTACCGCCTGCAGCACAATGCTAAACCGCCAAAGCCCCACCAGAATCACCAGTGTAAATATAATTAAGCCCCGCAGCTTGCGGAGCGTATCCTTATCTAACTGCATCCAATCAACTCCCAGTATATTTTTATTTATATTAGAAGAAAGTATATCATAAAAGTAAATTTTCTTGCAATACGCGCGCACAATTCTTAATATTTTCTTCTGTTTTTCCTTTACACAGCGGGCATTTGCGTATAAACTATACAAAGGAATATGTGGCTTTTTTCAGAAAAGTCAATTTATCGAAGCAGAAAGGAAGAAAAAAATGGAAGTAAGAACAAGATTTGCCCCTTCCCCTACGGGCTATATGCATATCGGCAACCTGCGTACCGCGCTTTATGAATACCTCATTGCAAAATCTCAGGGTGGGAAATTCATCCTGCGTATTGAGGATACCGATCAGGGTCGTCTGGTGGAGGGCTCTCTGGATGTCATTTATAAAACCATGAAAATGACAGGCTTACAATATGATGAAGGCCCCGATATCGGCGGCGAATACGGCCCCTATGTGCAGAGCGAACGCATGGGTCTGTATATGGATTATGCAAAGGAACTGGTGGAAAAGGGCGAAGCGTATTACTGCTTCTGCACCAAGGAAAGACTGGAAAGCTTGAAGGAAGCCAATGCAGAGGGCGTTTCCTTCGCAAAATATGACCGCCATTGTCTGCATCTGTCCCCTGAGGAGGTACAGGCAAAGCTTGCCGCAGGCGAACCCTTCGTTATTCGCCAGAAAATGCCCGAAAGCGGCACAACCTCCTTCCATGACATGGTTTATGGTGATATCACCGTGGATAATGCGGAGCTGGATGACCAGATTCTGATGAAGGCAGACGGCTTCCCGACCTATAACTTCGCCAATGTTGTGGATGACCACCTGATGCACATCACCCACGTTGTCCGCGGCAGTGAATATCTTTCCTCCACACCCAAGTATAATCTGCTTTATAAAGCATTCGGATGGGAGCCTCCTATTTATGTACACCTGCCCGCCGTTATGCGTGACGCACACCATAAGCTTTCCAAGCGTCATGGCGATAAATCCTTCGAGGATTTGGTAAATGAAGGCTATGTGGTAGAAGCCATCGTGAACTATATCGCACTGCTTGGCTGGAGTCCCTCTGATAATGTGGAAATCTTCACCCTCAAGGAACTGGAACAGAAATTTGATATGGCGGGGCTGAGCAAATCTCCCTCCATCTTCGATATCAAAAAGCTGACATGGATGAACAGTGAATACCTCAAGGCGATGGACTTCGATAAATATTTTGAACTGGCAAGACCTAAGCTGGAGGAGGCACTGGCAGGCACCGATTTAGACCTCAAAAAAATTGCGGCGCTGCTCCAGAAGCGTCTGGAAACCCTCAACGATATCCCCCGTCTGGTGGATTTCTTCAAGGAGCTGCCCGATTATAGCACAGAGCTGTATACCCATAAGAAAATGAAAACCAACGATGAAATCGCACTGTCCTCCTTACAGGCGGCTCTGCCTGTTTTGGAGAACCTGTCCGATTGGAATGAAACTGCCATCCATGACAGCCTGATGGCACTGGTCGGTGAGCTGGGCATCAAAAACGGTCAGCTGCTCTGGCCCGTCAGAACAGCCCTCTCCGGTGAGCAGACCTCTCCCGGCGGCGCAATGGAGCTGGCGGATATCCTCGGCAAAGAGGAGGCTCTGCGCAGAATCCGCAAGGGGATTGAGAAATTGAGTAAGTAAATCGATTCCTTTTATGTTCATAAATTATTCAAATATTCTTAAAAAACTCTTTGGTTTTTGTACAAATGGAATTCAAATTTGAATGATATCATAAAGGTGTCAAAAGGAACGGACCACCTTTTGAGAACATAAGTATTATACCCTTCCCCTTTTTAAATGATAAAACGTAAAAGCAAGAAGAGCAAATCGAAAGATTTGCTCTTTTGCTTTTTATGGCTGATTTTAAGGCATCATGTCATCTATGATATCGTCAATCGCCTCCTCTGCCTTCACTACCATCTTTTTCCCTTTTCTGGCAAGCCTCTGATAGGTGCGCTTATCCTTCATCAGGTATCCCATGCCTGCCATTGCCGCCGCGCCGCCAAGCAGCATCCCTGTTGCAAATTTGTTCATAAAATCCCTCCTTTGATGAAATTAGTATGACCGTTTTCGGGATTTTTATTGATTTTCCATGACGGATAACGTATAATCAAACCGATAAGCTGTCAAGACAACTGTAAAAACAAGTGAAGAGACAAAAAGGAGAAAGAACATGAGCGAGAATCAAAAAGGCTTTGCCGCTTTTCTGGCAAAAAAGGATATCGTTTTTTCAGCAAAGCGATACGGCATTGATGCCTTGGGCGCAATGGCACAGGGCTTGTTTGCATCCCTGCTGATTGGGACAATTTTAAAAACCTTGGGGCAGCAGCTTGGCGTTGCCATTCTGGTGGATATCGGTACCTTCGCGCAGGCGGTCACAGGCCCTGCCATGGCAGTTTCCATCGGCTATGCGCTGAAATGCCCCCCGCTGGTGCTGTTTTCATTGATTGCCGTCGGCGGCGCGGCGAATCAGCTGGGCGGTGCAGGCGGCCCTCTGGCTGTTTTCGTTGTCACCATTTTTGCCGCAGAGTTCGGTAAGCTGGTTTCCAAGGAAACAAAGGTCGATATCATTGTGACCCCCTCTGTCACCATCTGCGTCGGCGTGCTGCTTTCCATGTGGTGGGCACCCTCCATCGGTGCGGCGGCAAGCGCAGTCGGCAATGCCATCAAGTGGGCAACGGAGCTGCAGCCCTTCTTCATGGGGATTCTGGTTTCCGTTATCGTCGGTATTGCGCTGACGCTCCCCATCAGCAGTGCGGCAATTTGTGCGGCTCTGGGGCTGACAGGCTTGGCAGGCGGTGCGGCAGTTGCAGGCTGCTGTGCGCAGATGGTTGGCTTTGCCGTTATGAGCTTTAAGGAAAATAAATGGAGCGGTCTTTTGGCGCAGGGGATCGGTACCTCCATGCTGCAAATCGGGAATATCGTCAAAAACCCGCTGATCTGGATTCCGCCTACACTGGCATCCGCTGTCACAGGCCCTATCGCAACCTGTATTTTCCGCATGAAGATGAATGGGGATGCCGTGGCCTCCGGCATGGGTACCTGCGGTCTGGTCGGACAGATTGGTGTCTATACCGGTTGGATTAACGATATCACCGCCGGCACAAAAGCAGGCATTACCTCTATGGACTGGCTCGGTTTGGTTTTGGTTTGCTTCATCCTGCCCGCAGTCCTGACTCTCGTTTTCGCATATCCTATGCGCAAAAAGAACCTCATTAAGGAAAATGACCTGAAACTGGATTTGTAATCCATAAAATAAAAAGAGTGAAACCCTTTTGGATTTCACTCTTTAGGGTGTCGACAAAGTCGACCCCTAAGTCGAAATCAGGATTTCGACTTGTTTAGACAGAAGAATAAACAGACGAGTTCCATCGGCTGAAAAGCCTTGAAACTCGCTGTTTTCCTCGCCGGAAATAAATTCCGCCTGTGGATTTCATTCGGGAAACTCGTTTGTTTCCCGAACCCTTCCGCGGTATCGAAATAACTTTATCTACAGTCTGAAGAGTGAAACCCTTTTGGATTTCACTCTTTTTTTGTATGTGCTTTTTATCATGGGTTTTTCATAGGCGCACCGCGCCGCTTTTCTCCCTGCCGTTTCCGGCATAGTGGGGAAGGGATTGGAAAGGGAAACTTTGTTGTCCTTTCCTCGGCTGCGGAGGTTTGGAACCCATAACATAAGGTGCGCCCAGATAAGGAAACATGAATTCTGAAATGCTGAAAGCTACGCCTACTGCGTCAGTTCCCCTTGACAGCCTAAGTCAAAGGATGCCTGCGGGAAACTTCCTTGTATCCGCGGTCTTTCAGCTATTTCATTTTCTTCATGTTTTCTTATTGGGACACACCTAACGGGTTCCAAGTTTTTGTTACTTTTTAGCATAAAAAGTAAGGAAGAACACCTTTGTTTCGCCGTGAGAGTTCTAAACTGGCGAATTTCTTATCTTCACAAAGCAAAATTTCGGCACGACTGTGCCCATCCAGTGCGAAGCACTGTTCAGCTTCATTCCCCCAAATCATGAATAAATAACCCACTCCGCAGCTTCGGCTCAAACCATGTCGATTTCGGCGGCATCGTCATATCCTCATCCGCCACATCCATCAGCTCCTCCATGGAGGTGGGGAACATGGAAAACGCCAGTCTCATCTCGCCGCTGTCTACTCTGCGCTCCAGCTCACCCAGTCCGCGAATTCCGCCGACAAAATCAATCCGCTTGTCGGTTCTGGGGTCGCCGATGGCAAGCACAGGCTCCAGCAGCTCCTTCTGCAAAATGGAAACATCCAGTCCCAGAACAGGGTCGTCTGTAATAATTTCCTCCTTCGCCGTCATCTTGAACCATTTCCCGTCCAGATACAGCCCAAAGGTGTGCAGTGCTTCGGGGTGGTAAGGGCCTTCGCCCGCGTAAGGCGCAATGTCGAATTTCTTGCGAATTTCCTGCAGGAATTCCTCTGTATTGTAGCCGTTTAAATCCTTTACCACGCGGTTGTAATCCATGATATATAAATCCTCTGCCGCAAACAGTACGGACAGATAATAGTTGAATTCCTCCTCACCGGTGTAATCCGGCTTTGCCTCTCTGCGCTTCAGCGCCACCTTCACGGCGGATGCGTTTCTGTGGTGTCCGTCCGCAATGTAGAGATTCTTCACCTGCTTAAAGGATTCCACCAGCATGCCGATTTCCGTATCGCTGTCAATCACCCAAACCGTATGCCCGATGCCGTCCTCGGCAACGAAATCGTAAACAGGCTTTACTGCCGCTGTCCAGCCGTCGATAATCGCCTTTGCGTCCTTGTTTTCCTTGTAGGCAAGGAAAATCGGGCCTGTGTTTGCGTTCAGCGTATCCACATGGCGGATACGGTCAGCCTCCTTGTCTGCGCGTGTCAGCTCATGCTTTTTAATCGTCCCGTTAATATATTCGTCCACAGACGTACAGCAAACCAGACCCGTCTGGCTTCTGCCGTTCATCGTCATGCGGTAAAGATACAGGTTGGGCAGCAAATCCTGTCCCAGAATCCCGTTGTGAATCATGTTTTCGAGGTTTTCCTTTGCCTTTGCGTAAACCGCAGGGCTGTAAACGTCAATATCCTTCGGCAGGTCCACCTCTGCCTTGTCAACATGCAGGAAGGACCAGGGCTTTCCCTGCACCATTTCTCTTGCTTCTTCGCTGTTCATTACGTCATAGGGCAGGGCTGCTACGTCCTTTGCGTAAGCCTCTGCCGGGCGGATCGCCATAAAGGGTCTGATGGTTGCCATAATTTTCCTCCTTTGGAATTGCTGTTTTCGGTTTCTTAATCCAGAATACGAACCTTCAATACCGTATTGATGGCATACAGGTCTTTGATCATATCATCGATGTTTTCGGGCAGGTTGTCGCATACCACAATGTTATATGCAAGGTCGCCCTTGGAGTTGTTTACTAGCTTGTCGATATTCACGCTGTATTTTGTGAAAACAGCACCCAGCTGCCCAATCATGTTTACGATATTCTGATGGCATACGGTGATGCGGGGCTTGCCGTTATAAGGCACCACGCAGTTGGGGAAGTTTACGGAATTTTTGATATTGCCGTGGGTCAGGTATTCTCTGATTTCCTGTGCCGCCATAATTGCGCAGTTTTCTTCGGATTCCGGTGTGGATGCGCCCAGATGAGGGGTTACGATGATGTTCGCAGGGTCGCCCAGCAGGTCTTCGGAAGGGAAGTCTGTCATGTAGCGCGCGATGATGCCGTCCGCAATGGCTTTTTTCAGTGCCGCATTGTCCACCAGACCGCCACGTGCAAAGTTCAGCAGGCGTGCGCCGGGCTTTGTTGCCGCAAACAGCTTTTCATCAAAGGTATTTCTTGTCTTATCGTTCAGAGGAATGTGCAGCGTAATGTAATCCGCTTTTGCAACCAGCTCCTCCATGGATTCCTCATGCACCACGTTGGGGGATAAGTGCCATGCACTTTCAAGGGAAAGGAAGGGGTCGTAGCCGATAACCTCCATCCCCAGATCCAGTGCCGCATTGGCAACCTGTACGCCAATCGCACCCAGACCGATGACACCCAAGGTCTTGCCCGCAATTTCAGGACCGGTGAATTCCTTCTTGCCTGCCTCTACTGCCTTTTCCACGCTTTCGCAGTTGTCCTTCAGCCCCTGTACCCAAGCTGCCCCTGCAATGATGCGTCTGGAGGATGCAAACAGTCCTGCCAGAACCAGCTCCTTTACGGCGTTTGCATTTGCCCCCGGCGTATTGAATACGGGAACGCCCTTCTGTGTACATTTTTCAATGGGGATGTTGTTTGTGCCTGCGCCTGCACGGGCAACGGCAAGCAGGTTTTCGTTCAGCTCCATCTTGTGCATATCAAAGCTGCGCAGGATGATGCCCTCGGGATTTTCTGCTTTTTCATCAATCACGAAATTCTGTTCGGGCAGCTTTGCCAGCCCTGTTTTTGCAATGTTGTTCAAAGTGCGAATGGTATACATAATGTCTCTCCTTTTTAGATATAAGAAAAGGGTCGTGTGCCACGACCCTTTTGGATTTTACTTATTTTCCATCTCGAATTTCTTCATGAATTCCACTAATTTTTCCACACCTTCAATGGGCATTGCGTTATACATACTTGCGCGCATGCCGCCAACGGTGCGGTGACCTTTCAGGTTTTCAAAGCCATGCTCTTTTGCCTCCTTGATGAATTTTTCATCCAGCTCCTTCGTAGGCAGTACGAAGGGCGCGTTCATCAGGGAACGGTCTTTCTTTACAACAGTGCCGCGGAACAGCTCGGATTGGTCTAAGAAATCATAGAGAATAGCCGCTTTCCGTTCGTTGATTTTCTGCAAGGCAGCAACGCCGCCCTGCCGTTTCACCCAGTCGAATACCAGACCCATGAAGTAAATGCCGTAGGTCGGGGGTGTGTTGTAAAGAGAATTATTTTCTGCGTGAATATCATAACGCAGCATGGTCGGTGTGAAATCCATGGCGTTGCCCAGCAAATCCTCTCTCACGATAACAACCGTTACGCCTGCGGGGCCGAGGTTTTTCTGTGCCCCTGCATACAGAAGACCGAATTTTGTAATATCAATCTCCTGCGAGAGAATGGAAGAGGACATATCGCCCACCAGCGGCACATTGCCTGTATCGGGAAGCTCCGTCCAGCGTGTACCGTAAATGGTGTTGTTCAGTGTGATATAAAAATAATCCGCTTCGGGGTCGAATTTGGAAGGATCCAGTGTGGGGATGTGGTCGAAGGTTGAGTCTGCTGAGGAAGCAACGATGTTCACTTTACCGTAACGCTCTGCCTCTGCCGCCGCCTTCTTCGCCCACTGACCTGTGATCACATAATCCGCCTTGTTGTTTTTGTTCATCAGGTTCATGGGAATCATCGCAAACTGCGTTGAGCCGCCGCCCTGCAAGAACAGGATTTTATAATTATCGGGAATGTGCATCAATTCCTTGAGATCAGCCTTCGCCTTCTCCAGAATATTTTCAAAGGTTTTTGAACGGTGGCTCATCTCCATCACTGACATGCCTGCTGAAGGGTAACAGACCAGTTCGCGCTGTGCCTGTTCCAGAACCTCCAAGGGCAGCATGGAAGGACCTGCTGAGAAGTTGTATACTCTTTTTTCCATAGATAAGCCTCCTAACTTTTAACAATATGGACACATGTCCGCATCAAACGGGCATTGTCGATAGGGAAATTATAGCACTTTCATTTTTCCCGTCAACTGAAAATGGGATTTTTTTTGTCCCACCCTGAAATTTTGGAGAATGAAGCAAAATTTTTTGAAAGAGAAAAGAAAAGTCTGTTAAATTTGACGTAATATTGTCTTTCGCCCGAAAACAGAATTGTGTTTTGTCTATTGTATACAATCGCAAACGCGAGAAAAAATAATCAAAAATATTCTATTTAACGAAAATTGTTGATTATCTCGCGCTTTCATGTTATCCTAAAGAGGAAATTTATACGAAACTGAATACAAAAAATATAGAGAAAGAAGGGAGGGAAAATCATCTTGGAAAAACAGGACCGCAGAGTCATCCGCAGTAAAATGCGGATGCGAGAAGCACTCATTTCTCTGATGCAGGAAAAGCTCTTTCCCGAAATCACCGCAAGGGATATTACCGATAGGGCGGATCTCAATCGGGCAACGTTTTATCTTCATTATAATAATGTGTTCGATTTGCTGGAGGAATTGGAAGAAGAAACCGTAAGCGAATTTGCCCGCATGCTGGAGGAAACCCCCATCCTTGAAAACAGCACATGGGAGTCTGTCCTGATTGGAAAAATCTGCGATTATATCGCCGAAAATCAGGATCTCTGCCGCTGTCTGTTCCTCAATCCGCACAGCGATTGCTTTACGGAAAAGCTGACGGAGATTATGAAGCGGAAGGGGCAGGAAATCCGAAAGGAGCGCGGCTTGGAAAGGGACTCCAGACAGACGGATTATATCCGCCATTTTATTTCCTGTGGTGCCATGGGGATGGTAAAGCGGTGGCTTGCGGAGGGGATGCCTCTCTCCAAGGCAGAAATGATGGATTTAACGGAAAAAATCATGCACCCCATTTTTCAATTATTGTTTGTGGCTTAAATTTACGGCTGCAAAAGAAGGCTCTGTCATTATAAAAAATTATCTGAAAAGGAAAGGGAGTAAAAAGATGCAAAACGGAAAGAAGAAGGTGTTGGCACTGCTTCTGGCAGGCTGCTGTGTATTAAGCGCCTGCGGCACAAAAACAGACGATACAAAAACAGCGGAGAAGGGAAATTTTGTCACCGGCACAGTGGAATGTAAGGAGGTTTATGTCCGTGCGAAAATCCCCGGCTATCTGACGGATATTCCCGTCGAGGAAGGGCAGGAGGTCAAGGAGGGTGATTTGCTGTTCTCCACAGACAGACGCGATGTAGAAGTAAAGCAGACACAGGCATCCGCAACCGCAAAGGCAGCCGCAGGGCAGGTCGAGGCGGCGAAAAATGCCGCAGAGGCGGCAGCGGCAGTGGTGGAAAAGGCAAACGCAAATGTGAAGCTGCTGGAAACCGAATATGCAAAATATCAGGAGCTCTACGCCATGGATGCCGTTTCTCAGGATAATATGGATAAGCTGACCACCCAGTTGGAGGCGGCAAGATTGGATGCCGCGGCGGCAGCGGCACAGCAGCAGGCGGCGCAGGGGCAGTATGAAGCGGCAACCGGACAGCTTGCGGCAGCAAAGGGCGTTCTAGATGAAGTCAATCTCAATCTGGGGCAGACCTCTCAGTATGCCCCCTGCAATGGCACCATCACCATGGTTTCCTCCTCTCTCGGGGAGCTCATCGGCACAGGCACCACCATCGTTACCCTCACAGATTACAGCGACCGTTGGGTTATGGCAAATGTGGATGAATACGCAGTCGGCAAGCTGAAGGTCGGTCAGCAGATTCCTCTGACCAGTAAGGCGCACCCCGATACCGTCTTTCATGGCAAAATCGTCAATATCTCTAAAAGCCCTGATTTTGCAACCAAAAAATCCACAAATGAGCTGAATGATCAGGATGTTGTTACATACGAGGTGAAAATCGCCCTTTCCGAGAAGGATGATATCATGCTTTACCCCGGAATGCTGGTGCAGGTAGACCTGGATAAAGCAGGTGAGAAAAAATGATTCTGACATTTTTCAAGGGGCTTCTTCGGGAGCTTTGGCTTCTGGTGAAAGATCCGCGGGGCATCTTTATGTTTCTCGTTGCCCCGCTTCTGATGAATATTGTGGTCTGCGGTGCCTTCCAGAACGGCATTGTTAACCATATTCCTCTGGCGGCGGTGGAAATGTCCTCCTCCGCAAAAACAAGAGAGTTGATTCGCGCCTTTGATGAATCCGACCGTTTTGATGTCACCCTTGTCCTGCAGGATTTGGATGAGGCAAAGCAGAAAATGGAGGAGGGCGAGGTGTATGGCATTATCGTCATCCCTGCCGATTATACCCGTTCCCTTCAGCTGGGACAGCAGGCAGAGGTGCTTGTCGGCATCAATAGTGCGAATAACCTTGTCGGCAACAGTGCGGTTGTTTCCGTCATGCAGGTCGTGAAAACCGTTTCCTCTCAGATTGCGGTCAAAAGCTATGTGGCATCGGGCAGCACCGTTGCGGAGGGTACGGCGAAGGTCATGCCGATTTCGACTGTGCTTCGCCCGTGGTTTAATCCCCAGTTCAGTTATCTGATGTATCTGGGGCTTGGGCTGACCGGTCTGGTCTATCATCAGCTCTTCCTCTCTGCGGTGGCAGGCTCCTTCGCGGATGAAAAGAAGGAAGGCATCCTTTCGGGCAAATTCCGTAAGCGGGATGCAATCCTCTATTATTTCGATAAAATGCTTTTCTACGGCATTGCAGGCTTTTTCAATCTCCTGCTGAATTATGCCGTGATTATGAAAATTTACAGCTTCCCCATGCGCGGCGCACAGGCGGATTTCCTGCTTTTAAGTGCTTGCTTCGTGTTCTGCCTGCTCGGCTTCGGTGCGCTTCTGGGGCTGCTCTGCAAAAATTCCCTGCATGCGATGCAGTGGCTCATGGCGCTGACCTATCCGTTTTTCGTGCTGGCAGGCTTTTCCTGGCCGCATACGGAAATGCCGGATTTTCTGGTACGGATTGCAAATTATCTGCCCGTCACCCATTACCTCGGCCCCGTCCGCAGTATCATTCTGATGGGCATCGGCTTTGAGCGCACCTCCCTACAGCACAATCGCGCTATGCTCTTAACCCTTGGCATAGGTGCATTTGTGTTCAGCCTTGCAGTCTTTGTCTGGCAGCTGTGCCGTGCGGAAAAGAAGCAGAAGGCGGCAGAGAAGAATACACAGACAGAGGGGGTGCAGGCATGAAAAACGCAGTAAAATTATTTCTTCGGGAATGGAAATATCTCCTGAAACGCCCCCGTTCCCTCGTGCTGATGGTGCTTGTGCCGATTTTCGTCACCTGTATCTGCGGTAGTGGCTATGGAAAGGGCTATTTCTCCGATTTGAAAATGGGCGTGGTGGATTACAGCTATACCAAGCAGACCAGAGAGGTGGTCGAAGCCTTCCGCCAGTCCCCGTATTTTGATGTGGTCGGCTATTATAACGATGAGGATGAAATTGCCGAAGCCATGCGTGATGGCGAAATCGTCGGCTGTCTCATCTTCCCTGCGGATTTCACAAGAAAAATGCAGTTGGGTCAGCAGGCAGAGGTGCTTCTCGGCTCCAGTGCCGTCAATATGGGCTATGGCAGTACCATCAACCTCAAGGGTTCTGAGGTTCTGGGGACGGTTTCCACCCAGATTGCCGTCAAAAGCCTTGTGGCAAAGGGCGAAACCGTGGACGATGCCCTTGCGACCATGAACCCCGTCAGCTTCTATACCCGTCAATGGTATAACCCGACGAATAACTTTTCGTATTTTCTGGTGTATGGCTTCGTTGCCGCAACCGTTCAGCAGGTGCTGATTTATTTCGCGGCAATCTCCCTCGTTCGAGAGAAGGAAAGCGGTCATCTGGATGAAATGCAAAGCATTTCCAAAAGTGCCCCCTTGCAGGTGCTTGTGAAATGCTTGGTCTATTTCCTGATTTCCCTCGCGGCGTGGGCGATCTGCTCCGCCATCATCCGTTGGGGCTATGCGATTCCCATGCGGGGAAGCCTTCTGCTCTGGTTTGTCTACAGCAGTCTTTTCCTGCTGTCGATTGTTGCCTTGGGGCAGTTCTTTTCCGCAGTCATGCCAAATCCCATTGTGGCAACCTCTATCTCTCTGGTGTTCACCTCGCCCTCTCTGGTGCTGAGTGGCTACACCTGGCCCACCATTGCGTTGCCTGCGTTCTATCAGAAAATAGGGCAGGTCTTTCCGCTGACGCATTTTGTCATCGGCTATCGCGATGTGGCATTGATGGGATGTGGCTTTTCCGCAGTAAAAAAGGAGCTGCTCCTTCTTGGCGGCATCATCGTGGTCTGCCTTACGCTGAGCTGTATCATCTGGCAGCTGCGTCTGAACCGCATTGAGAAGAAAAAGCAGGGAACCGTTGCAGAGAAGGAAGAGCCTGTGTCCCTACAGGCATAAGAAAGGAGTGCAGAATATGAAATTCTATCCATATAAAAAAGCATGTGCGCTTCTCGTTACAGGCGCACTGACAACAGGTGCGGCAGTGCCTGCCCTTGCGGCAGAGACCAAAACAGCCGCCCCCGCAACCGCAGAGGAAAGCAAAACAAAAGCCATGACCTTAAAGGAAATTCAGGAGCTGGTTGTGAAAAATAACCGTCTGAAAACCACCCTGACGCTGAATCAGGAAAAGGTGCTTGCAGGCTTAAGTGCCATTGATGACGGTCTGAAGGATTTGAAGGATTCGCAGGATAAGGCGGCGCACGCAAGAAGGGATGCCGGCACCTCTGCAAGCCAAGGGCAAGCGGGTCTTGGTCAGATTACTTCTGGTTCAACAGGTTCAGCTGCGTTGGATGCTGCATTAGGCGGTTTGGCAAGCATCACAAGCGGTCTCCTTTCCGGTGCAGTCAAAACCGCAAGCGGCATGGAAACCCTCGTGGATAATGTTGCCGATAGACAGCGCGATACGCTGGAGGATCAGCAGACGGAACTGAAAAATACCAAAATGGACTTAAATAAGACCAAGGAGGACTGGGAAAATGAATCCCTTGCCGTCACACAGCTTCTCGTCACCAAAACCGTACAGGTCGAAAAGGGTGTCAGCTTGCTCACGCAGAAGCAGTCCCTTCTGGAACGTGTCTGCAAAATTGAGGAAAAGAAGCAGGAACTTGGCTTTAGCACAGACACAGATCTTTCCGAGAAAAAGCTTGCCGTTTCCGAGGGCGCGAAGGAGCTGCAAAGTGCCAAGGACGGCTTAACCCTGCTCAAGCGTCAGCTGAATGACCTTATGGGGCGTGAAATTGATGAGGAGCTTATCATCACACCCCCTGAGCTGACACGCACCATCGAAACCGCTCCTGCCTATAGTGAGGAGCTTTTGAAAACCGCCACCGATAAAAATTATAAGCTGAAAACCCTCCGCAGGGATAAGCAGCAGGCGGAAGCGGATTCCAAGAAGAATGACAGATATGACGGACAGCTGAAGGCAAGCAGGGTGGATATGCAGCTTGCGGATGTTTCCACTGAGGAGGAAAAGGTCAATATCGCCAACGATTTAAAGAAGAAGCTGGATGCCATCAATACCGCCGCGGCAGAATATCAGAATAAAAAGGATGCCAACAGCAAGGCAAAAATCGAATGGGAGCAGCAGCAGAAATCCGCAAAGCTGGGGCTTGTTTCCGCAGTCGAATTGCAGGCACTCGAGCTGCAGTATGAGCAGACCGAAATGGAGCTTTCCGCCGTAGCCTATGCCTACGATTTGGCGTGGGAGGAATATAATATGCTCATGAACGGCACCACCCTTGATATCTACGATGTTTATAAATCAAAGCTGAGCTGAAAAAAACAATACGAAGGGAGAAAAGCAGGATGAAGATTATTGATTTGACACAGCTGATGACAGCGTCCATGCCCGTCTATCCGGGTACGGAGCCGCCGCATTTAACGGTAGCCAATACCTATGAAACGGATGGCTTTCGGGAAACCTTGCTCTCCTTCTTTTCCCATACAGGCACCCACATGGATGCTCCCTTTCATCTCTTTGGAGATAGAACAAAGCTGAATGAAATGCCTGCGGCGCAGTTTGTCGGCAAGGCGCTTGTCATCTCCTGCATGCAGTATGGCGCAGGCGAGGAAATCGGCATGGAAGCCCTTGCTCCCGTCCGCCGGCTTGCGGATGAGGCGGATTTTCTTCTTTTCCATACCGGTTGGAGCCGGTATTGGGGCAAAGCGGAATATTTCGGGGACTATCCCGTTCCCTCTCAGGAGGTCTGCCGCTATGCGCTGGAAAGCGGCAAAAAGGGGCTTGGCTTCGATACCATCGGCATTGATCCCATCGCAGATGAAGGGCTGACACGCCATCGTCTGCTTTTGTCCCAAAGAGATATCGTGATTATCGAAAACCTCACGAATCTGGATAAAATCGGGGAAGGTCTGTTTCTCTTTGCAGCCTTGCCCTTGAAATATGAAAACGCGGATGGTGCGCCTGTGCGTGCCGTTGCCATGCTAGAGGAAGAATAACGCAAATTTTCCCCCTTCCCTACATATCCTTTAAATAGCAAAGGAGGCGGTAGGATGAAGGGGATTTTTTTGCGAAGGGAATGGGTGAGCCTTGTCTGCTGTTTCTGCATCATTGGGGTCTGCCTCGTGCATACTGCGCTGGGGGAGGAAACCAAAGCCCTTTTTCCCATGATGGGCGTGCGGGTGGTTCTGGATGCAGGGCATGGCGGCTGGGACCCAGGCAAAACAGGCACAGGCGGCGAGAATGAAAAAATACTGAACCTCGCAGTCACAGAAAAGCTGACGGAATATCTCGAGCAGGGCGGTGCGGAGGTCATTCTCACCCGTAATGCGGATACGGCACTGGGCGGCAGTAAGCACGCGGATATGGCAGAGCGGCAGCGCATTGCCAATGAAACAGGCGCGGATATCCTCGTCAGTATCCATCAGAATGCCTTCCCCTCTGCGAAGGCAAAGGGGGCGCAGGTGTTTTATCATAAAAGCAGTGAAAGGGGCAAAATCCTTGCGGAATGTGTGCAGGAAAGCCTGAAAAGCCGCGTGGATGGCAGCAATCGGCGTATGGCAAAGGAAAATAAGGAGTATTATATCCTCCGCACCACCCAAATCCCTGCCGTTATCGTGGAGTGCGGCTTTCTTTCCAACGCCGAGGAGGAGCGTCTGCTCAATGATACCGCCTATCAGGAACGGCTTGCATGGGCGGTTTATTGCGGCATCCTTGACTATTTTGAAAAAATCAGTATCATTTAAAGAAAAGAAGGTGTCGACGAAGTCGACACCTAAGTCGAAATCAGGATTTCGACTTGTTAAAACAGAAGAATAAACAGACGAGTTCCATCGGCTGAAGCCTTGAAACTCGCTGTTTTCCTCGCCGGAAGTAAATTCCGACTGCGGATTCCGGTCGGGAAACGCTTCGTTTCCCAAACCTTTCCGCGGTATCAGAAGGATTTTGTTTATGGGGGGAATAACTTCTGCATCGGAAAAAGAAAGGATGTATCTATGGAACATACATTTGAAGCATTGGGACTGCGTGCAGCTCTGGTCACCGCGTTGGCAGAGCAGGGCATCACAACCCCAACGGAAATCCAACAGAAAATGATTCCCGAAATTTTATCCGGCAAGGATGTCATCGGTCGTTCCGAAACAGGCTCCGGCAAGACCTTAGCATATCTTTTGCCCATTTTTGAAAAGCTGGATATGAATATCCGCGGCACGCAGGCGATTATCCTCACCCCCACCCATGAGCTGGCGGCGCAGGTCTATCATCAGGCGGAGCTTTTGCAGGAAAATGCGGGCATTGCGGCAGGCTGTGTCCTTCTCATCGGTGCGGCAGGCATCGGCAGACAGCTGGAAAAGCTGAAAGCAAAGCCGCGTATCGTGGTCGGCTCTGTCGGGCGTATTCTGGATTTGATTCGTAAGAAAAAAATACAGGCACATCTCGTCAGAACCATCGTTCTGGATGAGGGCGACCGCCTTATGGATGACGGCAACGTGGAGGATGTTGCCGCTGTCATCAAAACAACCCTGAAGGAGCGGCAGATTGTTCTGCTTTCTGCCTCTGTCAGCGGCGAAGCCAAGGCAAAAGCCGCAGCCATGATGAAGGCAGATGCGGTTGATTTGGAAGCCAAAAGCGGCGGCATTGTCCCCAAGGGCATCCATCATTATTATATCCTCTCCGCGCACAGAGAAAAATTCGCCAATCTCCGTAAAATTCTCGCAGGCGAAAGGCCGGAGAAGTGCATGGTTTTCCTCAATAACCCTGAAAATATCGAGGTCACTGTGGATAAGCTGAATTATCACGGCATCAAGGCGGCAGGCATCTATGGGCAGGCAAGCAAGCAGGAGCGCAAAAACGCCATGGATGGCTTCCGTGAAGGGCGTATCCATGTCCTCGTTGCCTCCGATATCGGCTCCCGCGGTCTGGATATCGAGGGTGTTACGCATATCATCAACTTAGATGTCCCCGAAGAACCCACGCATTATCTCCATCGTGCAGGCCGCTGTGGCAGAAAGGGCATGGAAGGCACTGCCATCACCATTGTCACCCCCTATGAACGCAAGTGGATTCACCGCTACGAAAAAACATGGGGTCTGCAATTTGAGCAGAAGGAAATGTCCTTCGGCAAGCTGGTCGATAGCCAAAAAACAAAAAAAGATATCATTAAGCCGATGAAAGCGAAAAAGCCTGTCATTGAGGATAAATGGGTAGAGGGTGACGGCTGGGGCGAATTTGACGATTTAGAGGATTTCGGCGAATTTGTCATCGAAACCGGCGGCACGCCAAAAAAATCCAAAAAGAAAAAAGCGAAGGAACAGCCTTTCTCTATGGCAAAAACGCCCAAAAAGCAGGGCAAAAAGGGCAAAAAAACAAAGCAGGCGGACGATAGTCTGGGCTTCTTTGCCAGAAAAGCGAAAAAACTTGCGGAAAAAGAGGCAAACCGTCAAAAAAGTCAGAAAAAGTAATTGTCCAAAACGCGATTTTCGGTTATCATATATACAATCAATACTTCCGTGCTTCAACGGAAAATCATAACTTTTAAGGAGGATTCAAGAATGAGCGATACTTGCGGATGTGGCTGCGGTCACGATCATGACGATCATGTACACGAAGAAATGGAAATGGAAACTTTAACCCTCACTCTGGATGATGATACAGAAATGGAATGTGGCATCCTTGGTGTGTTTGCGGTGGATGGCATTGCCGATAAGGAATATATCGCATTGCTGCCCCTGGAGGATGAAACCGTTCTCCTGTATGAATATAAGGAAAACGAGGACGGCATCGAGCTTCTCAATATCGAAAGCGATGACGATTTTGAAAAGGTATCCAATACATTCTATGATCTGTTCGATGACGAAGACGAATAATAGAAATGCAAGGGAACAGGGATAGAACACTATCCCTGTTTTTTGTGTTTTATAGTTGGAAAAGATTGGAGAGAAGAGCATGAAAGGAAAAAGAATAGCGGCATTTGCTCTGGCGTTGGTGCTTGGCGCTTCGGCGGCACAGCCTGCCCTTGCGGCAGATTGGCAGAGCAAAAATCCTCTGATTGCCCATGCCTTGGGGGAGGCAGACGGCAAAATCGAAACCAATTCCAAAGAAGCCTTCCTGACCTCTTGGCAGAATGGCTTCCGCGCCGTAGAGGCGGATTTTACCTATACCTCAGACGGTACCCTCGTCGTGCGGCACGATTTTGAAAAGGACGGCTCCTATTATCGTCTGGAAATCAAGCCGAGCGGCTCTCTGGTGATGGATACCAAAACCTTCACCTCGACCCCTGCGGTCTATGAGCAGACCCCTATGACAGCGGTGGATTTGCTCTATCTCATGCAGGAATACCCAGATATGTACCTCATAACGGATACCAAAACCACCGATAAGGCGCAGGTGCAGCGGCAGTTCCGCGATCTGGTGAATATCGCCAATAATATCGGCTCGCCCGAAATTCTGAGCCGCATCATTCCGCAGCTGTACAATAAAGAAATGCTCAGCTGGATCAAGGAAATCTATCCCTTTGAAAACTGGATTTTCACCCTGTATCTTTATGCAAATCCCAATTATGGCGATATCGCGAATTTCTGTGCCGCAAATGGCATTGATACCGTCACCCTGCATATCGACCGTGCAAAGAAGGAAAATATCTCCAAGCTGAAGGCAAAGGGGCTCAAGGTCTATGCGCACACCGTCAATCGCTACCGCATCTTTGAGGATGCTCTTGCCGCAGGCGTGGACGGCATTTATACCGACCGCATCAAACCCTATGAGCTTTCCTGGGTTGGGCTTACGAATAGTATACAGACCACAGAGCAAACCGTTACCGTAAAAGGGAAAGAAGCGAAGCTGACCACCCTCGCAATCTTCGGCACGCCCTATGCCCCTCTGCGGCAGATGGCACAGCTTGGCAAAAGGTTTTCCGCTGAATATAAAAAGGATGCAGGCACGCTCAATCTCACCGTCGGCAAAACCCTTACCACCATGGGAAATGAAATGCTCATGGATCACAGCGGACACCTTGTCACCAAAAAAACCGATTTCAAGCTCCTCATCGGCGGCAAGGAAAGCGGCATCCAATGCTTCTATGTGGATGGCGAGGTTTATGCCCCCGTGGAGCAGATTCTCGCGCTGCTGCAGTAAAATCTAAAATCCCCTTGGCTCAGGCGTTCGTGCCTGAGCTGTTTTTTTGCAGAAATCACATCTTAAAGGAATCTTAATTGTTTTTTGTCGAAAACTCCTTTAAAATAAAGAAAATGTCTTGTAACACAACAAAAAGGAGGGGCATACCTTGCGCGAAAACAGAGAGGCACACACATCGAAGCGAAAAAAACGCCCGACGGCGAAAAAATATGCGAAGCAGAGCAGAACAAAGGAAGAGCACAGAAAGCACCTGAAACGCCTGTATCTCAAGACCCTTCTGATTACTCTGGCTGTCTGTCTTGCGCTGCTCGGCGCAGCTTACGGTGTATTTTTATACATGATTGGCGGGCTGGATCGTACCGAGGTGGATGAGGATAAGCTTTCCGTCAATGAAAGCGTGAATGAAAAGGTCATCAATATTGCCCTTTACGGCATTGATTCCCGCAATCACGATTATAACGGTCGCTCCGATGTTGTCATGGTTGCCTCCGTCAATACCAAAACAGGGCAGGTTAAGCTGGTCTCCATCGCAAGAGATACCTATGTTGCCATCCCCGGCTACAATAACACCCGCATCAACCATGCCTTTTCCTATGGCGGGCCTGAGCTTGCCATCCGCACCCTCAATGAAAATTTCGGCTTGGATGTGACCGATTATGTCGCCGTCAATTTCGATTCCCTCGCAGAGGTGATTGATGCCATGGGCGGTGTCGAGGTGGATGTCACCGAAGCGGAGCGCCTGCAGATTAACGCCTATCTTCTGTCGGGTGAGCCCCTTTACGAAACAGGCTATATCACCCTGAACGGGCCGCAGGCGGTCAGCTATTCCCGTATCCGCAAGATTGATAATGATGATATGCGTACCTCCCGCCAGAGAGAGGTTCTTGCATCCCTCTTTGAAAAGGCGAAGGAGATTAACCCTCTGGAATACCCCTCCTATGTGCGGAAGTTCGCCCCCATGGTGCAGACCTCCCTCAGCAATGATGAGCTTTTGAAATTGGCATCCGTCGGTCTGAAGGGCAGCTCTCTTACTTTGGATCAGGCGGCATTCCCCAATGAATATATCCACGCCGAGGGCAAAATCATCGGTAAGGCATGGTATTATATCTATGACCTTGAACAGGCAAAGGATATGCTCCATAAGTATCTGTATGAGGATATTCCCTTTGCACAATATGCTTCCTCCGGGGACGAAGAAAAAGAATAAAAAAATTTTAAAAAAATAGTTGACAAATATTTTTTACGGGGTATAATGGGGTACAAGTTCAAAAAACAAAGGCAATGAAAAGAAGAGTACAGCCTGAAAGATTTTACAGAGAACCTCCGGTAGCTGCGAAGGAGGAAATGCGGAAGGGTTGGAAGATGGTCTTGGAGCCGCGCACCGAGAGGGTTTCCCTTTAGGCTGCGACGGGAGCGCCCGTGACAGCGCCGGAGTATCGGCAAATGCCCGTACTTGATAAGGCAGTAATCGTGAGGTTGCTGTGAATTAGGGTGGTAACACGAAGCATATTATGCTCTCGTCCCTTTGACTGAGTGGTCAAAAGGGATGAGAGCTTTTTTATTTTGCGTATAAAGAAAAGGTGGTTTGGGAAATGTCTGAAAAAGAAACGATGATTCGCTTAGAGGGTATCAAAAAGCGGTTCCGCACCAAGGCGGGCGAGCTGGAGGTGCTCCATGGCGTAAGTGCAGATATTAAAAAGGGAGAGGTGTTCGGCATCATCGGGCTGAGCGGTGCCGGCAAAAGCACGCTGGTTCGCTGCATCAACCTTCTGGAACGCCCCACAGCCGGCAAGGTATGGCTGGACGGCGTGGAGCTGACCGCCCTTGATGATAAGGAATTGAGAGAGCAGCGCAGACACATGGGTATGATTTTCCAGCAGTTCCATCTGCTGATGCAGAGAACGGCACTGGATAATGTCTGCTTCCCGATGGAAATTTCCGGTGTGCCGAAGGCAAAGGCAAAGGAAAGAGCCAAGGAGCTTCTGGAGCTGGTTGGTCTGGCAGATAGAATGGAATCCTATCCGGCGCAGCTTTCCGGTGGGCAGAAGCAGAGAGTTGCCATTGCAAGAGCCTTGGCAACCGAGCCGAAGGTGCTGCTTTGTGATGAAGCCACCTCCGCACTGGATCCGAATACAACCGCAGGTGTTCTTTCCTTGTTAAAGGATATCAACACGCGCTTGGGTATCACGATTGTAGTCATCACCCATGAAATGAGCGTCATTCAGGAAATTTGTGATAGAGTTGCCATCATTGATGGCGGTCTGATTGCCGAGGAGGGCGGCGTGGAGGAAATCTTCCGTGCTCCCAAAACAAAAATCGGGCAGGAGTTGGTTATGCACGAGGGTACAAACCGAGAGGCATATACAGGCAAGCTGCCGTATTCCTATCGTCTGGTATTCAAGGGCGGCAGTGAAAATGAGCCTGTTCTGGGGCAGATGATGATTGAGCTGAAGAATGTCGTAAATATTCTGGCGGCAAATACAAGAACGATTGAAAATCAAGCCTTTGGTCAGATGCTGGTGCAGTTCCCCGAGGAAAAGGAAATTCGTCAGAAAATGATTCAATATCTCACAGACAGAGGCGTAGAAGTAGAGGAGGTAGAATATGTTTAAGGAAGGTATGCTTGCTCTGGTCGGGCAAGGCTTTATAGAAACCATTTATATGACAGTCATCTCTACAGCTCTGGCGTATATCATCGGCTTGCCGTTGGGCTTGGTTCTGGTTGTGACCGATAAGGATGGAATTCATCCGATTCCCTGGCTGAACAGCCTTTTGGGAATGGTAATCAACTTCTTCCGTTCCATCCCCTTCCTGATTCTCCTGATTGCGCTGATGCCCTTCACAAAAATGGTGGTCGGCACAGTAATCGGCTCCAAGGCGGCGATTGTCGGTCTTTGGATTGCAGCCGCACCCTTCATCGCAAGAATGGTAGAATCTTCTTTGAAGGAAGTGGAAATCGGCGTTGTTGAGGCGGCACAGTCCATGGGTGCCTCCCCGTTTCAGATTATGACAAAGGTGCTTCTGCCCGAGGCAAAGCCCTCTCTCTTGGTCGGTGCGGCAATCAGCATTACCACCATTTTGGGCTATTCCGCAATGGCAGGTATCGTCGGCGCAGGCGGCTTGGGTGCCATCGCCATCAACTATGGCTATTATAGAAAGCAGTCCGATATCATGTATGTCATGGTAATCCTCATGGCAATCATCGTATTGGTATTTCAGGAGCTTGGCATGCGTATTTCCAAGCACACAGACAGAAGACTGTAAGCCTGTTTTTAGGCTTCACATAAAAAACCAAAAGCAAAAGAATATTTTTTTTAAAACAAGGAGGAAACGTACTATGAAGAAATTTTTTGCAATTTTATTGGCAGGTGTGCTGACTGTTGGTCTGGCAGCTTGCGGTGGATCTGATGACGCAGCAACAAACGATGACAGCAACAAAGAGGAAATCACACTGAAAATCGGTGCTTCTCCCACACCCCATGCTGAAATCCTGAATGCAGCAAAGGATGAACTGGCAGAAAAAGGCATCAAGCTGGATATCGTTGAATTTACAGATTATGTACAGCCTAATCTGGCAACAGAATCCGGTGATCTGGATGCAAACTACTTCCAACACACCCCTTATCTGGAACAGTTCAATAAGGAACAGGGTACGCATCTGGTAGCAGTTGGCAAGGTTCATTTTGAACCCATGAGCATCTATGCCGGCACTGTAAAGGATCTGAAGGATATCCCCGCCGGCACAAAGGTTGGTATCCCCAATGACGCTACAAACGGCGGTCGTGCGCTGCTGCTTCTGGAAGCAAATGGTCTGATTAAGCTGAATCCCGATGCAGGCGTAACTGCAACAAAGCTGGATATCACAGAAAACCCCTATAATCTGGAAATCGTTGAAATGGAAGCTGCACAGCTGCCTCTGTCCCTGAGCGATCTGGGCTTCGCAGCAATCAATGCAAACTATGCGCTGCAGAATAAGCTGACACAGGATGACGCTCTGGCAACAGAGGATGCAGAATCCGTAGCAGCTAAGACATACGGCAACGTAGTTGTAGTAAAAGAAGGCAACGAAAATCTGCCCGGCATTGCTGAACTGATGGAAGTTCTGCATGGTCAGACAGTGGTTGATTTCATCAATAACACCTACGGCGGCGCAGTAGCACCCCTGCAGTAAGCAATCAAAAGGTATTTAAGAAAATCGAATCAATAAAAAACAGACGAATTTGCGAAAGCGGTTCGTCTGTTTTTTTGCTGCAAAAATAAAAATTCTACCAAAAATGAGACTTTTTTGCAATAAAATCAAAAGATGAAAACATTTTTCAACAAGTGTATTTTTGGAAGAATCTGCCTTGACAAGCGAATATTACAGATGATAAACTGCTGAAAGTTAGATACAACTAACGATAGAATGATTCTTTGAAAACAATCATTTTCAACCTTACAGACACAAAAAAGATAATAGGGAAGGGAAACGAAAGGAGAATTTTATGAAGAACAAAGGAATGTACCGATTGCTGTCGGGCGTACTTTGCACATCTGTACTGTTGAGCAGTCAGGCTTATGCTGCCGCATCTGTGGATTACTCTGATTTTCCGCAGAATTGGTCCAAGGACGCAATGGAATTTGCTGTTAAGAATAATTTTATCACAGGAGTAAGCGAGGATAAAATCGCGCCGAAGGCTGCCTTAACACGCGCACAGCTGGCGGCAATCCTCTCTCGCGCGATGAAAACAGGCGCAGGCGATGTCAGCGTGCTGGATAACTTCACCGACGCGGATAAAAACGCATGGTATGCCGGCTCCATGGCAAAGGCAGTCGAGCTGAATATCCTCTATGGCGATGGAGATTCCATCTACCCCGATCGCCCCGTAACCAGACAGGAGCTGTTTGCCATTCTGGTCAGAGCCTTTTCCGTAACAGGCGGCGATGAAAGCACACTTGCATCCTATAACGATGCAGGCAGCATCAGTAGCTGGGCAAAGGCGGCAATCTCCGCAATGATTGCACAGGGCTATGCGTCAGGCTATGAGGATAAAACTCTTCGCCCCGCACAGCAGGTAACAAGAGAAGAATTTGCACAGCTGCTGTATCGTATGCAGGAATTTTATGGCTCCTCCGCTGCTTCTGATGATAAAAATAAAGAAGAAGCCAAAGCCGATGAAGCCACCAAAACCAATACTAAGAAAACATCCGGCGGCGGCGGTTCCTCCTCCGGCGGCGGCTCCCATAGCGGCAGCACAGCAACCGCAGAGGCTATCGTGGATGCAGAAAAAGCAGTGGTAGAAAGCACCGATATGGGTACGTGGCTGCCTCTGGCATTCAAGGATGGCTATAGCATAGAAAAAGTAACTTCCGTAACGGTTGACGGCACAGATGTAACAGCGAAACTGTCCAAGGTAACCACAGACGGCACAATCGCAAAGCTGCCTCTGGTAGGGACACCCAAGCAGGTTGTTATCAAGAGCGGTGGTAAAACACAGACCATCAATCTGAACGGCAGCGGTGCGGCATCCGTTTATGCAGGCACACAGTATCTGCCTAAGTATGTATGGGCGCATGGTGCTGTTGCAGCATGGGATTATTATCTGACAAACTACGATAAGGACGGCAATGTTCGTATCAATCCCGCAAGAACAACCTTTAATCTGACAGAAGAAGCAAACGCACATCCCTATTACTCCCCCGATGCGGAAGTAAAGGATGGCGAAACTTTTGGTGAGGTTGTAGGCAATGTAACCATTATGTTCAACTTCAATACCGATGAAGAAAAAGCATGGTTCAACGGCATTAACAAGCTGGAACTGGTAGAGTATAACGAAAACAAGAACACAATCAACTCCAATCTGACCTATACATCGGCAGGGGATGTTGCCCACTATAACAATAAGGTTGGCGAACTGACCATTCCCATCGGACAGAGCAATTTCCGCAATAACGGTCGTTACTATGTACGCGTAAAATCCAATGGAGGCGATAAGGCATCCGTATTGGTTCCCATCCATGTGGTAAATGAAAAAGCACCTACACTCCTTCTGAGAGAAACCGCAGTTTCCGGCAGAAACCTGCATTTCGATGTAAAGGATATGACGTATGCAATCACAACTCCCATCGAAAGCGTAACACTGACAGATCCGAAGGGGGATACAAAGGAACTGCGTTATATCAACGATTATTTCCTTTTCGGCGATTTGTTCGTTCTGTATAACGATGTGAACGCAGAAGAAGGCGTGAATAACCTGCCTTATAACGGCAATTATACCATCACAATCCGCAGCAACGGCTTTAAGGAATTCAGCAAGAGCTTCAAAGTAACAGGCGGCGAGGATGTATCCTCCAAGCAGGCAGCTGTAGTTTATCAGTCCGCAGCGTATGACGTAATGACACACGCCACAGGCAGCGGCAGCGGCGGTGGTTCTTCCGACAGCAGCGGCGGCTATATGGTTTCCGCAGACCTGTTGTTCGACAGCGACCTTCTGGCAAATGCACTGCTGCTGGAAGAAATGAACGTAGAATGCGCGGCAGCAAAGAAGGTAGTAGATAACTGGTACAATGTAATCTACGACGCGGTATTCAATCAGGGCGATACAACTTATAACACCCATACAGGCTATCTGAATGCAGTCAATGATGCAAAGGTAGCAGGTGCCGAATGGCTTGGCTACGCAGAATATATTGCGGCAGGCAATGTGAAAACAACCCCGAACAGACCTTCCGCAGTAAAAGAGGTTCTGGAAGATGGTCTGCTGGGTGATATTCAGCATAGCAATACCTATGGCAGATTGGAAGCGCCCAAGGCTACAGTAGGCGAGACAAAGGAAAATCAGGATGTTGAAATTACCTTTGAAAATGCAGATGCTTACATGGGCAAGATTACAAAGCTGTATCTGAATGATAACTGGCAGGAACTGAGCGCAGATGCTTATACCATCGAAGGCAATAAGATTACAATCAAAGCAGACGCACTGAAAATCGGCGAAAATAAAATCACAGTAGATGCAACAGGCTACCTCAGCAATGTTGTTACCATTGATTATGCGAAGGAAACAGAAAAAGAACTGTCCCTTTCTGTAGCAACACCTATCAGCGAAGGGCAGGATGTTGTCATCACAGTAACAAATTCCGAAGGGGATTTTCTGAAAAACCTCAGCGGCGTTGTGCTGAAAAACAGCGACGGCACGGAAAAAACAGTATATCATCAGGGCTATGAAGGCAGCAATGCTGTTTACTATGTAGTAAGCGAAGATGGCAAAACCATCACACTGAAAAACGTAGAACCCGGTATCTATACCGTTTCCGTATCTGCAAACTACTATGAAGCACTGACAACAGAAGGATTTACAGTAGAGAGAACAACACCTCTGAAAACAGCACCTTCCGTTGCAAAGCATGAAAAGAAAGACAAGGATGGTTTACTGGAAAGCACTGATTATTACCGTCTGACCTTCAGCGGTCTGGAGGGTAAGGACTTGGATACATATCTGGGCGCAATCAAAAAGGTAACCGTTGGCACGAAAGCATACACAGAAGCAACAAGCATTTACTTCCAGAATGATAACTATCGTACAAAGATTGCAGATTCCACCTATGGCGGTTATAAGGATGCTTTGGATTTGGCTGTAAACGGCATTGACGCAACAGGCGAAGGCACAGTAATCACCGTTGAGGCGAAGGGTTACGAAACAATGACCTATACACTGAAAGGTGATAGCGCAACTACCGACCCCGGCGAAGATGATAAGCTGACAGCTCCTACAGTTGAAAAGGCAGAACTGACTACAAAGAGCGGTTTCTTTGAAGATTGTGATTACTACAGACTGCGCTTTGGCACAATCAGCGGCACAGAGCTTACAGCATATCTGAATAAGGTAACAGGCGTAACTGTAAACGGCGATACATATACCAAAGAAAGCACCTATATGAAAGAAAGCACATTCAGAGTAAAAGCGGAAAATGACGCTTACGGTACATCCGCTTATGATATTCTGGATTTGGCAGTCAATGGTGTTGATACAACTAAGGATACTGTAATTGTCATTACAGCAGAAGGCTATGCAGATGTAAAATTCACAATCAATAAAACAAATGGCGGTGGTACAACCGATCCCGACGAGGGTAAGCTGACAGCTCCTACAGTTGAAAAGGCAGAACTGACTACAAAGAGCGGTTTCTTTGAAGATTGTGATTACTACAGACTGCGCTTTGGCACAATCAGCGGCACAGAGCTTACAGCATATCTGAATAAGGTAACAGGCGTAACTGTAAACGGCGATACATATACCAAAGAAAGCACCTATATGAAAGAAAGCACATTCAGAGTAAAAGCGGAAAATGACGCTTACGGTGCATACGCTTATGATATTCTGGATTTGGCAGTCAATGGCGTTGATACAACTAAGGATACTGTAATTGTCGTTACAGCAGAAGGCTATGCTGATTTGACCTACACAATCAAGAAGGCAGGCGGCAGCTCCGACGGCAAAGACGATAATACAGAAGAAGCTAAATATAAAGTAAGCAGCTGCGAACTTGTAGACGGTCGCTATCGTTTAATGTTTAATGGTTTTAGCGAAAGTGAATTGAAGAGCTTTTTAGGCAATATTACAGAAGTCACAGTTGCAGAAAACAAATACACAGATAAAGGCTGGTATTCTTGGGGTAAACACAACTATAGTAAAGTAGATAGTAAGGGCTATGGTGTTGATTCCTTAGAATTAACAGCAGATGGTTTCAATACAAATGACGATACTGAAATTGTGATTAAAGGCACACTGAATGGTGAAGAAGTAACAATTACTTTCACTTATACAGCAGAATAATCTACCCCAAAACAAAAAAGTGATTTTCCTTTTGGAAAATCACTTTTTTTCTGTGTCCGCAGGGGTGTCCACACCCTGTCTTTTTGGTGTCCATAGGGTGTCCAGTCCTGTCCACTTTGTCCAGTAAAGTCCGCCGTTTTTATTGCTTTCCGGTCGAGCCGAGTCCGCCGCGATCCTCGTTCCCAAGGTCGTCTGTTTCCTCAAAAGTCAGCGTCGGCTGATGCTCAAATATGCGGAACTGGCAGATTCTGTCATTCACCTCAATCACCGTATCCCGGAGCGCAAATGCCGGCATGAACCACTGGTCATTGTTGCCGCAGTAGCTTTCATCCACGATGCCGCAGTGGTTCGTCTGGATGATGCCGAAGTTCTTGAAGGTCGAGCTGCGCGGCACAATATGCGCCTCAAACCCCTGTGGCAGCTGCATGGCAACCCCCAGCGGAATCAGCTGAAATTCGCCCTTTTTCAGCTCTACACGCTCTGCCGCACGCAGGTCAATCCAGTCGGATTTCCCGTCAATGTAGCGCAGTCTTTCGATTTTATCGCTCAGATATTTAATCTTGATTTTTTCCATATCTCGTTCCTCTCTCATTCTGCATGATATAAGTAAAGGGAGCTGCTTTGCAGGGATTTCTGCACATCAATGATGCGCTGATTGAAGCTTCCCTTCCAGTGCAGCTTGGTATCCTTCAAATCTGCGATGAATTTTCCATCCACCAGCACATCAATGTATTGCATCAGCGGCAGTGCGCTGATTTCCTCCCAGCGGTAGCCTGTATACAGCCAGATATTCTTCTCCGGGTATTCCAGCTTGACCTTCCTCGCCAGCCGTTCGATTTCCTCCCGATTGCCCGTATAAAGCGGATCGCCGCCGCTGAAGGTAATGCCGCTGATATAGTCGCGGGAGAGCAGGGAGAACAGCTCCTCCTCTGCCGCCGCATCAAAGACAAGCCCCCCCTCAGGGTCCCATGTGACGGCGTTATGACAGCCCTCGCAGTGGTGCGAACAGCCGCTCACCCAAAGCACCACACGCAGCCCCTCGCCGTTGAGCATATCGTCCTTTGTAATATTATGATACCGCATTACATACTCTTCCTTTCTGCGATTTCAGCCATTTTTGCGTCATTCAGACGGGTATCCCCCTTCACGCGGGAGTAGGAAAGATAGCCGTTCATGCGCTCGATTTTTGTAAGATTTTTGCTGCCGCATTTCGGGCAAACGTCCATTTCCAGCTCCTGATGCCCGCAGTCATCGCAATAGGCAAGGGAAAGATTGACCCCCTCATAAAAGCCTAATTTCATGGCACGGCGCACAAGGGTGCGGATGGCATCCAAATTATAATCAATCGGGTATTTTACATATTGAATTTTGCCGCCGTTGGATAAATCCCAGAAGCGCTTTTCCAGATCCTGCTTTTCAATCGGGGTGATATCCTCGGTCACATGGCAGTGGAAGCTGTTGGAAACGTAGGGGCGGTCGGAAACATGCTCAATCACGCCGTATTTCTTGCGGAACTGCGTAATCTGCAAGCCGCAGAGGCTTTCCGCAGGCGTGCCGTAGATGGCGTAAAGATTGCCGTCCGCCTTCTTGTATTCCGCAATTTTATCATTGATATGCTGTAGGGTATCAATCGCAAACTGCCCGTCCTCAACCAGAGATTTGCCGTTGTAGAGCTCCTGCAATTCATTCAGCGCCGTAATGCCGAAGGACGCTGTCGCCGTTTTTAAGAGCGGCTTAATCTTTTCATGGAATTTCAGGTGACCGCCGTAAAAACCGCCCTCACAATACGCCAGAGGATTTGTAGAGGCACGCATTTCGCCGAGGTAGGCATAGGTACGGATATGCAGCTGACGAATCAGCTCCAGATAGTAATCCAGAACCTCGAAGAAGGGTCTGCTTTCCTGCTTTGCCTTGGCATAAATCATAGGCAGATGCAGGCTGACCGCGCCGATATTGAACCGCCCGACGAACACAGGCTTGTCCTCTGCATCGGCAGGCTCCATGCCGCCCCGTTCAAACCAGGGGGAGAGGAAGGCTCTGCAGCCCATGGGGCTGATGATGGCACCGTATTTCTTGTAAATCTCCGCTACATAGCCCTCACCTGTCAGAGAAAGCCAATCGGGGTACATGCTCTTGGAGGAGCAGAGAATCCCTGCCTCAAAGACATCCTCCAATTCCTTTCCTGCGCCATGCAGGTTTTCGTCATAGAGGAACACCAGCTTCGGGAAAAGAACAGGCTTTTTGCAGTTCTTTTTGCCCTGCCCTTTTCTGCGGACATTCAGCATAGTGATGGATGCGATTTTCGCGAATTTGCCTGTGCCTGTGCCGAAGGTCATTGTGATGAAGGGGTAATCGCCGCGGCTGGACGCAACGGTATTGAATTTATATTCCCAACCCTGAAAGCCCTGATCGAAGTCCTTCTGGATATCCTTCATGGCTTCTCTGTCTGCGATGCGCGCGGTCAGACCCATATCGATATAGCGGCGGTAATATTTTTCATAGCTTTTTTCCGCAAACGGCTCTAGGAGCAAATCCACGGAGGGCACAGTAAAGCCGCCGTATTGCTGGCTTGCCGCGGAAAGCACGATATCCCCGATGACATCGAAGGCAACCTCCAGTGTTTTCGGCTCGTTATACCAGAGATTCCCCATCTCAAAGCCGCCTGTCAGCACATCCTTCACGTTAAACAGGCAGCAGTTCATGGTGTCCCTTCTGGCAGACATATCATGGATATAAATATACCCATCCCGACACGCCTGCAGCTCCTCGGTTGTCATAAAAAATTTCTGATAAAGCTCCTTGTTGAGCTGATTATAAATCAAAGAACGCTTGGTGGAAACAAGGGCGCTGTCGGAGTTGCTGTTTTCCTTGTCCCCGATATACATGATGGATTGGCTTTTTTTATACACCTCATCCAGCATTTTTACAAAATCCTGCTTATAATTGCGGTAGTCCCGATAGCTTTTCGCAACCTCCGGCTTCACCTGCTCGAGGGCGGCTTCGACGATATTGTGCATTTCTGCGATGGGGATGCCCTCCCGCCCCAAAGAGCGTGCCTTATCCTCCACGAAGGAGCAGATGAAATCCAGCTCCTCCTGTGTGAATTTTACCATGGCACGATAAGCGGATTTATTAACTGCAACCACGACCTTCTGCACATTCCATGCCTCGTGGGTATTATCCTTTTTGATGACATACATAAGCCTTCCTCCTTTTTCGGCAAGAAATAAAATTTTTGAGTATATCGAATACTATACTATATCTGGTGGTTAAAATCAATATATACGGCATATTTTAACAAGATATAGTTATTCTGCCTCATCGGAGAGCCTTGCCTGTCTGACGGCGTGATGCCAGCCTGCGAGCGTTTCCTTGATTCTTTCACTCTCTGCCGCAGGGGAGAAGGCGGCGGAAACCTGCCAGTTGCGGCGGATTTCCGATAAATCTGCCCAATAGCCGACGGCAAGCCCTGCCAGATATGCCGCGCCGAGGGCAGTGGTTTCCAGTGTTGAGGGGCGCAGAACGGGTACGCCTGTGATATCGGACTGGAATTGCAGCAGGAAGGAATTGGCTGCCGCACCACCGTCTACACGCAGCTCTGCAAGGGGAATGCCTGCATCCTGCTCCATAGCGTGGAGGACATCATAGGTTTGATATGCCATGGACTCGACTGCCGCGCGCACGATATGACAGCGGTTTGCGCCGCGGGTCAGCCCCGTTAGGCAGCCACGCGCGTAGGGGTCCCAATAGGGCGCACCCAAGCCCACAAAGGCAGGCACGAGATAGACACCGCAGGTATCGGGAACCTCTCTGCAAAGTCCTTCTGTTTCCTCTGCGGAGGAAATCAGCCCCAATTCATCGCGCAGCCATTGAATTGCCGCCCCTGCAACGAAAATAGAGCCCTCCAGTGCGTAGGTGATTTTGCCGCCCAGACCCCATGCGATCGTGGTGACTAAGCCATTTTGCGAAAAAACGGGCTTGTCTCCTGTGTTCATCAGCAGAAAGCCGCCTGTGCCAAAGGTATTCTTGGCGGTGCCGGGGGAGAAGCACGCCTGCCCGAATAAGGCAGACTGCTGATCGCCTGCCGCCCCTGCAATCGGGATGCTTTCGCCAAAGAGAAGGGGGAGCGTGCTGCCAAAAATGCCGCTGGACGGGCGCACCTCAGGCAGGATAGAACGTGGGATTTCCAGTAGATCCAGAAGCTCGGTATCCCATTCCAGCGTATGGATATTGAACAGCATGGTACGGGAGGCGTTGGAATAATCGGTGGCATGAACCTGTCCGCCTGTCAGGTTCCAAATTAGCCAAGTGTCAATGGTTCCGAAAAGCAGATTGCCGCTTTCTGCGAGTGCCTTTGCTTCGGGAACATTTTGCAGAATCCAGCGGATTTTTGTTGCGGAGAAATAGGCATCAATCAGAAGCCCTGTTTTTTCGCGGATTTTTTCGGTGTAGCCCTGCTCCTGCAAAGAATCACAATAGGGTGCGGTTCTTCTGCACTGCCAGACAATGGCATGATAAATCGGCTTGCCGTTGCGCTTGTCCCAGAGGATGGTGGTTTCGCGCTGGTTGGTGATGCCGATGGCGGCAATCTCCCTTGCGGAAATGCCAAGCTTGGCAATGGCATCGCGCGCAACCGAAAGCTGTGTTTCCCAGATTTCCAGAGCGTCATGCTCCACCCAGCCGGGGTGGGGATAGTATTGCTGAAATTCCTTCTGCGCAACGCTTTTCATCTGCCCGTTCTGGTCGAAAAGAATCGCGCGGGAGCTGGTTGTGCCTTGGTCTAAGGAAAGAATGTATTTCATGGGGAGCCCTCCTTTTTCTCAAAAAATTAGTATTGATTTTAGTATAGCAAAAAGCAAAGGAGGGAACAAGCGAACAGAAAAAAAGAACCCCCGCAGGCAGTGCGGGGGAAACGGGTTATCTCATGTAGGGGTTGGTTCTGCGTTCTGTTTCCAGCGTGGTGGCAGGGCCATGACCGGAATATACCTGATAATCCCCGGGGAGTGCGGCGAGCCTTTTCAGGGATTTTTTGATATCATCCCAATCGCCGGTGGGGAGGTCTGTTCTGCCGCAGGAGCCCTGAAACAGGGTATCGCCGCTGAAAATGATATCCTTGCCGATAAAGCAGATGGAGCCTACCGTATGTCCGGGGGTTTCCATTACGTCAAATTCCATATCGCCGACGGTTACCTTATCGCCCTCGGAAACCAGAATATCGGGGTGAACGATGATGGGGCCGCCGACAAACTGGGAACAGTTGAGCGCAGGATCGGTGAAGACGGGCATTTCCTTTGCCGCGCCGACGATTTTACAGCCGAAATGTGCGGCAACCTCGTTGACGGAGCCGATATGGTCATAATGTCCATGGGTCAGCAGAATATGTGTAACCTTGAGATGATTCTGTTCTACATACTGATATAAAGGTGCAGGGCTGCCGTCGCAGTCGATGATAGCGGTGATACCGTTGTCATCGGAAATCACATAATTATTTGTGCCGACGGAACCTGCAGCGTAGCAAGCAATTTTCATGGGAAGTCCTCCTTGGTGTGTTTTTTCAAATTATAGCAATCCTAAGGGGATTTTGCAACCAAAAGGCGAGGGGGAATTGTAAGAAAGTCTTAAGAAATGGGGCGCGGGTTTTGTGCTATAATCCAAATAAAGGGAAAGTGGCGGTTGGACAACATTAGTCATTCGCCCGTTTAGAACTCTTTCGGCGAAACAGAGGATTTCTTCCTTACTTTTTATGCTAAAAAGTAACAAAAACTTGGAACCCGTTTCGTAATGGGTTCCAAACCTCCGCAGACGAGGAAAGGGACACAAGGTTTCCCTTTCCAAACCCTTCCCCACAGTGCCGGAAACGACAGGGAGAAAGGCGGCGCAGGTGCGCCTGAAAGGAACAATAAATCGGTATTTCTTGGGAGGAATATATATGGTTGGAAGAATTTATCACGTTGGATTAACAGTTTCTGATTTGGATCGCTCGATTGCTTTCTACAGAGACATCCTTGGTCTTGAGTTTCAAGGAGAAATTTTTATGAAAGGCGAAGAAACAGATAAAATGTTTCGTAGAGCAAATTGCAAAGCAAGAGTTGCATATTTGAATGGCTCCAAGGCTATTGAAGCACCGCCGGTCGAACTGATTCAGTTTGTAGACGGCGAAATCCATAAAGAACAATCCGATTTGTTTACGACATCCATCTCAGAAGTGTGCTTCTACACGGATGACATAGATTCTGTCTACAGAACCCTGATTGAAAATCATGTGGAGTGCTTGTCTGAACCGCAGTATTTCGATTTTAGAGCAGATGGATTTGGGGAAAGTCGAGCTTTTTATTTCAGAGATCCAGATGGTATCATCCTTGAGATGATGCAGCCTCTTTGATAAGAAGCCATAGGTGCGGGAAAATGGCAAATTCTAATTTTATAGAGGAATCTTTTATGGAGGTATCATGGTGACAAAAATTTTATTGATAATTATGCTGGTTCTTTATGTTGCTTTGCTGATTATGCGATATAAGAAGAAGGATAATCCGAAAATCGAAGGGGGCGTGCAGGTTGTGCAGGGGATACTGTGGTCTCTCATTGCGGTTGACAGCTGGGCGGAACGTTCCATTGGAATGAGAATTGTTTACATAATCATCATTCTTATGTCGTTTATAGTCGGGATAAAGGAGCTTTATAGATGCAGGCAATAATTTTTGCTCGGGAGGAGAAAGGAAACAAAGAAAGGGTGCAGTTGCGCAAAAAAGAAATGGTTGGAGCAGATGGCAGTAATGGAAAAGACGGCATATTTTGCGGAAAGGAGAAAATGCAGATGAGTGTATATTATAGTATCGGAAGTATTTTGCTGGGGTTAGCGGCATGGTGGATTCCATATGCGGCGCGAGGTAAGGTCAGAAATTTCGGCGGCTTGAGTAAATATGTTTTTTTAAGCTTTTGCTGCTGTGTGGCGGCGCTTTTTCTACAGTTTCTGGAGATTCGCTACCGTGTGCAGATTAGGGATTTCGCAGGGCTGATGGATACCATCGGGGCGATTGTGGTTGCGGCAGTTGTGCTGATTATGGGTACCTTTGGCATGAATGGTGTGGTATATTTATACGTTCGGGAGAAATTTGAAGCAGTAAGATAGGAAAGGCGGCGCGGGTGCGCCTGAAAAGTGGCGGTTGGACAACATTAGTCATTCGCCCGTTTAGAACTTTTACGGCAAAACAAGGGCTTTCTCCCTTACTTTTTATGCTAAAAAGTAACAAAAACTTGGAACCGGTTTAGGTGTGTCCCAATAAGAAAATATGAAGAAGATGAAATAGCTGAAAGACTGCGGATATAAGGAAGTTTCCCGCAGGCATCCTTTGACTTAGGCTGTCAAGGGAAACTGACGCAGTAGCTGTAACTTTCAGCATTTCAGAATTCAGGGTTTCTTATCTAGGCGCACCTTCTGTAATGGGTTCCAAACCTCCGCAGACGAGGAAAGGGACACATGGTTTCCCTTTCCAAACCCTTCCCCGCAGTGCCGGAAACGGCAGGAAGAAAGGCGGCGCAGGTGCGCTTGAAAGGAACGATAAATCGGAAATTTGATGGGATGGTGATATTATGAAAAAGATAAGGGCAGTTATGCTATCGTTGCTTGCTTGTACGGTTCTGCTTGCAGGGTGCAACACTTCCCCCGAAAGCAATGAAGAACAGCCCTTAAAGGTATATTCATTTAGCGGAGAAAATGAATATATTTCTGTGTCAAATGGTGTAATTATTTTAGATGGCAAAGATGAAATTTGCTATGGTGGCGATTTGAAAGTGATGTCAGACGATTTTTCTGATATTACCACATATTCAACTACCATTTATATCAATGGAAGTGAAAAAGAAATTTTGCTCTCTAATGGTGTTGATGATCAGACTGGTGGGACAATAGATGTTTCCGGAAATATTGGAAAAATTTCCGGGGACATTCTCGGAGATATTGATGATAAGTTGACTGATAATTTGTGGTTTGAATTGAAAACAACTAATTTGAGCGGAGAAGAAAACACTTATCAGGTACAATTAGAGACAACTGAAATCACAAAGGAAGTCAAAAAGTAACTTCTAAATTCGGATTTGAAAGAGGTGTTCGGATGAAAGCAAAGCGTATTATTTTATGCGTGGCAGTGGTCTTTCTGGCAGGGATTTTGGCTTATTCTGCTATACAGAGAAAGCATAACTTTACCCTTTCAAACGAGGACGGCGGCGTGAAGGCAGAACAGATACAGCCGCTTTTTGGGACGGTAAGGGTAAGCGGTGATAGTGATACGGATGTGGTTTTTACCGATGTTGAAACGGGAGAGAAATACACAATCGGATACATTACGCATGGCATGACGGAAAAAATCAAGCTCGAAAGAGGAAGATGGTACAGTGTTGCGGGCAGTGGTAATCTTACGGTAAAGCCGATAAATGTTCGGGTGGAATAAAGGTCGGCTTTTTTAACCGGTGAAGCACAATATGATAAAATAATGAAGCAAAAGCGGTTTCTGTTCGGAAACCGCTTCAGACTGTAGACAAAGTAATTTTAAAGCAGCGGAAGGGCTTGGGAAACAAATCCGTTTCCCAAATGGAATCCGCAGTCGGAATTCACTTCCGGCGAGGAAAACAGCGAGTTTCAAGGCTTTTAAGCTGATGGAACTCGTCTGTTTATTCCTCTGTCTTAGCAAGTCGAAATCCTGATTTCGACTTAGGTGTCGACTTTGTCGACACCCTCAAAGCGGTTTCCGTTCGGAAACCGCTTGATTTTTTTATCTTATTTTTTACGGGGATAGGGTTTTGATACGTCTGTCAGTTCCAGAAGGTAGTCAATGCTGGTATCAAAGAAAAGAGCAAGCTTTTTCAAGGTGTTTAAGGGAATATTGATTTTGCCCAATTCATAATCGGAATAGGTTGTCTGTGCAACATTCAGAATTTCTGCCATTTTCTTTTGTGAAATGTCTTTATCCTCTCTGAAATCCTTTAATCTTTGCAGCATATCCTCACCTCGTTTCAAGCTATGTCTTTATTAGACCATAACGGAAATACCAGTATTGATTTTTAACGGCATTTCCGTTAATATGTAACTGAGGTGAGTAAAATGGAAAAGCAAAAGCGGTTTCCGTTCGGAAACCGCTTTTTTGTAAAGTTTAGGTACACCCTTTACAAAGGGGGAGACAAGGGCAGAGCCTTCGCAATTATTTATTCTTTAAGTATTCATCAATCGCGGCGGCAGCCTTTTTCCCTGCGCCCATTGCGAGGATAACGGTTGCTGCGCCTGTTACGGCATCGCCGCCGGCATAAACGCCCTCTCTTGTGGTCTGGTTTGTTTCCTCGTTGACAACCAGACAGCCCTTACGATTTGTTTCCAGACCCTTTGTGGTGCTGCGAATCAGGGGGTTCGGGGAGGTGCCGAGAGACATGATAACGGTATCTACATCCAGCACATAATTGGAGCCTTCGATGGGGATGGGGCTTCTTCTGCCACTGGCATCGGGTTCGCCAAGTTCCATTTTCAAGCATTCAATGCCGCAAACCTGACCATTGCCGTCATTGAGAATCTGTACGGGGTTTTCGAGCAGGTGGAATTCAATGCCTTCCTCTTTTGCGTGATGCACCTCTTCCAGACGGGCGGGCATTTCCTTTTCGGAACGGCGGTATACGATATAAACATGCTCCGCACCCATACGCTTTGCGCATCTTGCCGCATCCATGGCAACGTTACCGCCGCCGACAACAGCGACTGCCTTGCTGTTGCGGATGGGGGTATCATATTCGGGCAGATATGCCTTCATCAGATTGATTCTTGTCAGGTATTCATTTGCGGAATAAACGCCGACCAATGCTTCGCCGGGGATACCCATGAAGGAGGGCAGACCTGCGCCTGTGCCGACAAAGACAGCATCGAAGCCCATATCGTCGATGATTTCATCAATGGAAAGCACCTTGCCGATAACCATATTTGTCATAATCTTTACGCCCAGAGCAGTCAGCTTATCAATTTCCTTCTGCACGATTGCCTTGGGCAGACGGAATTCGGGAATACCGTAAACCAATACGCCGCCTGCCTTATGGAAGGCTTCGAACATGGTTACTTCGTAGCCCTGCTTTGCCAAATCCCCTGCGCAGGCAAGTGCGGAGGGACCGGAGCCGATGACAGCAACCTTTTTGCCGTTGGAGGCAGGCTTTTCGGGCAGCTCATCGCAGTTTTTCATATACCAATCGGCAACGAAGCGTTCCAGACGACCGATGGCAACTGCCTCGCCCTTCATCCCTCTGACGCATTTGGATTCGCACTGGCTTTCCTGCGGACAAACACGACCGCAGACCGCAGGCAGCGCATTGGTAGAGGTGATGACCTTATAAGCCGCCATGAAGTCACCCTTTGCAACCTCTGCGATGAATTCGGGGATGCGTACATTAACGGGACAGCCGCTCACGCAGGGCTTATGCTTACAGTTCAGGCATCTCTGCGCTTCTTCGATTGCCATTTCCTCGGTATAGCCGAGGGAAACCTCTTTAAAGTTTTTATTTCTTACATCAGGTGCCTGTTCGGGCATCTTGATTTTTTCCAGACTCATATTTGCCATGATACCGTTCCTCCTTATTTGATCAGTTCATTTGCCAGCTTATCCATGCGGCAGATGTGGGTTTCTGTCAGCTCCGCTTCTCTTGCCTTATAAATGGAGTTACGGTTCATCAGCTCGTCAAAATCCACCTCATGCCCATCAAAGTCGGGGCCGTCTACGCAGGCAAACTTAATTTTGCCGCCAACGGTGACACGACAGCCGCCGCACATGCCTGTGCCGTCAATCATGATGGGGTTCAGAGAAACAATGGTTTTGATGCCGAAGGGCTTTGTGGTCAGGCTGACGAATTTCATCATGGGGATGGGGCCGATGGCAATTACAGCATCATAGCTGTTGCCTGCCTCAATCAGGGCCTTCAGCTTATCGGTAACGAAGCCCTTTTCGCCCTGAGAGCCATCATCCGTCATGAGGTAATAATTGGTAGCAACGGCGTTCATTTCGTCCTCCAGAATGACGATATCCTTGTTTCTGAAGCCGGCAATGACATCGACCTCTACACCGAGGTTATGCAGTGCCTTTGCCTGCGGATAGGCGATGGCACAGCCAACACCGCCGCCGACAACAGCAACCTTTTTCATGCCGTCATATTCTGTGGCAACGCCCAGAGGGCCGACAAAATCCTGAATGGTATCGCCAATCTCCTTTGCGGCAAGCAGCTTTGTGGAAAGCCCTACCTTCTGGAAGATAATGGTAACGGTGCCTTTTTCTCTGTCATAATCTGCGATGGTAAGCGGAACTCTTTCGCTGAATTCATCCACGCGGAAGATGATGAACTGACCTGCCTGTGCCTTTTTGGCAACAAAGGGTGCTTCAATCTCCAGCAGAGTGACCATGCTGTTGAGCTCTCTTTTATTCACGATACGAAACATGGGTGGTTCCTTCCTTTCTCTACGTTTGGGATGCCGAAAGGCTTTTCTTTCGGCAGTATTTTTGATAATATATAGATTGCATCTATCATAACACAAAAGGTTTGCGGAAAAAAGATAGAAAACTGCCATTTTTCCTTAAAAATAAATACAAAAGTTTATGGGAAACAAACAAACGCGGGACGAATTTTGTCCCTGCAAGAAAAAGGAGGTTTGTTATGGAAAATAAAATGGATACATTAGAGGATCTGGTGCGGATTATCCGTATTCTGCGCGGCGAAAACGGCTGTCCGTGGGACAGGGTGCAGACGCATGCATCCATCCGCATGGATATGCTGGAGGAGGCTTACGAGGCGGCGGATGCGATTGACAAAAAGGATATGAAAAATCTCTGTGAGGAGCTGGGGGATGTGCTGATGCAGGTGGTCTTTCATGCGGAAATCGAGACGGAGCAGGGCGGCTTTACGATGGGGGATGTGATACAGGGCATCTGCGAGAAAATGATTTATCGCCATCCGCATGTATTCGGGAGCGGCAAGGCGGATACGGCGGAGGAGGTGTTCATCAACTGGGAGGAGCTGAAGAAGAAGGAGAAAAGGCAGGAAACCCAGACAGAGGTTATGCAGAGCGTGCCGGAGGCACTGCCTGCGCTCATCCGTGCAAGGAAGGTGCAGAAGAAGGCGGCGGATGTCGGATTTGACTTTCCGGTGACGGCAGATGCCATGCGGAAGGTGTACGAGGAGGTACAGGAATTAGAACAGGCAGTGCGAGAAAATGGGGAGATTGAAGAGGAATTCGGGGATATTTTGTTTGCCTTGGTGAATATCTCCCGTTTTTTGAAAATAAATCCTGAGTTTGCCTTGACAAAAGCCATCAAAAAGTTTATAAATAGATTTGAATATATTGAGAAATCCGCCCTTTTAGAGGGCAAAGCTCTTTCGGAGATGTCTTTGGAGGAGATGGATTTACTCTGGGATGAGGCAAAAATCAAGCTGAATCCAATGCAATGATAAATAACTATTAGGAGGCAAACACAAATGAACAAATCTGATCTGGTTGCGGCAATCGCAGAAAAAGCAGAAATGAGCAAAAAAGACGCAGAAAAAGCACTGAAGGCTTTTGAAGATGTAGTAACAGAAGAACTGACAAACAACGGCAAGGTACAGCTGGTTGGCTTCGGCACATTCGATGTTGCGGAAAGAGCAGCGCGCGAAGGCAGAAACCCTCAGACAGGCGAAGCAATGCCTATTCCTGCATCCAAAGCACCTAGATTCAAAGCAGGCAAGGCTCTGAAGGATGCAATCAATAAATAATTTGTTTTTGAATGATGGCCCTTTCTGTGAAGAAAGGGCTTTTCTTTTTATTATGGAAAGGAGCAGAGGAAATGCGTGTAGATAAATTTCTGAAGGTGTCCCGTATCATCAAAAGGCGCACGATTGCAAACGAAGCGTGTGACGCAGGCAGGGTGATGATTAACGGGAAGGTGGTTAAGGCAGGCGCAGAGGTGAAGATTGGCGATATTATCGAGATTCAGTTCGGGAATAATACCACGAAAATTGAAGTCTTAGACTTAAAGGAATCCACCAAAAAAGAAGATGCCGCAGGGATGTATAAGTCCCTTTAAAAACCTTTTTGGAGCGCTTGTTCAAGCAGAGTTTTCAACCCTTGCCCTTTGGGCAACCGCCGCATCTGTTCGGCGGTGCGTACCCAAACCCCGCAAGGGAAATCATTTCCCTTGACCCTGATTTTGCAGAACCATATTCATGGTTCTGCGGTATCGGATATAGAGACTGTGTTCCGAGGAAGGGGCAGCGCCCCAAAGAAAAGAAGTCTTTTTCCGCTTTTGTCCGCATATCCTTGGAACAGAGGGGGCGTTTTTTTATGGCAGAGGAGAAGAAAAAGGGACGGCATACATTAAATATGGAGGAACGGGAACGGGTGCGCATCGGCGGCGTAATGGAGGTGCTTTCCTTCGATGAGGACGGCATTATGATGGAGACCACCTGCGGACTGCTGCTTTTAAAGGGCGCAGGGATGCACATCGGCAAGCTGGATCTGGAGGCAGGGGACGTTGTTGTAGACGGGAGCATTGACAGCATGACCTATTCCGATGGAACGCTTGCGGAAAAACATTCTATTCTGGGCAGACTGTTTCGCTAGAGGGGGCAGGCGGTATGATTCTTTCCTTACACGCACAGGCACAGCTTTTCCTGCTGACGGTGCTTCTGGGCGGTGGCATGGGTCTTTTTTATGACGGCCTGCGGGTGTTTCGCCATGCCCTTCGCCATAATGCCTTCTGGGTGCAGGTGGAGGATGGGCTTTTCTGGCTTCTGGCGGTGTTTCTGGTATTCTGCGTGATGCTGCACGCCAATGCAGGAGAAATCCGCTTTTTTACGATTCTGGGGCTGTTCGGCGGCATGGGGCTGTATTTCCTGACGCTCAGCCGCATGGTGCTTGCTGTCAGCGATAAAATCATTTCTGCTGTGAAATATATGCTCGGCCTTTTTGGGCGTATTGTGACAACCCCGTTTCGGCTGCTCTGGCTTGTTTTTCGCCGCCCTGCGAGAAAAATTGGCGGATTTTGCGAAAAACAGCGGAAAAAACTATTGCAAAGCGTTAAACTTTGTGTGAAAATAATAATACATCGTTTGCATATCAATCGGCGGATGCTGCGCAAAAAATAGGAACACGACAGGGGTCTTTTTTATGGGGCAGAAAAAAAAGAATAAAAAATCCAAAAAAATATCCGGACTTTTTCTCAGGGTGTTCGTACTGGTGTTTGTTGTGGCGGTTGCAGTCGGCATCGGCAGGCAGGCGGCGCGGTATCAGGAGGTCAAGGATGAAACGGCCTCTGTTGCGGCGCAGGTGAAGGAAGAAAAGGAAAAGCAGCAGGAATTTGAAGCGCGCAGAGAATATTACACCAGCGATGCCTACATCGAACAGATTGCAAGAGAGCAGCTGGGCATGGTGAAATCAAACGAGATTCTCTACATCAACCGCGGAGAATAGACTGAAATTTTTGTAAAAAAGTTGGAGAAAAGCACTTGACAAAAAGGGAATGAAACGATATACTAACTGAGTCAGCTTGTGGCGGAGTAGCTCAGTTGGCTAGAGCATGCGGTTCATACCCGCAGTGTCAGGGGTTCAAATCCCTTCTCCGCTACTTTTTATTCAGGCCCGTTGGTCAAGCGGTCAAGACGCGGCCCTCTCACGGCTGAAACAGGGGTTCGATTCCCCTACGGGTCATCCGTGGACTATATAGGTTTATATGGTAAAGACAAACTGAATATGGTTAAAAATATGGAAGTTTAGCTCAGCTGGGAGAGCATCTGCCTTACAAGCAGAGGGTCACAGGTTCGAGCCCTGTAACTTCCATTTTTTTATTTCCAAAACGCAGTCCGCAAGGATGGAGGAGAGCGCCTTACAAGCAGAGGGTTCGAGCCTCCGAGAGTGCAAGCACTCCCGTGACATTCCATTTTTTTATACCCAATTTTTTATATCCAAAAACAGAATATAAAAGGCTCCCATTCCATGCGTCCATGCGGCTTGCAAAGAGTGGGAGCTTTTCTTATGCCCAAAGGGTGATGACCTGTGCAACGATGGTTTCCCCTTCATAGAGGAAGGATTCGATTTCCTTGCCGTTTTCGGTATCCTGCAAATAGGTCTTTATGGTGACGGTGTCCCCGCGCAGACACTCCTTGCGGTAGACAATGCGGATATCCTTGAGTGTCATATCCTCATAGATGGCATCGGGGATATCATCCATCACCCATTCCAGATATTTCACGTTATTGGCGTGCCCATTGGTATCGGTATCCCTTCTGGTTACGACAAAATCTCTGGTGCAAATCAGCCTGCCTGCCGGTGTTTTAGGCATGAAGAATTTTTCGCCCTCAATGGCAGATACCTGCCCCGAATGATATTTTTCAACCATATCCGCAGGCACATTGGCAGGCTTCCGTTTTTCGGAATCCATGAAAATCCAGCGGGAAATGCCATCCAACAGCTTATTGCCGTTTTCATCAAAGAGGAAAAAGCTGCGGTTTGCCTGAAAGCGGGCAAATTTATCGCTCCAGGTCTGCAATGTGATGGTTTCATTGTATTTTGGCATGCGGTAGAGCTTTAAATGCCAGTTGACAACAGACCAAAAGCAGTGATGCGTAAGATTATACTGCACACTGAAGCCGAGGCTGTCGGAATGGCTGATTGCCATTTCCTGCAGGGCGGAGAGCAGTGCCGCAGGTGTCATAGAGCGGCTGCCGTCAATCTGAAAATAATGTACGGTCTGGGTTGTTTCATATCCGATTCGATCCATCATGTTTTCCTCCTTACAGCATGGGCGAAATCAATCTTGCAATCGCCTCACGCACCTTAAACCACCACTTTCTGCGGCGGTACCATTCTTTTGTAATTTCCACAGAGCTATGCAAATCCTTTAAGAAATCATCCTCTAATATTTTGGTTATGCCTGCATCATACATGAAGGCATTGACCTCAAAATTCAAATCAAAGCTGCGGATATCCATATTGGCGGAGCCGACAGAGGCGACTGTGCCATCTATCGTGAGCACCTTGGCATGGATAAACCCCTTTTCATACTGATACACCCGCACCCCTGCCTCAAGCAGCTCGCCCAGATAGGACATGCTTGCCCAATAGACGAAGAAATGATCCGGATTGCCGGGGATGATGATGCGCACATCCAAGCCGGAGAGGGCAGCCACACGCAGTGCCTCAAAAATGCCGTCATCCGGCACGAAATAGGGTGTAGTCAGAAAAACATTGCTTTCGGCTTCATTTATCATTTTGAAATAGCCGTTGCGGATGTTTTTCCATTGGGTATCGGGACCGCTGGAAACAATTTGCGTCCGCACGCCCTTTATTTGCTGCTCCTTCTTGGGGAAATATTTTTCACCCAGATGAATCAGCCCGAATTTTGCGGTGAAGTTCCAGTCCATGATGAAGCGCATCTGCATCTGATCGACGGCATCGCCTTGAAAGCGCAGATGGGTATCTCGCCAAGGGCCGTAGCGGTTGACGATACCGAGGTATTCATCCCCGACATTAAAGCCGCCGATGTAGCCGATTTTGCCGTCAATGATGGCAAGCTTTCGGTGGTTGCGGTAATTCAGGCGCACCACGAAGCGCGGCAGGAAGGCGGCGGTATAGCCCCCTGCGGCGTGAAACTGATCAAAGAAATTCTTCGGCAGACGGGAGTTGCCGATGCCGTCATAAAGAATCCGCACCTCGATCCCCTCTGCCGCCTTTTTCGTCAGCTCATCCAAAAGACGCGAGCCGAGCCTGTCCCCACGCCAGATGTAATATTCCAGATGGATATATTCCTTGGCATTGCGGATATCCTGCACGAGGGCTTCAAATTTATCCTTGCCGTTATTGAAATATTCGATTTTATTGTTAAAGGTAATCCAGTTGCCGCTGTTCAGATGCAGATGTGCCAGATCGGTGACATATTCTGCATGGGACAGCTTGCCCTTATTTTCGATAAATGCCTTCTGCTCGGTGATTTCCTCCGCAGAATGGACATCTTGAAAGAGGTATTTATAATAGACCTCCTGATCATATTTTTCCTTTTCGCGAAACATTTTTTCGCGCTTACTGTTGCGCCCGAAGACCATATAGGCAAAAAAGCCGAAAATCGGGATGAACAGCAGCACCAAAAGCCATGCCCATGTGCTGGCAGGGTTTCTGCGCTCGAAGAATACGACGAACCCGGAAAGGATGACGTTGGCAACCAACAGGATGACGATAAAAAGAAGAATCCAGCTCCATACTGTACTCATAGTCAGACCTCCTTTTTCAGATTTTTATCAGATGAAGGCTGCGGTCGAAAATATCTTTCACCGCAGAGAGGGTTTCACACCTAATCAATAGTATACTATATTCGTTTGCTTTGTTGCAAGATTGGAGATGATGAAAAAAATCGAAAAAAATCATGATTTTATCTTCCCTAAAGTGAAAAATGATGGTAGAATAGTAGGACGTAAGACATACGGCAAGGTGCTTATCATTTTGCGTATCTGCAATAAAGGAGGAACTATTTTGGATTTTTCTGATGTTTTGATTATTATTATTGTAATTTTGGCACTGCTTTGTGTGGGGATGTATTATCTGAACAAAAAGGGTATGAAGAAGATGATTCAGGCGCAGGATTTCATCGACCAGAACCGTACCACAGTGCAGATTTTTGTAATTGATAAAAGACAGGAGAAGCCCTCTCCTTCCAATATGCCCAAGGCTGTTTATGAACAGATGCCCAAATCGGCAAAAATTCGCAAGACCAATCTGGTGCGCGCGAAGGTTGGCCCTCAGATTGTGACGCTGATGTGCGATAAGCCTGTATATCAGGTGCTTCCCGTGAAGAAGAACGTCAAGGTTGATCTGGCAGGGATGTATATTGTCGGCATCACAGGGATGAATCTGGAGGACAAGAAGAAAAAGACACTCTCTGAAAAGGTGGTTACCAGCGCAAACAAAACCATGAAAAAGCAGAGTGAAAAAGCGAAAAAGTAAGAAAAAACCCCTTCCGTAGCGGAGGGGTTTTGTTTTTGGCTGTTTCATTGGGAACTGTTCAGAACCCCACCACATATATTCGCAAAACCGCATGATACCATGCTTTCTCGCTGCTGCGCAGCTAATTTTGCTCATATATGGGGCGGTAACTCTATTCAAGTTCCCTTAAAATAAGAAAAAGCATTGCTTACATGCCAGCATGACGCATTATTTTTTCTTATTTCAAGGGGTTCTGAATCGGTTACATTTATGCAATAAAAAAAGGCAGCAAGGATAACCCTACTGCCATATTTTTTTAATATAGCCTTTGCTGTCGCTTTGGAAGAAGTTGAAGAATGGGTGTGTGTCTGCCGAAAAGCAGCTCCGCGTTCCTCCGCCGAGGCGATAGACCTTGGTTCTCCCGACCGTTGCCGCAAAGAAACGACAGCATTTGCTGCCGCCCCTCCGCAGGTTTTGCCGAAGGTTCCGCCGCCTGCCGCACAAAGGCTGTATTAACACAAAAATACAGGCTATATTATAGACAAAATTCGAGAGATTGTCAATTAAAAAGAATTGGGTATTGATAAATTTATGGATTTCCCTGTATAATAGAAAAGATAGGTCTCTGCATTTTTATAGGAAGTTTGGGCAGAGCACCGCAGAGAATCTGAAAGGAGCATAGAGAAGTATGAGATATGAAGGTACTGTATATAGACCACCCAGTGAGGCAGGCAGTCTGATTATTCAGCTGACGATTGGCTGTGCAAGAAACACCTGCACATTCTGCAATATGTATAAAGATAAGAAATTCCGCATCCGTCCGCTGGAGGAGGTTGTGGAGGATCTGGAAATGGCGAGAAGCTATTACAGCCGCATTAAGGTGCGCCGCATTTTCCTTGCGGATGGGGATGCCCTGATTGTAAAGACAGAGGATTTATTATATATCATTGCAAAATGTAAGGAGATTTTTCCTGAAGTGGAGCGCATTTCCGTATACGGTGCGCCGAAGGATATTCTGCACAAGACACCCGAGGAGCTTGCCGCATTGAAGGCCGCAGGGCTGGATATGGTTTACATGGGGCTGGAAAGCGGCGCGGATGAGGTGCTGCAGGCGGTGAAGAAGGGCGTAACTGCTGACGAAATGATTGAGGCAGGCAAAAAGGTAAGAGCCGCAGGAATGATTCTTTCCATGACGGTGATTTCCGGTCTGGGCGGCAAGAAGCTGTGGAGAGAGCATGCACTGGGCAGTGCGAGAGTGATTTCTGCAATCAAGCCGGAATATGTCGGCTTTCTGACGCTGATGATTGAGCCGGGAACAGAAATGTATGATCAGTACAACAGAGGGGAAATTGAGCTGCTGACACCCCACGAGGTACTGGATGAAACAGAGCTGTTTATCCGCAGTGTGGATGCGGAAGGGACGATGTTCCGTTCCAATCATGCGTCAAACTATATCCCTCTGGGCGGCACGCTGAATGGGGAAAGAGATAAGATTTTAGGGCAGATTGAAATAAGCAGAAGGAAAAGTAAATTCCGTCCCGATGTATTCAGAGGGATTTAAGGCTTTAAGGAGTATGGTAGTATGGCGTGGCTGGGCTTTGTCACATTGCTAACGATATATTGGTGTTTTTTTGTGGCGGCAACAACGGGCAGAATCGGCTGGTGTCTTTTGACGGGATGGCTGCTGCCGATTCTCGCGCTGACAATCAGCTTTCGGAAGGGGATGCAGGTCAACGGGCTGATGGTGCTGATCTGCTTTGTGCTGTTTCTGGTCTGCCGCAGTGGGCTGGCGGAGCTGCGCGGCTGGAATGTGAAGCAGAGAAAGAAGCGCCCGGTGCTGTTCTGGCTGTTATATACAGTGATTTTTCTGCTGATGTTTTACAGCGTGGCGCAGGCGCAGATGCAGGGATATATTCTGAATATCCAGGGCTGGGACAGTGAAACGATGCAGGTGCTGCGGATGGTGCTTGTGACGATTCCGCTGCTGGTGCTGAATTATTTTTATACGGAAATGGTGTATACGGCGATTGACCGCCTGCGGCTGAAAAAATGGGAGCTGGTGCTGCTGAACTGCCGCTGCTTTCTGGCGCACGAAAGCGGTGCGGAAAAGGTTGCCAAGCAGGGCTATTTTCTGGAGGGCATCAGCAATGGCGTAACCTACCATTTTGAGCTGACGAAGCGCACATATTTTATGCTGCGGCGCGAAAAAAACCTGCGGCTGCAAATCGGAACGGGAATACTGGGCGGATTATATTTGACGGATCTGGAAAACCCCGATTTTTTCAAGCGTGTACGAAGGATGGACAGAAAATATGCCAAACGAGGGATATTCCTGAATATTCTGGTGATGGCTTTTGGTGTTTGGCTGTTCTGGATATTGAAATAAGCCGAAATCGGGCTTTGAAGTCGAAGCAGGTAAGAAAGAAAGCTTTGGATGAAAGAGACATCCAAGGCTTTTTTTGTGCAATCATTTTGTGGGAGAGAAAGACATATCCTTGAAAGAAGGGATGTGACGGAATGAAAAAACAGTGCGGCTTTCTGCTGTTATATGTGGTTGTGGCGGTGCTTTTGCTGCCGCTATTGCTGACGATACTCTGTGGTGGCTTAGGGCAAGAGCTGCCGCAGGAGGCGCAGGTGCTTTATGGTCTGGCAGACCTTGCGCCCTTGGATACGGAGCTGGAGGAATATGTGGCAGGGGTAGTGGCGGCGGAAATGCCTGCCGCCTTTCCGGAGGAGGCACTCAAGGCGCAGGCGGTTGCGGCAAGAACCTATCAGGTGCGGCAGATGCAGGCGGCAGGAAGCAGGGCTGTGCTTTATGACGTGGGACAGGCGTACCTTTCCGAAGCGGAGCAGAAGGAAAAATGGGGCGAAGGCTATGCCCTATATGCCGGGAAAATCCATAGTGCCGTCCGCGCAACGGCAGGGGAGATTATGACCTATGACGGGGAACCGATTCTTGCCGCCTTTCATGCACAGAGCGGCGGAAGGACGGAGGATGCGGCGCATGTGTGGAATACGGCGGTGCCGTATCTGAAAAGCGTGGACAGCAAGGGGGACAGGCAGGCACCGAACAATGAGACAACGGTAACGATTGCGGCGAAGGCATTGGCGGAACGGCTTGGGATTGCGGAGGATGCGGCAGTTTCTGTGAAGAAACGAACGGAGGCAGGCTATGTGGCGGAGGTGCAGGCAGGGAGCAAGACCTTTTCCGGCAGGGAGATACGAGAGAGACTGGGACTTAGGAGTGCGGATTTCACGATTGCGAAAAACGGGGACAGCTATATTTTTACGGTGCATGGCTATGGGCATGGGGCAGGCATGAGCCAATATGGGGCATCCTTTCTGGCGGAGCAGGGAAAAAATTATCATGAAATTCTGCGGCATTATTATACAGGTATCTCCTTTTCGATTCTCGAATAAAAAAATCCTCCTATGGCAACAATAGCATCGGAGGTGTTAATATGAATCAAAAAGAAAGAAGAGCCGCACGAGGCTTGCAGATTGTGGCGGTTTGCTGCTGCTTTTGCCTGCTGGCGGTGGGCGCAGGGGTGACATATCGCGCCATGGACAGAGAAAAGGCAGGGGACGGCGAGATCTTGCAGAAGGAACAGCCTGTGACAGCGGTACAGAGCAAAACAATCGAGATTGCGCAGGCGGAGCAGCGGGGGGAAGCTGAGAAAACAAAGGAAATAAAGGAAACAAAGGAAGCAAAGGAAACGAAAGCACAGCCTGCAAGGAAAAACGAACAGCCTGTGTTTGCAGCGCCGCTGGAGGGGGAAACGAAGGTGGTTCTGGCGTACAGCACAGACCATGCCATTTATGACCCGACACTGGAGCAGTATCGCACGAATGCATCTGTCAGCCTTTCCGCGAAGAAGGGGACAGAGGTGAAGGCTGCGGCAGACGGCGTGGTGAAGGAGGTAAAGAAGGACGCGCAGGCAGGGAATCTGGTGAGGATTGCACACGGCGAGGATTGGCTGACTACATACGGTCAGCTTGCAGATGCCGTAGCAGTCAAGGAAGGAGAAAGCGTGAAACAGGGGCAGCGGATCGGAACGGTTGCCGCGCCGACGAAATATGGTGTGGCACTGGGAGAGCATCTGATTTTTGCCATGGAGCAGAACGGAGAACCGCAGAACCCGATGGAGAAAATGAAAACCGCAGAATGAAAACAGAACAAGCTGAATTTGGGGTTCGGCTTGTTTTTTTGTGAAAAATGAGCAAAAATATAGGAATTTGAAAGTTTTTTTTGAAAAATCGCTTTACGAATTTTCAGAAAGAGGATAAAATGATGGGACAAGGGAATCTGACAAAGGGGGATTGCGAAATGAAACGTTTGTCTATTGTAAAAGGTGATATTGTAAAGGCGAAAACAGATGCGATTGTCAATGCCGCCAATACATCCCTGCTTGGGGGCGGCGGTGTAGATGGTGCCATTCATCGGGCGGCGGGGCCGGAGCTTCTGGCAGAATGTGAAACGCTGCATGGCTGCCGTACAGGTGAAGCAAAAATCACGAAGGGCTACAAATTGAAGGCAAAATATGTCATTCATACGCCCGGTCCCATTTGGCGCGGCGGAAAATGGGGCGAGGAGGATCTTCTGGCAAATTGCTATCGGAATTGTCTGGCATTGGCGAAGGAGTATGGTGTCAAGAGCATTGCATTCCCTTCCATCAGCACGGGAGTATATCGATTCCCGATTGACTTAGCGGCGAAGATTGCCGTAGGTGAAATCCTGCATTTTCTGGAAACGGATGATACGATGGAGCAGATTATTCTGGTCTGCTTTGACGAAGGGACGAAGGCGGCGTATCAGAAGGCGTTTGCGGAGCTGACGGCATAAAGAATTTTATATTGATTTCATATTGAAAGAAACGGAACCGAACCATTTTGTGCTGTCCGCATAAGGTGGTTCGGTTCCGTTTTAGAGAAAGCCTTTTTTATTTTTTGCAAAAGCATCGCTTTCGCATATCTGCATCAAGGGGCATGAGGACAGCCCCGAAAAAATTATCTGATGTAATTGGTCTTGATTTTTTCTTCCTGCTCGGGCAAAGCGACACCTGCATTTTTGCCTGCCTCGATACACTTCAGCAGCCAAGCCATATTCCTCCCGATGGCGCGCATGTTCTGCATTCCTTCCAAATCCTGCTTGACCTCATCCGGCGTATTGCCATGCACCTGATTCCAGTATGTACCGGAAACGACGGGCATATTGCTGATGGTAAAGTATTTATTCAGTTGGTCGAAGGTTGCGGTTGCGCCGCCCCTGCGGCAGGAAACCACAGCTGCGCCCAATTTATTGGCAAAGGCGCCATTGGACATCACAAACAAGCGGTCAAAGGCGCAGGAGGCCTGCCCTGCGGCGGAGGCGTAATGCACAGGTGCGCCAAGCACGATGCCGTCTGCTTCGAGTGCCTTCGGTAGCAGCTTATTCACCACATCCTCCTGCACACATTTGCCAAGCTTTTTGCATGCACCACAGCCCAGACAGCCGCCGATGGGCTTATTGCCAAGGTAGAACATTTCTGTTTCCACGCCCTCGGCGCGCAGTGTTTTCTCGATTTCCTTCAATGCCGTATAGGTACAGCCGTGCCCATTGGGGCTGCCGTTCACCAGAAGTACCTTCATATCTTCTCCTCCTGTTCTCTTTGCTCTCTTTTAAAAAATTACTCTCTTTAAAAATTTTTCTCTCTTTACAAAAAGGATGATGCAAGCCTTTGCACCATCCCTGTTTGTGTCTCTTATTTTGCTTCCAGATAAGCATTCAGCTCTGTAACCAGCTTATCGCAGTCCATGCCGTGTACCATGGATGCTTCCTCCAGTGTTTCGCCTGCGGCGGAAGGGCAGCCAACACAATGCATACCATTCTGCATCAGAATCATGCCTGCGCCTCTGTCTGCCATCAGCAGCTCGCCAATTGTCATATCTTTTGTTACTTTCATCAGAAAGACCTCCTTCTTTTTATAGACTCTATTTCATTTCTATCTTACCACAAAAGCGGATTTTTCACTACCGAAATTCCGAAATTCTCCACTTCTTTACAAAGCGGCTTTCAGCCTTCCGGTAAATCCTACAAAAATACTTAGAATTGCTCGATATCCAGAATCACTTTTCTACATTCTACACAGAGGTGCCCCTCCATTTTGGCACCGCCCATATAGCTCTTTGCCAGAAGGTATTCCTCTTTCCTGCCTTCGGCATCCACGCCCTTCCACTGGACATATCTGCCGCCGGAATGGAGCGTGCCTTCCTTCATTTCATTTCCGCAAAAAGGACATTTCATTTCAGATTCCTCCTTTTACTGCTCCGCAGGGTGAACCACTGCATCGTCTGTATTCTCGCCGATGATACGGAATTTGCTTTCCTTTGGCAGAACCTTGCCGGTCATAACCTCTGCCGCAGTTGCCTTGCCATCCGCATCCAGAGAAATCAGAAGATATTCCTTCTCCCCATCCACAGATGTGCCGAAGATACCCTGAGGAATTCCCAAATAATAGGTCAGGAAGGTATCTGCTTCCTCCTCAGGCTCGCCCAGAAGCTCCTTCACCTCGGCTTTTGTCATGCCGGGGAAAACAGTACGATCCAACAGATTCTGTACGATTTTCTGACGGTCATTCCCTACGGCGGAAACCCATTTTTCTGTTGTAAAATGAGTATGATTATCGCGATATCTGCCGCCAAAGAATACTGCCAATGCTACAATAACCAGAACAACCACAATGATCTTATCTCTTGTTTTTAATTCCATCGTACCGTCCCTCCTATCAGGAAATCCACTTAAAGCCTTTATAGTAACGCAAAACAACCTTACCCAGAATTTCATCCTTTTCTACATATTGATTTCTCCAGAAACGGGAATCCTGCGAATGATTGCGGTTATCCCCCATCATGAAATAGCAGCCATCGGGTACAACATAGGGGCCGTAGCTGCCCTGTGTCACCTCTGCGATGTAATCCTCCTGCAGGGCCTTGCCATTGACATAAACCGTGCCGTTCGACATCTCAACGGTATCACCGGGGGTGCCGATGATTCGCTTGACATAAAGCGTTTTGCCCGTTTCATCATCCGGATAACGGAACACCACGATATCCCCCGCCTCCGGCTCATCAAACCAATAGGAGGTTCTGAGTGCAAGGATGCGGTCGCCTGCCATGATGGTATTTTCCATGGAGCCTGTCGGTACCTCCGCATTTACAATGAGGAAGGAATTGACCAGCCCTGCCAGCACCGCCGCCAGAAGAATTGTTTTTACCCAACTGATGACCTCTTTTTTCACAGTAGTGCTCAAATTGCCCATCTCCTTTGGGTTATTTCAGGAAGCCGTTGATAATCTGCGCTTCCGCTTCTTTTTCTGTCAGCCCAAGGGTCATCAGCTTGACCAGCTGATCGCCTGCAATCTTGCCGATTGCCGCCTCATGCACCAGAGATGCATCCACATGGTTCGCAATGATTTCGGGCTCTGCCGCAACCACGCCGTTATCCATGATGATGGCATCACATTCGGAGTGACCGTAGCAGTCTGTGTTGCCGATGATTTTGGAGCGGAAGAGCTGTCTGGAGAAATCCCTTGCAACAGAGCGGGAAATCAGCTTTGCACTGGAGCCTGCGCCGTCCAGACTGACATCAAAGGAGGTTTCCGCCGTCTGATGTCCGTGTGTCATGATTTTTTCCTTGATGACAATGGTTGCGCCGGGGCCGAGCTTTGCGCTGGAAACGCGCTTTGTGGAATCGACACCCTTCAGCTGAACGGTATCCATTTCAATATATGCGTTTTCCTCTGCTTCTACATGTGTCTGGGGGTTGATGATGCGCTTGCCGCTGCCGTCCCCCTCACCGATGTGCTTTTCGATATAAACAACCTTGGAATTTTTGCCAAGGAAGAAACGGTGAATCCCTTCATGGACAGAATCATCGCAGCCGCAGTTATGGATGCCGCAGCCGGCGATAATTTCAATTTCCGCACCCTCACCGATGTGGAAATCATTATAAACCACCTCAGACACACCATCCTGTGTAATCAGCGCAGGGATGTGTACGTTTTCATTTTTGGTAAAGGGCTTTACATAAATATCCAGACCGGAGCCGCCCTCCTTGGGGACAATATCAATATTTTCTGTGGAATGTCTGCCCTCGCTCTTGCTGTTGTTGCGAATGTTAAATGCAGCATTTGCAGGGATTTCCGCAATGCCGGAAACCTCCTTTAGAAGGTTTTTTACGATATCATTGAGCATCATTCGTCACCTCCCTTGAAATATCTGCAGCCTGTTTCCATGCCGAACAGACCGGGCAGAACATCTTCCTTTGTACCAATCTGCTTTACCTCACCGGCGCTCAGCAGAACCACCTGATCGGCGATATTCAGAATTCTTTCCTGATGGGAAATGATGATGATAGAGCCCTGAATTTCTTCGTGCATTTTTTCAAATACATCAATCAGATTTTTAAAGCTCCAAAGGTCAATGCCTGCTTCGGGCTCATCGAACAGGGTCAGCTTTGTCTTTCTTGCCATAACGGTTGCGATTTCGATACGCTTCAGCTCACCGCCGGAAAGGCTTGCATTTACCTCGCGGTCGATGTAATCCTTGGCGCACATGCCAACCTCGGACAGATACTGACAGGCATCTGCTGTGCTTAAATCCTGTCCGCTCGCCAGACAAATCAGATCCTTTACGGTAACACCCTTGAAACGAACAGGCTGCTGAAAGGCAAAGCTGATGCCCTTTCTTGCACGCTCTGTAATGCCGAGGGCTGTGATATCCTCGCCGTCAAGGAGAATCTGACCGCTGTCGGGGGTCAGAATCCCGCTGATGATTCTTGCCAGAGTGGATTTACCGCTGCCGTTGGGGCCTGTGATTACGATGAATTTCGCATCATCAATCCTGAGATTGATGTCCTTGAGAATCTGCTTTCCGTCTGCGGAAAAACAGATATTCTTCAATTCCAACATACTTATGATTCCTCCTGTTTATCAAATATTTCTCTCTGGAAATATTTTCTCTATTGCAGACTGTGCGTCTGTCATTGTTCTCTCCCTTCAAAGCTGCGCTGCAGCCTTGAAAAATGCAGGCTTCTACAAAACCTGCCAATCTTATAGATTATAACAACGAAAGGGTGGGGATGTCAACGCTTTTGCCTTTTCCTGCCTAATTTCCGCCCACCCCTTCGAGGTGAAATAAATTCCCTCTCTTGAAAGGATTTCATCATTATGGTACATTTATTACAATAAAATTTATTTTCTGAAAAGGAGAGACTGCTATGCTTGGGTTTCATGCGGACGGGATTCGTCTGTTCGGCGCATCCGATACACTGGTGGCGGCATTAAAAAAACATAAGCTGCCGCTTGTGAAAACCTCTACCACAAACACACTGGTTTTTGCCGTAAATACGGCAGAGCCTTTAACGAAAAAGCTTTATCTGCCCTCTTTTCTGGCACCACAGGCACCTTGGTTCAGCTGCTTTGTAGGAGATGCAGAACGTCCGGCGGAGTATTCTCTGCATTTTGCGGCAGAGGAGGATTTGGTGGATTTCATTTTGTCCATGTATTATTGCGCGCAGGGGTTTCTGCATTTAGACTTTGACTTGGCAGAGCTGGTTACAAAGCTGAACCCTTCCCCCGAATATGTAATCCATTCCTTTGAGGAAAAGGATTTTCACAAAATCGGCGAGGAAGGTGCCTTTGCGGCGTGCTTCTGCTTTCTGGAGGGTGGCTTCATGGAAAGCGACCGCCTTTTCGGCAAGCTGACAAAGGAATACGGTGTGGGAGCGGATAAGATTATGCTGGCAGGCTCGTTTGATTCCAAATATCAGTTCCTGCGCACCTTTATTCCGCAGAAATAACAATATATTTCGACAAACTTCTTTACAAACAGAGGAAAACATACTAAAATGAAACGGCAGGATTTTCTCCTGTGCAAATACACAGAGTAGGGCTTTGCACGTTAAGTGTCCGGTGGACGGGGAGTTGTCATCGGAACGAAAAGCAGGATTTCTGCTTGCGGTGCAGGACTCGCATCCCGCTGTTTCATAATGAAGAAGAACAATCCTCTTTGTTATCCATACAGCCAAACCTGTTTCGGCAGGTGTATTTGCGTTGGTATTGTGATAATAGAGGGGTTTTTGTTTGCAAAAAAGAGCAAGAAAGCCCTCCTATTTCCCATTGAAAAAAGGAGGTATTTTTTTATGACCGAAAAACAGAAGAGCATGACACATCGCTTGGTGCTGATGGCAATGTTCGTAGCGGTGCAGATTATTCTGTCCCGTTTCCTTTCCATCAATCTCTGGAATCTGAAGATTGGCTTTTCCTTTATCCCCATCGTTCTTGCGGGCATCCTGCTGGGGCCTCTGAGCGCAGGCTTGGTGGGGCTGGTGGCGGATGTCCTTGGGGCAACCCTGTTTCCCATCGGCGCATTCTTCCCCGGCTTTTCGCTGACATCCTTCATCACCGCTTTTGGGTACGGGTTTTTCCTGCATAAAAACCAGAGCATGAAGAATATTGTTGCGGCGGTGCTGTTCTCCGAAATCGTAGGGACAATTTTCCTGAATACGCTTTGGATTTCCATTCTTTATGGTGCGCCCTTTGTTGCTGTGCTGATTCCCCGTCTTGCACAGGCAGCAGGCATGGGTGTTGTGGAGGTGCTTTGCATCTGCTTCATGACAAAATATGTGCCCCAGATGAAAAAGGTATTCTGAGAAAAAAACGAGAAATGAACGGAGCCGGCAAAATCGGACAAAGGCTGCGATGGCAGTATTGCTGCGTATCAGACCGATACGGGCTAAGCAGTTGAAGCGAAATACAATAAGAAATGCAAGGAAAAAAGCCTTGGTCACTACAGTTCTGTAGTAACCAAGGCTTTCCTTATTTGAACCAAGGTTTCGAGAAACGGCTTTACGAATTCAGCTCCTCCCATTCTGCGAAAAGAGCCTCAAGCCTTTCCTCAAGCTTTGTTTTCTCTGCATAAATTTCATTCGCCTTGCCGTAATCTGTGCCGCACGCCGCCATGTCCTCATCTGCCTGTGCAATCGCCGCTTCGGTCTCCTCGATGGCCTTTTCCAGCTTCGCAATCCTGTTCGCCAGCCTGCGCTCTGCCGCCTGCTGTTCCTTTTGCTTCAGCCAGTCATTCTTCGTATCGCTCACAGGCTGTGCCGCGGCAACGCTTTTTTCCGGATGCTGTGCCGCCTTTTCTGCCTCGTTTCTGGCACGCTCTGCCTTTTTCTCTAAGTAATAATCATAATTCCCGTTATAAAGAATCACCCCATCCGGCGTTAATTCCAGAATTTTCTCCGCTGTTTTGTTGATGAAATAACGGTCGTGGGAAATATAAATCACCGTACCCTCGTAGCGGTTCAGCGCACTTTCCAGAACCTCCTTCGAGAACATATCCAAGTGGTTCGTCGGTTCATCCAGCATCAGCAGGTTCGCCTTGGAAAGCATGATTTTCGCCAGAGAAACGCGCCCCTTTTCGCCGCCGGAAAGTGCGGAAATCGGCTTGAATACATCATCCCCCGTGAATACGAAGGCGGCAAGCATATTGCGGATTTGCCCCTGCGTCAGGGTGGGGTAGGTGTCTGCGATTTCCTCAAAAATGGTCTTGCTTTCGTCTAATTTTGCCTGCTCCTGGTCATAATATCCAATAAATACATTTGTGCCGAAGCGAATCAGACCGCTGTCCGTCGGCACCTCCTTCAGAAGCATCCGAAACAGCGTGGATTTCCCAACCCCGTTCGGGCCGATAATGGCAACCTTGTCGCTGCGTTTTACATCAAAGGAAACATTGCGGAAAATCCTCTGTCCCCCGTAGGATTTGGAAAGCGCCTCCGCATGCAGCACATCGTTGCCGCTTGTCAGAAAGGGGGTTAGGGTCAGCCGCATCTGATCCGGCAGGGCATCCGGCCTGTCCACACGCTCCAGCTTGCCGAGGGCTTTCTCGCGGCTTTCCGCGCGCTTGATGGATTTTTCGCGGTTGAAGGAGCGCAGTGTGCGGATGACATCCTCCTGATGTTTGATTTCCTTCTGCTGCATTTCGTATGCCTTCTGCTGAATTTCACGGTTGATTTCCTTCTGCTGCCAAAAGAAGGAATAATTCCCGTTATAAACCGTCGATTTCTTATTTTCGATTTCAATGACCTTTGTCACAATGCGGTCAAGGAAATAGCGGTCGTGGGAAATAATCAGCACTGCACCGGGGTAGGAGCGAAGGAAATCCTCCAGCCATTCGATTGCCGCAATGTCCAGATGGTTGGTCGGCTCGTCTAACAGCAGGATATCCGGCTTGGAAAGCAGCAGCTTTGCCAGATGCACGCGTGTTTTCTGTCCGCCGGAAAGCTGATTCATCGGGCGGTTGAAATCATTGTCGGCAAAGCCAAGCCCCTTCAGCACACCGCGCAGGCGGCTCTGGTAGCTGTAGCCGTCATTCTGTTCAAAATAATGCTGCAGAGTGGCATATTCCTCCATTTTTTCCGCCAGCGCCTGTCCGCTCAGATTTCCCATTTCGTTTTCTAATTCACGAAGATTTGTCTCTGTTTGAATGATTTTTTCAAAAACCGATAGCATTTCTTCATAAATCGTGCGGTCGCTGTCTATCTGAATATTCTGAGCAAGGTAGCCCAGGGATGCGTCCTTCTTGAGATAAAATTCACCGCCATCGGCAGAAATTTCGCCGGTCAGAACCTTGAAAAGCGTCGTCTTCCCGGCACCATTTACCCCTACAATAGCGGCTTTTTCGCGTTCTTCGATATGGAAGGTGATTTTTTCCAGAATCACATCGATGCCGTATGCCTTGTGTAATTGTCTGCATGCAAGTATCATTGATACAACCTCCATTTGTGTTTCATTTTCTGCTCTTATGATAGCAGAAAATACAACAGATTAAAAGAGTTATTGTTGACAATAAAATAACAGGAGTGCTATACTAAAATTATCCTGAAGTAGAAAAAAATAGCTGTATTTGCAGTTCGTTTTCTTTTACGGAGGCATCCTAAAACGAGAGGATTTGGAATATATGGACAGCGAAAAGAAGATCTCACCGGCAGTAATCAACAGATTGCCCAGATACTACCGTTACTTAGGCGACCTGCTGGAAAGTGATATTACTCGCATTTCCTCAAAAGAACTCAGCGCAAAAATGAATATCACTGCCTCCCAGATTCGTCAGGATTTGAACAATTTCGGCGGCTTTGGGCAGCAGGGCTACGGGTATAATGTGGAATACCTTTACAATGAAATAAAAAAGATTTTAGGTCTGGATCGATTGTATAATATGATTGTCATTGGCGGCGGCAATATCGGACAGGCTCTGGTGAACTATACCAATTTTGAGAAGCGTGGTTTCGTCATCAAGGCAGTCTTCGATATCAATCCCCGTCTGATTGGGATGACTATTCGCGGTGTCGAGGTTTATGATATCGACCAGATGGAGGAGTATGTCAAAAATAACCCCGTGGATGTTGCCATTCTTACCCTTCCCCGTTCGCAGGCGGTGAAGGTTGCAAATGATTTGGCAAAATGGGGCGTAAAGGGCATGTGGAACTTCAGCCATGTGGATTTGCAGGTTCCCGATGATGTTCTGGTGGAGAATGTACACCTGACGGACAGCCTTATGACCCTGCTCTACAAAATCAACGAAATGTACTATAGCGGTGAGGATATGCATGAGCATCAATTAAAGGATGGTCTGCCTGTAAAGCCGGTGCAGGAAAACGAAGAATTATAAGAAAAAAACAACAAAAAGAAGGAGAGTCACTCTTTGCAAAAAGGTGTGGCTTCTCTTTTTGTTTGTAAAAATTTATTTATAATTATTCATAAAGAAGAAAAGAAATTTAAAATGAAACGCACAAAGGAGGAATGACCGTGGATTTAGCGGCAATCAAAGAAAAACCGTATTATTTTTCCAATCGCGCCCTGAAGCGTCTGATTGTTCCCATGATTATCGAGCAGTTTCTGGCAATTCTGGTTGGTATGTCCGACTCCATCATGGTTGCAACGGTAGGGGAGCATGCAGTTTCGGGTGTCTCTTTGGTGGATAATATTTTCATTCTGCTGATTTATTTGTTTGCAGCTCTTGCAACAGGCGGCGCTGTTGTTATGGGGCAGTATCTGGGGCAGAATAAGCATGAAAAAGCAAATAGGGCAGTCAATCAGCTTATCCTGTTTACGGCGTTGTTTGCAATCTGCATTATGATTGGGCTGTATCTGGCAAGAAACCTCATCCTGCATCGTGTGTTCGGTGCCATTGAGGCGAATGTAATGGAGGCATCCAAAACATATCTTCTTATCGTTTCCGCCTCCATCCCTTTTATCGCCCTGTATAACGCAGGTGCGGCAGTCTTTCGTACTATGGGTAATTCCAAGGTGCCGATGTATCTCTCCATGATGATGAACGCCATCAATGTGGGCGGCAATGCCATCCTGATTTTCGGCTTTGGCATGGGGGTTGCGGGTGCGGCAACCTCGACGCTTGTTTCCCGTGTCATTTCCGCTGTTGCAATCATTTTGCTGCTTTGCTCTCCGGAGCATCTGCTGCATCTGGAGCGTCCGTTTTCCTTTAAGCTGGATTTCGGTATGCTGAAAAAGATTGCCTATATCGGCATCCCCAATGGTCTGGAAAACGGGATGTTTCAGCTGGGGAAAATCATGGTGCTGAGCATGATTACAGGCTTTGGCACGGCGGCGATTGCGGCGAATGCCGTTTCCAATATCATTGCAACCTTTCAGGTGCTTCCGGGGATGTCCGTCGGCATGGCAGTGATTACCGTCTGCTCTCGCTGCGTCGGGGCAGGGGATTATGAAGCGGCAAGATATTATACCCGTAAGATTCTGAAGCTGGTGCATATTCTGATTATCGTTTTCAGCGTCACCACGCTTGTGGCGTTGCCCGGCATCATGCACCTGTATAACCTTTCCGATGACGCAATGACCTTTACAAAACAGATTATCTGGTATCATGGTATCTGCTGTATGCTCATCTGGCCCGAAGCGTTCACGCTGCCGAATACGCTGCGTGCCGCCAGTGATGTAAAGTTCTGCATGATTCTGTCGATTATCTCCATGTGGGTGTTCCGTATTGCCTTCAGCTATATTATTGCTGTCAGAATGGGCATGGGCGTTCTGGGTGTCTGGATTGCTATGACCATTGACTGGGCAGTGCGTGCCGTTCTTTTCATCATCCGCTATCGTGGAAAAAGATGGCAGCATAAAAGCATTGCATAAAGAATTAAGTCGAAAAAGCTCCCTTGCGTGTTGTCAAGGGAGCTTTTGCTGTCATGCTTTATTTAAAATAGGAATATCCGTAAATCTTCCCCTTCTGGGGTGTTTCCCCGTGCTTTGCCTCCACCAGCTCGGAAACAGTCACAAGCTCATAGCCCTGCTTTTGCAGATAAGGCACGAGGGTTGCCGTTGCTTCTGCGGTAGAGCCGTAAATGCCATGCATCAGGATGACCTTCCCATCCAGATTTCCTGCGGATTTCACCACATCCACAATCGCCTTGGCATCTCTGCTTTTCCAGTCGAGCGTATCAATCGACCAGAGGTAGATGGACATCGGCAGCTGTTTTTTTACGCTGTCCTTACAGTTGCCGTAGGGCGGACGGAAGATGGCAGGGTCTCTGCCAAGCACCTTGCGGAAGGCGGCGGCGGTTTTCTGCACATCTGCCGCAATTTCTGCATTGGTCAGCTTATTGAAATTCTTATGATCGTAGGAATGACTGCCAACCTCACAGCCGAGCGCCTCCTCGCGCTTCACCACATCGGGATATTTTTCCACCAGACTGCCAAGATCAAAGAAGGTTGCCCGTGCGTCATATTTCTCCAGAACATCCAGAATGGCATTGGTTGCCTTGGGGTTCGGGCCGTCATCGTAGGTCAGCGCAACCATTTTTTTGTTGCGGATTTCCTTGGGAACGGGAGTTTCCTTTTTCGGTTCTTCGATTTTCTTCTGCATTTCCGCATACGGAATCGTCAGGCGCACCACGCCGTAGCTGCCGGGGAAAAGGTCGTAGCGGTCGAAATAAAACAATACGCCGTCCTTTGTGAGTGCAAAGCGGTCAAACCGTCCTGCGTCGGGTGCAAGCAGGGTCTTGTAGTTGCCGAAGATACCGTTTTTATAAGGCTCTGTCGTTGTGAAGTATTTTTCCGTGTAGGCAGAAGCATTTTTCGCAAAGCTGTCCGATTGCAGGCTTTCCGCCGTTACCTCTGCATCCTTTTCCAGATCAAAATGGAACACCTGAATCTGTGTGTGCGGCGAAAGTTCGCCGTTTGCCTCATGTGTTTCAAAGAACACCAGACTCAGCTGATTTTCCTTCGCAAGATAGCTTTCATAGCCCAGATACAGAATCGCATCCGTCTGTTTTTTCTCCTTTTTTTCTTCCTCTGTCGGGGTAAATTCCGCATCAAAGGCATTGCGGATTTCCGTCACGATTTCCGAAATGCGTGCATCAATCCTTTCCTTCCCGATTTCGGGATATTGCAGCAGATAGGAAAGGTGATTTTCCTGCTCCACCACATCCTGTGGCTTGCCGACCTCCTGCTGCTCCAGATACTGCGCCCAGTAGGAGACTCCCTTCTCTGTCAGCTCCAGTGTCTTTTTGCGGTTCAGCAAAGAAAAGCTGCTGCTGTTTGCGCTGCATCCACAAGAGAGCAACAGTATGCCCATCAGAAGAAAAGCCAGCATACGTTTCATTCTCATTCAGATTCCCCCTTTCGGTTCTGATAGATCGGGTGAACATAACGTCCCCGCTTGGTGGTGCTTTTGCCATATTGGATTGCCGTTTGGGGACAGCGGTTCACGCATGCCATGCACATATTGCAGCGCTTTTCTGTCCAGACAGGAATTCCTGCCGTCAGCCGAATGCAGCCGCTGGTGCAGACCCTTTCACATAGACCGCAGTGACTACAGTCCTCCGTTACATAAAAAGGCTTTGTTTTCAGCCCCCTCCGAAACGCAGGATTAACGATTTTACTCAGCACCCCTGCGCCCCTTCCTTTCTTCACACGGAAGAAATTGCTCCAGTTCAGCCGGATGGCACGCAGGATGTTGTCAAGCGTTCTGTCTGCTTTTTCCAGAAGCGCATATTGCTCTGCCTTCGTCCCTGCATCAAAAAGCACCGTAAAGCTGTCCGGCATCACAACGGAAAAGCCGCTGTCCAGGGTAAGCCCGTTTTCCTGCAATGCCTTCCCCAGAAGGTCAATCGCCTCCCCTGCGGAAGACCCGCAGGTGCAGACAGCGAAAAGATAGGGATCACCGCTGTAATAAAGCTCCAGATTTTTCACGAAATCCGTCACCGTCTGCGGAGGAGCCCATGCATAAACGGGAAAGACAAAGCCCAATCTCTCCCCCTGTAGCATAGTATGCTTGTAATTGCCTGCTTTGACCGCTTCTGCAATATCCGTCAATTCCTCCCCCAGAGCTTCGGCAAGCTTTTTTGCCACAGCATAGGAATTGCCTGTTCCGCTGAAGTAATAAATCATAAGGTGCGCCCTCCTTTTCAGTGATTTCAAATACTATTTCTTAAAGATATCATATCATATTTTTCGGCTAAAAACTTTGAAGAATTTATTAAATTTTCACTACATTTTATAGATACCTCCAAGCTGCGGAAAGTTTGCCTTTACACCGATTTTTTTCGATATTATACTAAGATGAGTGAAGCCGAAAGGGGAGAGCTATGTTGGAAAAGGCGTTGATTCTGGCGGCAAAAGCGCATACGGGGCAGGTCGATAAGGGCGGTGCGCCCTATATCCTTCATCCCATTCGGGTGATGCTTGCCTGCGAGGGGGAAAAGGAAAAAATCGTTGCCCTTTTGCATGATACTCTGGAGGATACCGCTTTGACCGCGGCAGACCTACGGCGTGCGGGCTTTCCGGAGGAAATCGTGCAGGCGGTGTGCTGTCTGACACGCGGGCAGAAGGAGGATTACATGGATTATATTGCGCGCATCTGCGAAAATGCGCTGGCGGCGAGAGTGAAGTATGCCGATTTGCAGGATAATCTGGATATCAGCCGCATCCCTAACCCGACAGAGAAGGATTTTGCCAGAATCCGAAAATACGAGCAGGCAATGAAAAGGATTACGAGATCAATCAAGGGAGGACGGGAGCATGGAGCATTGGACACAGGAACGCTATGACGCGTTCCGCAGGGAATTGTATGCACGGCAGGAGGAAGCCTATCGGCAGTTTCATACAAAGCTGCTCCGCTCAGATTTGCCCGTCATTGGTCTGCGTGCGCCCCTTCTGCGGAAAATAGCGGCAGAAATCGCCAAGGAGGGCGGCGCGGGCTTTCTGCGTATCTGTGGCAGAGGAACCTATGAGGAACGTCTGCTCTATGGCTTGGTGGCGGCGGCGCTGCCTGTTTCCTATGCGGAATTTCTGCCCTATTGCGACACCTATACGGAAACGATTGTCGAAAACTGGGCGCATTGCGATGGCTTCTGCGCCTCCTTGAAAAAGCGAATCAAGGGACATGAGGCGGAATTTTTCGAGCATATCAAAAGGTATCTGGCTTCCGAAAATCCGTGGGCGGTGCGCGTCGGGCTGATTCTGATGCTCAATTATTATCTCACCCCTGCATATCTTCCGGCAGTGCTGGAGCGGACAGATGCCGTTCAATCCGAGCAGTATTATGTCCGCATGGGACAGGCGTGGCTGCTGGCAACGGCTTGGGCGAAGGACAGGGACACCTGCAGGGCGTATCTTTCGCATCATCATCTGGATGCTTGGGTATTCCGTAAGTTCATTCAGAAGGCGTGTGAGTCCTATCGTGTTTCGGCGGAGGATAAGGCATATCTGCGCAGCCTGCGGAAGAAATGAAAGAGATTCTTTGCTTTGAAATCATGTGAAAAAGGTGTATACTAAGATTCTGAATCAATGAGAGAGAAGAATCGAGCGGAGGAGAAGTATGAGTTATTTTCCCTTTTTTGTGGAGATTGGGCAGAAGCGCTGTCTGGTTGTGGGCGGCGGAACGGTTGCTTTCAGAAAAATTGAAAAATTGCTGCCCTTTGGCGTGGAGATAACGGTGGTTTCTCCTTCTTTTTGTGCGGAAATCGAGCAGACAGAGGGCATCTGCCGCATCCGCAAAGAATTTCAGGCAGAGGACGTAGAGGATATGTGCTTTGTCATCGGCGCAACAGATTGCGAGGCTGTCAACGCGAGGATTGCTGCTGTCTGCCATGCAAAGCATATCCCTGTCAATATTGTGGATGATGCCGAAAAATGCAGCTTTTTCTTTCCGGCTCTGGTGAAGCGGGGCGCATTTGTTGCAGGCTTTTCCACAGGAGGTGCAAGCCCCTTGGCGGCGCGCTTCATCCGCGAGCAGATGGAGGATGCCATCCCCACAGGCTTTGCCGATGTGATAGACGTTATGGCGGAGGTGCGCGGACGCGTGAAGGCAGCCTTTGCAGACAGCGGAAAAAGAGAACAGGTGCTGCGGCATATTTTCCGCCTTGCCTTAGAGAAAAACGGGAATGTATCCCAAGCAGAAATCGAGGAAATCATAAGAAAGGAGGGGGAGCAGTGAAAAAGCTGAGAGTCGGCACAAGAAAAAGTCTGCTTTCTGCCAGACAGACGGAGCTGGCGCTGGCGGCACTGGCAAAGGTGCATCCTGCCTTGGAAACCGAAATTGTCCCCTTCCACACAAGAGGGGATCTGATTCTGGATAAGCCCCTCTGGGCAATCAGTAATGAGGGGAAGGGCGTTTTTGCGTCCGAATTTGAAGAAATGCTTCTGCGCGATGAAATTGACATTGCCATTCACAGCGGCAAGGATCTGCCGGTGCTTCTGGCAGATGGTCTGGAAATCATCGGCGTGCTCAAACGGGATGACCCACGAGATGTGCTTGTCATGCCGAAGGGGAAAAAGGCTGAGGCTTGTAAAATCATCGGCACGGGCAGCCTTCGTCGGGAGCAGTGCGCGGCAAAGGTTTTTCCTTGGGCAGAATGTCGGCTCATTCGCGGCAATATTCAGACGCGTCTGCAAAAGCTGAAGGATGGGGAATATGATGCCATTCTTCTTGCCAAGGCAGGGCTTGACCGTATGGGCATCACCGAAGCGGATGGCTATGCCTTCCGCGTTCTTTCCCCTGAGGAATTTCTCCCTGCGGCGTGTCAGGGGATCATCGTTGCCGAGGGCAAACGGGAATTGTCCTCTTTTGTCGGCGCAATGACCCACCTCGAAACGCAGTATATTTTTGAAACGGAGCGCGCGGTGCTGCGGCTTTTGGGTGCGGATTGCAGTGCGCCTGTGGCGGCGTTTGCCGAAATGGCAGGGGAGGTCATCCGTCTGCGTGCGATGTATGGGGAAGGCTATGCCGAGGGCAAGGCACCCGTTGCGGCGCGTTTGCAGCTGGCGGCGGAGGTAGTCGGGAGGTTGCGGAAATGAGCGGAACGGTTTATCTGGTCGGGGCAGGCTGCGGCAATCCCGATTTGATTACATGGAAGGGTCTGCGCCTTCTGCGGGCATGCGATGCAGTGTTCTATGATGATTTGTCCTCCCCCAAGCTTCTGGAGGAAACCCGGACGGACTGCGAAAGGCTTTTTGTCGGCAAGCGTTATGGCAGACATTCCATGCCGCAGGCGGAAATCAATGCTCTGCTTGTTGCCAAGGCACAGGAGGGGAAAATGGTTGTACGGCTGAAGGGCGGCGACCCCTTCGTGTTTGGCAGAGGGGGCGAGGAGGTGCTTGCCTTGCAGGCGGCAGGCATCCCGTATGAGGTGGTTTCGGGCGTAAGCTCTGCGGTTGCAGTGCCTGCGGCGGCAGGGATTCCCGTCACCCATCGGAGGCTTGCGCGCAGCTTTCATGTCATAACAGGGCATACCGCGGCAGATGGCGCAGAGACACTGACGGAACAGATAGATACCCTTGCAAAACTGGAAGGTACGCTTGTTTTTCTGATGGGTCTGCATCATCTGGAGGAAATCACAAACGGCTTATTGCAGGGCGGCAAGCCTGCCGATACCCCTGCGGCTGTCATTTCCAGGGGAACAACCCCTAAGCAGCGGGTTGTCCGCGCGAAGCTGTGCAATCTGGCAGCGAAAACAAGAAAAGCCAATCTCGCCGCCCCTGCCGTCATCGTGATTGGCGAAACGGCAGGAATGCAGCTTTCGGGCACAATCGAGTATCCCCTATACGGCGTGAAAATCGGCGTAACCGGCACAAAATCCATCACGAAGAAGCTCAGGAACCGCTTAGAGGAATTGGGTGCGACTGTCACGGAGCTGGATTACGCCACTCTCGTTCCCGATTGGGAAAATGAAGCCTTAGAACAGGCATTGCAGGGCATCACCGCCTATACATGGGCGGTATTCACAAGCCCTAACGGGGTTGAAATTTTTTTTCAGGCACTGCAAAAGCGGAGAATCGATATCCGCACACTGGCGCAGCTGCGGTTTGCCGTCATCGGCACAGGCACAGCCGCCGCTCTGGAAAAGCGCGGCATTTATCCTGCCTTTCTGCCCAAAACCTACGATGTGGAAAGCCTTGCGAAGGGGCTTTGCAGTGTGGTCGGTGCGGATGAAAAAATTCTGATTCTCCGTGCGGCGCAGGGTTCTCCTGTCCTGACGGAGATTTTAGCAAAAGAAAAGAAGCAATACACAGATGTAAAATTATATGACATTGCCATTGATGCCGAAAAACGCCGCTTTACCCATGAAGCAGCCAAGGAAATGGATTTTATCACCTTTGCGAGCGGCTCGGGCGTGCGCGGCTTTTTTGCACAGGGCGGCACAATGCCCCAAGGCACAACGGCGGTCTGCATCGGTACCTCCACCGCCAAAACGCTTGCGTCCTATGGAGATTTTCCTGTTCTGACGGCGCAGACCTTCAACGTGGACGGCATCATAAAGGTGATTTTGGAAGAAGCAAGCAAAACAAAAACAACCGAAAAGGAGACGGACAAATGAGAAGATTCAGAAGACTGCGCGGCTCAGAAGCCATGCGAAGGCTGGTGCGCGAAACCAGAATTTCCGCAGAGGAGATGATTTACCCCATTTTTGTGATAGAAGGGGAGAATATCAAAAATCCGATTCCTTCTATGCCGGGCGTGTTCCAATATTCCGTTGACCGCATGGATGAAATGCTCGCAGAGGTGGCGGCAAGCGGCATTGCAGGCGTGCTGATTTTCGGGATTCCCAAGGAAAAGGATGCGGTCGGCTCGCAGGCGTATGCTCCGGACGGCATCACACAGAGAGCCATTCGCCATATCAAAAAGAAGTATCCCTCTCTGCTTGTGGTTGCGGATGTTTGCCTTTGCGAATATACCTCGCATGGGCATTGCGGCTTAGTTGAGGGAGAGCATATTTTAAATGATGAAACCCTGCCCCTTCTGGCGAAAATGAGCGTCACGCTCGCGCAGGCAGGCGCGGATATCATTGCCCCTTCGGATATGATGGACGGGCGCGTGGCGGCAATTCGTCATGCTCTGGATGAAGCGGGCCTTCTGCATATCCCCATCATGGCGTATAGCGCGAAATTTGCCTCCGGCTATTACGGCCCCTTTCGGGATGCGGCACATTCCGCACCGCAGTTTGGGGACAGACGCTCCTATCAGATGGATGTCTGCAATAAAAAGGAAGCCCTGCGTGAAATTGCGGATGATATCGAGGAGGGCGCAGATTTTTATATCATCAAGCCTGCCCTTGCGTATCTGGATGTGGTCGAAGCGGCGGCAAATCGCTTTGATTTACCCATTGCCGTCTATAACGTCAGCGGCGAATATGCCATGGTGAAGGCGGCGGCACAGCAGGGCTGGATAGAGGAAAAGCGGATTGTCATGGAAAATCTGATTGCCATGAAGCGCGCAGGTGCCTCCATCCTGATTACCTATCACGCGCTGGATGCGGCAAGCTGGCTGAAAGAGGACTGATTGCATGAAGAAGGAGAAAACAGCGAAAACCGAAAAAAACGAAAAGCACTGGGAGCGAGTGACGCAGGAATTTGCCCCCGTCTGCGATGCAGATTGCAGGGTGCTGATTCTGGGGACAGCCCCCTCTAAGAAATCTCGTGAGGTTGGCTTTTATTACGGACATCCGCAGAATCGCTTCTGGAAAATGCTTGCAGCAGTGACGGGCGAGAGGGTTCCCCAAAGCATCGAGGAAAAGAAGGCACTGCTGCTGCGCAACCATATTGCTCTGCATGATGTGATTCATAGCTGTGATATCATCGGGAGCAGTGACAGCAGCATTAAAAATGTGGAGCCTGCCGATTTGGAGCGGATTCTTGCCGTTACAGGCAGGGTCGCTATCCTCTGCAACGGCGGCACGTCCTATAAATTATATCGAAAATATCAGGAGGAGCGATTGGGGATTTCTGCGGTGCAGCTTCCCTCGACCAGCCCTGCCAATGCGGCATGGAATCTGGAGCGGCTCTCTGCGGCATGGGGCGAGGTGCTTTTGCCCCTTTTGAGAAAAGAGGAAGAATAGAAAAATTTTTCTTGACAGATGCCTGTGGTTTCCGATATAAAAATTATAAAAAACAAAAGAGAAAGCAGAAAGGAAGGATTTGTTATGGCATATATCCCTGTGGAATATCCTGCGGAAAAAGGTGCTTTTTACGCGCTTTTGAAGGAACAGCTTGAAAAATATACGGAGAACGAAACAGACGAAACAGCAATTCTTGCGAATGCGTCTGCGGTTCTGGGCATCGCGCTCAAGGACATTAACTGGGTTGGCTTTTACATGGTAAAGGGTGATGAGCTTGTGCTTGGGCCTTTTCAGGGTAAGCCTGCGGTCAGCAGAATCGGCTATGGCAAGGGGGTCTGCGGTGCAGGCTGGGCAGAAAAGCGCACACAGCTGGTAGCGGATGTGCATTGCTTCGCCGGACATATTGCCTGTGACTGCAATTCCAATGCAGAAATCGTTGTGCCCCTGCTGAATGATGCAGGAGAGGTGCTTGGCGTTCTGGATATCGACAGCCCTGTCAGCGGTCGCTTTGATGGCGACGATTTAGATGGTCTGGAAGCAGCGGCAGCGTTTCTGGCAAAGAAAATCGCAGGCTGAGCAAAAAAGATATGATGTAAAACTGTCTTGTTTTTCCGCTGTTTTGCGGCAGTGTCCTATGCAATTTGTGGGAATTGCCCGAATCAGCGGATTTTTTATTGACAGACATCCATTTTCCCGATAAAATACAACAGGAAGTGAATAAAGGACTTATCAAGAGTGGTTGAGGGACAGGGCCCTGTGACACCCGGCAACCGGCGGAAACGCATCGGTGCTAATTCCCCCGCAGCATTGCGGAAGATGAGATTGATGTAAAAGCCCTGCGGGGCTTTCTTTTGTTGAAGAAGAAGCAAAAAAGGCTTTCGGAAAAACAATGCAAACACGTCTCTCCTTAGAAAACTTTATTCACAGTCACTAAACATTTGTGTAAAAAAGGAGAACAAAAAATGAGCAGAAGATTATTTACATCCGAATCTGTTACAGAGGGACATCCCGATAAAATCTGTGACCAGATTTCCGACGGCGTGCTGGACGCACTTTTGGCAAAGGACCCCAATTCCCGTGTTGCCTGCGAAACCTGCACCACAACAGGCATGATTATGGTTATGGGCGAAATCACAACAGAGGCTTATGTTGATGTTGAAAAAATCGTCAGAGAAACCTTGACAGAAATCGGCTACACCAGAGCAAAATACGGCTTCGACAGCGAAACCTGCTCCGTTCTGACAGCTATCCACGGACAGTCCCCTGATATCGCACTGGGCGTTGACCATTCTCTGGAAAACAAAACAGGCGCGGATGACAGCGAATTTGATACAGGTGCCGGCGATCAGGGCATGATGTTCGGCTTTGCCTGCGATGAAACAGAGGAACTGATGCCCCTGCCTATTTCCCTGTCCCATAAGCTGACAAGAAGACTGGCAGAGGTGCGTAAAAACGGTACACTGGCATATCTGCGCCCCGATGGCAAGGCACAGGTGACAGTGGAATATGAGGACGATACACCCGTAAGAGTGGATACCGTTGTTGTGTCCTCTCAGCATGATCCCGATGTGGAGCATAGCCAGATTGAACAGGATATCATCGAAAATGTAGTGAAGAAGGTCATCCCTGCCTCTCTGCTGGATGAAAACACAAAATATTACATCAACCCTACAGGCAGATTTGTTATCGGCGGCCCTATGGGTGACTCCGGTCTGACAGGCAGAAAGATTATCGTGGATACCTATGGCGGCTATGCGGCACACGGCGGCGGCGCATTCTCCGGTAAGGACCCTACAAAGGTTGACCGTTCCGCTTGCTATGCGGCAAGACACGTTGCAAAAAATATTGTTGCCAGCGGCATTGCAAGAAAATGTGAGGTACAGCTTGCTTACGCAATCGGCGTGGCACAGCCCGTTTCCATTCTGGTAAATACCTATGGCACAGGGAAGCTTTCCGATGAAGAAATCACAGAAATCGTAAAGAAAAACTTCGACCTGCGCCCTGCGGCAATCATCAAAAACTTCGATCTGAGAAGACCCATCTATAAGCAGGTAGCGGCTTATGGTCACTTCGGCAGAACCGATTTGGATTTGCCTTGGGAAAAGCTGGACATGGTAGATGTGTTCAAAGAAAGAATTTAAGCTGAAAACAAAGAAAAGCCTTCCGTGAAAATGGAAGGCTTTTTTATATGATTTCGACTTAATTATATAGTCCGCGAATACTGATTTCTCCACTGGAAAGCGCCTCGCTTCGTCCATCGGCATAGCGCACCCTCAGAGAAAAATCATCCCCGATGGCAACCGCAAAGGCAGGTGCTTCCTCTGTACCGCGCACAACGGTGATTTCCTTTCCCGTTGTGATGTTGTCCCTGCGGTAGGCCTCCAGATATTCCGTTTTTTCCTTCGGCCAAGCCCGACACATGCTGTCCAGCTCCCGAATCAGAGCGGCGGCAAGCGCTGCACGGGAATGAGTTTTTCCCGTTTCCATCGCAAGGGAAGTGGCAGTGCTTCGGATTTCTGCGGGGAAGTCCTCCGCCTGTCCGTTCACGTTAATGCCAATCCCGATGATGAGGTACTGAATATAGCCGCTTTCGCTTTCCACAGACATTTCCGTCAGAATCCCACAGATTTTTTTGCGGTCGATGACTAAATCATTTACCCATTTGATGCCTGCACGCACGCCGCAGACCTCCTCAATGGCATTATTTGTGGCAACCGCCGTCCATGCCGTAATTTCCACGATATCCGTCGGCAGGGTGTCGGGATGAAAGAGGATGGAAAGATAAATTCCGTTATCCTGCGGAGAAGCAAAGGCACGCCCACGTCTGCCTTTCCCCTGTGTCTGCTCGTTAGCAAGCACCACCTGCCCGTTTGGTGCGCCCGCAAGTGCCAGCTCACGCAGACGGTTGTTGGTCGAATCCACAGAAGCCAGACATTCCACCGTCTGCATGCGCGCTTCATCCAGATAGGCGGCAAGCTCCTGCGCGGAAATGCTGTTCGGTACGGCATCCAGATGGTAGCCCTTATTTGTCGAGGAGGAAATCTCATAGCCCTCCGCGCGCAATGCTTTTACGGCAGTGTTGACCGCCGCGCGGCTTACGCCAAGAAGTCGGCTGATGTGTTCCCCTGAAATATAATTGTTTTCTTTTCTCAAAATCGCAAGAACTGCGTCCTTTGTCATAGTATCACCTCTTGTTTATCCTACCATAGAAATCACAGACGGTACAGAGCCTCTTTTTCTTTGCAGATGCTGCTCCATTGACAGCCACCGCAGATTTCGCTCCGCTTTCCATGGGAAAGAATATATTCTGCCACGCGTGCCGAAAATTCTCGCCAGGGCAAGATGCTGTGTTCCCCCATGCCGCATAAGGCAAGCACCGCTTTGTCATAGCGTTCCACCAAAGCTGCCTTCCGGCAGCGTCCGTCCGTCAGGTTGGGGCAGCCGCCGCAAATGCAGTCTGCCTCCGCAACAACTGTAACGATTGGGTTTTCCTGCTCCAAATATTCCAGAATCTGCGCCATGTGGGCAGTAAAGCCGGCGCTGTAGCCCTTTCCCTCAAAGAAAGCAAGGCACATCCCATGATGTGCCCGCAGCTTTATTTCTACATTTTTCATGCAATCACCTTCCGGAAACGCTCCGTCAGAAGCAGTGCAATCCCAATCTTAATCAGATCGGGGATAATGAAGGGAATGACGCACCATCCCAGAACGGTACCCAAGCCAACTGCGCCGGAGGTTTTTGCGTAAACCGCCATAAACCAGAACGTCCCGATGGCGTAGCAGACTACCAGACCAAGCACCATGGAAACGGCAAGCACAATTTTACCTCTGCCGCAGACGGTCTCTATGCCCCACATCAGCAGAGCGGATGCCAGAAAGCCGATAATATAGCCGCCTGTTGTGCCGAACAGAACGCCGACACCGCCGGAAAAGCCTGCAAATACAGGCAGACCTACCAGACCCAGCAGGATGTAGACAAGAACTGCAAGACTGCCGCGCTTGCCGCCCAGAAGCCCGACTGCCGTAAAAACACCCATCGTCTGCAAAGTGAAGGGGACGGTTGTGGGAATGGAAATCCACGAGCAGATGGCAATCAGTGCGGCGAAAATCCCGATAAAGACAATATCTCTTGTTTTGTTTTGTTGCATTGTTGTTGTATTCATGTTTCTTACCTCCGTTTTTTGGAAGTATAACATAGGCGGCTTTTATTGTCAATGATAAAAAATAAAATGGTTTACAATCAAGAGAATCCATTTGACAAGCACCCGAACCGCCTCCTTCGGATATATTGAATATATCAAACCATTGAAGGAGGAATGGATATGCCCAAGAAGCTGACGGAAATTCCTGTGGAATGTCCTTGCTTCGTGCAGGAGGTACGGGGAGAAGGCTATCTGCGTCTGTTTGATCTGGGCTTTTTCCGAGACAGTCGGGTTTTGCCGCTGTATGAATGTGCAGGCGGCGGCACACGAGTGTATCGGGTGAAGGATACGCTGATTGCTCTGCGCGATGCCGATGCCGCGCGTATTTTTGTGGAGGAGGGGATGTAGGATGCCTGAGAAAACACGCCTGCGGATTGCTTTGGCAGGCAACCCCAATACGGGGAAAAGCACCGTTTTCAATGCGCTGACCGGGCTGAAGCAGCATACGGGCAACTGGGCAGGGAAGACCGTCGGCAATGCAGTCGGGGAATTTTCCTTTGGCGCATGGCAGGCAAAGCTGTATGACCTGCCGGGCATTTATTCCCTGTTTTCCGAATGTGCCGAGGAGCGCGCCGCTAAGGATTTTATCTGCTATGAGCAGCCGGACATTGTCCTTGTGGTTCTGGATGCGACCTCTCTGGAACGCAATCTTCCTTTGGGGCTGCAAATTATGGAGCTGACGGAAAATGTGATTTTCTGCCTGAATCTCACCGATGAAGCGGAGAAAAGGGGCATTTCTGTGGATGATGTGCGTCTGGAGAAGCTGACGGGTGTGCCTGTGATCAAAATGGCGGCAAGGCAGGGCGTAGGTTTGCGGGAGCTCAAGGAAATGCTCCTTGCGGTGGCAGAGGGACGAAAATCCATCCGACCCATAGGCATTGATTGGGATGCCTTTGCCCCTGAAACGGAAAGCGGCTATCATTCCGCGGAATTTCAGGAAAAGCGCTCCCTTGCCTTCCTTTCTCGCGCAAAGGAAATCTGCGATGCAGTGGTGCAGAAAAAAGAGGAACGCGATAGCCGCACCGAGCGCTTGGATCAAATCCTGCTTTCCGCAAAAACGGGGATACCCTTCATGCTGCTTTTGTTGGGCGGCGTGTTTTGGATTACGGTTGCAGGGGCAAATGTACCGTCCGAATTTCTCATGCGGCAGTTCCATCAATGCGGTGCTGTGATGCGAAACGGCTTGCTGACATTGCAAGCACCCCTTTGGCTGCAAGGACTGCTACTGGATGGCGTTTGGCTGACGGTGAGCTGGGTGGTGGCGGTTATGCTGCCGCCGATGGCGATTTTTTTCCCGTTGTTTACATTGTTAGAGGATTTCGGTTTGCTGCCACGGATTGCCTTTAATCTGGATGGCTTGTTTCAAAAGGCGGGGGCGCATGGGAAGCAGGCATTGACGATGTGCATGGGCTTTGGCTGCAATGCCGCAGGGGTCACAGCCTGCCGCATCATTGAATCCCCCAGAGAACGCCTAATCGCCATCCTCACGAACTGCTTCGTTCCCTGCAATGGGCGTTTCCCGACGTTGATTTTGCTTTCGGGCTTTTTCTTTGCAAGGGGAAATCCCATTGCCGCAGGCGGCTTCGTGTTCCTTCTGATTGTGCTTGCCGTCGGCATTACGCTTGCTGTTTCCTTTTTGCTGAGCAAAACCATACTGCGTGGTGTGCCGTCCGCCTTTGTTCTGGAGCTGCCGCCGTATCGCCGCCCGAAGCTGGGGGATGTGATTGTCCGCAGTATGCTGGACAGAACGATTTTTGTACTCGCCAGAGCGGTGACGGTTGCCATCCCTGCCGGCGCAGTCATCTGGCTTTGTCAGAATATCATGGTGAATGGGCATACGCTCCTGTACGGCATGGCAGCCCTCTTGGAGCCGCTTGGCGCACTCATGGGACTTTCGGGCGTAATTCTTATGGCATTTCTGCTTGGGATTCCTGCGAATGAAATCGTCATCCCCATCCTTCTGATGGTCTATAGTCAAAGCGGCACGCTGGTAGAGGCGGAGGGCATTGCACAGGCAGGTGCCATCCTCGCTGCCAATGGCTGGACATGGGTGACGGCAGTCTGCGTGATTCTTTTCTCGCTGAACCATTTCCCCTGCGCCACTACGCTTCTGACCATCCGTAAGGAAACCGGCAGTCTGCTCTGGACGGGGGTCAGCTTTTTTTTGCCGACTGTGGTCGGTGTGCTGCTCTGCATCGCGGTACATCTGCTTGCATTGCTTGTTGGTATCTTTTTTTGAAAAAATATTTTCATCAAAAAAAATTGGTGCTATACTAATCTATAGCTAGAACAAAAGAGAAATGGGGGATTTGTATGAATGAGCAATTATATAAGCTGCTGCAAAAGGCAAGAGAGGATGCGGAGCTGCGTAAACGCATCTGGGCAGTGAAGGAAGCGAAGGACCCTGCCTTGGCGCTGTGTGAGCTTTGCACCGCAGAGGGCTTTCCGTTGACTGTGGGTGGTTTGTTTTCTGAGCAGGAGGAATTTTTCTGCAACCTGTTCCGTAGCTGTAATGGCAGTGCCGTACAGCCCTTGGATGGCTGGGATGACCCCTTCGATATGTTCTTTGCCGCTATGGAGGCATTGGAGAAATAAAAAAAGGCATGGCATGATGCTTTTCATGCTGTGCCTTTTTTGTTCTGTTTTTTCAGCTTGCCTTCATTTCCAGCCGCAATCTGTCTGCAATCAATGCAATAAATTCCGAATTGGTAGGCTTGCCCTTATGGTTATTGATGGTGTAGCCGAACAGCGCATCAATCGCATCCACCTTCCCGCGGTTCCATGCAACCTCAATCGCATGGCGAATGGCGCGTTCCACACGGCTGGGCGTGGTGTTGCATTTTTTTGCGATGGAAGGATACAGCTCCTTCGTGATATAATTCAGCACATCCATATCGTTGACACTCATGATGATTGCCTCGCGCATGTAATGATAGCCGCGAATATGTGCCGGCACGCCGATTTCATGCAGAATATTCGTCACCTTTGTTTCTAGGTCGTACACGGCAGTGTTTGCGGTAATGGGGGCAACGGCTTTCAGAAGCGGCTTCTGCTCCTGCATCAGCTGGCGAATCCGCTGTGTCAGCGCATCCATGTCAAAGGGCTTCACCATGTAATAGCTTGCACCTAAGTCCAGTGCCTTCTGCACCACCTTGTCCTGACTCAGCGCAGAAAGAATGATTGTAATCGGGCGATCGTCTTCCTCCGTTTTTTGCAGTCGTTCCAGAACGCCAAGCCCATCCAGACGGGGCATAATGCCATCAATCACCGCAACATCCGGGTGCGTATCTCTGATTTTATTCATGGCATCAATACCGTCCATAGCAACCGCTACCACAGTAATGTCCTCCTGTTTATTCAAATGATCGACGATGATGTCGCAAAAATCCTTATTGTCATCCGCCAAAAGCACTTTTATTGTATTTTGATTCAAAATAATCCCTCCCGTTGTAGCTTCCTGAATGTTTATGCAGAACTTCCTTGCTTTTGGGTTGATTATAGTATAGAAAATTTCCCCCGACAAGAACCATTCGTAGGACAAAAAAAGCCCGAAATGACAAGAAAAACCAAGATTTTCCGATTTTTCTCGAATCCGCGTAAAAAGCCTGCCGTATGCCGTCGAAGGATGCATACTGAATTGGTAATAATTGGCAGAAAAAGGGAGATAATGCGGACGAAAATCTGTGAAAAAGAAGTCAATTTATGAAAAAACCTCATCTGTTTCAGATGAGGTTTCCTGGTTTTTGATTATATGCTTGCTTTTTTTTGTGCGATTTTGTCGGTCAGTGCGGCAAATTCCTCTAAGCCCAATGCTTCCCCGCGCACCCGCGTATCCCAGCCAAGCTCCTCCAGAAGCTCCGCCAGCTCCTCCTTGCTGAAGCCGAGGTTGCCCAGATGAAACAGGCAGTTCATCAATGTCTTTCTGCGCTGCCCAAAGGCACATTTCACCAGATGGAAAAATAGCTTTTCATCAGCTGTTTTTACCTTTCTCTCAGGCAGAACCTTTAGCGTAATCACCGCAGAAGCCACCTTCGGGCGTGGCATGAAGCATGCCGGCTGCACAATCATGTCCAGCTTGGCATCACAGTAATACTGCACCGCAATGGAAAGCGCGCCGTATTCCTTTTCCTTCGGGCGTGCCTGCATCCGCTCCGCCACCTCCTTCTGCACCATAACGGTGATGCTGTCCACATGACGTTCGTTTTCCAGAAGGTCCATGATAATCGGCGTGGTGATGTAATAGGGCAGGTTTGCAACGACCTTAATCGGTCTGCCGCCGTTTTTTTCGCGGATGATGGCATCAATATCCGTTTTCAGAATATCCTGATTCAGAATCTCGATATTGTCATAGTCCGCCAGGGTCTGCTTCAGAATGGGAATCAGCGTATTGTCGATTTCTACCGCAACCACCTGTCCTGCATTTTCTGCCAGAACCTGCGTCAGAGAGCCGATGCCGGGGCCGATTTCCAGCACACAGTCCTCTTTAGTTACGCCTGCGCAGGCGGCAATGTTGTCCAGAATATTGGAATCAATCAGAAAATTCTGACCAAAATTTTTCTTAAATGCAAAGCGGTTCGCTTCGATAATCTCTTTTGTTTTGCTGGGGGTTGAAATTCTTTCTGCCATGTTTTTCTCCTTTTAGATAATATTGCCGAGGATGCCGAAGCTGAGCACAGAAACAATCATGCCTGCCGTCAGAACGCCAAGCATAATGACGGGGAAGGTCTTTTTGGGGTCCATGTGCAGAAGTGCGCTGATGAGTGCGCCCATCCATGCACCCGTCCCCGGCAGGGGCAGGGCAACGAAAAGATAGACCCCCCAATAGGCGTATTTTCGGATTTTGTCACTTTTCGCATCTGCCTTCCGCTCGCACCATTCCACCAAACCGTGCAGAGGTGTTTTTTTCAGTACGCGAAAGATAAAGCGGATGAATAACAAAATAAAGGGAATCGGCAAAAGGTTCCCGATATATGCAATGATGAAGGTGGGCAGCCAGTGCATCCCCATTGCAAAGCCTGCAATAATGCCGCCGCGCAGCTCCAGAATCGGCAGCAGCGAAACGATGAATACAATCATCTCTTTGGAAACGCTGCCCGATAAATGTTCTACAAACCATGTTGCTAGGGTTTCAGCCAAATCAATCTCCTCCTAATTCCTAAGGGGTTTTGTATCCGAATCTTCGGTTTTTACAACTAATATATTATACATGAACAGGGGGATAGGAACAATAAAGAATTTCTTAATTTTGAAGAATCCCTGCGATTTTCCGTAATTATTTTCTGTTGTTTTTGAAAGATTGTATTTTTTTCAGTAATATGCACGAATTTTTGTTTTTATATTGAAAAAAATTGTCTGATATGTTTCAATGTAAAAAAGAGACATTTGATTGCTTCAAAAAAACAAACAAAAAATATAAAAATAGAAGGTGAGAAGTATGACAGAAGAATTAAGAGCGCAGCTCATGGGTGTAAAGCTGACAAAAAAGGAGAAGCTTATTGCGGATTTTATACTGGATAATTTTGCGGAGGCGTGTTTTATTACCTCTACGGAGATTGCAAAACGGATTCACGTCAGCGATTCTTCCGTCATCCGCTTTACCAGAACGCTGGGCTACAGCGGCTTCATGGAATTTCAGAGGGCAATCCGCAAGGCATATACCGAGCGGATGAACAGCGTTTCCGATCATATCACCATTCCCTCGGAGCGGCTCAAGCTGAGCATTTCCAAGCTGGATCAGAGTGATATCGTGGAAAGCTATTTTTCCAATGTGATGCAGAATCTCAATTCCTGCATCAACCGAAACGACACCATTGATTTTGAACGCGCGGCAAGCCTGATTGCGGGCAGTAAGCGGAAATTCATCGTCACCTCCCGTGCGAACAGCTGCATCGGGGATATGCTGCTGCTCCTGCTCAAGCATCTTTTGCCGGATGTGTATGAAACCTCGCACCCTGCGCTTAATGTGATTGACCATCTCTGTGATATTACGGAAAATGACTGTATCGTTGCGGTCAGCTTTCCCCGTTATTCTGAAATGGATTTTCTCGCAACCCAGATGGCGTATGATGCCGGTGCGAAAATTATCCTCATTACCGATAAGGCAAGCTCCCCTCTGGCGCAGTATGCAACCCAGATTCTGACCGTCAGCGTGGATAGTAATACCTTCTTCAATTCCTATGTGGCAGTGCTGTTTACCATGGAGCTGCTCTGCTCCTTCATCAGTAAGAAGATGGGCTATTCCACGGAAGCCAAGCTGGAATTGATTGATAAGTATCTTTCAAAGGTCGGTTTATTCTGAAAATTAAGTCGAAATCAAAAAGCCTGCATTTGCAGGCTTTTTTGTATGCCGAAAATCGAATTTTAAGCGGCGGAAGGGTTCGGGGAACGAAGCGTTCTCTGACTGGAATCCGCAGAGGGGGCTTTGCCCACTCGAGGAAAACAGGGCGTTTCAAGGCATTTGCCGCCGGAACGCATCTGTTTATTCTTCTGTTCCAACAAGTCGAAATCCTGATTTCGACTTAATATCTATGGTTTACATATTCATCAATCAATGACTTTCTGCTTTCCTCCTGAAAAACCCCTTCCTCGCGCAGACAGTTCAATATCAGCGGACTGGTAGAGTGCAGAATAATATTTTCCTCCTCAATCACAATTTCAAACAGCTTTCCCTTCAGAAACCTGCTTCGCACCTTCACGAAATACGCCACAACGCCGCGGAAATCCAGCATACGCAGTGCTGTCAGCGTTGCTCTGTCCTTCCTGCTGTAGTAATAATTGCTTTTCTCCAGATAATCCCGTTTCAGCTCATAGTCCATATCTCTTGTTGTGCTGATGGTCTTGTTTTCCTTCGCCAGCGCGTTGTAATACTGGTAATTGAATAACGCCTTTTCTACGGTATCCATGTTGCGGAACGGGCCGATATCCCCGTAAACCACTGCTTCGTAGTTTTTCTGAAGATATTCCCGCTTTGTCATATCGCCCTTGGCGTATTGGTCGATGAGACTCTGTCTGTATTTGAAATATTTCTGAATGGCATTCATAGCTGCGCCCTCTTTCCATCCTTTCCCGCTAGGCATGGCGGTGTTTGCCCTGTTACAATGGGGAAAAACCACGCAAGGGGGAAGTAGTATGCGGACTTTTTTGGAGTATTATCGGCGGAGCATACAACCGCAGATAGAAATGATAGATATTTTTTTGAAAACGGAACAACCGCCGTATGATAAGGCTGCTGTCGCAGAGGTACTCGGTCTTTCTGCCGAAGCCCTAACAGCGCGCATGCAGAAGGAGCACCTCGCCTACATCACGAAGGGCATCTTTTTTCGCCTGCTTGCGGAAGGGGAAAATTCGCTTGGCGGCATGCTGAAAAGAGCCGTTGCCTGCGGTCTGCCCGAACGCTATACACCCGAAACTGCGGCGTATGTGTTCGGTCTGCCCTTGGCGGCTGTCCGAGAAGCGGCAGAAAAAACAGATTGCTCCTCTTTTTCTGAGGAGACCCTGCCGGTCTTGTTTTCTGAAATCATGCTTTGCGAAATACCAGATCTTCCGTAAGCGCGGCGGCTGTCTTTTCGTCCGTCAGAAGCTCTGCCAGTGCAATCGCAAAGGGGATGGCTGTTCCGGGCGCGCGGGATGTGATGACGTTTCCGTCCACCACAACCTCATCCGTAAGCGGTGCTGCGCCAATCAGCTTATCCTCGATGCCGGGGTAGATGGTTGCATGTCTGTCCTTCACGATGCCCAAAGCACCCAGAACCATCGGCGCGGCGCAGATAGCCGCAACCCATTTGTGCGCTTCGTGCTGCTTCAGTAAAAGTTTCGTCAGCCCTTCGTGTGCCTGTAGGTTAGTTGTGCCGGGCAGTCCGCCGGGCAGAACCAGCATATCGGCATCCTCCTCAATTTCTTCAAAAAGCAGGTCAGTCAGATAGGTTACGCCGTGTGCCCCTGTGACAGCCCTGTTTCCCGTAACGGAAACCAGCTTCGCATCCACATCTGCGCGGCGCAGTAAATCAATGGGTGTCACTGCCTCCATTTCCTCAAAGCCCTCTGCCAGAAATACATATACCTTTTTCATGGGGAATCCCTCCTGATTGTCTTAGTGTGTCCAAGTAGTTTTATTTTACAGGAAAATCCCTGATTTTTCAACTCATGCCGCTTTCTTGTGGTATAATTAAAAATATTTGCAAGAGAGAGGAATGGATGGATGTGTTAAGATATGGAATAACGGCAAGAACGGTGGAAATGGTGTGCTTCGATGCGGCATTGGAGCGGCTTTCTTCTCTCTGCCCCGATTTGGACATCAATGCATATAAGAAAAGGGTAAAAAAGGAATATCGCGCCATGCTTGCGCGCACCCCCGATATCGGCGGCAGCTCGCTTGAGAAAAATCTTTATGTTGCGGCGTTTGTATTTTCCTTTTATAAGGCGGAGCCGAGCTGCATTACTCCTGCCATTGTGGATGAAATGGTAACGGCGGTGTTCGATTCTCCCTTTATGGTGAAGGCGCATAAAAATAAGAAATGCACCCTCTTTACCGAGTCCACACAGAATAAGAAGCGCAGAGAAAGCAAGGCAAGCCAACACTCGAAATACCCCCTCGACTGGAAATTTAAATATCGCGAGGGCAAGGATGAATTTTATAATACCTATACCGAGTGTGGCATCTGTAAGCTGGGTAAAAAAGAAGGCTGCTTCGAATTTGTTCCCTGCCTTTGCAAGATGGATGAAAGAAGCTATTTCTATGAAGGCGGCGAGCTGCACCGTACCAAAACCCTCGCGCAGGGCGATGATTGCTGTGATTTCCATGTGACAAAACGGAAGAAATAATGGGTATGCTATCAGATAGGAGGGCGAAAAGTCGCATGAAAAAATGGATGTGTATGCTTTTGGTTTGTGTGTTTCTGCTTGTCGGCTGCGGCGGACAGAACGATAAAGCCGATAATGATATGAAACCCAATTTGGAAGCAAATCTGCTTTACGAAAACACAATTTCCCCGAATGAAAAATATGTGGAAAATGAGGCGGATTTGGTTTATTACACCGTCAAGGTGTATCAAGAAACAGGCGGACTTCTGGTAACGTCCCATTCCAATTCCGCATTCAGTAAGGATATGCAGTATGAAATTGAAACCGATGCAGAAATCACAAAAGAGGATGTCTCTGTGCAGTGGCAGACCCTGTCCGGTGAAACTACCGACAGTCAGAAGAACCAGTTCGGGCTTGCTGTTGTGACAGTATCGGCAGAGGGCGCAGTCATCGATCAAAGAGTCATCAGCTTTGTCGGCGGTGCAGTGGAGCGCATCGCGGATGCAGTCAATCCCCAATGAAAAAAAGAAAGGAATATACTATGGAAATCGAACGGAAATTTTTAACGAAGGAACTTCCTTTTGACATTACGGCATATCCCTGCAAGGCAATCACGCAGGCGTATCTCTCCTTTTCCCCGACCATCCGCATCCGCCGGAGCAACGCAGATTATATCCTGACGGTGAAGGGGAAGGGGCATCTGGCGCGCGAGGAATTTGAACTGCCCCTTAGCGAGGAGGAGTATAACCGCCTGTCGCTGAAAACAGAGGGCACGCCCGTCTGCAAGAAGCGCTATCTCGTGCCGATCGAGGGAAATCTGACCGCCGAGGTTGATATTTATGAGGGAGAACTGCAGGGGCTGATGACCACCGAGGTGGAATTTTCCTCCGTGGAAGCGGCAGAGAAATTTGTTGCCCCGACATGGTTCGGACGCGATGTCAGCGAGGAAAAAGCCTATAAGAACACCTCTCTTTCGCTATACGGAATCCCAAAGGAGCTCTGATTCAGAGTTCTTTTTTGATTGCCGCCGCATATCCTGTAACAGTGATGCCGATGAAACAGACAAGCAGAGGAGGAAGGGTATGTATAACAGACGATATGATAAGGTATTCCTGATGCTGCGGCAGGAAACGGCAGGCTATGCCGTCGGCAAGCGTCCCCCTTGGGGCAGCTGCATCATGGAGCTGAAAAACGGCACGGGCAGGCTGATGCTTACGGTGCAGGGGCTGCGCCCGCTTCGCTATGCGGTGTATCTTCTGGCAGGGCAGGAGAGCATTTTCTGCGGGGAGCTGCACCCCGAAAAAAAGGAGGGGCATGCCGAGCTGAAATGGGCATTTAACCCTGATGCAGTCGGGGAGGGGAAGCGTGCCGAGGACTTCCATACGGTGCTGATTCTGGCGGAGGAGGGCGGCTGTTCTGCGCCGCTTGCGGCATATTTCGGGGAGAAAACAGACTGGAAAGCTATCTTTCAGCCGCAGAAAAAGGCAGAGCCTCCCAAAAAAGAAAAACCGCAGGAAATGCCGAAATTACAGGAAAAAATCGACCTTAAAGCAGAGGAAACCACAGCTTTATCGGAGCAAAAGGCGGAGCCGCCCGAGGCACAGGAGAAGCCGCTGTCGGCGCAAGGCTGTCACGGCAGCTTTCAGGGACTTCTGGCGAAATTTCGACGGGAATTGGAAAATCTTGAGGAAACGGGCGTGCTTTCGGCAGAGGAAACGGCGCATATCCGCGCGGCAGGAAAAACGGAAAATCCCTCTGTCAAGGAGGGTGGACAGTGTGCGGACACAGGGGCGGAAAGGGTGGACAAAACTACGGAAATAGTGGACAAAGCGGACACGAGTGGACAGCAAAAGGACACCCTTGGACAGCAGAAAAAGCTGGAACCGTTTGGGGATGGGGTCCTCTGGGATTGTCTTTTTCTGGAGGAGCTGACCCTGCTCGCGCAAATTCCGCTGAAATGGCAGAAGGAATTTTTCTTCCTGCTCCCCTACAGAAGATATCATCATCTGATTCTGCGGCAGGCGGAAAACGGCTACTGGCTCGGTCTGCCGGGGGAATACAGCGAGGAGGAGGAAGCCGAGGCACAGCGCTTCGGGTTTCGGGAATTTCGCCGCGTGGATGGAGACTGGGGCTACTGGATGGCTTTTTTGGCGCAGGAAGGTTGAAAAAGTAAGGATTTTCGTGTATACTCATTCTGATATTTTCGGAAATTTCAGAAGGAAAGGAACAGCTGCATGAGAGTCAGAAAGAAACCCTGGGCTGCCCAGGAATTATTGGATAATACATTGGTGATTAACGATGCCCCTGAGAAAAAGGGCAAATGGAAGGAATATTTCGGGAATGACCACCCCATTTATGTGGAGATTGGCTGCGGCAAGGGCGGCTTTCTGCGCAAGAATGCGGAAGCCTACCCCGATGTGAACTTTATCGGCATTGAACGGCAGGAAACGGTTGTGGCAATGGCGGCAAGGCGCGCGGATGAGGAGCTGCCGAATCTGGCGTTTGTCTGGGATAATGCAAGCAATCTGTCCGATTTGTTCGAGGTGGGAGAGTTTCAGAGATTATATTTGAATTTCAGCGACCCATGGCCCAAAAAGCGTACCTATAAGCGCCGCCTGACCTATCGCGGCTTTTTGCAGGAATACCGCCGCATTATGGGCGAGGATGCGGAAATCTTCTTTAAGACGGATAACCGCGGTCTGTTTGAATTCTCGCTGAATGAATTCTGCGCGGATGACTGGAAGCTTTCCAATATCAGCCTGGATTTACATAACAGCGATTATGAGGGCAATATCATGACGGAATATGAGGAGAAATTTTCCTCTCGCGGGATGCCGATTTATCGTCTGGAGGCAAGAAACAGAAAATAAGGAAAAAAGGAACCCCTCTTGGTATGAGAATACATACGGAGAGGGGTTTTGTGTTTATCTGGAGAATCTGCTTTTCAGGAAATGAATCCCTGCCCCAAGGAACAGCAGGACTGCGGCAAGCAGAAGCGTAAAGCTGATGGGCAGCAGGAAGAAGTTTTCATGCAGATAGCCCTGCGCATCCAGATATTCGGGGGAAAGTGCCTTTGCAATCAGGCAGAAAATGCCGCAAAGCAGGACGGCTGTGCCGATATAGGGAAGGTGACGCATCACCCAGTTTTTTGTTGTGTTCATAATAAAGATCCTTTCTGAATAAAAAATAAAAGCGTTTCTTTTTGTTGCCTGACACAGTATACACGCTTTGGCGGCAGGAATCCAGAAAGAAAGTGTTAAGATTTTTTTTGCAAAAATACGCAGGCTCATAAATTTCATAGTGACTTATAAATTTCCTAATATCTTCCGTTTTATGAGCAAATCGGCTAATATGAGTGCATCGGAAAAAACAAGAATTTTTTTAAAAACGGAAGGATTCATCATGTTAAACGAAGCAGTTGTAAAGGTATTGAAAAGCAGTATGTGCGCTACAGCAGGAGTTCCCAGAAGAAGGCGGAAACAAACGGCTGGGCGAAAAAGAACACCGCGGCTGTGATGGTGCAGAGCAGGATGGGTTCCTTTCCATTGGGGGAGGCTGCGGCAGGAAGGACTTTTGCGGCATGCTTTGCCAAGAAGTATCCGATTGCCGCGCCTGCAAGGTTCGTGAGGATATCGTTGATATCGGTTGCGCGCAGGGTGAAAAGCTGCGAAAGCTCAATGAAAAGTGTGACGCAGAGGGCAAACAGGAGCGTGCGGCGGAGGGATTGGCAGGAATCCCAGAGCAGGGGGAGAAACAGCCCCAGAGGAACGAACAGCAGCACATTTAGACAGGCATTTTGGAAATCGGCAGGGATGCCTGCAAGGGGGACGAGATGCAGCGTGACATCCGGGCTGTGGTCGAGGATGCTCGGAAAGCCGACCAATGCCAAAACTGCGGCGAAATAAAAGCCGAATAGGATGGAACAGAAAATCTGCATACGGCTGTGTGCGGTAAATTTTCCGTATAGAAGAAAAAGGGGGAGCAGGAAAACCCCTGCCGCCGCCAGTTCAACGAGTGCAAAAAGAATACGATACATGAAAGCCCCTCCTGTTCTGATGCCGATGTTAGGATGGGGATAGTATACCTGTTTGGGGATGGGGAAAACAATAGAGAAACGGTTAATGTTTTTTTAAGAAAGACGAAAGAGAATAAAAAAATCCGACAGAACTTGAATCTGTCGGATTTTTATGTAGTTGGTTCGGCTTCATTCTCGGGGGCTTCGGTTGCCAGAGAGGTGAGGAAGTCGCGGTAATACTGATTGACATGCTTGCGCCAGTTACGGCAGACCTGCTGTGCCTGTGCCTTGGAGACAACGGAAACGCTGATTTCCATAAGGGTTGCGCCATTATCATCGCAAAGGCTGCATTTGACGAGATAATCCCCATTCAGCTCGGGGAAATAATTCGCGGTTACGGCATATTCTGCGCGGATACGTCTGCTGTTTTCGTGGACATAGACATTGATTTCGTTTTTCACCTCATCGGAAATGCGGTTGATGAAGTAATTGATAACCTCCTCGCCGTCATCCGTCAGGGTGTAGCGTGTGTTATTCTGCTCGCGCGTTTTTTCCAGCCAGCCGGCGCTTTCCAGCTCGGCAAGATATTGCTGTACGGAGAAATAGTCCATATAGTTTTTTTCCAGAAGGAACTGGCAAATTTCGCTATTAGAGAGGGAAATTCCCATTTTTTGCAAGAGATGCAGAATAATCAGCTTATGCTCTGCCAGCTTTTTTGTGGAATACTGCATGGACAGAACCTCCTTTCAAATAAAGTCGTTGTCTCTTATCATAGCACATCTTTTGGTTTGTTGTAAATAACAGAGAGGTCTATTTTGCAGGACATTCCCTGTCGGATATGGTTTTCCCTGAGATAGCGGTGCAGATGATTGAGGACATCCCGTTTTCTGAGGCTCCAGAGAGGGGCGAGAAGGGTGTTTTTATCGCCGTCCCCCGTCAGGCGGTGCAGGACGATATCCGCGCGCAGATGCGCGATGCAGTCCCCGACAAGGGTGAGGTATTCCTCCTTTTCCAAGGGGGTGTATTCGCCTGCGCGATAGAGGTCTGCAAGGTCGCTGTCGGAAAGGACATGCAGAAGCTGCAGCTTCACGCCCTGAATGGGCAGGCGGTTGAGATAATCAATCGTCCGGAGAACGGTTTCTCTGCTTTCACCGGGAAGTCCGAGAATGATATGCACCACAACGGGAATATTGCGTTCTGCGAGGGCATAGACCGCCTGTGTGAACACGCTGAGCGGATAGCCGCGGCGGATGAAGGCGGCGGACTGCGCATCTGCCGTTTGCAGGCCAAGCTCCACCCAGAGGTTTGTTTTTTTATTTAGCTCCGCCAGAAGGGAAAGGACATCCGCAGGCAGGCAATCGGCTCTGGTGGCAATGGAAATGCCTTCGATTTCGGGGCAGGCGAGGGCCTCCTCGTATTTCTGCCGCAGCTTCTCCACGGGGGCATAGGTATTCGTGAAGGCTTGGAAATAGGCGATATAGGCAGGGTTTTTCCATTTGCCTGCCGTCTGCGCCTTGCCTTTTGCAATCTGCTCTGTGATGGAAAGCGCGGCATTTTCCGCAAAATCCCCACTGCCGCCGGCACTGCAGAACAGACAGCCCCTTGTGCCGCAGGTGCCATCCCGATTGGGGCAGGTAAAGCCGCCATCCAGAGAGATTTTCGCCGCTTTGCGTCCGAAGATGCTGCGATAATATTCATTTAAGCTGCGGTAGGGTCTTTCTTCCATAAAAGCCGCCTTTCAGGTTCGGAGATTTCGTTGCCGTAATTTTTCGCAGAGTGCGGTTAAGGCGCACCATTGGGGTTCATTTTCCGCTGTCTGATGAATCAGCAGGAGAAAATCAGCCTTACTGCTTTCCAGAAAGCTGCGCGTGCGCTCTGCCTTTGGCTCCTTGCAGACGGAGAGAAAGAGCGAAAAGCTTTCCTCCGTTACGGCAAGGGGGATACAGGTTTCTATTTTCTGAAGAATTTCTCCAACGGTTATGCCGCCGCAGGTCTGCCTTGCCAGATGATGATAGAGCGCACGGCTGTTGAGGAAAATCACATTCGGGGCAGGGAACAGAGACTGCCCTGCAAGCTGTCTGCGCAAAAGAGATAAATAGCCGCAAAGTTCTTTGCGGCTGATGGATTCTGTCATAAAAATCACCTCAGAATGAGAGTTGTTCTGAGATAATATGCGCAGGGAGCGAAGGGTTTACGATAGCAATTTTTTACGGTGCTGCCGAAAACCCCGTTTTCGACTTACGCTTCGACCCACTTTTTGAGCTCTGCCAGAAGGGCGGCATTATGCTCAGGGGAGAGAATACAGAAGCGCAGATAGCTTTCATCCAGGAAGGTGAAGGAGGACGCATCGCGGATGAGCATTTTTTTCTGAATACATTTTTCAAATAATTCATGCGCGGTGATGCGGTCTGTTTTCAGCTTCAGCAGAATGAAGTTCGCTTCGGAGGGATATGCCTTGATATTTTTCCATGTGGAAAGCTCTGCGAAGGCTTTTCTTCTTTCTTCGGAAACGAGGGTCTGTGTTTTCTTATGGAACTCAAAATCCGTAAAGATATGCTGGCCGATAAAATCCGCAAGGCTGTTTACGCTCCAAGGGTTTGTGTTCGTTTTGAAGCGATCCAGAAATGTCTGATTGGAGGAAACGCCATAGCCCAGACGGATGCCGGGGGCGGCAAAGAACTTGGAGGTGCCGCGGATGACAAACAGATTATCAAACTCCTTCACCAGAGGGATGGAGCAGATTTCGGGCAGGATATCGGAAAATTCGATATAGGTTTCATCAATCATGACGGAGGCACCGATTTTTTTGCAGTGCGCCAGAATCTCACGCATTTCCGCTGTGCGGATGGCAGTGCCTGTGGGGTTATTGGGGTTGCAGGCAACGAACATCCCGACATCGGGGGTGAGGGCTTCTAGGAGCGCAGGCAGGTTCAGCTTGAAATCTTCTTCCTCCTTCAAGGGGAAATACTCAAATTTGCCGCCGCCCAGAGAAACCTCTCTTTCATATTCGGAATAGGCAGGCCCCATGATGATGGAATGCTTTGCATGCACCGTCTGGATGAAGGTGGAAATCAGCTCCGTAGAGCCATTGCCTACGACGATATGGGAGGAGTCTGCGCCGGTATAGGTGCCGATTGCCTGCTTGAGTGCCTTATATTTTTTATCGGGATAGGTGCAGATGAGGTGCAGATTTTCCTTCAGCGCGTCCTCTGCCCTTTTGGGAAAGCCAAGGGGGTTGATATTGCCGCTGAAATCAATGATTTCTTCCTTGGGGATGCCGTAGGTTCTCTGGATGGCATCCAGATCGCCGCCGTGTGCGTGTGTCAATACTGTCATGATTGCATTACCTTCTTTCAAGAATCAATGTTTTTATTTATCAGAAAAGCTCGTCCATTTTCTCTAATTCAATCATTTTCGGGCTTTGCTCTGTTACACGGGGATACATCAGATAGGGATTGCCCTTGCCCTTTTCCAGAATTTCCAGCCTGAGGTAAGCGGCTCTGCTATGGGTGGGGTAAAGAAGCAGCGTTGTGCCGACGGAAAGGGGCAGCTCCTGCAGCATTTTTCCGTTTGCCTTATTTAAGGAACGCTTGGAGCCATTCGCGGAATATTCCAGAGGGAAGCCGTTTCGATCGGGGACGGAAAGGAGATAATCCGCCATATCCTCCAGTGCAAATGCGCCGCAGAGATCTCTGCAAAGGACATTGACATCCATATCCTGCCCAACCTCGATAATCTTCCACAAATCCGCATCCCCACTCTGGGAGATTTTCAGGGAAAGCACATCGGGGACAACCTCTGTGAGAAAAAGCAGCTCCTGCTCCTGCGCCTCTGCCTCCTGCAGCACCGCAGCCTGCAGCTGCTCATAGGGCATGGTCTGCGGCATCTGCTGCTTATCGACATCAATGATATCGGGATCTGCGAAAAGTTCCTTTCCCAAGGCGGTCAGGCTATAATAGGTCGGGGGTGTGAACAGCTCTGCGCCGACATTATGCTCCATCAGAATGAGAGAGGCAAGCGTATTCACCAAGGGATAGAACTGCATGGGGGTGAAGGCAATCGGACGGATGAAGCGGAAAAAGACGCTCATGGGGGTCAGGAACCACTTATCCAGCATGATGCCCGTAAAGAGGAAGGAGGAAACAATGGAGCGTTCCTCTGCGTTCAGCTTTTCGGGCGGCGTGCGCCAGATTTCTTCGATATCCACATCTACCCGTTTATAGAAATCTATAAAAATGCGGTCAACCTCCTGATTGCTTTCCAGTAAATGATAGAAAAAATCGGGGGGTGCTATGCCGTCCTCCAAATCCATGGCTTCGATGAAGCGCTCGGATGCAAGCGTGCAGGCGGATTCCCCCAGCTGAAAGAGGATATCGGCTGTGGGCTGCGCGAAAAAGGCATCACACTCCGAGGCAGGCTGTACCCTTCTGGTATGAATGGAGGGCATGGGAACCAGAAGCCCATGCAGCCACGCCAGACGGGTGAGATATTCCAGATAAAACTCTGCACGGAGACTTAGCTGTGCCAGAATTTCCTTTTTTTCTTCTTCTAAAAGCATCCCGTTTTCATCAGTTGCGCGGTCGGGCGTGCAATAGCTAATGAGTGCCTGCAAATCCGCCACGAGGGGGTGCTTCTGGGTGGAATAGGTCATGAGGGAGAAGTGATATTCGGAGGTGAACTCCAAATCGGACTGCTCCTCCGCCGCTTTGGTATTCATAATATACGCATATTCGATTTTTGCATCGGAATCCTTTTGCAAATCCAATGCAAAGAGATTGGCAGGGGAAAGGATGGTTTCCTTCGCCAATGCCGCATAATACCACTTGCCGAACACCAGAGGGGCAATTTCAAGCAGGGGGCGGCGACAGGGGGCATCCATTTTCTGCCGCATATTTTCATATCCGTTCAGGAAAAGGCCAAGAAGGGGTGCATGCTTTGCCTGCACGGAATTCGTTTGTTTTATCATCTCAAAACTCCTTTGTCTGCGGTTTTTTCGCCGCAAGCATAATCACCTTATTCTAACAGAAAAAAACGGATTTTAAAACCGCAAAGCGAAAAATTTAGTGCTGTTTGAGAGAATTTGACGGAAAAGCTGACAAAAATAAATGAAAAAAGACGATTTTTTTTCAAACAACGGAAAAAATTCATCTGGGAAGGACATTTTTTTAGATTTGTACTTGTCAAGCAACAGAATTTATGATATAGTCCTTATGTCAAAAACAAATGTTTTTAAAACAAAAACAGGAGGAAAACATAGTGAAGGAAGATAAGAATTATTATATCGTAGATAAAGCCGTACTGCCCGAAATTTTTTTGAAGGTGATGGATGTCAAAAATCTTTTGGAAAGCAAGAAGGAAAAAACGGTACAGGATGCGGTGAACCGTGTAGGCATCAGCCGCAGTGCGTTCTATAAATATCGGGATGCGGTACATCCTCTTTACGAAAACACGAGAGGAAAGACCGTAACCATTTCCATGAACCTGGACCATACGAGAGGACTTCTGTCCTCTGTTTTAAACAGCATTGCATCCGAAGGGGCAAGTATTCTGACGATTAACCAGACCATCCCCATCAACAATATTGCGAACGTTACCGTAACGATTGAAACGAATGAAATGCAGGGCGAGCTGGGCAGATTGATGACACGCATTGAGGGTCTGGCAGGGGTACAGTCCCTGCGAATCGTTGCAAGGGAATGATTGCGGGGGAACAAAAAGTAAGGCGGAAGCAGAAAAAGAAAGAAAAAATCAATAAGAAATACTTCGTGTAATAGGAGGGAATGAAAACATGATTCATATTCAGATTCCGGCGACATCCGCAAACATGGGTCCCGGTTTTGACAGCATCGGCGTAGCAGTGCAGCTTTATAACCACATTTGGGTGGAGGAGCAGACAGACGGCTTAACGATCGAGGTAAGGCGGAAGCAGGAGCTTGAGGTTCCCACCGATGAAACGAATCTAATCTATCAGACGATGAAATTTTTCTATGAGAAGAAGGAACTGCCTATGCCGGGGATTCACCTGATTCAGGAGGACTACATCCCCATGGTGCGAGGGCTTGGCAGCAGTGCGGCGTGCATTGTCGGGGGGCTTCTGGCGGCAAACGAGCTGGCAGGCAGACCCTGCACCAGAGACGAGCTGGCACAGATGGCGGCTATGCTGGAGGGACATCCGGATAATTCCAACCCTGCGCTCTTTGGCGGCATGGTGGTCGGCGCACAGAATGAAAAAGAAATGAAATATGTTCGCTTGGAGTTGCCAGAGGATTTGGTTTTTGCTATAATGGTTCCTGATTTTCCTGTATCTACCGCTGCCTCCAGAGGAGTTCTGCCCGACAGCTACACAAGGAAGGATGTTGTATTCAACGCATCCCGTGCGGCGCTTTTGGTGGCATCTGTAATGACGGGAAATTATGAAAATTTCGATATGGCCATGCAGGACAAGGTGCATCAGCCCTACAGGGCGCAGCTGATTGACGGCATGGAGGAAATTTTTCGGCATGCCAAGGATTTTGGCGCGGTTGCCAGCTATTTGAGCGGTGCGGGCTCTACCTTGATGGCAATGGTGACAAAGGAGAAGGCAGAGAGATTCGAAAGAGAAATGTCTGCATACCTGGGCACCCTTCCGCATAACTGGAAGCTGCAGCTTTTGCAGGCGGACAGAGTGGGCGCAAGGGTGGAGAGAGAGTAATTCCGCCAAGGAAAGTTGGACAAGAGTACAGGAGGAAAAAGACGATGTTGATTGTGCAGAAATACGGCGGCAGTTCCGTCGCAAATGCCGAAAGAGTGTTTAATGTTGCAAAGCGCATCATGCGTACAAGAATGGAAGGGAATGACGTTGTGGTTGTATTGTCCGCACAGGGCAAGACAACAGACGGCCTGATTGCGAAGGCAAAGGAAATCAACGCCAAGCCTAGCCGCAGAGAAATGGATATGCTGCTTTCTACAGGGGAACAGCAGTCTGTTGCGCTGATGGCAATGGCAATCAGTGCGATTGGCGGCAGAGCGGTTTCTCTGAACGCGGCACAGGTTGGGATTGAAACCACAAATACATACAGCAATGCGCGCATCCGCCATATCAATACAGAGCGGATCGAAAACGAGCTGGATGAAGGCAGTATCGTATTGGTGACAGGGTTCCAGGGGGTAAATGCCATTGGCGATACCACCACACTGGGGCGCGGCGGTTCCGATACCTCCGCGGTTGCTCTGGCGGCGGCCCTCAATGCAGATATGTGTGAAATTTATACAGACGTAGAGGGTGTTTACACGGCAGATCCCCGTGTGGTGCCGGATGCGGTAAAATTAGATGAAATCAGCTACGATGAAATGCTGGAGCTGGCCTCTTTGGGCGCAAAGGTGCTGCACAGCCGTTCTGTTGAGGTGGCGAAAAAATACAATGTGAAATTGGTTGTACGTTCCAGCATGTCCGAAGCGGAAGGTACAGAGGTGAAGGAGGACGTTAAGATGGAAAGAATGCTGGTTAGCGGCGTTGCAGCAGATAAGAAAGTATCCCGTATCTCTATCATGGGTATCAATGATGAACCCGGTAAGGCATTTGAGGTATTCTCTTTAATGGCAAAGGAAAAGGTAAGCGTAGATATTATTTTGCAGTCCACAGGTGCAGACGGCAAGCAGAATATTTCCTTTACCATTGGCGAGGATGATCTGGATATTGCGCTGAAGGCTCTGGAAAAGAACAAGGAGCGCCTGACAGCGAGAGAAATCGTGCATGACGAAAACACAGCGAAGCTTTCTATCGTTGGCGCAGGCATGGCAACCAACCCCGGTGTTGCGGCAATGTTCTTTGAAGCAATGTATGACGCAGGGGTAAATATTCAGATGATTTCCACATCCGAAATCAAAATCACTGTGCTGATTGCGAAGGATGACGTAGATGCGGCTATGGTTGCGGTACATGATAAATTCAAGATGGCATCCGTAAACATGAGAAAGGCAGCGGATACGGAGGAATGATTTCTAAGTCGAAAGTCGGCACCTGAGTGCCGACTTTTTTGATACTGCTTTTTCTGAAAAAGGAAGGAGGAGGTGCCATGAAACGAAGCGAAAGGCTTTCAGCGAAGGACAGAAGGCTGCTCAAGGAAACGCTGAAGGAGCTGAACCGACAGGGGCGGCTACAGGAGGAAAAGCTGGCGAAGCAGCATGGCAGCACCTCGGTTTATCAGCACAGCATCAATGTGGCATACCTGAGTCTCTGGCTTGCAGGCAGGCTTCCGCTGCGGACAGACCGCAGGGCACTGGTGCGCGGGGCGCTTTTGCATGATTATTTTCTGTATGACTGGCATAAGAAGGATGACGGGCATCGCTGGCATGGATTTCGCCACGGAAAAACAGCGGCGAGAAACGCAAAACGGGACTATCGGCTGAACCGGTTGGAGGAATATATCATTGCAAGGCACATGTTTCCGCTGACGGTTCTGCCGCCGAAATCCAAGGAGGGGTGGATGGTCTGTCTGGCGGATAAATGGTGCGCGGCGGAGGAAACGGTGCGCCCGTTTTTCAGAATTTTCAGAAAAAGAGGGAAGCCTCATAAATAAAAAAGAGAGAAGCATAAAAAAGCGAGATCTTAGGGAAAGCAAGACCTCGTTTTTTTATTTCTGCAAAAGAAAAAGCCCTTGCAAACGCAAGGGCAAAAAGCGGATGACGGGAATCGAACCCGCCTCTAAAGCTTGGGAAGCTTTCATTCTACCAATGAACTACATCCGCATGGATTTATTTGTTACTAAATCATTATACTCTGAACTGCTGCTGATGTAAAGTCCTAATTTCATATAAATTCTTTTCTTTTTTTGACATTTTTTCGTATACTTTCTTTTTCGTCAGGAGACTTAGTTTTCTTTTGACGGGCATACTAGCAACAGTGATTTTTAAAGGATGCGAGGGATGCGGGATGGAAAAATTTGTGATAACGGGAACAGAAGAAGGGCTGCATGGCAGGGTAAAAATCAGCGGTGCGAAAAATGCGGTTTTGCCGATTCTGGCAGCGTGTCTGCTGACAGAGGAGGTCTGCGAGATTCAGAATGTACCGCCGCTTGCGGATGTGCGGCACATGGCAGAGCTGCTCACGGAGCTGGGCGCGCGGGTAGAATATGATGCGGCGGCGGAAACAATGCGCGTACAGGCGGCAGAGCTTACGCATGTGGAAGGGGCATACGAAACGGCAAGAAAAATGCGTGCCTCCTTTCTGGCGGCAGGGGCGTTATTGGCAAGATGCGGTGCGGCAAGGCTGCCCCTGCCCGGCGGGTGTCAGATTGGAAGCAGGCCGATTGACCTGCACTTAAAGGGCTTTCATCTGATGGGGGCGAAAAGCAGACAGGCGCATGGGATGGTGGAATTACAGGCGAAGGCACTCAGGGGCAGTGACATTTATCTGGATTTTCCAAGCGTGGGTGCAACGGAGAATATCCTGCTGGCGGCAACACGGGCGAAGGGGATTACAACGATTGAAAATGCGGCGGCAGAGCCGGAAATCTGCGATCTGGCGGATTTTCTGCGGAAGATGGGCGCAGAAATTGAAGGGGACGGCACGGACACGATTACGATTCGGGGCGGAAAGGAGCTGCACGGCGCAGTGCATCGGGTCATTCCCGACCGTATGGAGGCAGGGACATTTTTAGCGGCGGCGGCAATTACGGGCGGTGATATCATTCTGGAAAATGTGCAGGAGGAGCACCTGAAGCCTGTGCTGGCAAAGCTTGCGGAATGCAACATCAAAACGGAGCGGACGGCGGAGGGAATACGGGTCTGGCGAAGGGGCAGGCTCTGCGGTGTGCAGGTAAAGACCATGCCCTTTCCCGGCTTTCCGACCGATATGCAGGCACCCTTTATGAGCCTTTTGGCAGTGGCGAAGGGAACCAGCGTGATGACGGAAACAATTTTTGAAAACCGTTTTTCTCATGTGGGAGAGCTGCAGCGGATGGGGGCGAATATCAAGATTGACAGCCGCAGTGCGGTAATCGAAGGGGTGGAAACACTGACGGGGGCAAAGGTGCGCGCAACCGACCTGCGCGCAGGTGCGGCGCTCATTTTATCCGCATTGGCGGCGAAGGGCGAAACGGAAATCAGTGATATTTATCACATTGAACGAGGCTATGACAGGATTGACGAAAAGCTGCGGCGGCTGGGGGCGGATATCCGCAGGGAGGAGGAATAAATATAATAGGAAGGAACTGCCTTTTATTTACAAAACGTTTACAATTCGTTCATGAGGCGGAAATGCTTTTCTTTTATCCTATATTTTAGTATTATAAAGGGGGAGTTTCTACTCCCTGCTACATAGAGAGTGTTTAGTGAAAGAGTGTTTAGTGAATTTGTTTGGAAGAAGAAAGCGAGTTGTGGTCTATGGATGTGAATAACCAACGAAAGCCTTTATTATATTATTGGCTGATTGCACTGCTGATTATGGGAGTAATCAATATGTTTTTCCTGCCCTTTATGACGAAGAACACCATAGAGCAGGTGAATTATGATGTTTTCCTGACGCAGATGCAGAATAAAAATATCTCACAGGCAGAGGTGAATGAGGATGTCATTTATTTCTATCTGAAGGATGAGGACAAATCGGATAAAGCGGGCACAACAATTTTTTCGGAGAACACCCAGAAGGTATACTCTACCGTAAGAATGGATGACCCGCAGCTGGTAGAGCGGCTGTATAACGCAGGGGCATCCTTCGGAGAGGTGAAGCCGAGGGAGGTTTCCCCATGGTTCAGCACGCTTGTGATGTTTGTTGTGTTCTTCCTGCTGTGGCAGTTTGTGATGAAAAAAGCCATGAGCAAGATGGGCGGCATCGGCAATGCGATGTCCTTCGGGAAATCGAATGCGAAGGTATATGTGAAGGCGCAGACGGGCAAGACCTTTAAGGATGTTGCAGGACAGGATGAAGCGAAGGACGCATTGCGCGAAATTGTGGATTTCCTGCATAATCCCCAGAAATATACGGAAATCGGCGCATCCATGCCAAAGGGCGCATTGCTCGTAGGCCCTCCCGGAACAGGGAAAACACTGCTGGCGCAGGCGGTTGCAGGCGAGGCAGAGGTTCCCTTCTTCTCCATTTCCGGCTCGGAATTTGTGGAAATGTTTGTCGGCATGGGTGCGGCAAAGGTGCGTGACCTCTTTAAGCAGGCAAACGAAAAAGCGCCCTGTATCGTATTTATTGATGAAATTGATACCATCGGGAAAAAGCGTGACGGCAACGGCATGGGCGGCAACGATGAGCGGGAGCAGACCTTGAACCAGCTGCTGACGGAGATGGATGGCTTTGACGGCAGAAAGGGTGTTGTTATTCTGGCGGCAACGAACCGACCCGAAACACTGGATAAGGCACTGTTGCGTCCCGGTCGATTCGACAGAAGAATTCCCGTGGAGCTGCCTGATTTGAAGGGCAGAGAGGCAATCCTCAAGGTACATGCGGAAAATGTCAAGATGGAAGGCGGAATTGATTTCGGCACAATCGCAAGGGCAACCTCGGGTGCCTCCGGTGCGGAGCTTGCGAATATCATCAATGAAGCTGCGCTGCGTGCGGTACGCATGGGGCACAATCGCGTAAAGCAGGAGGACCTGATGGAGAGCGTTGAGGTGATTCTGGCAGGCTACCAGAGAAAGGGTGCTGTGATTTCTCCGGAGGAAAAGAAAATCATTGCATACCACGAGGTCGGACACGCATTGGTTGCGGCAAAGCAGAAAAATTCCGCTCCCGTGCAGAAGATTACGATTATTCCCAGAACCAGCGGTGCACTGGGCTATACCTTGCAGGTGGATGAGGGCGAAAAATCGCTGATGAGCAAGGAGGAGCTGTTCAATAAGATTGCAACCTTTACCGGTGGGCGTGTGGCGGAGGAGCTGAAGTTTGGCTCCATCACGACGGGTGCATCTAACGATATTGAGCAGGCAACACGCCTGGCAAGAGGGATGATTACACGCTTCGGCATGAGCGAGGAATTCGGCATGGTTGCACTGGAAACCATCAATAACCAGTATCTCGGCGGCGACACCTCTCTGGCTTGCTCCAATGAAACCGCAACGAAGATTGACGCGGCTGTGGTCGCTGTGGTGAAGCAGGCGCATGAGAAGGCTGTGGGCATTATTCGGGAGAATATGAATAAGCTGGATGAAATTGCACAGTTCCTTCTGGAAAAGGAAACGATTACAGGCGAGGAATTTATGGAAATTCTGAACCGTACAGAGAAATAAAACGGAATATCAAAAATAACGGGACTTCGACGGAGTTCCGTTATTTTTATACATAAAAGATAGACAATTTTTTTACGGAAGTGTAAAATAGAAAGGAAGTTCTGAGAGGAAGGGGAATACCCATGTCGGTGCATACGGTGCAATATGAAGGGATTGAAATTGAATACGAATTGACGCGTAAAAACGTGAAGTATATCAACCTGCGTGTGAATAAGTATGGCAAGGTGGTTGTTTCCGCGGGGGAGCAGGTGCCCTTTGCGGTGATTGATGAATTTGTGCAGTCCAAGGCGTTCTGGATTATTACCCATCTGGCGGAGATTGAGAAGATTAGGAACGAGATTTCCGATGCGAGCCTGTATGACGGGAAAACGGTGTATTACCTTGGCAAGCCCTATCGGCTCAGACTGGAACGCGGCGAACAGCGGATTACGGTTGCGGAGGATACGATTCTGCTTTCCTCCCCGAAGCTGTATTCCGATGTGCTGAAGGCGGAATATCTAGCTTGGCTGAAGGCGCAGGCGGAGAAGAAATTTGCGGAAATTATGGATAGAATATATCCTTTGGTGAAAGAATATCATATAGCAAGGCCGGAAATTAAAATCCGAAATATGAAAAGCATCTGGGGCAGCTGTACTACAACGGGCAGCACGATTCGGCTGAACCTGCAGCTGCTAAAGGCGGATGAGGCTTGTATCGAGCAGGTGGTGCTGCATGAGCTGCTGCATTTTCGGTATCCTAATCATGGGAAATCCTTTTATGACCTTCTGGGGCAGCTGATGCCGGATTGGAAGGCGCGGAAGGAGCGACTGGATAAGAATTTCAAGGATGGGATATAAAATTGGGAGGGGGATTTGACAAATCCCCACTTTGGGGGTATAATAGGTAATGATAATAAATTCATATTGACGCGGAGTAGAGCAGTCCGGTAGCTCGTCGGGCTCATAACCCGGAGGTCGCAGGTTCAAATCCTGTCTCCGCAAGCGAAAAAGGGATACAAGAAAAAATCTTGTATCTTTTTTTTATGCTCTGCGACCGACGGGTTCCCGGGGCTGCAGCACCGACCGCTGCCAGTGGCAGAAGAAGGAAGGTGATGCAGGCGAGAAATCGGGAGTTCCGCAGACAGAACGCAGAGAGGGAGAGCGGACGACCAGATTTCGAGGTGGGCAAGGCAGGTTCAAATCCTGTCTCCGCAAGCGAAAAAGGGATACAAGAGAAAATCTTGTATCTTAGGGTGTCGACAAAGTCGACACCCTAAGTCGAAATCAGGATTTCGACTTGCTAAGACAGAAGAATAAACAGACGAGTTCCATCAGCTTAAAAGCCTCGAAACTCGCTGTTTTCCTCGCCGGAAGTGAATTCCGACTGCGGATTCCATTTGGGAAACTACTTACCGCTCAAGAAGGGGCGGCAGGCGAAGCCTGCTTTGCGTAGCAAAGTAATGAACAGTTTGTTTCCCAAGCCCTTCCGCTGCCTCAAAATTACTTTGTCTACAGTCTGAGATACAAGAAAAAAGTCTTGTATCTTTTTTTATGCCCTGTGACAGACGGGTTTTTACAGATTTAGGAATTGGAAAAAAGAAAATCAATAGGGATGATTGGAGACCAGCCCATTTACAATACGAAGGATACTATCAAGCTGGGCAGCATCAAGGCGCTTGAGCTGCTCTGTGAGGGTGCGGATTTTTTCGGGATGCGCCGACTCCAGATCGAAAAATTCCATTGGGGTGATGTTCAGATAGTCACAGATTTCAAAAAAATTGGACATGGAAGGGAATGTCTTATTGTTTTCAATGCTGTTGATGTAGCCGGGGTTCTGCCCGAGGGAAAGACTCATATCCCTTGCGGAAACGCCCTTTGCCATACGCAGCTGTACCAATCTTTTGGAAAATGCCTCTTTACACATGCTTGTATCACCTCCATGTGTCATATTATATCTAATAAAAAACTTGAAATATTCTATATAATCAGTTATTTTTGACTAGATATCGGTTTGTACCTAATAAACAGATAGAAAATAGAAGAAGAAAACAAATGTATCAAAAAATTTTCATTTTTCTTGAAAATACTTGAAAATTGCTCTTAAAAATGCTAGGATATTGACATAGGTCAATGAAAGGGTTTGATTTTTATGTTATGTTGTAGGAAACAGCAAAAACTCATGAAGCATGATGAACCTTATAAAACAAGGAAGAAGATGTATTGGCAGAAAGACAAGGCTTAGAGGTTTGGGGATATCGTATGTGTATGAAAGACAGAATGAGACGGTTTCTGGTGGATGTTCTGGACATCCATAATAAAGATGTAATCGAAGAAGTTATTGGTATTTCCAGCATCAGGCACTGCCCGAAGGGACGGACACTGTACAGTCAAGGGGAAACGGTGGATACCTGCTGCTTCCTGATGGAAGGCGTGACGGGTGCATTTCTCTACGCGAAGGGCGGAAAGCAGATTTCAGATGATTTTTCTTTTGTATCCGGCGAGATGATTACGCCGTTTATGAACTGGCAGAGAAAAGCGCTGACCTCTGTGGTTGCGATGTCGAATGTAGATGCTTTTGTGATTGCCAATATGGATGTAATCACGCTGTTTAGAACCTATCCGGAATTTCAAACAATCCTTTTTGAATGGCTGATGCAGGCGTACCACAAGCAATGGGCGCTCAAAAGTGCGCGGTATCAGATGGCGGCGAAGGAGCGGTATCTTTTCTTTTTAAAGGAATATGCGGGGCTGGAGGATGTGGTCAGCGACCGTTTTTTAGCTTCATTTTTAGATATGTCGCCGGAGACGCTGAGCCGACAGAAGCGGTGCCTGCGGGAGGAAAAGCCCGATTGAAGCAACGGAAGGAAGGCATCTTTCACATTTTTCTCAAAGGAGGATGTGCGAATATAAGAAGCGGAGAGGCGAAGGGGGGAGATGCAGCGAGGAAGAAGGCTGTTTGAAATAGAAAAAAGTGGTTTTCAAAGGAACGGAAAAATAAAGAAAGATTGAAGGAAAAATGAAAAAGAAAAAATATCTTGCGATTTTCATGGCAATGAGCATGGCAACTGCAACTGCACCTGTGACAGCATTGGCAGATGATGCAACAACAGGTACAGAAAGCGGTGCAGAGACAGGCGAAAGCGGCAGTGGTGAAACTGGCAGTACAGGTGAAACTGGCAGTGAAAATGGCGGCACAGAAGGCGGTAGCACAACAGCACCTGATACACCTGCCGAAAACGAAGGTGTTAAGACTATTGATGAGTTAAATGCCGCAATTACTGCCGCAGGGGAAACAGAAACTACTATTAAACTTGCTGCTGATATCACAGGGGATGTTGTAGTACCTGAAAAGGCAAATATTACAATCGACCTGAATGGTAAGAAGATTACAAACAGTGTTGGGCACACAATTATGAATAACGGCACCTTGACTATTAAGGGTGAAGGTACAGTTGATAATATTACTCACGGGAAAGCAGCTCTCTATAATAAGGGGACGGTTACTTTAAACGGAGGTACTTTTGACCGTACTCAAGAAAATGGTAAAAGTGATAGTTCTTCTGGCGGCAACTCCTATTACACCATCAAGAATGTTGGTAATATGACCATTAACGAAGGCGTAAACGTGCTGACAGCGAAGGGGAATGGCGAGTTGGGCAGATTCTCCAGCCTTGTTGCGAATGGTTACTACAATGGTACTACATACGACAACGACAAGGGAGTGGATAACCCTGCGTTGATTATCAATAATGGTACCTTCTCAGGAGGGCTGAATACGATTAAAAATGATGACCGTGCAGAGTTGACTATTAACAACGGTACATTCAAGAATTTCTATCAGGCAACTGTTCAGAATCATAATATTGCAACAATCAACGGTGGTACCTACAAAGCTGCAAGTGATGCAAGCAGTACAGGAAAAGAAACCTACGGTGTTTATAACTGTGGTTGTGGTGATAATATTGACCTTGGTACATTGACTGTAACCGGCGGTATCTTTGAAGGTGCGGATTATGCGATTGCTGATGTCAGCAGTCAGCCTGCTATTGTGAATATTTCTGGTGGTTGCTTTAGTGGTGCTAAAGGTGCAATTGTTAAAGGTACAAACTCTAATGCTACAATCTCTATCTCCGGCGGCACTTTCTCCGATAAGCCTGCCAATGCTTATGTAGCAGACGGCTATAAAGCAATTCAGGTTAAAGGTGACAAATACGTTGTAACGGACAAGATTGCTCTGGACAAAACAAGCACAAGAATCCGCAGAGGTTACACAGACACACTGAAAGCAATCGTAGAAGCAAACGGCAAAACATACGATGTAGCAGACCCTATAACATGGGCAAGTGATAAAGAAGCAGTAGCAACTGTAAAAGATGGCGTTGTTACAGGTGTAGACTATGGTAGTGCAACCATCACAGCAACATTGGGCGGTGTAATAGAAACGCCTGATACAACAGAAACGCCTGATACAACAGATGCGCCTGCAACTCAGGCAGAAGGTGATACAGCAACAGGTGACGGCACAGATACAGACGGTGACAATACACCTTCTAACACACTGACAGCAAGCTGCACCGTAACAGTATTCAAGAAATCTTCTTCCAGCTCCTCCTCCGGCGGTGGTGGCGGCAGCAGTGTTACAAAATACGGTGCAACCATCTCTGACAGCAAAAACGGTGCTGTAACCGCAAGCGCGGCAAAGGCAGAAACAGGCGACAAGGTTATTCTGACACCCAAGGCTGACGAGGGCTATGTACTGGATAAGATTACTGCAAAGGACAAGGACGGCAAGGAAGTTAAGCTGAAAGCAGAAAAGGACGGCACATATTCCTTCACCATGCCGAAGGGCGGTGTAACTGTTGACACAACCTTCAAGCAGGCAGAGGGCACAGCCAGCACAGACAAGCCCGCAGCAGCAACAAAGACAATCATTCTGCAGATTGGCAGCACAGCAGTGATTGTGGACGATCAGGCAATCATCAACGATGTTGCACCCGTAATCCGCAACGACAGAACTTTGGTTCCTATCAGAGTCATCACAGAAGCACTGGGCGGTCAGGTTGCTTGGAACGAAGCCGCAAAAGAGGTTACTCTGACTGTTAACGGCAAGGAAATCAAAATGACTATCGGCAAAGCTCTGGAAAAATACGGCGTTGCTCCCGTTATCATCGGCGGCCGCACCTTTGTACCCGTTCGCTTTGTAGCGGATGAACTGGGCGCAGTGACCACATGGGACGATGCAACAAAGACTGTAACAATTCAGGCGGTAAAATAAATTTTTCCGAAAATCTTAGCTGAAAACAATCAAAATGGCGTTCATCCGCAAGGATGGACGCTGTTTTCTGCTTTCGGGGAAGAAGTGGGGCGAAAAATACAGCCCTCGAAAAAAAACACTTTCCACTGCACCGTTTTCGTGATATAATTCTAATGTTATAGGGCGAAATATAGAGAAAAACGACTACTTTTTGGGGAACGGCGGCTTTTTCGCCTGTTCAGAGATATAGATTGTCCTTTGGAATTGATTGGAAGGATGAATGTTTTTATGGATAAATTAGTTGTAAGGGGCCGAAAAAGATTGACCGGAGAGGTTACCATCAGCGGTGCGAAAAACGCGGCGGTAGCTGTTATTCCGGCGGCGGTAATGGCAACCGGAGTGAGTGTACTGGAGAATCTTCCCAGTATTGAGGACGTTAGAAATATCTGTCATACCATTCAGGAAATGGGCGGCAAATGCAGATTTTTAGATAAACATACTTTGGAAATTGATTGTAACGAGGGTGTCAGCTATCAGGCGACCTTTGAGGGCGTGCAGAAAATGCGCGCATCCTATTATCTCATTGGTGCGCTTCTGGCACGCTATAAAAAGGCAGAGGTGGCAATGCCCGGCGGCTGCAATTTTGGCAAACGCCCCATTGACCTGCACCTGAAGGGCTTCCGTGCGCTTGGTGCAACCGTCATTGAGGAGGACGGCATGGTGAAGGCTTATGCCGAAAAGCTGATTGGTACTTCCATCTACATGGATCAGGTGAGCGTTGGCGCGACCATCAATGTCATGCTTGCGGCAACCATGGCGGAGGGCACCACAACGATTGAAAACGCGGCAAAGGAGCCGCATGTGGTAGATACTGCAAACTATCTGAACATGATGGGGGCAAATATCAAGGGCGCAGGGACAGATGTGATTCGTATTAAGGGCGTTCCCGAACTGAAGGGCGCGCAGTATACCATCATTCCCGACCAGATTGAGGCAGGCACCTACATGATTGCGGCGGCGATTACGGGCGGCGATGTGCTGGTGAAGAATATCATTCCCAAGCACATGGATTCCCTGACAGCAAAGCTGGAGGAAATGAATGTAAAGGTGGCGGAATGGGAGGATTCCATTCGCGTGATGGCGGATGAGCCCTTGCGTGCGGTAAATGTAAAGACCATGAGCTACCCCGGCTTCCCGACGGATTTACAGCCTCAGATTGCAACGCTTCTTGCGGTCTGCAACGGGACAAGCGTGCTGACGGAAAATGTCTGGGAAAACAGATATCAGTACATGGGTGAGCTGCGCAAGCTGGGCGCAGATGTGGAAATTAACGGCAGAGTGGCAACCATCCACGGCATTAAGCATTTCAGCGGCGCGGAGGTTTCCGCAACAGACCTGAGAGCAGGCGCGGCAATGATTCTGGCGGCACTGGCGGCAGAGGGCGAAACCATCATTGACGGCGTGCGTTATATCGACAGAGGCTATGAGGATGTCGAGGAAAAATTCAGAGCCATGGGCGCGGATATCGACCGTATCCCCGGCGAGCAGTAAAAAGAGAACAAGAGAGCCTCGGAGCAGTTCCGAGGCTTATTTTATGGAAAAACACGAAGGAAAAGAGGTGAACCGGCTTGCGGATGGAATTTTGCACCATCGCCAGCGGCAGCAGTGGCAACTGCACCTATATCGGGACGGATTACACGAAAATATTGATTGATGCAGGCATCAGCGGCAAGAAAATCGAGGAAGGACTTGCAAATTTGAAGCTGACGGGCGACAAAATCGATGCGCTGTTTATCACCCATGAGCATGTTGACCATATCAAGGGGGCAGGCATCCTTTCCCGCAGGTTTGATATCCCTATTTTTGCCACGGCGGATACCTGGGCGGCGATGGAGGAAGGCCTTGGGCGGATTGCGCCGAGCAACAAGCGGATTGTGTATGCGGATGAGGTCTGCGCGGTGAATGACCTTTGCGTGAAGCCGTTTCGGATTCCGCATGATGCGGCAGAGCCGGTCGGCTATAACGTCTTTTCGGGCGAGAAAAAAATCACACTGGCAACCGATATCGGGCATGTGACGGATACGATTCGGGAAAGCATAGAGGACAGTGATGTGCTGCTTTTAGAGGCAAATCATGATGTGGAAATGCTGAAAAAGGGCGGTTATCCATGGTCGCTGAAGCAGCGGATTCTGGGCGAAAACGGACATCTTTCCAACCATACGGCAGGAAGGCTTCTGGCAGAGGTGATGACGGGAAAGATGAAATATGTTTTTTTGGGGCACCTCAGCGAGGAAAACAATAACCCCCATCTGGCGTATGAAACAGTAGAGGAAATCCTGCGGAACAACCGCATTGAGGTTGGCACGCATGTAAAAATGGATATGGCGAGCCGTTTTCAGAATGGCGTGAAGGTGGAGCTGTAACGGAGGGTTGGCATGAAGGTTACGGTCGTTTGCGTAGGCAAATTGAAGGAAAAATACTGGCGCGATGCCATCGCGGAATACAGCAAGCGGTTGAGCCGTTATATGAAGCTGGAGATTATCGAGCTGGCGGATGAAAAGGCACCCGAAAACATGAGCGATGCACAGGCGGCGGAGGTCAAGGAAAGGGAAGGACAGCGGATTCTGAAAAACGTGAAGGACGATGCCTTTGCGGTGGCGCTTGCGGTGGAAGGAAAGATGCTTTCCTCCGAGGAACTGGCAGAATTTATGGCGAAAAAGAGCGTTGGCGGCGTGAGCCATATCGTGTTCATCATCGGCGGCTCTCTGGGGCTTTCCCCTGCGGTGATGCGGCGCGCGGATTATGCACTCAGCTTTTCCAGAATGACATTTCCGCACCAGATGATGCGCGTGGTTTTATTGGAGCAGATTTACCGCTCGGAGCGGATTCAGCGCAACGAGCCATATCATAAATAAAGAAATTGCGAGGAAGGGAAGATTGCAATGAAAAAAGGCATGAAAATTGTGCGGTTTATCGGGATTGTGTGCTGGTTTTTGGCACTGTTCATTCTGATTAACGGGCATCAGGAGAAGAAAAAAGCGGCAGAGGAGGCGGCAAAGCAGCCTGCCATTGTAACGGAAGCAAACGAAACGGATGACGGAGATACACCAAGCACCGTGATTTTCCCCGAATAAAAAAGAAAGCGTTCTCAAATGGAATATCCTAAAGAGAACGCTTTTTTATGTTTTCGACTTAATGTTAATTTTCTAAAAACGCTTCGCCGATTTTGAACACATCCCCTGCGCCGACCGTCAGAAGTAAATCCCCTGCCTTGCAGTTTTTCTCCAGATAGGAGCGGATGGCATTAAAATCTCCGACATATCTTGCGGATTTGCCTGTTCTCGCGATTCTGTCCGCAAGCATGGCGGCGGAAATGGTGCCGTCATCGGATTCCCTTGCGGCATAGATATCCGCGATGATGACTTCATCTGCATCGGTGAATGCTTCGCCGAATGCATCAAAGAGGAACTTCGTTCTGGAATAGGTGTGCGGCTGGAACACGCACCAGGTTGTACGGTGCTGCACCTTTTTTGCCGCCGCCAGTGCCGCCTTGATTTCTGTGGGGTGGTGCGCATAATCATCAATGACAACAACGCCGTTTTTTTCGCCTTTTTTCTGGAAGCGGCGTTCTGTGCCCGTAAAATGCAGCAGCCCCTTTTGGCAATCCGCAGGACAGACACCTACAAAATGTGCCGCCGCAATGGATGCCAACGCATTTGCGATATTATGATCTCCGGGTACATTCAGATGGAAATTCCCGAACAATTCGCCTTTATAATATACATCAAAGGTATTCTTGCCGTCCGGCTCATGGATGATATTTTTCGCCTGCCAGTCCGCGCCATCCGCCAGTCCGAAGGTTTCTACGGTGCAGTCCAGTCCCTGTGTCAGCTCTGCCACGTTTTCAATCGCCTGATTGATAACCAATGCACCCTTCGCAGGGATACGCTCTGCAAAGGCATGGAAGGAGCGGCGGATATTCGCAAGGTTTTTGAAATAATCCAGATGGTCGCTTTCCACATTCAGAATCACACCGACGAAGGGCTTGAACTGCAAAAAGCTGTCGAAATATTCGCATGCCTCGGCAACGAAATACGGAGAGTGACCGATTTTCAGGTTACTGCTGATGGTAGGCAGGATGCCGCCAACCGTAATGGTGGGGTCTGTCCCTGCGGCAAGCAGGATTTCGGAAACCATGGATGTGGTTGTAGTCTTGCCATGTGTGCCTGCAACGGCAATGGAATCCTCATATTCCGCCATGATTTCGCCCAGCAGTCTGGCTCTGTCCATCAGGGGGATATGCTTTGCCTGCGCCGCCTGATATTCGGGGTTATCAGGATGGATTGCCGCGGTATAGACCACTAAATCTACATCATCCGTGATGTTTTCCGCCTTGTGTCCGAAGTTGATATGAATCCCCAAATTCTGCAGGTGCTTTGTCACAGGGGATTCCTTGATATCCGTACCGGAAACGATACAGCCCTTATCTGCCAGAATTTCTGCCAGACCGGACATGCTGATGCCGCCGATGCCGATGAAATAAATGTGTTGTCCTTTTTGAAATGTTGTCATATTCTATCGCCTCAAAATCTATTAAATGGGTTCAAATTTTTCTGAAATTTAACAAAATCATCATATAGTTTAACCTTCATTATAGTATACTGGCATGAGAAAGGCAATCTTTTCTCTGCGTTTTCTTTTTCTGTGTTTTATATTTTATACAGAAAGCACCGGAAATAAACCCATACGGGCGCAGGAGCAACGTGCAAATTTTCTCAATCGGAAAAAAGGAAAGAGAAAAAGCCAATCGAAATAAGGCGAAATTTCGGCACAGATGCCGTAGATAATCTTTGCAAGTTTATTTTCCTATGCTATAATAATCAAAACAGAGCCTATGACTTTGTTACATATATACAACCTGAAGAGATAGGGGTGGGTAATATGCGTAAAAAAGAAATGATAGCAATGCTTCTGGCGGGTGGACAGGGCAGTCGTCTGGGCGTGTTGACAAGAAAGGTGGCAAAGCCTGCCGTTGCCTACGGTGGGAGATATCGTATCATCGATTTTCCGCTGAGCAACTGCATTAACTCCGGCGTGGATACCGTCGGCGTGCTGACACAGTATCAGCCGCTGCGCTTGAATCAGCATATCGGGATTGGGATTCCATGGGATCTGGATAAGAAAAACGGCGGTGTGACGATTCTTGCACCGCATGTAAAAACGGGGGATTCCGGCGAATGGTTCAACGGGACGGCAAACGCCATTTATCAGAATATTGACTTTATCGACAGCAATAATCCGGAATATGTGCTGATTCTTTCCGGTGACCACATTTATAAAATGGATTATTCCAAGATGCTTGCCTTCCATAAGGCGCACAATGCAGCGGCAACGATTGCCGTTATGGAGGTGCCGATGGAGGAAGCAAACCGCTTCGGCATTATGAATACCGAGGACGGCGATAAGATTTACGAATTTGAGGAAAAGCCGGAAAGCCCCAAGAGCAATCTTGCTTCCATGGGGATTTACATATTTACATGGGACAGACTGCGTGATGCGTTGATTGAGGATAATTCCATCCATCCGGACAGCGATTTCGGCAAGCACATCATCCCTAAAATGCTGGATGAGGGACAGCCCATGTATGCATGGCGCTTCGATGGATACTGGAAGGATGTCGGCACCATTCAGTCCTATTGGGAGTCCAATATGGATTTAATCCGCACCCTGCCCGAATTCAACCTCTACGAGGATTTTTGGAAGATTTATACCAACAGCGACCATCAGCCGCCGCAGTATACGGCACCCGGCTCAAAGACAGAGGAAGCGCTGCTTTCTGACGGCTGTGAGATTTATGGTACGGTCTGTCGCTCCATCATCGGCCCCGGTGTTGTGGTGGAAAAGGGGGCAGTGGTGAAGGATTCCATCATCATGGCAGGCACGATTATCGGCGAAAATGCTTTGGTTGACCATTGCGTCATTGATGAAAAATGCAGCATCGGCAAAAGTGTGCAGATGGGTGTCGGAGAAAATATCCCTAACGAGGCAAAGCCTAATATTTATAATACAGGCATCACCGTTCTGGGCATGAACAGCAGTGTTCCCGATGGGATTGTGATGGGGAAAAACTGCGTGATTTACGGCAGAACCTTCCCGGAGGATTATCCCGACGGCAGATTGGAAAGCGGCAAGGCCGTTGTACGGGAGGTGTAACAGATGAAAGCAATCGGTATTATTTTGGCAGGCGGCAATAACGACGGCAGACTGGGCGTTCTGACCGACCATAGAGCGGCGGCGGCATTGCCCATCGGCAGCTGCTATCGCGCCATTGATTTTACATTGAGCAATATGTCCAACAGCGGCATTGGGAAGGTGGCTGTGCTGACGCAGTATAACTCTCGTTCCCTGCGCGACCATCTGATGTCATCCAAATGGTGGGACTTCGGCAGAAAGCAGGGCGGCTTGTTCGTATTCACGCCGTATACCAGCAATGCAGGCTCTACATGGTTCCGCGGCACGGCGGATTCCATTTATCAGAATATGACCTTCCTCAAGCGCAGCAATGAGGAATACGTTGTGATTACCTCCGGTGATTCCGTCTATAAAATGGATTACCGTAAAGTGCTGGAATATCATAAGGAAAAAAATGCGGACATTACTGTGGTTTATCAGAAAATGACGGGAAAGGATTTATCCAAATTCGGCATTTTGCAGATGGATGCGGACAATAAGCTGGAGGGCTTCGAGGAAAAGCCGGAGCAGCCGAAATCCGATGCGGCCTCCCTGGGGATCTATGTCATTTCCAGAACGCTGCTCATCAATCTGCTGAATCAGATTATCCCTGAAGGCAGATACAGTCTGGTAAAGGATATCATTATCCGCTTTATCCATACGCTGAAAATCTACGGCTATGAATATGATGGCTACTGGAATGCCATCGGCACAGGCATTGCGGCTTATTTTGAGACGAATATGGATTTTCTGAAAAAGGATATCCGTGATCATTTTATCAACGAATATCCCTATATTGAAACAAAGCCGAAGGATGAGCCCCCTGCAAAATACAACAGGGGCGCGGATGTGACGGATTCCATCGTCGGCAGCGGTGCGATTTTTGACGGGAAGGTGGAGCATTCTGTTGTGTTCCGCAGGGTGCGTGTCGGCAAGGGCGCAGCTGTAAGGAATTCCATTCTGATGGAGGGCTGCCAGATTGGCGAAAACTGCGTAGTGGAAAATGCCATCTTCGATAAGGAGGTTGTCCTTTCCGCAGGACAAAGAGTCATCGGCGTTTCCTCCGAGGAACCCGCAGTGCTGAAAAAGGGCACAAAATTATAAATCGGATTTTAAGAACGAAAAGCAGGGAGTTTTCTCTGCTTTTTTTCTTTTCCGGAAATCATTTTTTAGTAAAAGAGTATATTGAATTTTATAGGGAAAAATGCGATACTAAAATGTATGTATACAATATCTTGAAAAATATTTCGCCCTTTGGCGTAGGAGGAAAAATAAATGAGACAGTTGAAAGCAATCATTCTGGCTGCCGGCGAAGGCTCCCGTATGAAATCCAAGAAACCTAAGGTACTTCATGAAATTCTGAATAAGAGTATGGTGGATTATGTGATTGAAACCGCAAAAGGCTGTGGCGCAGAGGACGTTTGCGTTGTGGTTGGGCATAAGGCGGAGGAGGTTAAGGCAGGCATCCGCGCGGAAGGCATCTCCTTTGCTTTGCAGGCAGAGCAGAAGGGCACAGGACATGCTGTTATGATGGCAGGCGATTTTATTGATGAAAGCAGTGATATGCTGATTCTCTACGGGGATACGCCGCTGATTACAGGCGAAACCCTGACAAAGCTGGTTGAGGTACACCGTACAGAGGGACACAGCGTAACTGTGGTTTCTTCTAAAATAGAGGATCCTACCGGCTACGGACGCATCATGCGCGATGACCACGGCGGCTTTGAACGCATTGTGGAGCATAAGGATGCAACAGATACACAGAGAATGATTAACGAAATCAACACAGGGATTTATATTTTCAACGGCAGGGAATTGAAGGAATCCCTGGGCAAGCTGAATAACAATAACGCGCAGGGGGAATATTACCTGACAGATTGTCTGGAGCTGATTTTGAAGGCAGGCGGCAAGGTGGAGGCTGTTGTGGCAAAGGATGCCGATGAATTTTTCGGTGTAAACAGCCGTGTACAGCTTGCGGAAGCTGCAAAAATCATGAAGCACCGCATCAACCGTAAGCACATGGAAAGCGGTGTTACCCTCGTGGATCCCGAAAATACCTATATCGGCAGTGATGTTAAAATCGGTATGGATACGGTGATTTTGCCCGGCTGTGTGCTGGAGGGCAATACGGAAATCGGGGAGGACTGCGAAATCGGCCCCAATTCCAGACTGACAGATACCAAGCTTGGCAATGGCGTGAAATTCCAGACCTCTACGGCAATCGAATCCGAAATCGGCAACGAAACCACCGTTGGGCCTTTCGCGTATATCCGCCCGAACTGCCATATCGGCAACAGGGTGAAGGTTGGCGACTTCGTTGAGGTAAAAAATTCCACCATTGGCGACGGCACAAAAATCCCGCACCTTTCTTATGTCGGGGATACCGATGCAGGCGAAAAAATCAACTTCGGCTGCGGCAGCATTATGGTAAACTATGATGGCAAGAAAAAGCACCGCACTACCATTGAGGATAATGTTTTTGTCGGCTGCAATGTAAATCTGGTTGCACCTGTAACCGTGAAGAAGGGTTCCTACATTGCTGCAGGCTCCACCATCACAAAGGATGTGCCTGAGGACGTTTTGGCGGTTGCCAGAGCAAGACAGCAGGTCATCGAAGGCTGGACAAAAAAGAGAATTGAAAGATAATTTGAAAAAATTGTCGAATAGCGGTTGAAATTGATTGTTTTTCGGTGTAACATAATATTGTATGTGCTTATATAACCTAAAATTATTTTTTATAGGGGGACAGATAAATGCTTAATTCCGGCATCAGCAACATTAAAGTTTTTGCCTGCAATTCCAACAAAACGCTGGCAAATGCAATCGCAGATAAGCTTGGTCTGAAACTGGGCGACTGTGAAGTAGAAAAGTTCAGCGACGGTGAGATTTCCGTAAAGATCAATGAAACCATTCGTGGCGCAGATGTATTCATCATCCAGTCCACATCCTATCCCGTAAACGATAACCTGATGGAGCTGCTCATCATGATTGACGCAATGAAGCGTGCATCCGCAGCAAGAATTACAGCCGTTATGCCTTATTACGGCTATGCTCGTCAGGACAGAAAAGCAAGAGCGAGAGATCCCATCAGTGCAAAGCTGGTTGCAAATATTCTGACAAGCGCAGGCGCAAGCCGTGTGCTGACAATGGATCTGCACTGTGCGCAGATTCAGGGCTTCTTCGATATTCCCGTAGATAATCTGGTTGGCAGCCCTCTCTTGACAGACTTCTACATCAAAAAATTCGGCGATTCTCTGGAAAGAGATTTTGTTGCGGTTTCTCCCGACCTGGGCAGCGTAACAAGAGTCAGAAAATTTGCGGAAAAGCTGAATATTCCTATTGCAATTATTGATAAACGCAGACCGAAGGCAAATGTCAGCGAGGTTATGAATATCATCGGTGACATCAAGGGTAAAAAGGTTATCCTGCTGGATGATATGATTGATACCGCGGGTACCATTACAAATGCAGCCAATGCGCTGATTGAAAGAGGTGCAATCGAGGTAGATGCCTGCTGTACACATGGCGTTCTGAGCGGTCCTGCCATCGAAAGAATCGAAAAATCCGCAATCAAGGAGCTGTTGGTTCTGGATACCATCGAGCTGCCTGAGGAAAAGAAAATCGACAAGATTACAATGGTTTCCGTTGCAGATATTTTCGCAGATGCAATCAACTGCATCCATAACGGCGTTTCTATTTCTCAGCTGTTTGACTGATTCGCATTGCGCCGAAAAATTCACAAAATCATGACAGAAAAAACTCCCAAATGCAAAAATGGGAGTTTTTCTTTTTATTTACTGAAAAATAGTGCAGTGAGAGGAGATATTTTTAGCAGTTATGGGTAAAAAAAATAATATCCAAAAAGCGGCAGTCAAACCTCGACGGAAACTGGTGTTTTTTTAGCGTTTTGGGAAAAATGGGTTTGGCAAAACTGCCAATTTTACAGAAACTCGGTTGACAAGAAGGGTAAAATAGATTATATTGTTAAAAGTAAAACAAACAGAGTGAGACATATTTCCTATTCGCAGTGAGGGAATGGCTCTGTTTGCTATAAAATTTTACTATCCACTTATCAAATTTTTAAATTTTTAGGAGGAAGATATCGATGAAAATTGCATTCTTTGACACAAAGTCTTACTGGGTAGACGCTTTTAAACCCGTAGCAGCAAAATATGGCTATGAAATTACTTTCTTCAACGAAAGACTGACACCCGCTACAGCTCATCTGGCAGCAGGTCATGACGCTACTTGCTCTTTCGTTAATGACGAAGTTCCCGCAGAAGTTATCCGTGAACTGAAAAATCTGGGTATCAAGGTTCTGCTGCTGCGTTGCGCAGGTTTCGACAGCGTTGATCTGGATGTTGCAAAAGAATGTGGTCTGCCCGTACTGAGAGTACCCGCTTACTCTCCTCAGTCCGTAGCAGAACAGGGCGCAGCGCTTCTGATGGCTGTTAACAGAAAGCCTCATCTGTCCTATGAAAGAACAACAAAATTCAACTTCGATATCGCTGGTCTGACAGGTATCGCTCTGTACGGCAAAACAGCAGGTATCATCGGTACAGGTAAAATCGGTCAGTGCATGATTAACATTCTGAAAGGCTTCGGCATGGATATCGTGGCTTACGATGCATTCCCTAACCCCAACCTGGGTCTGGAATATGTAACTCTGGACGAACTGTATGCTCGTGCTGACGTTATCTCCATCCACTGCCCTCTGATGCCCGCAACAAGACACATGATCGACAAGGATGCTATCGCTAAGATGAAAGACGGCGTTATCTTCATCAACGTTGCTCGTGGCGGTCTGGTTGACTCCGAAGCTCTGGCTGACGCAGTTGAAGCTGGCAAATTCCGTGGCGTAGGTATGGACGTTTGCGAAAAAGAACATGAATACTTCTTCGAAGACAGAAGCAACCTGAAAGAACATGACAAGACTCTGTCCAGACTGCTGGCAAGCGATAAGGTTGTTATCTCCGGTCACCAGGCATTCCTGACAGAAGAAGCTCTGGAACAGATGGCTCTGATCACAATGGATAATGCAAAGGCATTCCTGGAAGGCGCTGAACTGGTTAACGAAGTAAAATAATTTCATCTGATACATAGATAGAAATACTGAAGTGAGCACTGAAAAGTGCTCACTTTTTTATTGTTTTCCGCCGCTTTTTTATGCTATAATGACTCTGAAAAATGAACAAAATAACGGAATAAAAGAATAACAGAAGAATAGAAGAATAGCAGCTCTAATTTTTTAATTAGGGCATTTCGTTGTGTTTACGGACAGGAGGAAAGGCACATGGGTCTTTTTGACAGATTTAAAAATCAGGAAGCGAGAGGACAGGAGTTTTACTGCATCGTGGGTCTTGGCAACCCCGGCAGAGAATACGCCGAAACAAAGCATAATGTCGGCTTCTGTGTAATTGATAAGCTGGCGGAAAAATATGAGATTAAGGTGGAAAAATACAAAAACAAAGCATTGATTGGGGATGGCATGATTCGCGATAAGCGGGTGCTTCTCGTAAAGCCGCAGACCTTTATGAACCTCAGCGGCGAAAGTGTGCGTGAAATCGTGAATTTCTATAAAATTCCGCAGGAACGCTTTGTTGTCATTTTCGATGATACGAGCCTGCCCTGCGGCAGTGTGCGGATTCGCGAAAAGGGCAGCCATGGCGGACATAACGGCATCCGCAACATCATCGACCAGATGGGGACGGATGTGTTTAATCGCATTAAGGTCGGCATTGGCGAAAAGCCAAAGGGCTGGGATTTGGCGGATTATGTGCTTGCGAAATTCAGCCCCGATGATTTGCCTGCCATGGAAGAAGGCATGGAAAAGGCGGTCAAGGGCGTGGAGCTGATTCTCTCTCGCGGTGTGGCGGAGGCGGCAAACCGCGTGAACCAGAAGCCGAAAAGTATGAAAAAACAGAAGGCCTTGCAGGAGCAGGCAGAAAAAGCCGAAAAAGAAACGGAAAAGACTACTGACGGGGTGAATAAAGAATGAAAGCCTTAACCGCACCGCTGACCGAATTGGGCAGTTTTCAACAGATTCTGGAAGGAATTGCAAAGGGAAATACGCCTGTTTTTGCGACAGGTGTCATTGATGCGGCAAAAAATCATCTGGCGTACAGCCTGCAGGCGGAAACAAAGCGTCCGCTTTTCCTTCTGACCTACAGTGAACTGCGCGCGAAGGAAATTCTGGAGGATTTGACCTTTTTTACGAAGGACTGCGCATATTATCCTGCGAAGGATATCCTTTTCTACAGCGCGGATGTGCATAGCATGGAAATGAACCGCCAGCGGTTTCTGGTATTGGAGCGTCTGCTCAAGGGTGAAACGCCCATCATTGTAGCATCTGTCGAGGCGCTGTTGGATAAATATCCCCCGAAGGAAATTTTCGCCGCCTTTCGGCTGACCCTGCGGACGGGTGAAATCGTTGAAATCGCAGAGCTGACACGCAAGCTGGTACGCATGGGCTATGAGCGGACGGAGCTGGTGGAAAGCCCCGGACAGTTCAGCCTGCGCGGCGGTATTCTGGATATCTGGTCGCTGACGGCGGAGGATGCCGTGCGTATCGAATTCTGGGATGATGAAATAGATTCCATCCGCAGTATGGATGCGCAAAGCCAGCGTTCCGTAGAAAAGCTGGAGGAGGCGAGCATCTTCCCCCTGCGCGAAATGGTTTATACTGAGGAGCAGGCAGTTTCTGCGGCGGAGCGCATCGAGCAGGAATACAGGAAGGTACTGAAAAATCTGGAGCAGAAGGGCGAAACGGAAAATGCAGAGCGTCTGCGGGAGCATATCGGCGAGGATGCGGAACGCCTGCGTGCGGAAAAAACATTGCCTGCACTCGGGGCGTATGCCGATTATTTTTATGAAAATCCCGTCAGCCTGCTTTCCTATTTGCAGGAGGACACCCTGCTTGTGTTTGATGAGCCTGAGCGTATCCGCGAGCACATGGATATTCTGACGGAGGAATATCGCGAGAGCGTGAAGGGGCGTATCGCGCAGGGCTATTTATTGCCAGGGCAGAGCAACATGCTCTATGATTATACGGAAATTTTGCGGCAGGCGGAGAGTTTTGCGGAGCTTCTGCTTGCAGGGCTGAATCAGAAGACGGTGGATTTCCGCCCGAAAACCATGGTGAATCTTTCGGTGCGCTCTACGCCCTCCTTCCAACAGCGCGCAGACCTTTTCTGCGAGGAGCTGGAATATCTGAAGAAGAACCATTTCCGCACGCTGATTCTTGCCGGCAGTGGTACAAGGGCACAGCGTATGGCAAAGGAATTGCAGGAAATGGGTCTGGAAGCCGTTTATATCGATTCTCTGGAAAAGGAGGTGCCGAAGGGTGCCGTCTGGGTGGCACGCGGCACGCTTTCCAAGGGCTTTCGGTATGATTATATTGATTTTGCGGTCTTTTGCGACAGTGAATTATTCGGCGGCAAGGAAAAGAAAAAACGAAAGAAGCGCAGGAAAAACGGTGCGGCAATCGAAAGCTTTACCGATTTGCATATCGGGGATTATGTTGTGCATGATAACCACGGGATTGGTGTATTTCGCGGTCTGGAAAAAATCTCTGTCGAGGGCGTGCAGAAGGATTATATGAAGATTTCCTATCGGGATGGAGGCAGTCTCTTTGTACCTGTCAACCAGATGGATATGGTGCAGAAATATATCGGTACAGGCTCTGCCGCACCCAAGCTGAATAAGCTTGGCGGACAGGACTGGGCAAAGGCAAAGGCGAAGGCGCGAAAGGCTGTGCAGATTATGGCAGAGGATCTGGTTGCGCTTTATGCAAAGCGTGCGGCGGCGCAGGGCTTTGTCTATGGTGCGGATACCGTCTGGCAGCAGGAATTTGAGGAAAGCTTCCCCTATGAAGAAACGGATGACCAGCTGAACGCCATTGAGGATGTCAAAAAGGATATGGAAAGCAGCAAGGTTATGGACAGACTGATTTGCGGGGACGTTGGCTACGGCAAGACGGAGGTTGCCATTCGTGCGGCATTCAAGGCGGCACAAGAGGGCAAGCAGGTCGCATTCTTAGTTCCGACCACCATTTTGGCACAGCAGCATTACAATACCTTTACCCAGAGAATGACGGGCTACCCCGTGCATATCGAGCTGCTCTCCCGTTTCCGTACGCCGAAGCAGCAGAAGGAGAGTTTGCAGAATATCGAAAAGGGCTATTCTGAAATTTTGATTGGGACGCATCGGATTCTCTCAAAGGATGTCAAGTTCAAGAATTTGGGGCTGATTATCGTGGATGAGGAGCAGCGCTTCGGCGTGGCGCATAAGGAAAAGCTGAAGGCGCTCAAAGAAAACGTGGATGTGCTGACGCTTTCCGCAACCCCTATTCCCAGAACGCTTCACATGAGCCTTGCGGGGATTCGCGATATGAGCCTTTTGGAGGAGCCGCCGCAGGAAAGGCATCCCGTTCAGACCTATGTGATGGAAAATAACCCCGAATTTATTCGTGAAGCCATTCACAGGGAAATCAGCCGCGGCGGACAGGTTTATTATCTCTATAATCGTGTAGAATCCATCAGTGAGGAGGCCTTCCGTGTGCAGAGGCTTGTGCCGGATGCAAATGTGACCTACGCGCATGGGCAGATGTCGGAGCGAGAGCTGGAACGCATTATGGGTGATTTCATCAGCGGCGAGATTGATGTTCTGGTCTGCACAACGATTATCGAAACGGGGATGGATATTTCCAATGCGAATACCATCATCATTCAGGATGCCGACCGCATGGGGCTTTCTCAGCTGTATCAGCTGCGCGGACGCGTGGGCAGAAGCAATCGCATTGCGTATGCGTATCTGATGTATAAGCGGGATAAAATGCTGCGCGAGGCGGCGGAAAAACGTTTGCAGACCATTCGGGAATTTACCGAATTCGGCTCCGGCTTTAAGATTGCCATGCGTGATTTGGAAATCCGCGGTGCAGGCAATCTTCTTGGTGCGGAGCAGCATGGACACATGGAGGCGGTCGGGTATGATATGTATTGCCGTCTGCTTGAGGAGGAGGTGCAGAGTCTCAAGGGAGATGCACCGAAGGAGGAAAAATTTGAAACCTCGATTGATTTGAATATCAGTGCCTTTATCCCTGATTTTTATATTAAGAATCAGGAGCAGCGGATGGAGCTGTATAAAAAAATCGCAGGCATCCGCACCATGGAGGAATATTACGACATGCAGGAGGAGCTTGAAGACCGCTATGGCGATTTGCCAAAGAGCGTACAGCTTCTGCTGGAGGTGGTTCTTGTGAAGGCAGAGGCACATGAGATGGGGATTCGCGCCATCAGCCAGAAGCATGGGAATCTTCTTCTGGAATTTCAGCCGCAGCCTAATATTGACCCACAGAAGCTGATGCAGCTGCTTGCAAAGGAAAAGGGCAAGTATCTCTTTACCGCGGGCGCAAATCCATACCTTACCATCAAGCCGGCAAGGGGAGAGGGAGAAAAACCGCTCGAACTGATTAAAAAATGCTTTGAGGCATTGAAAGACTGAGAGAATATCTGTATAATAAAAAAACCAATATCTATGCGGAGAGAGGGTGCAGAATGAAAAAGAGAAGAAAAGGTCTGCTTGGGCTTCTGCTGGCAGGGGTGCTTGCGCTGACAGCCTGTGGCAGCGGCGGAACAGCGGATACGGTTGTGCTGAAAATTGACAATCACGATATTACGAAATATGAATATATGGTTTACCTTTATACCACAACGCAGAGCTTTGTTTCTGCGGCGGGAGAGGATGTCTGGAATCTGGATTTTGATGGGCAGACGGCGGATGAGCTGGTGGAGGAGCGCACCATCAGCACATTGCAGAGTGTGCTTGCGGCGGAGGAATATGCTGCGGCGCATGATATTGCGCTGACGGATGACCAGAAGGAGGAAGCGGCAGCGGCGGCAAAGCAGTTCCTCTCCACAGTGGATGCGGATGCGCTGAAGAAGATGGAGGTAGATGAGGAAAAGCTTGTGCCTTTGATGGAGGCCTCTTATTTGTATTCCTTGGTGTATGATTCCATTGCATCGGAATGTGCGGTGGATGAAACGGATATGGCAGATTACTACGCAGAGCAAAAGGATCAGATTCGCTCCGACTATACGGAACTGAAGGTAGCAACCATTCTGGTCGATGATGAGGAAACGGCAAACGAGGTTGCAAAGCGCGCCAAGGATGGCGAGGATTTTGCATCCTTGTTCAAGGAATACGACGTTGACCCTAAGGCGCAGAGCGGCGAGGAAAGCGGCGAAACTACCATGTATCAAAGCTATATGCTTTCCAACTTTGGGCTGACAGAAGCACCTGAGGTTGGCAAGGTGGTCGGCCCCATCAAGATGGACGAGAGTAAATATTTCATCATTAAAACGCTGGAGAAAACCGTTCCGACCGAGGAAGAAGTGAAGGGAAAGGCAGAAACCGGCTATAAGGATAAGATTCAGACGGAATATGCCGAAGCGCGCATCGATGAAATGGTGAAGGCGCAGAAGGTGGAAAAGGTTAAGAGTGTCTGGGATACTCTGGAAAAATTCCACTGAAAATCATAAAAAACGAGAAAGGATGTCTTGCGAGAGCAGGGCATCTTTTTTTGTACAGAGGATGTAAAACTGTTGTCGAAAAAAGGAAACTATGCTATGCTGAAAACAGAGGATTATCGCTTGGCGGTTCAGTCACTCTCTGTAAAGGGGGTGATGCTATGTGCGTTACATATTCTGATTTGGTTCAGATTGGTATACTTATCGTAGCACTTATCTCCCTGTATCAAAACAGGGGATAAATAAAAAACGACCGCCTAACTTGGGGAAGTTAGACGGTTTCACCATTAAACCGGACTGACCGCTACACCAAAAGCGATAATCCTTTAATTGACTGCCTAACAGAAGTTAGACGGTCTAAACCAAATCTTTCGGACTGACCGCCCTTCCAAAAGCGGTAATCCTTTCTTACTGTCATCATAGCACAGAGAAATAAAAAATGCAATCAAATCTGTATTTTTTTGCATAGCAGTGAGGATATGGCAGGAGAAAGCTGTATTATAGTTGAAAAAAGGGCATTTCTAAGGTATGATGAACAAAAGAGATATTTTGTTTTTTGGGTGAAGGAGGAAAATGAGAGATGGAGTTGAAAAGAGTATGGGCGATGTATTTCAGCCCGACAGGCGGAACGGAAAAGGCAGTCAGAACAACGGCGCAGGTTGTAGCCGAGAAATTGAACTTGCCCTTGGAAATTTATGATTTTACCCTGCCGCAGGGCAGAGAAAAGGATGCGGTTTTCGGCGAAGGGGATTTAGTTGTCTGCGGCACACCTGTCATTGCGGGGCGTGTGCCAAATGTATTGCTTCCCTATCTGACGGAGAAGGTAAAGGGCAACGGTGCGTATGCGGTGCCCGTGGTTTCCTTCGGCAACCGCAATTATGATGATGCGCTGATTGAGCTGAGAAATATTTTGGAGCAGGATGGCTTTCGGACGGTTGCAGGCGGTGCTTTTGTGAGCGAGCATTCCTTTTCCAAAACCCTTGCGGCAGGCAGACCCGATGCAAAGGATTTGGCAAGCATGCAGGAATTTGGCGCAAAAATCGCGGAAAAGCTGACAAGCGGCTGGGAATATACGGCTCCTGCGTATGTGAAGGGGTGCGACCCCATTCGTCCCTATTTCAAGCCGCAGGACAGACATGGCGCGCATATCGATATTCGCAAGGTAAAGCCGAAGGTAAGTGATGCCTGCGTTGGCTGCGGGCATTGTGCGGAGGTTTGCCCCATGGGTTCCATCAGCAGAGAAAATATCAGAGAATATATCGGCATCTGCATCAAATGCTGTGCCTGCGTGAAGAAATGTCCCGTGGGGGCAAGATATTTTGATGATCCCGGCTATATCTACCATAAGGAAGAGCTGGAGGAACTTTATGAAAGACGTGCAGAGCCGGAATGGTTTATTTAAGTCAAAATCAGGATTTTGACTTGGGAGGACAGAGTCTGCTTTTTAAAAAGGCAGGCTCTTTTTTTATTGCCCTAATGGTTTTCTAATCCTTCTTTCACATGGCTTTAACAAAAGGCTAAGTACCCCCTAATTTCTATCCCGTATACTAAAACACGAATGAGAGAGAGGTGCATTTTTATGGAAGAAAAATGGAGAAAGGAATTGAAGTATACCGTAACAGAGGGCGAGAGCATCGTAACCGCAAGAAGGCTGTCCTCCTTTATGCAGAGGGATAAAAATCTAAAGGGCGGCAGGGAATATCTGATTCGCTCGCTTTATTTTGATAATCTGTATGAAAAGGTGCTGAAGGAAAAGCTTTCGGGGACGGCTGTCCGTGATAAATTTCGGATTCGTTATTATGATTTTGATACAGCGTTTATCCGTTTGGAGAAGAAAAGCAAACGCTATGCCGTTGGGCATAAATACCAATGCCGCTTAACGGCGGAGGAGGTGCAGAAAATCATTGACGGCAACACCGCATGGATGGAGGAGGACGAACGCCCTCTGGTGCGTGAACTGTTTCTGAAAATGAAGCTGGAGCTATTCCGCCCGTCGGTGATTGTGGATTATTGCCGAGAGCCGTTTACCTACGCGCCCGGCAATGTGCGCATTACCTTCGACAGGGATATCTGCTCCTGCAAGGATGTGAAGGCGTTTTTCCGCAAGGATGCCCCGACGGTTCCGATTCTTTCGGACGGCAGGTGCATCATGGAAGTGAAATATGATGATTTTCTGCCGGATGTGGTGAGCAGAACCATTCTGACAACGAAAAACAGAGAGCAGGCGTTTTCCAAATTTGCCGCCTGCAGCTTAAACGGATAATAAGAAAGGATGAGAATTTCAATGACATTTAATGACGTTTTTAAGAGCAGCTTTCTGGATAGCTTCAATAGCTTTTCCCTTCTGGATACGGCGCTTTGCCTTGGGGCAGCGTTCGTAATCGGGCTGTTTATCTTCTATGTATATCAGAAAACCTACAGCGGTGTGCTGTATAGCCGCAGCTTTAATGTTTCCCTTGTGGCGATTCTGATGGTAACCACACTGGTCATCTGTGGTGTCACAAGCAATGTGGTATTGTCTCTGGGTATGGTTGGCGCGCTGTCTATCGTGCGTTTCCGTACTGCGGTGAAAGATCCGATGGATTTGGTGTTCCTTTTCTGGGCAATCGCGGAGGGTATTCTCTGCGGCGCAAGCCTGCTGCCTCTGGCACTGCTGGGCTGTCCCATTCTGGGCATCTTCCTGCTTGTTTTTGCAAATCATCAGCAGAAGGATAACCCTTATCTGATTATCGTGCGCCTGATGGATGGGGAACTGGAACAGAAGATAGAAGGCTATATCAGGAGCGAGGTGAAGAAAATGCAGCTGAAATCCAAAACCGTTACCGGCGAGGCAGGCACAGAAGTGATTTATGAAATCCGCCCCAAGGATAACGACAGTGCATTTGTCAATAGAATCAGCGGCATGCAGGGCGTAGAATCCGCAGTCATGGTAAGCTATGACGGGAATTATGCGGCATAATGGAAGGAGGAACTCCTTTGCATGTATTAAAAAAATATAAAGCAGTTCTGCTTTCGGGGCTGCTGGTGGTTGTGTTCTGTGTGGCGGCGTATTGCGCCGTCGGCAGGGCAGATTCGGCGGACAGCCAATATACCTACGCGGAGCATATCTTTCAGGATGATACGGTAAATGAAATCAACATTGAAATTGACGAGGCGGACTGGCAGGATATGCTGGAAAACCCGTTGGAGGAGGAATACCATAAAGCGAATATTACGATTAACGGCGAAACGGTCGGAAATGTGGCAATCCGCACGAAGGGCAACAACAGCCTGACCTCCGTGGCAAGCTCTGATTCCGACCGCTACAGCTTTAAAATAGATTTTGATTATTATGACGATAACAGCAATTATTACGGCTTGAAAAAGCTTTGTCTGAATAACAACTATTCCGACAACAGCAGCATGCGCGAATATATTTCCTATAAAATCATGGGCGAGCTTGGATTGGATGTCCCCCAATGCGGCTACAGCAACATTACCGTCAACGGTGAGGAATGGGGGCTGTATCTGGCAGTGGAGGCAATAGATGAAACCTTCCTTGAGACCCATTTTGATGATGCAACGGGCGACCTTTATAAGCCCGAAGGACAGGATGGCACAGGTGCGGATCTGGTTTATGACGGGGATGATATTTCCTCCTACACAGGACTGAACCTGAAAACAAACGAGGATACCTCTGACGGCAAGGAAATCATCGCTTTGATGAAGGCGCTTGAGGATGGCGAGAATCTGGAGGATTTGCTGGATGTGGAATCGGCGCTGAAATATATTGCGGCGAATGTGGCACTGGCGAACTTTGACAGCTACCTCGGCAATACCACGCATAACTATTATCTCTATGAGGAGGACGGCTATTTCACCGTTATCCCTTGGGATATGAACCTTGCCTTCGGCGGCTTTGGCGGCGGCGAGGTGGATATCTATGAGCCGACCAGCCAGAGCATGGGCGGTTTCGGCGGCGGAGATAAGAGGAAGGATACGCAGGATAATGATGCCGTAACCAATGCCACAGAAAACACCGAAGCGCAGGCGGATGCCAAGCAGCAGCCGCAGTCCCCCGATAATGGCAATATGCAGGGGGGCAATCAGCAACAGCCACCCGATAATGGCAATATGCAGGGCGGCAAGCAGCCAAGCGGCGGCAAGCAGCCGCAGGGCATGCCCTCCATGGGCAGCGGCGAGAAGCCCTTGGTGACAACCCTTCTGGAAAATGAAACCTATCGTTCCATGTATGAGGGCTATCTGAAGGAGATTGCGGAGAAATATTTCACGCAGGAATACATGACCGAGCTGGTAACGAAAATCCATGACCTGATTGCACCCTATGTGCAGAATGACCCGACTGCCTTCTGCACCTATGAGGAATTCGAGAAGGCCTGCTCCACCGACCCGACCGACCAATATTCTCTGGTTTACTATGCGGTGAATATGGCGGAAAGCATTGAAAATCAGCTGAGCGGCGGCGAACCGACCTTCAACACAAGCAGTATGCAGGGCGGCGGCATGGGCGGCGGCGGAAAAGGCGGCCCCGATTTTGGCGGAGAAAAGCCCGATATGCCAAGCCGAACGGAGCAGTCCGAGACGAGCGAAACGGCAGAGGCACAGGCAATGAACCTGACTGCGGAAGCAGACCGGACGGAGCAGATAACGGATGCACAGCAGAATGACCGCCCGATACCCCCTGACCAAAACGGTGGACAGATGGGTGGACAGATGGACGAAAATGAGCGGACTGGACAGCAGAATGGACAGGCAGATGGACAGCAGAGTGGACAGCAGGGAAATCCACCCGATTTCGGCGGCGGTGAAAAGACTCCTCCCGGTATGCCCGGACAGGATAACAAAAGCGTGAGTCTTTCGGATTGCCTGCCCACGATTGCAGTTTGCGGCGGCGTGTTTGTGGTCGGTGTGGTGGTTCTGATTTTGTTCAAGCGGAAAAAAGACCTGAAGCCACCAAAAGAACATAAAACAGAATAAGCTTTTTGCAGAGATTTTGCATAAAAATTGGGAACGGTTGTTCCCTTTTTTTATTTGTTATGATATACTTTTAGCAGACGAAAAAACGGAAGGGAGGGAAAAGCATGGAGGATTTGAAAATTACCGGCGAGGTGGAGGATATCATTTACCGGAATAAGGATAACGGCTATACGGTTTTTTCGCTGACAACAGAGGATGATGAGGTGACCTGCGTGGGCGTTGTGCCGCAGATTCACAGCGGCGAAGCACTGGAAATTCACGGAAGCTGGGCCATGCACCCCCTTTACGGCAGGCAGGTACAGGTGCGGTATTACGAAAAATCCATGCCGACCACTACGGCAGGGATGGAGAAATATCTTTCCTCTGGAATGATTAAGGGCATCGGGGCGAAAACGGCAAAGCGGATTGTGGAGCGCTTCGGTGAGGCAACGTTTTATGTGATTGAGGAAAAGCCTGATCTTCTGACGGAAATCAAGGGCATCAGCTACGATAAAGCACAGAAAATTTCCGAGGTCTTCTGCGAACAGCATGAGCTGCGCAGAGCGATGATGTTTTTGCAGGGGTACGATATTTCGCCTGCATACGCCATGAAGATTTATAAGAAATACAAGGCACGCACCTTTGAAATCGTGAAGAATAACCCCTATCGTCTGGCAGATGAGGTGCTGGGCATCGGGTTTAAGATGGCAGATAAGATGGCGGCGGGGGCAGGCATTGCGGCGGATGACCCCAACCGCGTGAAGGCGGCGGTGAAATATGTGCTGAATACAGCGGCGGCAAACGGCGACTGCTATCTGCCGAAGGAAAGACTGATTGCACAGGCGGTGGATTTATTGCAGCTGCATCCGCTTGCGATTGAAAATGCCATTCGGGAGTTGCAGGTAAACAGCCAGCTTTTGCAGGAAAAGCTGAACGGCGAGGACTGCGTGTATCTGAATTATTATTTTTATGCCGAAATGTCTGTTGCGAAGCGGCTGCTGGAGCTTTCCGCAGACTATGATGCGCCGAATATGGAATCTATTGCAACGGAGATTGCGAGGGTGGAGAAGGAAACGGGCGTGGTGCTGGCGGAGGAGCAGCGTGCGGCGGTGGCAGAGGCATTAAGCTGCGGCGTGCTTATCATCACAGGCGGCCCGGGAACGGGGAAAACCACAACCATTAACACCATTTTGCGGATTCTGAAAAAAGAGGATATGGATGTGGTGCTTGCGGCACCGACAGGGCGTGCGGCGAAGCGCATGACAGAGGCAACGGGCATGGAGGCGCAGACGATTCACCGCCTTCTGGGCATCAGCTTTATCGGAGAGGACAGCCGCAGGCAGACCTTTGACAAAAACGAGGAGAATCCGATTGAGGCGGATGTGATCATCATTGACGAAAGCTCAATGGTGGATATCGTGCTGATGCAGGCACTCCTGCGTGCGGTGGAAAGCGGCTCACGCATTATTTTTGTGGGGGATGTTGACCAGCTGCCCTCCGTTGGGGCAGGCAATGTGCTGAAGGACATGATCCGCAGCGAACGGCTGAAGGTGGTGCGTTTGCAGCATGTGTTCCGACAGGCGCAGGAAAGCGCAATTATCATGAACGCACACCGCATTAACCAAGGGGAGGAGCCTGTGCTGAATGAGGAGGGGACAGACTTTTTCTTCATGCGAAGGGCATACGCGGACGAGGTTGCCGGAACGATTCGGGAGCTTGTGACGAAGCGGCTGCCCAAGTTTACGGGGTGCGACGGCTTGCAGGATATGCAGATTCTGACCCCGATGCGCAAGGGGACGCTTGGCGTGCAGAATTTAAATCAAGTTTTACAGCAGACGCTGAACCCTGCCGCGCCCGATAAGCGAGAGGTACAGTTTCGCCAGATTACCTTCCGCGAGGGAGATAAGGTGATGCAGATTAAGAATAATTACAATACCGTCTGGCGGATGTTCAACAGCCTTGGCAAGCGTGAGGACGAGGGTCTGGGTGTTTATAACGGGGATGCAGGCGTTATTCTTTCGATTGACAGCTATGCGGAGCAGCTAAGGGTGGCATTTGATGACGGCAAGGTGGTCGATTATGACTTCAGCCAGCTGGAGGAATTGGAGCTGGCGTATGCCATTACGATTCATAAATCGCAGGGGAGCGAATATCCTGTGGTGATTCTGCCTGTTTACAGCGGCCCGCCGATGCTGATGACGCGCAACCTGCTTTATACGGCGGTGACACGCGCAAAACAGCTTGTGGTTCTGGTGGGACTGCGGGAGACGGTTTCCGCTATGATTTGTAACGACAGAGAGATTGACAGATATACGGGATTGGCACAGCGGATTCAGAATTTGTACGATTTTATGCATGGGGGTGATATCGTATGAAGGAGCAGCTTCTGGAATTGATTTTTCCGCCGCGGTGTGCGGTCTGCACAGAGGTGCTTGACATGGAGGAGAGAAGGGGGATTCTCTGCCACGACTGCGTGGAGCGGCTGCCTTATGTGCCGAAGGGGATTTGTCCGCATTGCGGCGGCGTGACGGAAACGGCAGGATTCTGCGATTTCTGCCTGAAGGAGTTTGCATTTGAAAGCGCCTGCGCCGCTTTTCCGTACGAAACGGTGCGGAGGGCAATTCATTTGTTCAAATATGACGGCGGAAAGAAAATTGGCGAGGGCTTAGGGCAGCTGTTAGCGGATTACATGGAAAAATACCATGCAGCAATATTGGCAAAGACGGATTTTGTGCTTTCCGTTCCCCTGCACCCGAAGAAGGAAAAGAAGCGCGGCTTCAACCAGACCCACATCCTCTGTGAACAGCTTTCGGCGCGGACAGGGCTTCCGTTTCGGAGGGATATTCTGGTGCGAAAGCGGGAAACGGCGGCGCAGAGTACGCTGGATTCCTCTAAGCAGCGGCGGCAGAACCTGAAAAATGCCTTTGCGGTGACGGAGGATCTGACAGGGAAGCAGGTGCTTTTGGTGGATGATATTTTCACAACGGGAACAACCTGCAATGAATGTGCGAAGGAATTATACCGCGCAGGGGCGCAGAAGGTATTTATTTGCTGTCTTTCGGCGGCAGGAAAATTAAGTTGAAAACAGGTTTTCAACTTGTTATAGCAGAGGAATAAACAGATAGGTTCCGCGGCAAAAGCCTTGAAACCTACTGTTTTCCTCGGCGGAAGTGAATTCCGCCTGCGGATGATATTCGGGAAACGGATTTGTTTCCCGAACCCTTCCGCTATCCATAAATACTTCAGTGATGAGGTATCAGTGAAAATTATCAAAGGGATACGATGGAATGATGACTGTCGTATCTTTTTTTGTGGAAAAACACAGAGGGATACGCCATATTGTATGCAGAAAAACTGTATACATAAGGGTTAAATTGCATAATTATACGTTATATGCAGGAATCCATACATATTTTTTTGTGCGAAGTGTAAAAAATGCGAAAAAAATGAGTGCAGTTTTATTGAAAATGACGCATTTAAACGGAAAAATTTTGGATTTTGAAAAGGGAAGGAAAAATAGCAGGTGTTTCTATGCAGAAAATGACGACGTTGTCAAACAACTGAGGGGGTGAAACGCCGAAAAATGACGTTTTTTTACAGGTGAAACGTTTTTTGGGAAGAAAAAAATACAAATGCGCCTATTGACTTTCTTGCCAAAAACGAGTAAATTTTTACAAAAGTTCAATTTTGTACGGGAAAAAGTACAAAAGAGCTTTCGCAATTATACAGATGAAAAAGCTGTTCCGAGTAGCTTTTAAGGGATGGCAAAGGTACAAAAGAAACTCATTATTTTTCAGCATTTATTTTTACAATGAGTTGGCTTTACACAAAAGAAAAGAGGGGAATTTTATGGAAAAGAAAAAAGGCTTTTTTGAAGGCAGCTTCGGGAAATTTGTTTTGCCCGGCATTATCCTTCAGTCCGTAATGATCGGCGGCGGTTATGCAACCGGTCGTGAAATCGTAGAATACGGTGCGAAATACGGCGCACTGGGCTGGCTGTCCGGTCTGGGGACATTCTTAGGATTTGCGGTCATCGCGGCACTGACCTATGAGCTGATTCGACTGACAAAGGCATACGATTTCAAAACATTTATGAAGACCATCGGCGGTCCCTTGTGGATTGTATTCGATATCGTTTATCTGCTGTTTATGGTTGTTATCATTGCTGTTATGGCATCTGCAACTGGCAATATCGTAGAACAAACGCTGGGATTGAACTACTGGGTCGGCGTTGTTGCCATTACAGTGGTTGTTGCGATTTTGAACTTCTACGGCTCCAGATTGATTGAACGCTTTGAAACACTGGGTACGGTTGCCCTGTATGCAGGCTACATCATCTTCGCCGTACTGGTTATCGGTACATTTGGCAAGAACATTTCTACTGTATTTGCAAACCATGACACAAGCTTTATCGGAGGCTCTGTATCCGCAGGCAAGGCTCTTTGGAGCGGCGTTCTTTACTGCGCATACAATCTGGTTGTAATGCCTGCAACCTTCTTTACAATCGAAAGACAGACCAGAAGGGTAGAATCCGTTGTTTCCGGTATTATCGGCGGCGTGCTGGCTACGATTCCCTGGTTCCTGACATACTTTGCGGTTATGTGCTTCTATCCGAATCCTGATGTTCTCGGTGCAAGCGTACCCTGGCTGGCAATGATGCAGGGAACCGCAGGCCCTGTTGTTATCGCAATCTTTGGTATTGTAATGGGCTGGACACTGATTGAAACCTCTACAGGCATCATCCATGCGGCTCTGGAGCGTGTAAACAATGGCTTGAAGGAAGCGCATAAGCCTCCTATGACAGGCAAACAGCAGGCAATCCTGACTATCATCGTTCTGGTTGGCTCTATGGTTCTGTCCAAGGTTGGCATCATCGACCTGATCGCAACGGTTTACAACGCATTGTCCTACGCTTTCCTTGCAATCTATGTACTGCCTCTGATTACAGTCGGCGTATACAAAATCTTCAAGCTGCGCAAGGCAGAAAAGGAAGAACAGAAGAAGCATGCAGTTTCCGCAACACAGAAGCATGCAGTCTGATGCGCCGAAGGAATTTTTAACACAGGTAAGAATTTACATCCATATATACATCCAAACAAAATACATCCAAAAGAGAGGAGATACCTTAGGGTATCTCTTTTCTTTTAAGGGTCGAAATAAAGGTATAGAATGGCGGCTGCTTATAACAGGTATTTTATATTTTGATGGACGGAAGTTATTTTTTGCTAAGTTTTGTTTGTAAATAGCATGAAAAAGGGTTATAATTTTCTGTGTTATAGATGTTGACGAAGGAAATATCGGGGAGAGTTAATTATGTTACGTTTAGGATTTGATAATGAAAAATATCTGCAAATGCAATCAAAGCGAATCAAAGAGCGTATCAGCCAGTTCGGCGGAAAGCTCTATCTGGAATTCGGCGGAAAACTGTTTGATGATTACCATGCATCGCGTGTTCTGCCCGGCTTTAAACCGGACAGCAAAATCAATATGCTGGTGCAGCTGAAGGACGATGCGGAAATTGTGCTTGTTATCAGTGCAGGTGATATTGAGAAGAATAAGGTCAGAGGAGACCTTGGCATTACCTATGATGCGGATGTGCTGCGGCTGATTGATGCGTTCCGTGGCTATGGGCTGTATGTAGGCAGCGTTGTGCTGACGCAGTTCAGCGGACAGGCAAGCGCGGTTGCGTATGAAAAGAAGCTGGAGGGTCTTGGGATTCGGGTATACAAGCACTACCCCATTGAGGGCTACCCTGCCAATATTCCCCATATTGTGAGCGAGGACGGCTTTGGGAAGAATGATTATATTGAGACAGAGCGTTCTCTGGTGGTGATTACTGCACCCGGCCCCGGCAGCGGCAAGATGGCAACCTGCCTTTCTCAGCTTTACCATGAAAACAAGCGCGGCGTGAAGGCGGGCTATGCGAAATTTGAAACCTTCCCCATTTGGAATATTCCCCTGCGCCACCCGGTTAATCTGGCATACGAGGCGGCAACGGCGGATTTGAATGACGTGAATATGATTGACCCCTTCCATCTGGAGGCGTATGGAGAAACGACCATCAACTACAACCGTGATGTAGAGGTATTCCCTGTGCTGAACGCAATGTTTGAGCAGATTTACGGGGAATCTCCTTATAAATCCCCTACGGATATGGGCGTAAACATGGTCGGGAACTGTATTTTTGACGATGAAGCGGTTTGTCAGGCGGCAAGAACGGAAATTGTCAGAAGATATTACAAGGCACTCTGCGACCACAGAAAGGGACTGCTGGCGGACGATGTGATTTATAAGCTGGAGCTTCTGATGAAGCAGGCGGGCACAAGCATTGCCGACAGAACCGTTGTGGCGGCGGCAAACAGGAGAGCGGAGGAAACAGGCGATCCTGCTGTGGCAATTGAGCTGCCGGACGGGACAATCGTGACGGGCAAAACAAGCGCACTTCTGGGGGCATCCTCCGCAATGCTTTTGAATGCACTGAAAAAGCTGGCAGGAATTGCAAAGGAAGTGAAGCTCATTGCACCTGAAATTATCGAACCGATTCAGAAGCTGAAGGTTGGACATCTGGGCAACAGAAATCCGCGCCTGCATACGGATGAGGTGCTGATTGCGCTGAGTATTTGTGCGGTGAATGAGCCAAAGGCGGCATTGGCGCTGAAGCAGCTGGAAAAGCTGAAATGCTGCGAGGTACATTCGACGGTAATCCTGTCCTCTGTGGATGAAAATGTATTCAAGAAGCTGGGCATCAACCTGACCTGTGAGGCAAGATACGAAACAAAGAAGCTCTTCCATAGAAATTAAATATAAGGTCGAAGGCAGGACTTTGACACCCTAAGTCGAAATCAGGATTTCGACTTGCTAAGACAGAGGAATAAACAGACGAGTTCCATCAGCTTAAAAGCCTCGAAACTCGCTGTTTTCCTCGTCGGAAATGAATTCCGACTGCGGATTCTATTTGGGAAACGGATTTGTTTCCCAAGCCCTTCCGCTGTCTCAAAACTACTTTGTCTACAGTCTGAAGCGTACTTCTTTACGAGGTACGCTTATTTTTTGTCCAAAAGCTGTAGGACGGCAAGAAGGATTAAAATGCCGCCGGACAGGAGCGACCAGAGGCTTTCCTTCGGGGCAGGGGAGAGGATGAGCCTTGTGCCGCATTTTTCGCCCAACGCGAGGAAAAATGTCTGAAAGAGGGCAGAAAAGAGGGGCAGGAGCGTTACATTTATCCCTCCTGCGGCAGCACTCAGCCCGATGGCAAAGGAATCCACAGAAAGCAGAAGCCCAAGGAGAAGGGCTTCCTGCGGCTCGATGAGGGAGGAGGCGTTTTTATCGCAGAGGGAGGGGGAATGCAGGGGCGAAGTCTCCTTCCGCTTTCCTTGCCCCATGCCTTGCAGACAAAGCCACACACCGAAGAAAAGAAGGAGCATGGGAGAAAACCGCTCCGCCAGATGCGCGGGGAAGACTGCTGCAAGCCGCCGCCCTGCAAAAAGAAACAGCTCCATCATGAGAAAGGCTTCTATCGTGAGCAGAAGAAGGGCGGACGGGCGAAAACGGATGCTGCGCAGACCATAGGAAAGACCGATGCCCAGCGCATCCAGACTGAGGGAAAACGCCAGCAAGAGAGAAAAAAGCATGGATAACACCTCCTGCTAACCATCCTATGCGGATGGTCTTTTTTTGCGCTTGTCCGCATAGACTGGGAAAAAAGACAAGCAGAAAAACAAAAGACGGAGCGTGAGGATATGGAATGGTGGAGCATGACAGCGACAGAGGTGCTGAAAAAATTGCGGACGGAGGAACGGACGGGATTAAGCGAAAACGAGGCAAAAAAGCGACTGGAAACGGACGGAAGGAACAGAACGGAACAGGGAGAGGGCAAAAAGGGCTTCTGGCGGCGGTTTCTGGCGCAGTTTAATGATTTTATGATACTGCTGCTGATTGGAGCGGCGGTGGCTTCGGTTGCAATTTCCTATTGGAATGGTGAGAAGGATTTTCTGGATGCGGCAATCATTCTGGCGATTGTGGCACTGAATGCGTTTCTGGGCGTTTTGCAGGAGAGCAGAGCGGAAAAGGCATTGGAGGCATTGAAGGCACTTTCTGCGCCAAGGGCAAGCGTACTGCGAAACGGCGAGGAGAAGGAAATTCCTGCGGAGGAGGTAGTGCAGGGGGATATTCTTTTGCTTGCGGCAGGAGATTATATTTGCGCGGATGGGCGGATTCTGGAAAACCAAGGGCTGAAAACGGAGGAAAGCGCGATTACGGGGGAAGCACTTGCGATTGAAAAGGAGGAAGGCGTTCTGGCGGAGAAAACACTGCCGGGTGACCGCAAAAACATGGTGCTTGCAGGAAGCTACGTTCTGGCAGGGAGAGGTACGGTTGCGGTGACGGCAACGGGCATGGCGACCGAAATTGGACAGATTGCAGCCCTTTTGGCGGAGCAGGAGGAGCGCGAAACGCCCTTGCAGAAAAAGCTGGGAGAGACAGGAAGGCTACTTGGCATGGGGGCGTTGATTATCTGCGGCATTATCTTCGGGATGGGGCTTTTGCGAAGGCAGCCGCCGTTTCCGATGTTTATGACCTCTGTGAGCCTTGCGGTGGCGGCAATTCCCGAAGGACTGCCTGCGATTGTGACGATTGTGCTTGCGATTGGGATGCAGCGGATGGCAAGGAAAAATACGATTATCCGCAGACTGCCTGCGGTGGAAACCTTGGGGAGCGCAGAGGTCATCTGCTCGGATAAGACGGGGACGCTGACGCAAAACCGCATGAAGGTGACACGGCTTGCGGCAATCGGGAAGGGCTTGGAGCAGGACGAGGAAAAGCGAAGATTCATTCTGACGCTGTTTACGCTTTGCAATGATGTGAAGCGGCAGGGGACAAAAATCATTGGGGAGCCGACGGAAAAGGCACTTGCGGAGGCGGCGGAGGAAGGCGGGGTATCGCTCAAGGGGCTTTGGGAGGAAATGCCCAGAATCGGCGGGGTGCCGTTTTCCTCGGAGCGAAAGCTGATGACAACGGTGCATCCCAGTGGGGGGAAATGGATTTCTGTGACGAAGGGGGCACCCGATATTCTTTTTGAGAAATGCGCATACTGCCTGGATGGCGGCAGACAGGCTGTATTTGACGGCAGAAGAAAAAGCGAGGCAAGGCTGAAAAACGGCGAGATGGCGGCAAATGCCCTGCGTGTGGTGGCGGTGGCGTTTCGGGAATGGGACGAGGAGCCGCTCTTTTTTACGGCGGAGGAACTGGAAAGGGATCTGGTATTTGCAGGGATGGCAGGGATGATGGACCCGCCGAGACCGGAGGCGCAGGCGGCAGTGGAGATTTGTCAAAGGGCAGGGATTCGTCCTGTGATGATTACGGGAGATCATGCGCTGACAGCACAGGCGATTGCCGCAGAGCTTGGGATTTACCATGCAGGGGATACCGTGCTGACGGGGCAGGAGCTGGAACAGATGTCGGACGAGGCGCTGGAGCGGGCGGCGGAGGATTGTACGGTTTTTGCGCGCGTTTCGCCGGCACATAAGGTGCGGATTGTGAAGGCATTTCAGAAGGAGGGGCGCGTGGTTGCCATGACGGGGGACGGCGTGAATGATGCGCCTGCGCTCAAGGCGGCGGATATCGGCTGTGCGATGGGGAAAAACGGCACAGAGGTTGCCAAGGGTGCGGCAGATATGATTCTGATGGATGATAACTTTGCGACAATCGTGGAGGCGGTGCGCGAGGGACGCGGCATTTATGAAAACATCCGCAAGGCGGTGCATTTTCTGCTTTCGAGCAACATTGGCGAGATTATGACGATTTTCGTGGCGATGTGCTTTGGCTGGGCAACGCCGCTTTTGCCGATTCAGCTGTTATGGGTGAACCTTGTGACGGATTCCCTGCCTGCGATTGCACTGGGGGTTGACCCTGCGGACGCGGACAGCATGGAGCAGCCGCCGCGGAGGGGAAATTCCCTCTTTTCGGACGGCATGGTGAGCAGCATTGCCTTAGAGGGGGCGATGATTGGGATGCTGGCACTGCTTGCCTTTGGGATCGGGCACATTTATTTTGACGAGGAAGGGGCATATATTACAGGGCGGACGATGGCGTTTGCGGTGCTTTCGCTTTCGCAGCTGATACACGCCTTTAATATGCGGTCGGAGCATTCGCTGTTTCGGATTTCGCCCTTGGGGAACCCGATGCTGCTGCTGGCGTTTTTTATCGGGTGTCTGATGCAGATTGGGGTGATTATGGTGCTGCCGCTGGCGGAGATTTTCAAGGTATGTCCGCTGAATGGGACGGAATGGCTGATTGTAGGGGCACTTGCACTGACTCCTTTGCCTGTGGTGGAACTGGAAAAGCTGTGCGACAGGCGGCGGAGAAAAAAATGAAAAAATTGTTATCATTTTTACTTATCGCGCTTGCGTTGGCTCTTTGAATTCTGTATAATAGAAGAAACCAAAGAAAAGGGAGGTTCCCCTCATGAAAGTTGATGTTTCGTTAGATTTATATCGTATTTTTTGTGCAGTTGTCCGCACGGGCAATATGTCTGCTGCGGCAAGAGAGCTCTTTATTTCACAGCCTGCGGTAAGCATGTCCATTCGTCAGCTGGAGGACCGCATGGGCAGTCCGCTTCTGGTGCGTACGGCGAAGGGGGTTTATCCCACCGCGGAGGGCAAGCTGTTATATACCTATCTGGAGCAGGCGTTGGGACTGATTCAGGCGGCGGAGGAAAAATATTATCAGATGGTACACATGGAGATGGGGGAGCTCAAGATTGGCGCGAGTGATACGGTCATTGCCAATTTCCTGCTGCCTTATCTGGAAAAGTATCATAAGCTGTATCCCGATATCAATATTAAGGTGACGAATAAGACAACCTACGAATCGCTCAGGCTGCTGAGAAACGGCAGTGTGGATGTCTGCTTTATCAATTTGCCGATTGCGGAGGATGAGGATTTAGAGGTAACGCCCTGCATTGAAATTCATGATGTTCTGGTGGGGGGCGAGCGGTATCGGATGCTTGCGGAGATGGGCATGGAGTTGAAGGATTTGCCGAAATATCCCCTGCTTTTATTGGAGGATCTGAGCAATTCGCGCCGCTATATTGACCGCTATGCAGAGGAAAACGGCGTGGTGCTGAACCCGATTCTGGAGCTGGGGAGCAGTGATTTGCTGGTAAGCTTTGCGGAAATCAACCTTGGACTGACGTATGTGATCGAGGAGTTTACGCAGAGGGAGCTGCAGAACAAGCACCTGTTTGAGATTCCCGTGGAACCGCCCGTACCGAAGCGGAGCATTGGGATGGTGCGGCTGAAAAATGTGGCAATGCCGCATGCGTTAAAGGGATTTATCGATCTGATTGAGTTTCCGAAGGAAAAGAATTAAATCGAAATCGGGATTTCGGTGTGTTATTGATGAAAAAATTATCAATAGCAGCGTTGACAAAGTAAAAATAATGCGTTAATATATGAACAGATATTCATATAAGAAAAGGAGCGAGCCATGAAGGAGACACCAATGCAGGAAGAATTTGATATGGAAAAGGAACTGCAGCAGGAGTTTATTCAGGAGCTGGCAGAATTTTTCAAGATTTTCGGGGATGCGACCCGTATCCGCATTTTGCAGACCCTGCTGGAGGGGGAGCGAAATGTGGGGGATTTGGCAGACGTACTGGAAATGAGCCAATCCGCTGTGTCGCATCAGCTGCGCGTACTGCGGCAGAATGATCTTGTAAAATACCGCAAGGAGGGCAAAACCGTGTTCTATTCTCTGGACGATGAGCATATTCGGATGGTTCTGGAGCAGGGCATGACGCATCTGCGGCATAAGCGTGGATATCACGAATAAAAAAGGAATAGGCTGTAATGATATAGGTGTAAGGATATCTGGAAATTACAGCCTAAATTTTCAAATGTTATATGAACAGTTATTCAAACGAACAAATGAGAAAGCAAACAGCGAAAAAAGAGGTGTGACTATGTCTGAAATGAAGGTAGCATTAAAAGGGTTGACCTGCGCGAACTGTGCGGGAAAGATTGAGGATACGCTTTCTAAGCTTTCTGAAACGCAGGAGGTTTCCATCAATCTGCTGCGGCAGGAAATGACAGTAAAGCTTGCGCCAAATGCTTCGGCAGAGAAAATGCAGGAAACGGTGGAACGGGTGGTGCATAAATTTGAGCCGGAGGTAGAGGTTGCCTTTTTGCAGGGGCAGAAGGCAGAGCATCATCATGCGCATCATGAGCATGAGCATCATCATGACCATTGCGGCTGCGGCTGTGACGATGATGACGACGATGACTGCGGCTGTGGGTGTGGCTGTGGATGTGGACACGACCATGCGCATGGGGATGAGAATGTGTTCGGCAGAAAATTTTTTCTGCGCTTTGGCATAGGTCTGGCTGTTTTCCTTGCGGCTGTTTTCCTGCATGAGGGAACGATCCGCACGATTCTTTATATCTGCGCATATTTGATTTTCGGGTATGATGTTCTGCTGCGTGCGGCGAAGCATATCGGACAGGGGAAGGTTTTCGATGAAAACTTCCTGATGTCTTTCTCTACGATTGGCGCGCTTTACCTTGGGGAAATGGCAGAGGCTGTTTTCGTTATGCTGTTCTATCAGGTGGGCGAGGCATTCCAGGAATATGCGGTGGCACGCTCCAGAAAATCCATTACGGCACTGCTGGATATCCGTCCCGATTTTGCACATTTAATCGTGGATGGCGAGGAAAGGAAGGTAGACCCTTCTCTGGTGCAGGTGGGGGATATGATTCTGGTAAAGGCAGGGGAAAGAATCCCTCTGGACGGCGTAATTACGGAAGGACATGCGATGCTGGATACTGCGGCACTGACAGGCGAATCCCTGCCCCGTTCTGTGGGCGCAGGAGATCAGGTGCTCAGCGGCTGCATCAATATGGACGGCAGTCTGAAGGTTCGTGTAGAAAAGGGCTTTGGCGAATCTACGGTGATGAAGATTCTGGAAATGGTGGAAAACGCATCTGCAAAGAAATCCAAGACGGAGAAATTCATCACACGCTTTGCAAGAGTTTATACACCCATTGTGGTTCTGCTGGCGGTTTTGGTTGCGGTTCTGCCGCCGTTGGCAGGGCTTGGGAATTTCTCCCTGTGGTTTGGCAGAGCATTGGTATTCTTAGTTGTTTCCTGTCCCTGTGCATTGGTATTGTCTGTGCCGCTGACGTATTTTGCGGGGATTGGCGCGGCATCCAAGTGCGGGATTCTGGTAAAGGGCGGCGGCGATTTGGATACGCTGAGCCGACTGAAAACGGTTGTTTTTGATAAGACAGGGACACTGACAAAGGGCAGATTCTCTGTAACAGAGGTGAAGGGCGATGTGCTGAAGCCGGCGGCAATCGGGGAGGCAATGAGCAATCACCCCATTGCACAGGCAATCGTACAGGCATACAAAGGCGAGCTTCCTGCGGCACAGAGCTATCAGGAGCTGGGCGGCTACGGGATTTCCTACGAGCTGGACGGCGAAACGGTTCTCTTGGGGAACAGCCGTCTGATGGAGCATGAAAAAATTGCGTATGAAAAGGCAAACGGCATCGGTACGGTGGTTTATGTTGCAAAGGGCGGCAAATTCTTAGGGTACATTCTGGTTGCGGATACGCTGAAGGAAAACATTGCCGATTCCCTTGCGGCGTTGCGCAAGCAGGGGATTCGGAAGATGGTAATGCTGACGGGCGACAGAAGGGAAACAGCGGCGGCTGTGGCAGAGGAGCTGCAGCTGGATGAATTCCACAGCGAGCTGCTGCCCGAAAACAAAGTGGAATGGATGGAAAAGCAGAAGGGCGCAGAAGGCGACAAGACGGCGTTTGTGGGGGACGGCATCAATGATGCACCCGTACTGGCGGCGGCTGATTTGGGGATTGCCATGGGGGCGATTGGCTCCGATGCGGCAATCGAGGCGGCGGATGTTGTGCTGATGGATGATGATATCGGTAAGCTGGCAGTCGGCATGAAGGTTGCAAGAAGCACAAGAAGGATTGTAAACCAGAACGTGACCTTTGCACTGGGCTTTAAGATTCTGGTGCTGCTGCTTTCCATTCCCGGCATTGCGACGATGTGGATGGCGGTATTTGCGGATGTCGGTGTTTGCGTACTGGCAATTCTGAATGCAATGCGGAAGAAGGCTTAAGCCGAGAGGGTTCGACAGAAAAAAACAGGGTATCCACGGATACCCTGTTTTTTTATTGCTCTTTCGGAATGATTTTTTTTACGTTTTTCTCGAATTTTGCTCTGGGCAGCATGACCATGTGTCCGCAGCCGCAGCATTTGATGCGAAAATCAATGCCGGTTCTGAGGATTTCCCACTGGGCAGAGCCGCAGGGGTGACTTTTTTTCATCTGCACAATATCTCCGACAGAAAAATCCATACGTTACGCCTCCTTCATCAAATGGACAACCTGCTGAGGGAAGGGGATTTCGATACCTTCTGCATCAAAGCGGTTTTTGATGCGGCGGCGCAGCTCCGCCTCCACAGCATAATTCATTTTTATCTCGCATTTTGCAACAATTTTAATGGTAACGGCGGAATCATCCAGACCGATGACACCTGCAACGGTGGGGGGTTCCAGTACAGCCTCCATATCTGCGGTTTTCTGCATCTCATCCTGCAGAACGGCAATGGCGCGGTCGATGCTTTCGCCATAGGCAATGCCGACGGTGACAACGGCGTTGATAAATTCACGGCAGTTATTGGTGACCGTACCGATAGAGCCATTCGGGATGATATGCACAGCGCCGCCGAAATCGCGCAGCTTTGTGGAACGCAGGGTGACGCTTTCGACCGTACCCGTAATGCCCTGAATGGTGACGATATCCCCGACGGCGTAATGGTCCTCAAAGAGGATGAAGAAGCCCTCCATCATATCCCCTGCGATGCTCTGCGCGCCCAGACCAATGGCAACCGAGCCTGCGGAGGCAATGACAACGAGGGATTCTGAGGAAACACCCAGCTGCTTTAAAATAGACATCAGCCCGATGAAATAAATCACATATTTCAGGATGCTGCCTGTGACGGTGCTGAGAGTTTTTGCTTTTCTTTCGGACATGGAAAGCTTTTCGCGCTGTACCTGTGTCCGCAGGAATTTATTGACCAGCTTACTGGAAATGCGAATCATGAGCCAGCAAAGAAAGAGCGTGAACAGAATTTCCAGAAGCTTGATGCCCAAATTGACGGCACCATTGATGGCTGTGGATTTGGCAAGGAAGCCAAGCCCTAAATCCTTCGCAAGCTCCGTGCTGTTTAAATCAGAGGAAAGAGATGAGGTCAGATCATTGATAACATCCATGCTTCTTACCTCCTTGCCTGTTGATATTCTGCCGCCGCCTTCAAGAAGGCAGAGAACAGCAGCCCCATTTCCTCTGTTTTCATTGCCTCGGGATGCCACTGCACGCCGACGGCGAAGCGGTTATCCTTATGCTCAATGGCTTCAATCAGACCATCCGCACTGCGGGCAGAGACAATAAAGCCCTCCCCAAGCGTGGAGCAGGACTGATGATGCAGAGAATTGACAACGGTGCGTTTATTTTCCCAGAGGTCGGTTAAAAGGGTGTTGTCCTCGACAAAAATGCTGTGTGTGCCATAGGAACGGGGTGCCTGCTGGATATGCTTGAGGGTTGTGCCTGCCTGTACGCCGATATCCTGATAGATGCCGCCGCCCTTGACGATATTCATGACCTGCATGCCGCGGCAGATGCCGAGCATGGGCAAATCCTTTTCCAGTGCAGCCTCGCAGATGCGCATTTCACAGGCATCACGGAGGGGGTTAATCTCGCCGCTCTGGCAAAGGGGCTCTTCTCCGAACAGGAGCGGATCGATATCACCGCCGCCGGTCAGCAGAAGTCCGTCCAGAAAGAGGGGCAATGCCTGATGGGGCAGGAGCACGATGGGACAGCCGCCTGCCTTTTCGATGGCAAGGACATAATCCTCACTGAGGGTATATTCCTTTTTTTCGTAAGAATAATTCGGCGCAATGCCGATAATCGGTTTTGTGTTCATTTGTTACACCTCTTACTTTCTTTTTCTCTCCTCAGTATACAGAAGATGCTCTTTTTTTGCAACGGAAGGATGGGAAAATCGGCTTCGACTTGCAGAGTGTATACAGTTTGTGGTATAATTCGTATGCGAGATAAAAACCAAACGGCTGAAGTATGCGGACAGATATTCGCGAGACAACAGAAACGGAGATGACAACGAAATGAAAACCATTGGCATCATTGGTGCAATGTCGGAGGAAATCACATATTTAAAAGAGAAAATCGAGATTGTGACGACAAAAAATATCATCGGGCTGGATTTCCATGTGGGGAAATATTGCGGCAACAGCATTGTGCTGGTCATCAGCGGCATCGGCAAGGTGAATGCGGCTGTCTGCACACAGGTGCTGATTGACCATTTCGGTGTGGATTATATCATCAATACAGGCTGTGCAGGGGCAATTCACCCCGAACTGGGCATTGGGGATATCCTCATTTCCACGGATGCGGTACAGCATGACATGGATGTTTCTGCGCTGGGCGACCCTATCGGGACTATTCCCCGTCTGGCGGAAAGCTATTTCAGAGCGGATGAGATGCTGGTGAAGCTGGCGCAGGAGGCTGCGGCGGAAACGGCGGAAAACTATCATGTGATTCTCGGCAGAGTTGCCAGTGGGGATAAATTCATCGGCACAAAGGAAGGCAAGGAGCATATCAAAAGGTATGTGCAGGGGGACTGTGCGGAAATGGAGGGTGCGGCGATTGCGCATGCCTGCTGGCTGAACCGAATTCCCTTTGTTATCATTCGTGCCATCAGCGACAGCGCGGATGAACAGGCGAATATGTCCTATGAGCAATTTGTGCTTCTGGCGGCAAAGCGCAGCAGTGAGCTGGTGGAAAAAATACTGGAAAAGCTGGCGTAAAACTGCCTAAAAAAGAGGTGGAAAATTTAGCTTTCCATGGGAGGAATTGCTCTTGTAAAGGGGATTTTCTTCCTGTATAATGCAATCAGAATCAAAAACAATTTGTACGCAAAATATTGATGCGGAAATGATGAAAGTAGGAAAAAAGGAGGCCTTTCAAATGACGGCAAAAACGCATGGGTACATTACAAAAGAGATTGAACTGGAGCAGATTTATCAGTTTATTTTGAAATTTTTTGACCCCGAGGCAAAGGTAAACCGTTACGAGAATCGTTTTGGTGAAAGCAATGAAATGGCTGTATATTTTACCTATAAGGGAGAGGAAAGACGTTTGTTTACAATGGTTTACAAGAGCCGTAAATTCTCCAAAAACGGCGAGAAGAACAGACTGGTTTTCCTGGATTTGGATTATTGGGGGCACAGCGTGGAAATTATGCGTTCCATTCTGTCCTATTTCAGCGGCTGGTTGGATGAAAACGACTGCGATAAGGAGGAAGCATACTTTATCGAGGAGCAGCCGGACGGCGTGACACCCAATATCATCAAGATTACAAGAAAAGAGCTGAACAGAAGATTGGGCGGCATGGTTGTAATCATTGAGGATGACGAAGAAGAAAAATAAGCGGAAAAATAAGAGAGCCGTATTACCTGTAGGGGATGCGGCTTTTTTGTTGCTTGTCGAAAAAAGAAAAATGTGATATGGTATAAATGAGGATTATCGCTCGGCGGTTCAGTCACTTCCTGTAAAGGGGGTGATGTTTATGGTTACATACGCTGAATTGTTTCAATATAGCTTAGTAATCATTGGAATTATCACCTTATGCTTTTTGCATAAGAAATGATAAGAAAAAGACCGCCTAACAGAAGTTAGACGGTCAACCACATTATTACGGACTGACCGCCCTTCCACAAGCGGTAATCCTTTTTCATAGCTCTTATCGCCCTGCGTGAAACAGGAAATAAATAAAAAGTGACAGCCTAACAGAAGTTAGACGGTCATTCACAACTATTTCGGACTGACCACCCTTCCACAAGCGGTAATCTTTTCTTACTGCTATGATAGCATAAAGGAAGGGAAAAATCAATCGGAATCGGGCGTTCTTTTGCAGTGTTTTTGCGATTTTTGCGAAAAAACGGTTTTAACGGGGCGGGCTTCTTGCCAGAGCCCCTGTTTTTATGCTATACTAAAAGATAATTTAAATGCAGAAGGGGCGGTGGAGGATATGCCGGAGGAAAAGGATATACGAACCATGATTGACGAGGATATTGACCGCGTGGAACGTGTTTGGGAGGCATCCTCCTATGACAGCGATGCCTTGGAGGAGCTGTTCCGCCTGCTTCTGGAGCATTATGCCGAAAGAATCGAGGGCTTCACGAAGAGGCTGAAGGTCATTCAGCCGTATGAGGATATCGCGGATATGGCGGAGAATTATCGGGAGAACGTGCAGACATTACTGGAGCGGATGAAGCTGTTTCGGGAAAATGGATACAGCAACGAAGGCTTAATCGAATATTCCATTGCCAAGGAGCGAGAGGAGCTGAATTTTAATGCGGATTTTACAACGGTGCGGCTGGAAATCGGCATGATGCAGGGGCTTTCCCTTGCGGAGCGGGAGGATATCATGGTGCATTTGGATGCCATGGAGACCATCTGCGCGCAGGTTACGCCCAAAAAGGAACGCTGGGAAATGCTCAGAGAGCATCTGGTCTGGCTTTCCGGGAAGGATGTAACGGTAGCAATGAAGATATTACCGTTGTTTTTCAGAATAAATTGATGAATAATAGAGAGCGGCAGAGTAAAAGGAAATTTTTCTGCCGCGAAGGAGCGTTTTAATATGAAGAAAGCAGCAAGTTTTGCATTGGGCTGCAAGGTAAATCAGTATGAAAGCGAAGCCATTGCGGAGTTGTTCGCAGAAAAGGGCTATGAAATTGTGGGGATTGATGAAGAAGCGGATGTGTATGTCATCAATACCTGTACGGTAACGAATTTTGGGGACAAGAAATCCCGTCAGCTGATTCGTAAGGTAAAGCGGCAGAATGAAAATGCCATTGTGGCGGTTGTCGGCTGCTATGCGCAGACTGCGCCCAAAGAGCTGATGGAGATTGCAGGCGTGAACCTGGTCATCGGAACGAAGGACAGAGCGCAGATTGTGGAAATGGTGGAGCAGTATGACAGGGCAAACGGCGTGGAAAACCACGTTTCCGATATTATGAAGGAGCGGGTATTTGAGCCGCTTTCCATTCAAAAGCTGGCAAACAGAACAAGAGCCTATCTGAAAATTCAGGATGGGTGTAGCCAGTATTGCTCCTACTGCATCATTCCCTATGCGAGAGGCCCGATCCGCAGCAGAGAGCCGCAGGAGGTTGTGGCTGAGGTAAAGCGTCTGGCGGAGAACGGCTTTAAAGAGGTTGTGCTGACGGGCATCCATGTGGCAAGCTACGGCAAGGACAGAAGGGATACCTCTCTGCTGGATATTCTCAAGCAGGTGCATGAGGTGGAAGGAATTGAGCGGATTCGCTTCAGCTCCATTGAGCCGAATGTGGTGACGGAGGAATTTGCACAGACCATGGCGGCACTGCCAAAGGTCTGCGACCATTTCCATCTTTCCCTGCAGAGTGGCTGCGATAAAACCCTAAAGGAAATGAACCGCAAATATGATACGGAGAAATATCGGCAGGCGGCAGCAACGCTCAGGAAATATCTGCCGAAGGTTGCGCTGACAACGGATATCATTGTCGGCTTCCCCGGAGAAACCGAGGAGGATTTCAGGGAAAGCTATGCCTTTGCGGAGGAAATCGGCTTTGCGAAGATTCATGTATTCCCTTATTCGCCCAAGCGCGGCACACCTGCGGCGGCAAGAAAGGATCAGCTGCTGAATGCGGTGAAATCCGAGAGAAGCCATACGCTCATTCAGCTGAGCGACAGGATGGCGACAGATTTTCTGGCGGATGCCGTTGGGACGGATGCGGAGGTGCTGTATGAAAGAGCCGTCGGAGAGGGCATCTATGAAGGGCATACCACGAACTACATGAAGGTGCATGGCAGAAGTGAAACCGACCTGACAAACCGCATTGCGAAAACCCACATCACAAGGGCGGAGGGCGAGATGCTTTTCGGGGATGTTGAGGTATAAGAAAAGGAATTTGTAATAATTATGTAAAGAGAATATGGTTGCAAACAGGTTTTTTTTCATGTATCATAAAGATAACTGATTTTACAGATAACAGGAAATTTTCCTGTGAATATATTTGGGATATAAGGGGGGCGGCAATGCCGCAGAATGGAGAGTGAAAAATATGGCAAATTTACATGAAACACAATATTTCGGCAGATTGGAAAAAGAACCCGAAAATGAAGCAAAGCGAATCCTGATGGCAGTGAGCAATGCCTTGCGGGAAAAGGGCTATAATCCTGTCAACCAGATTGTAGGCTATATCCTTTCCGGTGACCCGACTTATATCACAAGCTATCAGAATGCCCGTGTGCTGATTCGCAAGCTGGAACGGGATGAGCTTCTGGAGGAGCTGGTAAAGGATTATTTAGACCGTAACGAGTAATCGTCGGGAAAAGAAAGAGGAACCGAATTGCGTATTTTAGGTTTGGATTTTGGTGACAAAACCATTGGTGTGGCGGTCAGCGATCCCTTCGGCTGGACGGCACAGGGCGTGGAGATTATCCGCAGGGAAAACTCCATGGAATTTAAGAAATGTATGCGTAGACTGGCAGAACTGGTGGAACAATACCAGGCAGAGACAATCGTTTTGGGCTATCCGAAAAATCTGGACGGCTCCGAAGGGGACAGATGTGTCAAAACAAAGGATTTCTGCGAACGCGTGAAAAGAAGATTTCCCAAGGCAGAGGTTTTGCTCTGGGACGAAAGATTCAGCACCATTGCGGCAGAGCGTTCTCTGCGCGAGGTGGGGCTGAACCATAATCAGAGAAAAAGCGTCATTGACAAGATGGCGGCGGTGCATATTTTGCAGGGCTATCTTGACAGCAAGGCGAAAGGATAAGAATAGAGGAGAATTTTATGGCGGATATTTATGACGAAATCAATGATTTGGAATTTGAAGTGGTTACTATGACAGATGAAAATGGTGATGCAGTGGAGTTTTCCATCATTGATAATGTTGCCTGCGGCGGCGAACGCTACCTTTTGGTAGTGGAAACAGAATTGATGGATGATGATGAAACAGATGCCATCATTCTGAAGGAGGTTTCCATCAATACGGATGATGTGACGTATGAATTGGTGGAGGATGACGCGGAATTTGACCGCGTGGCGGATTTGTTTGCCCAGAAGGCAGAGGATTATACCGTAGAAACGGATGACTGATTGACGAATGTATTAGGGTGATTTTTTGCGGTCTGCAAAAGTCCCTTTTTATACAAAAATGAGCGGAAAAAGAAACAGCAGAATACGGAAGGAAAAACAGCAGCACTCATCGGATTGGAAAAACGGAGCGGAAATGTTTTTGTAATCGTTGAGTATCGACTGCTCTTTTTCTGTTTGCCCTTTTTTGGAAAAGGGACGCTGATTCTGCCGTTTAAAGAGAACTTTTTTACGCCATACTATAAAGAAAATGACAGAGAAAACAAAAAAAGGAGGTGTGTTTTTTGGCAGAGAAAAAATCCGCGAAGGAGACAAACGGAAAGGATTCCACGAAGGAAACCAAAACGAGAACAGCAAAGACAAAGGCGGACAGCAGGGCAAAGACAGAGCCGAAGGCGAAAAAGGAGCCGACTGCGAAGATGACGGCGAAACCGGCGGCAAAGCCGAAGCAGCGCACAAAGAGCCGCGCAAAGGCAAAGCCCAAGATGAACCTGAAGGTGATCGCACTGGGCGGTCTGGATGAAATCGGTAAAAATATGACGGTTCTGGAATATGGCGATGATATTATCATCATCGACTGCGGTCTGGCATTCCCTGAGGATGATATGCTGGGGATCGATCTGGTTATCCCTGACGTGACTTATTTGACAAAAAACATCGACAAAATCAAAGGGATTGTATTAACACACGGACACGAGGATCATATCGGCGCATTGCCCTATATTCTCAAGCAGATTAACGTACCCGTATTCGGGACACTGCTGACACTGGGGCTTCTGGAAAATAAGCTGAGAGAGCATAAAATGCTGGATTCCACAACAAGACATACGGTTGTACCCGGCGAAAAGGTAAAGCTGGGACAGATGGTTGTGGAATTTATCCATACGAACCACTCTATCGCAGACGCGGTCGCGCTGGCAATCCATACACCTGTGGGCGTTGTGGTGCATACGGGCGACTTTAAGGTGGACTATACGCCCATTGACGGTGATGTGATTGATCTACAGCGGTTTGCTGCACTGGGCAAGGAGGGTGTTCTCCTGCTGATGAGTGACAGCACCAATGCAGAGAGAAGGGGCTTCACGATGTCTGAAAAGAACGTGGGGAAGGTGTTCGAGAAGATTTTCGAGGAAACACCGAAGAACCGTATCATGGTTGCGACCTTCTCCTCAAACATCCATCGTATTCAGCAGGTTATCAATGCGGCATATATGTACGGCAGAAAGGTTGCCATTATCGGTCGCAGCATGGTCAATGCGGTGAAAACGGCATCCGAGCTGGATTATCTCTGGATTCCGCCCAGAACGCTGATTGATATTAACGAAACAAGAAATTATCGGGATGATCAGCTGGTTATCATTACGACAGGCAGCCAGGGGGAGACAATGTCCGCCCTGTCCCGTATCGCATCCGGCGAGCATAAGCAGATTAACGTAAAGCCTGATGATAAAATTATCATCAGTGCATCTGCCATTCCGGGGAATGAAAAAAGCATTTCCCGTGTGGTGAATGAGCTGCTGAAAAAGGGCGCAAACGTGGTTTATGGAGATATTGAGGATATCCACGTTTCCGGTCACGCCCGTCAGGAGGAGCTGAAGCTGATGCTGGCGCTGACAAAGCCGAAGTTCTTCATGCCTGTGCATGGGGAATTCATGCACCTTTCCTGTCACAAGAATTTGGCGATTTCCATGGGGATGGATAAAAATGACATCTTTGTGATGAAGCTGGGTGAGGTGCTGGAGGTCAACAAAAATGAGGCGAAGGTTACCGGAACTGTGCCTGTGGGACAGATTATGGTAGACGGCTTGGGTGTTGGCGATGTCGGCAATATCGTTCTGCGTGACAGAAAGCATTTGTCACAGGATGGCCTGATGGTGGTTGTGGTTTCCATGGACCGAGAAATGGGGACGATTGTTTCCGGCCCCGATATTATTTCCAGAGGGTTTGTATATGTCCGCGAGGCGGAAAATCTGATGGATGAGGCGCGTGCCTGTGTGCTGGATGCGCTGCTGAAATGCGAGGAAAAGAATGTTACAAGCTGGAATTATATCAAGGGTGTCATTAAGGATACGCTGAAAAATTATATCTGGCAGAAGACAAAGAGAAGTCCGATGATTCTGCCGATTATTATGGAAGTATAAAAGAAAAAGAGCCGATTTCATGTGCACAGTGAAATCAGGCTCTTTTTTTGCTTGCAACGGAAGCCTAGCGGGATTCCTCGCCGAAGCGTCCTCCATTATCTAGAAATCATTCCGTTGACTCTGCCTGCAGAATAGCGTATTTCCGAGATGCCGCAAATACTTCGGCTATGCCCGAAGGGCAGGAAGGCATATTCTGCGTCAATCCTTATTCCCAATCCTATTTCCGCAAGGTTTCCCTTGGCACCGGGGTACAATTCCCCGAGCCGTTCCGCCAAGCGGTATCCGTTCAAGAAGGACGATCAAGTGCCGATATGCAAAGCCCACCGGCCTACGCCCGAAACGCTGCTTAAGTTTATCCTTCTTCATTCTACTATACCGCAGCAGGCGGAGAAAAGCAATACGGCTGATGGAAAAAGAAAAAAATCAAGACAGATTCTATCTTGATTTTTTGATGCATTTCGGATAGAGTGAGAGAAAGAATATTGAAGGATGGGAAAAAGGAGCAGTTATGGATATCAAAAATCTGGTTACTTTCATACATGTAGCGGAGCTGCACAGCTTCACAAAGGCAGGGGATAAGCTGGGCTATTCCCAATCAACGGTTTCTTTCCAGATTCGTCAGCTGGAAAATGAATTGGGGGTGCCCTTATTCGAGAGAATCAACCGCACGGTTACGCTGACAGAGCATGGGATTCGTCTGCTGCGCTCTGCTTACAAAATCAATGAGCTTTTGGAAAGCTTTCAGGAGGAAACGAAAGCGGAAACGAAGGTGCATGGGCGTGTGCGTCTGGCGATTGCGGATTCCTTGAGCAGTGAGGTGATTCGGCGCATTTTTCCCGAACTACACCGCAAATATCCCGACATTACCCTTGAGTGCATTTCAGCTGGCACGCAGGAGATGTTCCGCCTATTAAACCAGAATGAAGCGGATATTGTGTATACGCTGGATAACCATATTTACGATACGAATTATGTGATACAGCAGGAGAGCCGCATCGGGGTGCATTTTGTCTGTGCGGCAGGCAATGCCTTGGCGGCAAGGGATGCCATTTCGCTTGTGGAATTGGTGAAGCAGCCGTTTCTGCTGACGGAAAAGGGTATGAGCTACCGCCGGATGCTGGATGAGAAGCTTGCGGCACATTCCCTGGAGATTCAGCCTGTTTTTGTCAGCGGGAATGCAGGGCTGATTGCGTCCTTGGTGGAGCAGAATGCAGGGCTTGCGCTTCTGCCTGATTATATCACGAAGCCGTATATCGAAAAGGGGGCACTGTGCTATCTGAATGTGCCTGAAATGGAAATTGAAATCTGGACACAGTTGCTGCACCATCGGGAAAAATGGGTTTCCGAGCCGATGCGGATTGTGATTGACCATCTGCGGCGGTGTATGCTGTGATGCGGTATCCATTTCGATACTTATATGGTATACTGTAAGCAGTTTTCAAAGCAAACGGAGGGATAACAATGAGATATCAGAAGCTTGGCAATACGGATATTGATGTTTCCGTGATTGCATTAGGCACATGGGGACTTGGCGGCGGCAGTGTCTGGACGGACAGAGATTCTACGGTAGAGGATACCAGAAATCTGCTGGACATCTGTCGGGAATATGGCGTAAATTATATTGATACCGCGCCGGTTTACGGCACAGGTGCAAGCGAGGAGCTGCTCGGCAGGGCATTGAAGGGCAGAAGACAGGACTTTATCCTGCAAAGCAAATGCTCCTTGAACTGGAGAAATGAGGGCGGTAATTTCCATTATGAACGCGATGGGTACACCGTCAACAATGACACCCGTGCGGCGGCAGTGAAAAAGGACGTGGAGGATTCTCTGCGCAGGATGCAGACGGATTATCTGGATTCCGTGATTGTGCATTATGTCTGCGGCAGCTTTCCTGTAGAGGAAACGGTCGGCGCGTTGGAGGATCTGGTCAGAGAAGGGAAAATCCGTACCTATGGGCTTTCCAACAGCCAGCCTGCGGATTTGGCGGCATATCGGAGGGTCGGCGGCAAGGTATCCGTTGTGCAGGAATTTTTCAGTATTCTTTCGCCCTTCCATGGCAGGGAATATTTTGAAATGTGCAGAAAAAATAATACCGTATTTCAGACCTACGGCGTACTGGAGGAGGGCTTTCTGACCTCTCCTGCGTTTCTGGATAAGGAATTTGCGAAAACGGACATCCGTTCCAGACTGCCGTGGGTGGCACCCGAAAAGAAGGAAGGACTGCGCCGTGCATTTGCACTCTGGGCACCGATGTGCGAGGAATATCATTGCAGCTATGCGGCATTGGTGGAGGCTTGGGCGCTGTCTCAGTATGACAGAATGAGCCTTCTGGTTGGCATGCGCCGTGCATCAAGCGTAGAGGATACCGCGAAGTGTCTGGATATCAAGCTGAAGGCGGAGGATATCAAGCGCATGGAGGAGGCTGTAAAGGCAATTCAGGTTGCGGTTCTGGATAAATAGGTTTTGAAAAAGCATAACCACCGGTTTACCGGTGGTTATATTGATTTTTCGGCAGAAATTTTATTCTTGCAATTTTCTACAAAAATGCTATGATATAAAAAATATACGAAAGAAAAATCGAAGGAGGCGCATGCGATGGATTTGAAATATTTGACGAAGGAAGGCTCATGGGAGAAAAATCCCCCTGATTTACAGGCGGAGGTTTTGCAGGGAAAGCGTGGCAGGCTTCTGGTGACAATTTACCGCGCAGGCGGCGCAGGGCTGCATCCGACGGTTTTGCTGAGTCATGGCTTTCCGGGCATTGAAAAGAATTTTGACTTAGCGCAGGCGCTGCGGCGCATCGGCTTTCATGTGGTGCTGTATCATTACAGCGGCAGCTGGGGCAGTGATGGGGCGTATGCCTATGCGCATAATCTGGAGGATGCAGACACCCTTCTGGAATTTATCGAAACGAATACGACCTACGGCTTTGATCGGGAGCGACTGTTTGTGGCAGGGCATAGTGTAGGCGGCTTTGTGACGGCACAGCTTTTGGCGGCGCATCCGGAGCTGAAGGCGGCGGTTCTGCTTGCGCCCTGCGATTTAGGCGGCGTGATGGGCTTTGCGGATGATACGGAGCCGAAGCGGCTGTTGCTGGATATTTTTGAGAGCGGCCCGATTTGGCTGAACGGAACCTCTCCTGCGGCATTATATGAGGAGGTTTTCGCCAATCAGGCAAGCTATCGCATTGGGGCATTGCTGGAACGCTTTGGGAAACGTCCGGTTTATTGCTTAGGTGCGGTGCAGGATGAGTGCTGTCCGCCTGCGGCGCATTGCCTGCCTTGGGTAGAGGAGCTGGAGAAAATGGGTGGAAATGTGGTTTATGAAGCATTGGACACCGACCATTCCTTCAGCGATACCAGATTGCAGATGATTGAGAAAACGGCAAAATTTCTGGCAGAACAGGCGCAGAAAGCAGAATAATGTTTATAAAATAAATCCCCTCCATACACAGTGTACGGAGGGGTTCGTTGTTTCATAAGCAAATTTTAGTGTGTGATAATTTCTACGCCGTCCTCGGTTACGGCAACGGTATATTCCCACTGGGCGGAAAGAGAACCGTCCTCGGTATAAACCGTCCATTCGTTTTCTTCATCTACGAAGAAATCCTCTTTGCCTTCGTTTACCATGGGTTCAATCGTAAAGACCATGCCGGGCACAAGAAGCATCCCTGTTCCTCTCTTGCCGATATGGCAGACATACGGGTCCTCATGGAAATCATTGCCGACCCCATGACCGCCGATATCACGCAGAACAGTATAGCCATGCTGATGGACATATTCGCTGATGACTGCGCCGATATCGCCCAGTCTGCCCCAGGGCTTTACTTCCTTTAGGGCTAAATCAACAGATTCCTTTGTCACCTCAACCAGCTTTCTCGCCTCGTCGCAGACATTGCCAATCAGGAACATACGGGAGGCATCGGCATAATAGCCATCCAGAATGGTGGTAACGTCAACATTGATGATATCGCCATCCTGCAGGATTTGATTGGGATCGGGGATACCATGACAAATGGCATCGTTCACAGAGGTGCAGACGCTCTTGGGGAAGCCCTGATAGCCCAGAGGCGCGGGGATACCGCCATGCTCTACGGTGTAGTTATGCACCAGTGTATTGATATCGTCTGTGGACATGCCTGCCTTGATATTTTCCGCAACCATATCCAGAATTGCCGTATTCAGCTTGCCTGCCTTGCGGATGCCTTCTAGCTGTTCGGGGGTTTTAATCAGCTTATGATTGGGAACGGGAATATGCTTTAATTGATACGCCGCCAGCTTATCATCAAAAGCCGCGTGGCAGGATTTGTATTTTTTGCCGCTGCCGCACCAGCAGGGGTCATTTCTACCGATTTTCATAGTATTTCTCCTTTTTTCTGTATAGACTACTTACCAAAACAATGGTAGCACAAAAAAGAAGATGGTACAATAGAAGAAAATGAGAAAAAACGATTGACAAATAGAAAAAACAGGTGTATCCTCTTAAATCATAGTTAATCGATATGAAATAGGGAGTGATGTTATGCTTTTAAAAAGTACAATTTTTGGCTGTTGTTGCTGTCAGGCTTGCAAATTTATGTTACACTAATGAAATGCGGAAAACAGATTTTTTGAACGGAGGATAACAACTATGGCTAAGATTTATAAAAGTGTAGAAGAACTGATTGGCAACACACCCTTACTGGAGCTGACAAAGATTGAAAAGGAAACGGGCGCAACTCTGCTGGCAAAGGTAGAAGCGCTGAACCCCGGCGGCAGTGCGAAGGATCGTATTGCAAAGCGCATGGTGGAGGATGCGGAAAAGGCAGGCATCCTGAAGGAGGGCGCAACCATCATTGAGCCCACAAGCGGCAACACAGGCATTGGTCTGGCATTGATGGCGGCGGCAAGAGGCTATCGCGCAATCATCGTTATGCCTGACAGCATGAGCATGGAACGCAGACTGCTGATGACAGCCTTTGGTGCGGAGCTGGTGCTGACAGAGGGCAAGCAGGGTATGAAGGGTGCGGTGGAAAAGGCGGAGGAGCTGGCAAAGGAAATCCCCGATTCCTTCATTGCAGGGCAGTTTGTGAACCCTTCCAATCCGGCGGCGCATTATGAAACCACAGGCCCTGAAATTTGGGCAGATACCGATGGCAAGGTAGATATTTTCGTTGCGGGCATCGGCACAGGCGGCACAATCACAGGCGTAGGCAAATATCTAAAGGAAAAGAACCCTGCGGTGCAGATTGTTGCAGTAGAGCCGGCAGCCTCCCCCCTGCTGTCCAAGGGTGTTGCAGGCCCTCATGGGATTCAGGGGATTGGCGCAAACTTCGTACCCGATGTTCTGAATACAGATATTTATGATGAAATTGTTACTGTAACGAATGAAGATGCGTATGCGGCAGGCAGAAGCCTTGCGAGAGAGGAAGGTCTGCTGTCCGGTATTTCCGCAGGTGCGGCGGTACATGCGGCGAAGGAGATTGCAAAGCGTCCCGAAAATGCAGGCAAAAACATTGTGGTATTCCTGCCGGATACGGGCGACAGATATCTCTCCACTCCTATGTTCCAGGAATAATGGGAAGGGAACAGCGGCAATTCATACAGTTTATTGCGGCACTGACCATGCTGATTGACCACATCGGCATGGTCTTTTTTCCGAGTGTCATCGGCTTTCGTGCCATCGGGCGGCTTTCGTTTCCGCTGTTTGCCTTCGGTATTGCCGAGGGGGTGCGCTATACGCATTGCTTTTGGTGGTATTTCGGGCGAATTCTTCTGACAGCAGTCCTTTCTCAGCCGATTTATATGCTTCTGTTCGGCATCACACAGGGCAATCCCTTATTCATGCTGGCATGGGGTGCGGCGGCGTTGTATTTCTTTCGGCAGAGGAAAAAGGCGGTTGCGGCGGTACTGCTTATCGGCTCTTATTTTGCTGACATGAGCTATGGCTGGTATGGTGTCTGGACGATTTTCTGCTTCGGGCTTTATGCGGAACGGGAAAGCCTCTGCTTTTACGGACAGCTGCTGCTGAATATTCTGTATGGCTTGAAAACAAGGGCGTGGATTCAGCTATTGTCTCTCTTTTCCTTTGGCTTTTTGGATGGAAAATGGCGTGTGGCGGCGTTTTCAAAAAAACTGCCACGTTATTTCTTTTATGTGTTTTATCCCCTGCATCTACTGGTGCTTTGGGGCATCAAGGCAGGAATCTCATAGTACATTTTTTGCCGAAATTGTGGTATAATTTTATTTAACCCATTTACCCAAAAGACAAAGGAGAACGATTTATGAAAAAAATGAAACGAATTCTGGCGGCAGGGCTGATGCTTCTTGCATTGGCAGGCTGCGGTACTTCCGACAATCAGGCGGCGGAATATCCTGCAATGGAGCCACTGGATATCAGCAAGATGGAGCTGGCGACAGTGGAAAACGGCACGGCAAAATATCAGTATGATGCGGATGTTTGGACAACGGAGGGCGAGGTTGTAAACAGTCTGGTGTTATATGCAAGGGATACCGTTGGGACAGAAAAGCCGGTTGCCATCAACGTACAGATTGCAGGGGAGAGAAAGAAAGCCCTTGACGAGGATCTGATGAATCAGGTGCTGGAGCAGCTGGAAAAGAATGCTTCTCTGACGGTTGAGAAATGTGAGCTGCGCAGCTTTGACGGCAATCCTGTCATCTATATGGAAAATTCCTTCACCTTCAACGATGAGGTTATTGATCAGATGATTGAAAATGAGCTTTGGACAGAGGAGTCCTTGGAGCAGGCGGGCGGCAGAGAAACGATTCTTGCTATCCCCGATTCCCATTCCATTGTTGTGTATGGAATTCTGGATGGCAATCTGGTGATTTACGGCGGCACCTATTATGAGGACGCACAGAAGCAGGAAGTGCTGGATGCCATCAATATCATGTTACAGACAACAGAAATCGAATAAAAATCAAAAACAAAAAAGAAAAAGGATAAATCCCGCTCTGAGATTTATCCTTTTTTGTATGCTGATAAAATTATAAAGGCTTCTGTAGCTCTCTGTTCTGCTTCCTTGCGTGGAAAAGTGCTTTCAGCACAACCGCAACGATAGGCCCTAAAATCAGCCCGAATACCCCGATGCACTTAAAGCCGAAATACATGGAGAACAGTGTCAGCAGGGGATGCAGCCCAATCTGCGTGCCAAGAATTTTCGGCTGTAGGATTTGCCGCGTTATTTGGATGATGCCATAAAGTGCCAGATAGCCGATGGCAAGGAAGGTATTTCCTCTGGTGAAGAAATAAATTGCGCCCGGCCAGAGGATGAACCCGCTGCCGAAGAAGGGCAGGGCATCGATAATGGCAATCAGAATACTCAGCAGCAGCGGATGAGGCGAATGCAGCACCAGCATCCCGATGAGAGTGACGATAAAAACAAAGCCCATCAGAATCAGCTGCGTTTTAAGATAGCCCAGGACAGAAGCCTTCAATTCTTGCTTTGTGGTATAGACGGAAAGCCCGAACAGCGGCGCAATATGAATTTCATACTGCCGGCGAAGCAGGTCTCTGTCCTTTGTGAAGAAATAGGCGGAAATCAGTGATACAAAAAACGCAATGAAAAAGCCGGAAACACCGCCAAGCTTGCCTGTTGCGCTGCCCTTGGGAACAAGGGAGAGCAGAAAGCCGGAGGAATCCGTTTGCAGGCTGGAGAAAAAGACCTGTAATGTCTTTGGCAGCCTCTGCGCGAGAGTATCAAACCGTGTCCAGAAATGTGAAAGCCCCGTTTCAAACAGGCTGATATAGTGCGGCAGATTTTCGGAAAGCTCCTTCAGCTTGGCAATCAGCCCTGTGCCGCTCCAGAAGCCAAGCAGTCCCAGCAGGGCAAACAGCAGCAGAATCCCGATGATGGCACTGATGCCGCGGGGAATATGAAATTTCTGCAGGCGGTCTGCCAGAGGGTTAAACAGCAGGCTCAACAGCCACCCGATGAGGAATGGCAGGAAAATCCGAAAAAGATAGCGAAAGAACAGACAGCAGCCGAGCACCGCCGCAAGCAGCAGGATAATATCATGAATGGCTTGTTTATTTTTTTCGTAAAATGTCCACATAAAGATACCCCCTTCAGGGAAGGAAAAATTTTTCTTTTCTTCATTATTATAGCACAAAAAAAGAATAGGAATTTCATCTTTACCGTTTTTTAAAAGAATGTTAACTTTTTCGACAAAAAATTCATTTTTTGTGTAAGTTGATGGTTGCGTGTTTGTTTTATGTAGTGTACAATATCCATAATAAAAATGTATACAGTATAGAAAAAACGGGAGGCTACACCGTGAGAGAAATACGACTGAAGGCAAGAGCAAAAATCAATTTAACCCTGGATGTGACAGGCAAAAGGGAGGACGGCTATCATCTTCTGGAAACCATCATGCAGACGGTAGCACTGTATGACGGTATCTATATGAAGAAGCTGGAAAAGCCCGTAATCAAGCTGAAAACCAACCTGCCATGGCTGCCGACGGATGCGCGCAATCTGGCGTGGAAGGCGGCAAACCTAATGCGGGAGACCTTCGGCATAAAGGAGGGTGTGTTTATTGAGATTGATAAACGAATCCCCGTTGCGGCAGGGCTTGCCGGCGGCAGTACGGATTGTGCGGCTGTTCTGGTGGGCATGAACCGCCTGTTTGGTCTGGGGCTTTCCGAAGCACAGCTGGAGGAAGTGGCGGGCAGATTGGGTTCGGATATCCCTTACTGCATCCGTCGCGGCACAGTTTTGTGTGAGGGAGTCGGCGAGGTGATGACAAATGTCGCACATCCTTGTCCGGATTGCTATGTGGTATTGGCAAAGCTGCCCGTCAGCGTTTCCACAGCTTCTGTTTATAAGCAGCTGCGTTGGCAGGAAATCGAGCAGCACCCCGATACAAAGGCAATGCTCAAAGCCATGGAAGAGAAAGATGTGGCAAAGATGGGAAAGCTGCTTTCCAATGTTCTGGAAACCGTGACCATTGAGCTGCATCCAAGAATCGCAAAAATAAAAGCACGTTTGATGGAATTAGGGGCGGAGGGTGCCCTCATGAGCGGCAGCGGTCCAACGGTGTTTGCCCTGTTTACGGACAGAGCAAAGGCAAGAAAGGCGGCGGCTCTGGTGAAACGGGAGTTTGCCCTGAAGGATTGCTTGGCAACAAGAACCTATCGGGTACGAAGAGAGCTGAGAGGAGAACATAATAATGACCGAAACAAAATTCAACATCAATACAAATGAGTATTTACCGTTGCGAGATGTCGTATTTAACACACTGAGGGATGCGATTCTGACAGGCAAGCTGGTTCCCGGAGAAAGACTGATGGAAAATCAGCTGGCGGAAAAGCTTGGCGTAAGCCGTACTCCTGTCAGAGAGGCACTGCGTATGCTGGAGCTGGAAAATCTGGTAGAGCTGGTGCCCAGAAAGGGCGCGCAGGTGCTGGATATGACAGAAAAGGATATCGTAAATATTTTGGAAATCAGAAGCGCGCTGGAAGGGCTTGCAACCTCTCTGGCTTGTAAGAAGATGACAAAGGAATGTTTGCAGCAGCTGAAAAATATGGAAGTGGATTTTGAACGCGCGGTTGCGGAAAATGATGTAGAGCGTTTTGTGGATATTGACGAAGATTTCCATGATGTGATCTTTCAGGCAACAGAAAACGATAAGCTGATTCAGATGTTCCGAAACCTGAGAATCCAGCTGTATCGTTACAGAATGGCACAGGCGAAGAACGATAATTCCATGTCTACCATCGTGGCACACCACAGAAGTATTCTGCGTGCGCTGGAAAACCATGACAGCGAGGAAGGCGCAGCAGTGGCACAGGGACATATCAAATACCAGACAGAATCCATTCTGCGTTTTATCAAAAATAAATAAGACAATATAAGCCTCCCTTGCGGAGGCTTTTTTTGATGCAAACGAGTTTCTGCGGAAGGGCTTATCTTACAGTTTCGTTACAGAAAAACGGAAATTTTGCCTTTTGCTTGCAATCTTCCTGTGGATATCATAAAATAAAAGCATCAGTTGTCAGAATTTGAAGAAATAAGGGGGAAAACCCATGGCGGATACATTGTTCCCGAAACGGGAGGAGCGTGTGCCCTATGGCAGCGGAACACCTGCCAAACGGGACAGAAAAAATACAAAAGGCAAAAAAACAGGCAGAACGAACCGCAATAAGCCCACAGAAAAAAAGCGCGGCAAAAAGGACGGCAAAAAGCTGAACCGCAATGCACTTTATCTGATTGGGATTATAGTGATTTTATTCATCGTGTTTCTCTTTGTGCGCAAAAACGGCTCTGCGGTTTATATCGCGGATGAGCAGGTCGGGATTCTGGAAACCAGAAAGGTAACGGCGAAGGAGCTGACCGCCACACTGGAAAGTCAGCTGGAGGGTATTGTCGGCTCGAAGGTGCAGATTAACGAGAAAATCAAGGTAGAGGGCATCCATATCGGCTCCAAGGAGAAAAAGGATGTCTGCACGATGGAGCATTTGCTGCCGAAAATGCGCAGCAAGGTAACGTATAAGGTGGAAGCGGCGATTATTACAGTGGATAGTGAAAAGGTTGCCATCCTTGCAAATGAAAAAGCGGCGAATGCCGTGCTCAAGCAGGTGCAGACCGACCTTATGCCCAAGGAGGGCGTTGCGGAGGATGCGGAAATCAGCTGGCAGGAGGATGTTGAGGTTGTGAAGGAATTTGTGGATTCCACGCAGATTCTGGAGCAGGAGGATGCCGTGAAGGTATTGGAATCCACTACAGAGGCAACCCAGAGTTATACCGTTCAGTCCGGCGATGCGCCGTATCTGATTGCAAATGAATTTAAAACAACGGTGGAAAAGCTGAATCAGCTGAATGAAGGTGCAAATCTTACCGGCGGGATTCGCGTAGGGCAGGTTATCAATGTGCCGGTACAGAAGCCGAAGATTTCCGTAAAAACAGTGGAAACACAGGTGCTGACGGCAGTGGAGCCGAAGACCTACCAAACGCAGTATGATGATACCAAGCCTTCGAGCTATCAGAAGGTCATCCAGCAGGGAAAGGCAGGGCAGAAGAAAAGCACCATCCGCATTACGCGTATCAACGGTGAGGTGACGGAGGAAAAGGAAGTGGATAAGGAAATTATCCAGGAGGCTGTGCCCGAAATCATCGTCAAGGGAACACAATAAAAAAATAGCGAAAAAAAGAGGGTCGTTCCGCAGATTTCTGCTGCGGAACGGCTTTTTTGTGGTAATATATTGATATCGAAACAGTACATATGAAAAAAAGGAGGGGGATTTCCTATGGGTATTTCTTTTTCTCTGAAAGGAGATTTTATCAAAAAGGACGAGGTTTTTGCACTGCAAAAGGAGGTGGAGCGTTGTCATTATGCGCTTCATGAAAAAACAGGCAAGGGCAATGATTTTTTAGGCTGGGTGGATTTGCCCGTAAATTACGATAAGGAAGAATTTGACCGCATCAAAAAGGCGGCGGCACGCATACAGGCAAACAGCGAGGTGCTGATTGTCATTGGTATCGGCGGCTCCTATCTGGGGGCGAGAACGGCGCTCGATTTCATCAAGACCCCGTTTTATAATGAACGAAAAAAAGACACCCCCGATATTTATTTCGTAGGGAACAACATCAGCTCTGCCTATCTGAATGATGTTCTGGCAATTCTGGGAGACAGGGACTTTTCCGTCAACGTCATTTCCAAATCCGGCACGACCACGGAGCCTGCGATTGCCTTCCGCATTTTCAAGCAGCTTCTGGAGAAAAAATACGGCAAGGCAGAAGCCGCAAAGCGTATTTTTGCCACAACCGACCGCGCAAAGGGCGCACTAAAGGGCATGTGTGACAGAGAGGGCTACGAAACCTTTGTCATCCCCGATGATGTCGGCGGACGTTTTTCCGTACTGACCCCTGTCGGGCTTTTACCGATGGCAGCTGCCGGTGTGGAGCTTGATGCTGTGATGCAGGGTGCGGCGGATGCAAGAGAAAAATACAGTAACCCCGATTTAAAGGAAAATGACTGCTATCAGTATGCCGCACTGCGCCATTTGTTCTATCAGCAGGGCAAAACGGTTGAAATTTTGGCAAATTATGAGCCGCATTTGACCTCCTTCGGGGAATGGTTCAAGCAGCTTTTCGCCGAAAGCGAGGGGAAGGAGCATAAGGGCATTTTCCCTGTGGCGGCGAATTTCTCAACGGATTTGCACTCCATCGGGCAGTATATTCAGGATGGCCTCAGGTGCTTCTTTGAAACGGTGCTTTGGGTGAAAACGCCGAAATCTGCCGCAGTGGTGCCGTTTGATGCACAGGATGAGGATGGGCTGAATTTCCTTGCGGAAAAGGAAATCCATTTCGTCAACAGCAAGGCATTTGCAGGCACAATGCTCGCCCACATGGATGGCGGCGTACCCAATCTGGTGATTGAGCTGGATAAGATGGACGCTTATCATTTTGGGGCGTTGGTTTATTTCTTTGAAAAGGCAGTCGGCATCAGCGGCTATCTTCTGGATGTAAATCCCTTTGACCAGCCGGGGGTTGAGGCGTATAAGAAAAATATGTTTGCGCTTCTGGGAAAACCGGGCTACGAGGACAGAAAAGCCGAACTGGAAGCAAGACTTTAAGAAAAAAAAAGAACTTCTCAAAATAAAAATGAGAAGTTCTTTTTGATTGCCGAAAATGGTTAAAACAGCTGTGCCAATAAAGCGGTGCAAAGTGCATCATCCAATTCGAGCAGACTTTTCCTTCCGTCCGCGAAGGAAACGGAAATTTTATGATTGCCCTTGACCTCGCTTTCGATTTTGTGGGCGGCAACCATTTTTTTGTTGAGAATAATCATATTGCCGAGGTTGATGGATAAAACCACCTTGCCGCCGGAATGCATAATTTTGCCGCCGATATAGTCGCCTGCGATAACCTTATTTTTTGCGCCTAGGATACCCATGAAACACCCTCCTTGATTTTTTTTCGCTTTTTTCTTACAAAATAGCATTTTTGGTGAAACTTGGCAAGCAAAAGCTTCGTCAAATATTGGATGCCAAGCGGTTTTGTTTACTTTTGCGGCACTTTCTAGTATAATCGAAGAAGAATAGAATGAAGAATAAGACTTTCCGAGGGGGAGAGGACACTATGGACAGAAAAATTCTGATTGTCGATGATGAGAAAAACATCGTCGATATCATTGCGTTTAACCTGAAAAAGGAGGGCTATACTGTCATCACGGCGGCAGATGGGGAGGAAGGCGTACAGAAAGCCATGGAGGAAAATCCGGATCTGATTCTGCTGGATATCATGATGCCGAAGCTGGATGGCTATGAAGTCTGCAAAAAAATCAGAGAAAAGAAAAATACCCCGATTATCATGCTGACGGCAAGAGCCGAGGAGCTGGATAAGGTGCTGGGGCTGGAGCTGGGAGCGGATGATTATGTGACCAAGCCCTTTGGTGTCAGAGAGCTGATGGCAAGGGTGAAGGCGAACCTCAGAAAATCCGTTGTGCGCGAGGAGACTCCCGAACAGGCACCTGCCGGTAAGGGGAATTTTGGCAAGCTGGATATCAACCCCGATCGGTATGAGGTGCGGAAGGATGGGCGGATTATTGATCTGACCGTCAGAGAATTTGAGCTTCTGAAATACCTTTCCGCGCAGAAGGGGCAGGTTTTTTCCAGAGAAACGCTTCTGGAGAAGGTCTGGGGCTATGAATATTTCGGCGATGTGCGGACAGTGGATGTCACCATTCGCCGTTTGCGTGAAAAAATCGAGGATGACCCCGGCAAGCCGGTTTATATCCTCACAAAAAGAGGCGTAGGGTATTATTTTGATTGCTGAGAAAAGCGAGGGATTAGCTTTTGCGAATGCGAAGTATTAAATGGAAGTTAATTATCATGTATCTGGGGCTGGTGCTGATTGTGATGATTGTCAGCGGCACCTATATCCTGCTCAGCCTGCGAAATATCGAGATTGATAAATCCAGACAGGAGCTGGCAACCTATGCGGAGAGAATCAATGAACAGGTGATTGAGGGCGGCAAGGATGAGGAATTTCAGGAGAAGCTCTTAAAAACCGTATCAAATGCCGTCGGCATACAGGGCAATATCCTCAATACGGACGGGGAGACGATTGCCTCCACCACCGTGACCGAAGCACCGTACCCGGTTTATACGGATCAGGCGATTATTGCGGCAATGAACGGCATGACCTCCTTTTCCACACAGAAAAAAAGCACCGATTCCTTCGGGCTTCTGCGTGAATGGATGAGCTATGCCACACCTGTGCAGACGAGCGGGACAACCCCCTCCTATATCATCTATACCAGATTGGACGCAAGCGATATGCAGACCAGTCTGGATAAAACCACGCAGACGATTGTTGCGGCGGTTATGATTGCGCTGTTTCTGGCGGCAGTAATGGGCTATGTTTTTGCGCAGACACTGACGGGCCCGATTCTTGCGCTGACAACGGGCGCGAAAAATCTGGCAGAAGGGAATATGGATCAGAGCCTAACGGTGCGCAGCAATGATGAAATCGGCCAGCTGACCAGCAGCTTTAACAACATGGCGGCGGAGCTTTCCAAGAATATGTCGGAAATTTCAAGAGAGAAAAATCGTCTGGAAATTCTCCTGCATAATATGAGTGACGGCGTGATTTCCTTCAGTAAGGACGGCGAGCTGATGCTTGCCAATGCGGCGGCAGAGGGGATGCTTGGTCTGGAAAAAATAGAAATGAATTTTACGGAATTTATCCGTGCGTATGATATCAGCTCCTCTGTCTATCTGGATATGGGAAATGAGCCCTCTAAGAAGGTGATTTTCCCTGTTGGCAAGCAGTTTATCAATGCGAATTTCTCTCCTTATTACGATAAAAGGGGCGAGGTTGAAGGCGTGGTTGTTGTTTTGCAGGATATCACAGAGCAGAAAAAGCTGGACGATATGCGAAAGGAATTTGTGGCGAATGTGTCGCATGAGCTGCGAACACCGCTGACAACCGTAAAAAGCTATACGGAAACCCTTCTGGACGGTGCTATGGAGGATGCGGAGATTGCGCAGGAGTTCCTTGGCATCATTAACAGCGAGGCAGACCGTATGGCATTTCTGGTGCGCGATTTGCTGCAGCTGACGCGTTTTGATAATAAGCAGGTGCGTTTGGATATTACGAAAATCGAAATGAATGAATTCCTCAGCATGACTGTCCGCCAGAACAAAATCCATGCGGAAGCCAAGCATCAGACGCTGACCTTTGAGCCGTATGAGCATGAGGTGGTTGTTTTCGGTGACAGAGACCGCGTGGGGCAGGTGGTGAATAATATTGTGACCAATGCCATCAAGTACAGCTTAGAGCAGGCGAGCATTCGCATCTTCATTACGGAGGAGGAGCAGTTCTATAAGATTCATGTGAAGGATACGGGCATGGGCATCACAAGAGAGGATTTACCTCGTATTTTTGAGCGCTTCTATCGTGTGGATAAGGCGCGCAGCCGTGCCATGGGCGGCACAGGTCTGGGGCTTGCCATTGCAAAGGAAATTATGGAAAGCCACGGCGGTAAGCTGACGGCAGAAAGCGAATATGGCAAGGGAACAACGATGATTATATGGTTCCCGAAGGAACGCCCGATTCTGGAATATGAAAGGGAGGAACAGAAAGCATAATATTACGCCGAAATACAGACGAAAACAGCACCTCAGACAAATGGCTTAACCGCGGCGTGCTTGTCTGAGCAGATTGTTATAGAACTGTAAGGGCGTTGTAACATAATTGTAATCTTCGTGCGATATAATCATAGTAGACAGAAAGCAGAAATTTCCATACAATAGAATGGAAAGGCTTTTCCGAATATGATGAGATTGCAGAGGAGGTGACAGGAATGAAAGCATATAGAAAAAAACTCATTGGTTTGGCTTTGGCGGCAGTGTTTTCTTTTTCTCCTGTCAGTGTATTTGCTTCCTCGGTGAATATTACAAGTGGGCTGCAAATCGGCGGCGATGAGGTGGAATGTACCTTTGACAGCAGCCGAATCCTCTATGGGGAAGCAAAGCCCGGCACGGATATTACTTTTACGGTATCCAAAATGGATCGTTTCGGCAATATGGTTGAAACCCACAGAGAAACCGTAACTGTCGGCTCTATGGGGCTGTTCAGCGAAACCCTGCCCCTGAGCAGAGGGAATAACTATATTTCCTTTGCCGCAGAGGGAGAAGCCAAGACCACAACGGTCATCAAGCAGGTGCCCCAACAGGTAAAAAGTCAGCTGCAACGGATGATTGCGCTGCCCGGCATGGGTGCGAAAAAATAAAAAATCAGATAGAAAATAAATTGAATAGAAAAAGCGGTGAGATCAAATGAAAGTATACAGGATTACAAATTTTATCATTGTTGCTTTGGTCATAGCTGCGATTTATCAGACAGGAGAGTTATGGCTGGAAGGAACAAGCGGCCATAACTTTTTTTATGCCCTGGCGAAGCAGCTGAGCTTCGGCAAGGAGGAGGCGGATGGGGATGTCCTTCTTGCTACCCGTTATGCGGTTGGGGAGGGCGAAGGTACCTTTTCGGTCTATTATCCCGATAATGTGGGGAATAGTACGCTTCTGGAAACGGCGAATAAGGCTCTGGGGGAGATTCTGTCCCAAAGCGGCGCATTCCCTCAGAAAACAACCGCCGATTGGAAAAAAATTTTGGCGGCGCGCTGCATTGTCATGCAGTATGATTTTATGATTGCTTCGGAGGAATATCTAGAAAATTATAAGGATCTGAAAACAGACCAGAAGCTGGAGCAGTTCGATTATATCACGATTGTGCCTGCCAGAAGGAGTGGCGAGGAAAGCTACGCCTATTTCGTCAATTCCGATACGAATGAATGTGTCGCGTTTCATTGCGAGGGCGGCGGCGCGTCTGTCGCGCTCTATGATTCTCTGATGGCGGATAACGGCGATATGCGCTATATCTCCACAGGGCAGCGCACCAGTGCATCGGTGCTGTGGCGCAATATGTTTTTGCCCCAGTGGGCATATCTGCCCTATGAATATCCGGCTCTGGAGCAGGAGTTTGCCTTTGAAAAGGATGGCGAGCCGAGCCGTGCTACATTGGAAAATACGGTGAAAAATTTCTTCCGCAATTTCTCTGTGGACTGGAGCGAGCGTGACGAGGACGGCACCTATACCTTCAGTGACAGCGAAACGGTTGTCAAATACTATCCGGATGTGCGGATTCTGGAGTATTACAGCTATGAAAACTACGCCGGCAATGACAGAACAGGCCTGCTTGAGGGTTATCAGATTTGCTGTAATTTCCTGAAAAATGATGATTCCCTGCAAACGGATATTTATCTGGCGGATATCGAGCGTACCATCAATAATGAGGTTGTGTATTATTTTGATTATGCAGTGGATAACCTGCCGGTGAATCTTTCGCAGAATGTGAAGGATCGTATCGGTGCATCTCATGCCATTAAGGTAACGCTGCGAAATCAGGCGGTCAAGGAATACCGTCGCTATGCGGTCAATTTCAGCGAAGCCGCAGAGAAAAATCAGAAGATTAACGTCCAGTTCATCGATGCACTGGATGATGCAAATAAGACCTATAAGTCCGTTGTCGAGGATAAGGATATCACCGATGTTAAGAATATTGCATTGGGCTATCATGTGGATTTGACGGGTGATATCCGCCTGAAATGGTTCGTTACCCTCTATGAGTATACCTTCGTGGTGGATACAGAGCAGGAAAAGGATTTAACGGGCGTAACGGCAGGAGAATAAGCGATAAAGGAAATATGCAGAAGAAACTATGCAGAAGAAAGGAGGAAGGGCATGGAATGGAGCAATGCAAAAAAGTTTGTGATTGTTTTGCTGGTACTGCTGAATGTACTTCTGGCAGGGCTGAATTATAAACAAAATCGGGAGAACACCATGACGGCGGCACAGGAGCGTTCCATCTTTGAGGTGCTTTCGCGAAACGGCATCACCATGTATACCGACCTTCTGACGGAGCATCCACCCATGTCCCGTCTGGCGGTGGAGCTGCCCTCCTATAATAAGGAAACGCTGGAGCGGCTGTTTTTCGGCAGTGCGCGCACAACCGCTTCTACAAAGGGCGGCGAAACGGTCTATCAGGGGAAACAGAGCAGCCTGACCATGAGCGGTGCGCACGGTGTCTGGGAAACGAAAGCCGTGAAAAGCGGCAAGGGCGAGATGACCAAGACAGAAGCCCTCAGAGAAGCGCAGAAATTCATTGATAATACGGAGCATTTCTTCGGCAGCTATGGCGATGCTATTATTGCGGAGGAGAGCGAGGGCTTTCGGGTGAATTTCTTCGGGCAGTATAAACGGGAGAAGGTTTTTGCGAATTATTTCTCCTTTTTCGTCACCGCCGATGGAATTCAGAAAATCATCTTCAATTATTACCCTGTGCGCGGCTATACGGGCGAAAAGCAGGATTTAAGCTATGCGGATGAAGCCCTGCTTGCCTTCATGCGCGAATGGAAAAAGGGCGAGCATGCGGAGGAAGCAACCATTGACCGCATGGAGCTTGGCTATGCGCGGATGGAAAGCAATACTGCGGCGGATGGCGTTGCCTCGATCAATCTGGAGCCATGCTACCGCATTTATCTGATGGATGAGGAAAAGCCGTATCTCATCAATGCGTATACCTGTCAGATTTTAAATCAGTAAAACGAAAGGCAGTGAACCAACCCAAATGGGACGTTCACTGCCTTATCTTATTTTTTCTGCATTTCCTTCAGTGCCTTTTCATACAGGTCATAATGCTTTGTCAAATCTGCATCGCCATAGTAATAGTCCAGTTCCAGAAGCGTCTGCCCCGAAACCAGATATAGCCTTGTATGATTTTTACCCTTTGCCAGAAGGGCGTAATCAAACGGTGTATCCTCCAAAGCCGTAGTTTCATAGGTTTCATAAGCACGACCCAGATATTCTTTAATATATTCCTTCGGGGAAAGGAAGAACGCAAGCCTGCGATATTCCACCCAAAGCACCGATTCATACGGTTCGCCTAACGCATCTGCTTGATTCGGAATCCGCCCTGCTTGATTATAGGCAAGGTCAACAGGAGAGCCGAAGGTCGGATAGGAGTTGACCAGATTTGCCTCCCGTTCCCACCATTCTATTTCGGGACCGTCATCTCGCTGATAATAGCTGTCCACAGCGTAAAAATCGGGGTCATTTTCCAGTTCCGCCAGAGAAATCATCGGCAAAGGCTGCTTCACCTCTGCAATCGGTCGGTCGGAAAAAGAGAATACATTGGGCAGAAACGGCAGGAAGATGAATGCAATTATCCCGAGCATCCAGACCTGATACAGCCAATGCTTCCGCCGCAGGTGGGGTGCCTGCCAATCGGTCGGCTGATGGTGTGGTTCGCCTGCCGCAAGAGAGTTTTGCAGCCTGATGGCACCGCGGATACGCTGTCCGGAAAATATGACAAGGAGCAGAAAAGCAGGATTGCAAACGGGACTGGTTGAACCTGTTACCCATTCGTAGGTGGTCAGCCTCAGTGTGATATAAATAAAACCTGCAATCATCAGAAGAGTAAGCAGAAGCTCTGTATATCTGTTGTTGAGGGCTTTGTTCCCTTTCAAATTGTCGGGATAATATGCGCCTTCTTCTTGGGGCGTGGCAAAGTAATCCGCTGTACCTTCTTCTGCGGCATAGACATAGAAACGGTTCAATCCACAGACAAAGCTCCAGCCCTTTTCCCTATGCTGCGCGTTCCGTTCCTCCGCCTTGCTTTCATCCAGAGCAGGGAAAATACCGTCCTGCTTCGGCTCCATGCGGAAAAGCAGACGCTTTTTCTCACCCTCTGTGAAGGTCGCATAGAGGGCATTTGCCTTTTGCACATGCAGTCCCTCTGCGGAAAGGTCGGAAAACCAGCTTTCCAGTGCATCAATTTCGTATGGCTCTGCGGGGAGCAGCTTTCTTTTGCATTTCGTCATAGAATGTCCTCCTCTTGATGTTTTCGGTTATTCCTGTATGGTGTAGTCCTGCTCTAATAGGGGCAGAAAGGCGCTCAGAGAATCGACCAATCTGTTCTCGCCGCGGTAGCGCACAATCAGAAGGCGGTTGCCCTTGCGAAGCGTCAGCATCTGGCGTTGCATCTCGCTTGTTTCCTGATAAAAATATCCCTCATCAAAGGAATCAGAGGAAAGCACCAACGCCTGCTCTGCCGTTGAGGGAAGGAAGGCATCGGGAAATGTGCCGTTTGCCCCTAAGGTCAGAAACGCCTGCTCCGTCAGGAAGGAGGGGCGCACCTCTAAGAGCATGGTATCCATTGAGTTGGAATCGCCCATCTCGAACGTTTGGAAAAGCAGGGGTGCAAAGAGTGTCGGCTCGGAATAGAGGCTGATTTCGGTATCGGAGGCACTTTTTGTGATTTCTTCCATCGGCACATAAGGCAGAGGAGAAACCGAAACGGCAGCCTTCTCCTGTGTTTCGTCCGGTCTAAAAGCAGAATAGATGTCCGAGAGGGGTGGCAGGAGAAGTGTGATACCCAGAATCGCGTAAATGAGATTGCTGATTCTTTTGAGCTGCAGCTTTTTGGTGTAATCCTTCTCATGCGAGATGGGAAGTCCTTGCTCCAAGCTTGTTTTCAGCCTTTTGAGCAGACGCAGCTCATAGAAATTGAAAACAGCGAGAAGGAGGAAGAGGATTGGCCCATAAAACTCCAAAACCCAATTCGGGTCTATGATATTTCGACCTAAATAATGCCATGTAAGCAGCCCTAAGCCGACGAAAAACAGAGTGCCGAGAACCATGCCTGCAAGATAAAGATAGCGTTCCTCTTGATAAAGCTCCTCAATGTTTTTCTTCTGTACGGCAGGGTCTGTGTAAGGCTCTTGGGGATGCTCCGTGATATTCGCCAGAAGATAGCCCTTGCAGCGGTAGGTACAGATAAATTCCCAACCAAGCTGACGGTATGCCTCCAGCTGCTTTGCGGTAGGTTGGGTATCGAAATAGCGCGGAATGGCAATGCGGTAGCTTCTTTTTTGCGGTTCTGCCTGCTGAAATTTTACCTTTTCGCCCCGAAAGTCAACAGGAATCCACCCGTCCTCCGCCATATCAGACAGCCATGTTTCCATGGCGGCAAAATCAAAGGTCGTTGCAGGTGCCAGCTTTCGTTTATATTTCATTCGTTTGCCCCCTTTTTACCGAAAAATGTCCTTTTTTCCAGTATAGCAAAGGCGAAAAGCGGATGTCAACAAGACGCGAACATTGTAAGAAAGTCTTAAGAATTGCAAAGAAAAAAGAGTATCCTCTAAGCGAAAGATACTCTTTTTGGCGGTTATTTTTCCTGACATTCCTTGCAGACCCCGTAGAGGATGAGCTGCTCACATTCCACATCAAAATCCAAATCCGGCACAAGCTTTCTTGCAACCTCTGTTAATTCGTCCATGTGCAAATCCTCCACACGCCCGCAGATACGGCAAACCGTATGCGGATGACACCGCACCACGGCATCATAACGGGAGCTTGACTCGCCCACGTTCAATTCCTGCACCAGACCAAGCTGCTTGAAAAAATCAAGCGTTTTATAGACCGTAGCAAGGCTCATGGTGGGGTTAGTCGGTTCCAGTGTTTTATAAATCATTTCTGCATTCGGATGCGCGGTGGTACCCAAAAGCATATTATAAACGGCAATACGCTGTGGGGTGACCTTCAGCCCTTTTTCTCGCAAAAGCTGCGCAGTTTCCTTCATACAAATACACCCCTTTTATAAATGATAACTATTGTTATTTAATAATAATACGGGTTCTTATTTATGTCAATAGAAAATATACCAAAATACAAGGAGTTCTGCAAATTTCCGCCGAAAACCGAGAGTTGTTTTTTGCAAACGGGTATGCTATGCTAATCTGCAGAAGAAAGGAATGATTTTTTATGCACATTGTTTTGTTGGAGCCGGAAATTCCCCAGAACGCAGGCAATATCGCGCGTACCTGCGCAGTGACAAATTCCGTCCTGCATCTGATTAAGCCTCTGGGCTTTTCCGTTGAGGATAAATATCTCAAGCGCGCAGGTCTGGATTACTGGAAGCTTCTGGATATCCGCTATTATGAAAATTTCGAGGACTTCTGCGAAAAGAATCCCAATGCGAAAATCTGGATGGCATCCACAAAGGCGCGTCATGTTTACGCCGATGTGACCTACGGCGAAAATGATTATATCATGTTTGGGAAGGAAAGTGCCGGCATCCCCGAAGAAATCCTCATGGCACATGAATCAAATACCATTCGCATCCCTATGCTCGAAGCGGCAAGGAGCCTGAATCTTTCCAATTCCGTTGCCATTATTATTTATGAGGCCATGCGTCAGCAGGGCTTCCCCGGCATGCTGATGGAGGGGCAGCTGCACCACCATAAATGGTAAGAAAAAAACGACCCGAAATTTTTTTCGAGTCGCTTTTTTTTATTCGTCTTTTTCCGTTTCCTCTTGTATATCTTCTGTCTGCATATCCTCCATTGGCATTGCATCCGTTGGCACTTCCTTCTCCGGCATTTCCTCCGCAGGGGGCGCAGGGGGTTCGGTTGCAGGGAATGCGACAAATGCCTTGAACAAATCGCCTTCGATTTCCAGAGAGAAGGTTCCTTTCTGCAAGCCGACAAGAGATTGTGCGATATTCAGCCCCAAGCCGCTTCCCTCTGTGTGACGGGAGCTGTCTCCGCGCACAAACCGCTCCATCAATTCCTCCGCAGGAATATTGAGCGCATCTCTGCTGATATTCTTCATGGAAAGAATCACGGTATCCTTCTCTTTTTTGATGTCGATATACACTCTTGTGTGCGGCTGCGAATATTTGCAGGCGTTGCTCAGAAGGTTGCTCAGCACGCGCCACGTCAGATTGCCGTCTACCATGGCAAACAGGGGGGTATCTCCGCCGTTGATGACCGCCTCCAGATGGGCGTTTTCCAGCTTTTCCTCATATTCTGCAACTGCCTGTGCCGCCAGCTCGCCCATATCCGTCGGGGCAAGCTGTACCTTGAGGTTGCCTGTCGAAGCCTTGGAGGCCTCAACCAAGTCCTCGGTCAGCTTTTTCAGCCTGCGGGATTGTCTGTCCAGAACCTCAATATATTCCGCCGCCTGTCCATCCAGATTTTCCTTTTTCAGCAGATCCACATAGTTGATGATAGAGGTCAGCGGCGTTTTGATATCATGGGAAACATTTGTGATGAGTTCTGTTTTCAGGTGCTCGCTTTTCATTTTCTGCTCTAATGCGATGGAAAAGCCCTTGGAAATGCTGTTCAGATTTTTTCCATGCGCGCGAAAGAGGGGGAACATCCGCTGTGTGTTGATTTTGTAGTTCAGGTTGCCCTTTGCCAGCTCCTCGCCGCCGTTTTTCAGCTCCTGCATCTGTGATGCCATGGAGCAGAATACCAGCAGAAGTGCAAAGCTGAGCACAATCGCCCCAAAGCCGCCCATGGTATAAAATGCGGAAATCACAAGCCATGCCACTGCAATCTTCCATGTAGTGGAAATGGATTTTACAGCATCCGCAATCGTCGAGCAGACTGCCGCAAGCATTTTCCAGCAGAAGCGAATGACCTGATAGGCAATCGTGTGCTGATAAAAATATCTTCCCAGCTTCAGACGGGTTACGCAGGTCAGAAGCGTCGCCAGTCCCAAAATGGCGAGAATGATCGAACCGATTACTACAAAGGAAAGCGCCCCCGTATCGGCAAGGGGATTGCGGCCTTCCAGAATAAGGAACAGAATTGCCAGCGAAATCGGGCAGACGATGGCAAAATACAAATCCAGAGGGATTTTATCCTGCAAATTCGGAACGATTTCATCCGTATCCGGCCGATGCCCTGCCGCGCACAGAAGATAAATCACCGAAATGGCAAACAGAAGCAGGCTGATCACCAGAATCGGCAGAAGTGAGCCGCGCATCCCGTAAAGCTTCGTCAGCATCCCTGTATCAAGATAAGGATGGGCCAGCTTCAGTTCTGCAAGGCTGCTGCTGTAAAAGTCGTAGCTGTTTGCCAGAAAGATACCAATACCGTCGAAAAAGGCGGTGATGCCCGAAAGCACTGCAATAAAGCAGGCAAACACCTTCATGCCGAGGGTATAGGAAAGCTTTGTCATTGTTTCGCCTCCTTCTCGATTTTGTACCCCAGACCCCAGACTACCTTGAGATACCGGGGGTTCGAGGGGTCGATCTCAATTTTTTCACGCAGATGGCGGATATGTACAGCAACCACGCTGCCGGAGCCGCAGGCATCCTCATTCCAGATGCGTTCATAGATTTGCGTGGAGGAAAAAACTCTGCCGGGGTTTTCCATCAGCAGCTTGAGAATGTTGTATTCGCTTGGTGTTAAGCTGACAACCTCGCCGTCCACCGTCACGATTTTCGATTCATCATCCATTTCAATGCCGCCGTTTGTCAGGTGGGAAGCCTTCTTCGCCATGCCGCCCAGAGAGGTATAGCGGCGCAGCTGTGAACGCACCCTTGCCAGCACCTCAATCGGGTTGAAGGGCTTCGTGATGTAGTCATCCGCCCCGATATTCAGCCCCAGAATCTTGTCGCTGTCCTCACTCTTTGCGGTCAGCAGGATAATGGGGATGTTCGAGGTTTCTCTCAGCTTCACCGTAGCGGCAATCCCGTCCATCTGGGGCATCATGATATCCATCAGAATCAGATGAATGTCATGCTTGGCAACGATATCCAAGGCCTCCTGCCCGGTGTAGGCGGTGAAAATGTTGTAGTTTTCTGTGGATAAATAAATCGATAGAGCGGATACGATATCCTTTTCGTCATCGCAAATCAAAATGTTGTACATGGTGCACCTCCGTCATGCTGTGATTCTATCTTACCGAAACGATTTTAAGAAAATCGCAGGGAAATGTTTAAGTTTTCCTTAATCCTTGCGGATTCTTTAAGGAAAGTGTAACATATTTCGCGCCTTTTGGGGAGAAGAAGTAGAAATCGTAAGATTTTCTTAAATATTTTCGGGGATTGTTGCCAGACCTCGGGTTTTCTGCTATGCTGAAAAGAAAGGGGGAAGGATGATGGAATATTCGATTGCAATTCCGATTTTTGTATTTGTGCTTTATGGCATGATTTTTCTGGTGCAGAAATTTCTGGAAAAAGTTGATCCTTCGATTGAAGAAATAGATATGAGCAGAGTCATCCCGTATCTCGTGATATCGGCAGTGATTATCGCAATAAAATATTTTACATCAAAATAAAAATGGGAGTCGGCAGACTCCCTTATTTTTTATCTTAAAAATAGCTCGGTTCCTCCCAGAGCACAACCTTGCCCTCTGCAAGGGATTTTTTTACATCAATCAACCGCTGGTTGCGGCTGCCGCAGAACCGCAGCTCCAAGGAGCGTTCTGCCAGAAGAAAAGGCCCGTCTACAAGCACATCCGTTTCCTTTAAAAGTGCCAGCTTTTCGGCATCGTTTTCCTCCAAGAGTGCCTCCCATGTATAGCCCGTATATGTCCATACATTCAAGCCGATTTTATGCGCACCCTCCGCCAAGGCAAGGCAGGGGACAGGCTGCATGAAAGGGTCGCCGCCCGAAAGGGTAATCCCGTCCAGTAGGGGATTTTCTGCCGCCGCCGCAAGGATATCCTCTGTATCCGCCCAGGAGCCGCCTTCGGGGTCGTGCGTCTGTGGGTTGTGGCAGCCGGGGCAGTGGTGCAGGCAGCCCTGTGTAAATATCGTCAGGCGCAGTCCGGGGCCATCCACAATGGAATCCCCGGTTACGCCGCTCAGACTGATTCTCATGCCTCTATCAATCCTTTGCTTCTAATTTTACTTCCGTTACAATAGAATGTTTCACTCTGTCGCGTACCTCTGCACGCTTTGCGTTGTTGAAGCGGTCAAGCGTACCTACCAGATAGCCTGTGATTCTGCGGATGCGCTGGAATCCGTATTCTCCGTCGGTTTCACTTCTGCCGCATTTCGGGCAGGTGTCCCCGATGATGCCGTTATAGCCGCAGACGGGGTCGCGGTCAACGGGATGGTTGATGGAGCCGTAGCCGATGCCCTGCGCCTTCATGTAGCGGATGACCTTTTCAAAGGCATCCAGATTTGTGCTGGGATCGCCGTCCAGTTCGATATAGGTGATATGTCCTGCATTTGTCAGCTCGTGATAAGGTGCTTCCAGCTGAATCTTCTTATACGCGCTGATGGGGTAATATACAGGAATATGGAAGCTGTTTGTGTAATATTCTCTGTCTGTGACACCCTCGATGGAGCCGAAGCGTTCTCTGTCCATGCGGACAAAACGGCCGGACAGCCCTTCCGCAGGTGTTGCCAGCAGGCTAAAGTTCAGATGTGTTTCTGCGGACAGGTCATCCATGCGTTTTCTCATGTGCCCGATGATATCCAGGCCAAGATTCTGTGCAATTTCGCTTTCGCCGTGGTGTACGCCAAGCAGTGCCTTCAGTGCCTCTGCCAGACCGATAAACCCGACGGAAAGCGTGCCGTGCTTGAGCACCTCTCTTACCTCGTCATCATAATTCAGCTTTTCGCTGTCAATCCAAACACCCTCGCCCATCAGGAAGGGGTAGTTGTGTACCTTTTTCTTTGCCTGAATTTCAAAGCGCTCCAGCAGCTGTTCTACGACCAAGTCAATCTTTCTGTCTAGCTCGGAGAAGAACCAGTCGATGTTTTTGTTTGCCAGAATTGCGATACGGGGCAGGTTGATGGAGGTGAAGCTTAAATTCCCTCTGCCGTAGGTGATTTCCCGTTCGGGATCGTTCACATTGCCGATAACGCGGGTACGACAGCCCATGTATGCGATTTCCGTTTCGGGATGGCCTTCTTTATAATATTGCAGGTTAAAGGGTGCATCCTGGAAGGAGAAATTCGGGAACAGACGCTTTGCACTCACGCGGCAGGAAAGCTTGAACAGGTCGTAGTTAGGTTCGCCGGGGTTGAAGTTTACGCCATCCTTCACACGGAAAATCTGGATGGGGAAGATAGCGGTTTCGCCGTTGCCCAGCCCTGCCTCTGTCACCAGAAGCATATTTTTCATAACCATGCGCCCTTCTGTGGAGGTATCCATGCCGTAGTTGATGGAGGAGAAGGGGGTCTGTGCGCCTGCACGGCTGTGCATGGTGTTGAGGTTATGCAGCAGTGCCTCCATTGCCTGATAGGTTGCCTTATCGGTTTCCTCGGTTGCCTTTTTCGCGGAGAAGGACTGAATCTTGTCCAGAATTTCTTCGGGTACGCCTGCCTCCAGAAGCAGCTCCTTTTCTCTTTCGGTGTATGCCTGAGAGCCATCCAGTGTAGGAATCAGATTTTCTGCGGTCAGTGTTTGGAAGATTTCCTTTGTTTTTTTCGCATGCGCGGCGCAGTCCATCACTTCAATTAAGGAGGTCAGGTTGGAGCGATAGCGTTTTTTGTAGGTTTTTGCAACGCCGGGAGCCAGACCATAATCAAAGTTTGCGATAGACTGACCGCCGTGCTGGTCATTCTGGTTGGACTGGATAGCAATACAAGCCAGAGAAGCATAGCTTGCGATATCGTTGGGCTCTCTCAGTACACCATGCCCTGTGGAAAAGCCGTCATGGAACAGCTTGATTAAGTCAATCTGGCAGCAGGTGGTTGTCAGTGTATAGAAGTCCAAATCATGAATATGAATATCCCCGTTTCTGTGCGCCTCGGAATGGGCGGGGTTCAGCACATAGCTTTCATAGAAATGCTTTGCACCCTCGGAGCCGTATTTCAGCATGGAGCCCATGGCGGTGTTGCCGTCGATATTTGCGTTTTCGCGCTTGATATCGCTGTCGGTTGCATCCTTGTAGGTGATGTCCTCGAAGGTTTTCATCAGTCTGTCGTTCATGTTTCTGACTCTGGTACGTTCTGCACGATAGAGGATATACGCCTTTGCGGTGCGTACATGCCCGTGGTTAATCAGTACGCGCTCTACGGTATCCTGAATCTGCTCTACCGTGGGGGAGTCAATTTGTTTTTCTTCAAAAATATCGGAAACCTCCTGTGCAAGTGCAAGGCAGATTGCGTAATCCTTTTTGCCGATGGTTGCTGCAAAGGCTTTTTCAATGGCACTGGCGATTTTGTTGATATCAAAATGCACAGTGCGCCCGTCTCTTTTGGTGATGGTTGTAATCATAATCATTCCCTCTTTTCGATTTTTTCTGTTTTTTCTATTTCAATCCAAATGAAATTTCATCTCAAATAAACCACAAGATATAGGTTTTGTTTAAAACGGTAAGCATATATATTGTATGGTATTCAAAGAAGCTCGTCAAGGGGAACAGTGTGAAAAATATGAATTTAAACAGATTGCCGAAAGTGAGCCTTCGGACAGACTTTTTTCGCATAAAATTAAAAAAGATTACCAAAAATGGGGGAGAGAAAAATGAAATGGGAACGGTTTTCCTGCTTACAGGAGAAGGAGGTCATCAATATCTGCGACGGAAGACGGTTGGGGTGCGTCTGCGATTTGGAAATGGATGCGATTTCCGGAAAAATCTGCACACTGATTATTCCGGAATGTGGCAGTAAGTGGAATTTCTTCGGAAAGGAAAGGGCATTTTTCGTGCCTTGGCGGTGTATTCGCCGCATCGGTGACGATATCATTCTTGTGGAGGTGGATGGAGAGGAAATCCTAAGAACAGATGGGGACTGACGGGTGTTGACCTGCGGCAGAATCTCCTTTATACTGAAGGATAGATTTTTATGCTGTTTATATGCTATTTAAAGGAGGAAATGGCTTTGAAATGCCCTTTTTGCAATTATAATGATACAAAGGTAATCGATTCTCGCGGACAGGAGGATAACTCAGTCATTCGCCGCCGCCGCCTTTGCGAAAGCTGCGGAAAACGCTTCACTACATACGAGCGGATTGATATGATTCCGATTACGGTGATTAAAAATGATGGTACAAGAGAAATTTTCGACAAAACCAAGATTATCAACGGTGTAATGAAATCCTGCAACAAGCGTCCCGTTACGGCACAGCAGATTCAGGAGCTGGCGGATGATATTGAAAATACGCTGATGGGTCTGGGTGAGAGAGAGGTAGAAAGCAAGCAGATTGGCAATATGGTGATGGATCGTCTGAAAGAGGTGGATGAGGTGGCGTATGTGCGCTTTGCCTCTGTTTATCGGCAGTTCAAGGATATCAATACCTTTATTGACGAGCTGGAAAAGCTGCTTGTGGAAAAGAAGAAGGGATGATTTTATGGCAGAGGTGCAGACAAAGGCGCTTTTCACCTGCACAGAGGCAGGCTATGATGCCGCATTATCCATTATGGAGCTTTATCGCAGAAACGGGATGCAGGCATTTTTTTACGGCATTGCGGAGGAAGCAGATCTGGTTTCTCTGGGGGAAATAAATAAAATGACACATGTACTGCATTTTGTGGATGAAGAAAGCATCAGGCTGGTCAGCATTGCGGATGAAATGGGCGGCTTTACGGTGGACATCAGCATCAATGATTTGATTCTGCCGAAGTGATTTTTTTCGCAGGAAAACGAAAGCAAGACAGGCAAGAAATTTCAAAATACCTCATAGGATAGGAGTGTAACAAGAATGCTTTTATCTTAAGGAGGTATTTTATTATGTGTGGATTTGGTTGTGGGAACGAAAACATCATCTGGATCTTGCTTCTGTTGTGCTGCTGCGGCAATAATGATGGCTGCGGCAGCTGGGGCGACAGCGGCTCCTGGCTGTGGATTCTGATTTTGCTGTGCTGCTGCGGCAACAACAAGAGCAACAGCATCGGCAACACCTGCGGGTGCTGATAACCCGACAGAAAGGCTGTTTCAACAAGTCGAAAGCCTGTTTTCGACTTAATATTCTGCGGCTCCCGTATTTTGCGGGAGCCTGTCTGATTTTGCGGAGAAAAAACAGGAAACGCCACACCTTTCCTTTTACAATAAAGGGGAGGTGATTTTTTATGTGGGAAAAAAGAAAGAAGGAAGAGCAGCTGGGGCTTTGGATTGAGGCGGAACGGGAGCGGCTTTCGGCGCGGGCGTATGCGCTGGAGGATGCGTTTTTGCGGGAATTTTTCGCGCAGTGCGTGGAAAGCACGGCGGCAGATGCGTATGAGGTTTTTCTGGAAACGCCGCTTGCGTATAACTATTTTCGGGAAAATCTGGGGCGAATGGATGAAAAAACGCTTGCTCGGTTTTTTAAGCTGGCAGCAATTTATCATACGATTCGCACAGTCCGCCGTAGGAAAAGTGGACTGGACTGGACACGCATGTGGACAGGGTTGACGGCGGTTTTTTCGCTGAGTGGACAGGAGAGGAAGATGACAGATCTTCTGCACCGCTGTGCGGAGCTGTATCAGAGCGGCTTTCAGGAGCTATTTCATAAAACAACGGCGAGGTATTTATTCGGTGACAAAACCCTGAGTGGTTTTTCCTTCGCATTCATCGGGAATTTCTGGTATAATTCCTATAGTAGTTTTATGAGCTCCTTTACGGGCTATGTTCCCTTTCACATCCGCTTGAAACGGGCGCAGTAAGCCGAGGGGGCAGTGTGGGGAGGAACGGCGATGGCAAACAGATGGACAAAAGAGCAGAAACAGGCGATTGATGCGAGGGGCAGCGATTTGCTGATTGCGGCGGCGGCAGGCAGCGGCAAAACGGCGGTTCTCGTGGAGCGCATTATTACGAAGCTTTTGCGGGAGGGGCAGGAAATAGACAGACTGCTTGTGGTGACGTTTACGAATGCGGCGGCATCCGAAATGCGGCAGAGGATTGGCGTGGCGATTGCGAAGCAGCTGGAGGAAACGCCCGAAGATATCCATTTGCAAAACCAGATGGCGTTTTTGCCAAGGGCAGATATCAAGACCATCCATGCCTTCTGCTTGCAGGTGATTCGGGAATATTATCATTTGTTGGAGCTTGACCCGAAGGTGCGCACTGCCGACCCTGCGGAAATCAAGCTGCTGCAGAAGGAGGTGCTGGAGGAGTTATTCGAGACGCTTTATGCGGCAGAGGACAGCCAGTGGTTTTTTGACCTGTTGGAAACCTTTTCCTCCTCTACGAAGGATACGCCCTTGCAGGATTTGGTTTTGCAGCTGTATACCTTTGCGGAGGGCAGCCCGAACCCGAAACGGCAGTTAGAGCAGCTGGCGGAGAGCCTTTTCCTTGCGGAGGGGGAAACGGTAGATGCCTGCGGCTGGTTTTCGCTGATTCGGCAGAGCGTGGAGACTGCTCTGGACTATGCGCGCTATCAGCTGAAAAAGGCATGGCAGATGGCAGATGAGGGCGAATTTGGCGGCTATCATAAGCTTTTGACGAACGAGGTCGCGATGGTGGAGAACTTTGCGGCGGCATTGCAGAAAAAGTATGCCGACTGGCGGCCGGCGTATCTTGCGATTGATTTTGCGCGTCTGCCTGCCTACCGCGGCGAGGAAAAGAAAACGGCGGAGCGCATTAAGACACTGCGAAATGAAGCGAAGGATACGATTAAAAAATTGCAGGAGACGATTTTTGCTTATAGCCCCGAAATGCAGGCAGACCTGGTGCGGCGGATGTATCCCGTTGCGCAGGGGCTTGCACGGCTGACGAAGCTGTTTCTGGATGCCTTTGCGGCGGCAAAGCGGGAGAAAAACATCATAGATTTTCATGATTATGAGCATTTTGCGCTGCAAATTCTGGTGAACGAGGACGGTACGCCGACAGAAGCGGCGGCAGAGCTGCGGCAGCGGTATGATGAAATCATGATTGACGAATATCAGGACAGTAACTTAGTGCAGGAAACGATTCTGGCGGCAGTTTCGGGCGAAAGCATCGGCGAGAATAATCGGTTTATGGTGGGCGATGTGAAGCAGAGCATTTATCGCTTCCGTCAGGCGATGCCCGAATTATTCAATGAGAAATATCAGCGGTATCCTGCGGAGGAGGGACGGAAGGAACGGAAAATCGTGCTTTCCAAGAACTTCCGCAGCCGTAAAAATATATTGGATGGCGTGAATTTTATTTTTCGCCAGATCATGCAGAAGGAATTCGGGGACATTGCATACGATGATGCGGCGGCATTATATGCAGGAATGACGTTCCCCGACTGCGCAGAGCCGCACGGCGGCGAGAATGAGATTCTTCTGATTGCGACAGCGGAGGCAGAGGATTCCGAGCTTTCGGAGGAACTGAAAGAGCTGGACAGACGGCAGGTGGAGGCGACCGCGATTGCCGCAAGGATTCGCGCGCTGATGGAAAGCAGCTATCAGGTTGTGGATAAGAAAACAGGCGCATATCGCCCCCTGCGGTATGGGGATATTGCGATTCTGCTGCGCTCCATGAAGAATTGGAGCAGTGTGCTGGATGATGTATTCGGCAAGGCAGGGATGCCCTATTATGCGGAAACGGCGGAGGGCTATTTTGAGGTGCCGGAGGTAGAAACCATGCTGCATTTGCTGCGGCTGTTGGATAACCCCAGACAGGATATTCCCCTGCTTTCGATTTTACATTCGCCGATTTATGATTTTTCTGCGGATGCACTGATGCAGATTCGGTTGCAGGGCGGCAAGGGATTGTATTATGACTGCCTGCGGCGTTATTTGCAGGAGGGCGAGGATGCGGCACTGCGCGCGCGGATTTCTGCTTTTCTTGCAGATTTAACACATTGGCGGAACGAGGTGCGGAATTTTTCTCTGCATGAGCTGCTGCGGCTGCTGTACCGCGAAACGGGGTATTATGATTATCTGAGTGTGACGGCAGGGGGGACGCTCAGGCAGGCAAATCTGCGGCTTTTGCTGGAAAAGGCGGAGCAATACGAGAAGGGCAGCCATAGGGGACTGTTTTATTTCATCCGCTATGTGGAGGATATGAAAACGGCGGAGGCGGAAACATCTTCCGCAAAGCTGCCGACCGAGGGCGAGGATCGGATGCAGGTGATGACGATTCACAAGAGCAAGGGTCTGGAATTTCCTGTGGTTTTCGTGGCGGATATGGGGAAAAGCTTTAATGAGCTGGATATCCGCAGTGCGGTGCTGCTGCACCAGAAATGGGGCTGCGGTATGGATTATACGGATATCGAAAAACGGGTTTCCTACCGCACACTGGCAAAGCGTGCGCTGGCAGAGGCAATCAGAGAGGAAAACCTTGCAGAGGAGCTGCGCGTGCTTTATGTGGCGCTGACGCGTGCAAAGGAAAAGCTGATTCTGACGGGAACGGTGAAGGATTTTGAAAAGGCGTTTCTGAAATGGGGCAGTACGGCGGACTGCGATACGGAGATTCTGCCTGCATCCCGTCTGCGGCGCGCGAAAAGCTATCTGGACTGGGTGATGCCTGCCTATCTGCGTCATCCTGCGAGAGAGCGGCTTGCGGCAGAATGGGAGGACGGATTGCCGAAGCAGTGTGTTTTTTCTGCGGAGGAATCGGCATGGAGGCTTTCCTGCATGACAAAGGACGAGGCCTTGCAGGAAACGGCGCAGGAGCAGAAGACTGCCGAGGAACAGCGGGATTTTTTTGCGGCATGGGGAAGCCCTGCGGAAATGACGGAGGAGCGGCAGGCGGTTTTCCGCATTTTAAGCTGGCAATATCCCCATGGGAAGGAAACAAGGCTGCCTGCGAAGCTTTCCATTTCGGAAATCAAGCGGAAATATCAGGAGGAAATGACAGGCGAAATCATTATGCCTGCACATCAGGAAATCAGACTGCCCGATTTTGCGGAAAAGCGGAAGCTGAGCAGTGCCGAGATGGGTACGGCGATGCACACCTTTATGGAAGAAGCGGATTTTCGGAAGAAATATACGAGGGAGGAAATTGACAGCTTGACGGCGGAGCTGGTGCAGAGAGGCAGACTGACGGAGGAAGAAGGAAAATATCTTCGGAGAAGGGAGCTTCTGCAATTTTTCGAGTCCGAACTGGCGGAACGGCTGCGTGGGGCTGAGAGGATAGAGAAGGAACGCCCGTTTTCTGTGCTGATGCAGCCGAAGGAATTATTCTTCGGGGAGGAATATCGAGAGGTGACGGACGAAATTCTGGTAAACGGGATTATTGACTGCTACTTTACGGAAAAAGATGTCGGGATTCTGATTGACTATAAGAGTGACCGCATTTACGATGAAGAAGATCTGAAGGCGCGATACCGCATCCAGCTGGAGTTGTACCGGACGGCGCTGGAGAGAGCAATGGGGATTTCCATTCGGGAGACCTATCTTTATTCCTTTGCGATGGGGAAGGCAATTCTTTTGACATAAGAGGAAAAGGAAGCATACTCAATTAAGACAAAAACAGATTTTTGACTTATTCAGACAAAAAAAGACAAAAAAAGTGAGCCTGACGGCTCACTTTTTCGCTTTAAGTAAAAATTATTCAGCTTTGATTGCGCCTGTGGGACAGTTGCCTGCACAAGTACCGCAGTCGATGCATTCAGCAGCGTTGATAACGTAAACACCGCCGTCTTCATGGATGCAACCTGTAGGGCAGCCGCCTGCGCAAGCGCCACAACCGATGCATTCGGGACCGATTTTATGAGCCATTGGAAACACCTCCTTCATCTTTTTACATGCCTATTTTATCGCAGAACAATGTAATTTGCAAGGTGTATTTCATGTTTTTATGAGAAAAAGCTATTAAAAGGCAGAAAGTCAAGGTTTTTTTGAAAAGGAAAAGGAGGGTTTCTTCTTACAGAAGGCTGTCATTTTCCTGCTCCTGTCTTTCGTATTCTGCCTTATATTCCTGATATTCCTGCGTGGAAATGCGGATTTCATCATATTCCGCCTGCGTGATGGGGCGGACGATGCGACAGGGGATGCCATACGCCATGTGCCCCTTGGGGATGCGCATACCGCGTTTGACGATTGCGCCTGCGCCGATGAAGCAGTTCTCCTCGATGACTGCGCCCTCCTGAATGATTGCGCCCATGCCGACGAGGACGTTATCATGAATGATGCAGCCATGGATGATGGCGTTATGCCCGATGGTGACACCTGCGCCGACATGGATATCGTAACCCGTTTCTACATGGAAGGTGACGTTTTCCTGTAAATTTGTTTTGTCGCCGATGGTGATTTTTCCATAGCCTGCGCGCACAACTGTACCGGGATAGACAATGACATCCTCGCCCAGCTCCACACTGCCGATGATTTCTGCGGTAGGGAAAATGAAACAGCTTGCGGGAACTTTTGGAATCAGGTTTTTATATTTACGAATCATGGGTGAGCTCCTTTCAAAAGAAAAAATAAATGCTATTCTCATCATATCGGGAAAGCGGACGCTTGACAAGAGAAAGATGATTGTATACAATGCTATCATATCTAATTGCAAATGATTTGCAATAAGAAATTCAGGCGAAATGGCGGAGAGAATATGAAAAAAAAGGGACTTGTGCTGTTTTTGCTGTCAGCCTTGCTTTTTACGGCATGCGGCACGGAAAAAAATAAAACCGAAGAAACAGATAAATTGACGGTCGTGACTAGCTTTTACCCTGTTTATCTGCTGGCGCAGGAGATTGTGCAGGGAGCAGAGGGAATCAGATTGGAAAATATGGCACAGCCGCAGACGGGCTGTCTGCATGATTATGAATTATCCATTTCGGATATGAAGCTGTTGGAAACGGCGGATATATTCATCATTAATGGTGGCGGTATGGAAAGCTTTTTGGAGCAGGCGCTGGAACGATATCCCGAACTGACGGTGGTAGATACCTCCGAGGGGATTGCTTTGTTAGAGGAAGAAGAACATCATCACCATGATGAGGAGGAAGAATCGGAAGCGCATGAACACGAGCAGGAGCATGAACATGAACATGAGGGCAATTCCCACATCTGGCTTTCCCCTGCAAGGGCGGCGCAGCAGGCAGAAAACATTGCGGCGGCATTAAGCGAGATGGATCAGGCGGACGCGGCTGTTTTTGCGGAAAATGCGGCGAGGTTCAAGGAGGAAACGGATGCGCTTTTGCAGGAGGCGGCACAGCTGAATTTGCCGGAAGGCACGGAAGCAGAGGTATTCCATGAGGGCTTTGCATACTTTGCGGAGCTGTTTGGGATGGAAATTGCAAGCGGTATTTTTGTGGACGAATATCAAGTGCCTTCTGCGAAGGAGCTGACCGAAGCGGCGGACGAGGCGAGGGAACATAAGATACAATTCTTTCTGACGGCAGCAGATGACGGCAGGATTTATGCCGAAACACTGGCGCAGGAAACGGGCGAAACGATTACGCTCTTAGACCCACTGACAACGGCGGCAGAAGGAAACCCCTCTTATACTGAGCGAATGAGAAGAAATATACAGGCTGTTGCACAGCATTGGAAGGAGGCGGCGGCATGAGCAACCATAACAGCTGCGGACTTTGCAGCATTGAAATGAAAAATATCAGCGTGACGAGCGGCGAGGATATATTGCTTGACAACATCAATTTGACGTTTCACTGTGGTGAGCTGACAGCCCTAATCGGGAAAAACGGCGCAGGGAAAACCACGCTGCTGCGTACCCTTCTGGGAGAACGGCACTATAAAGGGAGCATTTCCTTTACAGATCACCATGGCGTTGTGCTGCCGATGCCGCGGATTGGCTATGTGCCGCAGCATCTGGATTTTGACAAGAGCATGCCGATTTCTGTTTCGGATTTTATTGCGGCGGCAAAGGGCGGCAGTCCTGTCTGGTTTGGCAAGCAGAAAAAAATGCAGGCGCATATCCGAGAGATTCTGGAGGACATGGAATGTGGGTATTTGGCGGAGCGCAGACTGGGGGCACTGAGCGGCGGTGAACTGCAGCGGGTGCTTCTGGCACTGGCAACCGATCCGGTTCCTGATTTACTGGTTTTGGACGAGCCTGTTTCCGGTGTGGATATGGCAGGGCTTGACCTGTTTTACAAAAGAGTGACAGAGCTGAGGGATAAGCAGCACATGGCAATCCTTCTGGTTTCGCATGACTTGGGATTGATTCGCAAATATGCCGACCGTGTGGTGCTGCTGGATAAAACCGTTGTGGCACAGGGCGATGCGAACAAGGTTTTTGCAACAGACGCATTTCGGGAGGCGTTTGGGTTTTCCTTTGAGGAGGTGGCGAAGTGATGCAGCTTTTGACGATATTTCCGATGCTTCAATATGACTTTATGAGGCACGCCTTTCTGGCGGCGGTTCTGATTGCGCCGCTGTTTGCCCTGCTTGGGACGATGGCGGTTAACAACAAAATGGCGTTTTTCTCGGATGCACTGGGGCATAGTGCCTTTACGGGCATAGGGCTTGGGGTTTTGCTGGGGATGCAGGAGCCTCTGCTTGCGATGCTTGCCTTCGGGATTTTCCTTGGCTTGGTGATTACAAAGGTGAAATCCGCAAATATGGTTTCCTCGGATACGGTCATCAGTGTATTTTCCTCAGCGGCAATGGCGTTGGGGATTGTGATTCTTTCCGCCAGAGGCGGCTTCGCAAAATATTCCTCCTATTTGATTGGGGATATTCTGACGGTCGGGCGGAAGGATTTATGGACGATAGGGATTGTGCTTGTTGCGGCGTATGTGCTGTGGGCATTGCTGTATAATCAGCTGCTGCTGCTGAGTGTGAACCGCTCACTGGCGGCAAGCCGCGGTGTGCGCGTGATGCTGGTGGAAAATATATTTGTGATAATGGTTGCGGTTGCGGTTATGGTTTCCATCCGCTGGGTGGGGATACTGATGATTAACTCGCTTCTGATTCTGCCGGCGGCAGCGGCAAGAAATATTACTTCCTCTGCCGGAAGCTATCATTGGACTGCGACTGTGTTTGGCTTGCTTTCTTCCGTTGTGGGCTTATGGGTTTCCTATTCCTGCGGCACCTCTGCGGGGGCAACGATGGTGCTGACGGCGGCGGTACTGTTCTTTCTTACCTATCTGATTGGGAAAAGCCGAAAATAAAGTTGAAATCAGGCGGAGAATGTGGTATTTTCTTTTGGATAAGAGAGAAGGAGGAAGAAAGAGATGCATGTAAAATATAACACAAAGGGCACCTGCGCGGTTCGCATTGAATTTGATGTGGAGGACGGCGTAGTGAAAAACGTTGCATTTTTAGGCGGCTGTGACGGCAACCACAAGGGCATTGCGGCACTTGTAGAGGGACAGAAGCCTGAGGAGGTAGCAAAGAAGCTGAAGGGCATTACCTGCGGCAGAAGAACCACAAGCTGCCCCGACCAGCTGGCGCTGGCACTGGAGGATTTTATGAAAAATCAGTAAAAAATTCCCGAAAAACGATAAATCAGACCGGAAAAAACAGTAAAAAGCCTGAAAATAACGGGCTTTTCCGGATTTTCGGTTGACAAGAGGAGGACCTTGTGCTATTCTTTATGAGAAGACGCAGGTCTTTTTTTTGTGTGCTGAGAAAATTTTCGGCAGACAGAATTTTAAGCAAACAACACATCATCAGAGACGGAGGTGAAAACCTTGAGAACAAGAATTACCTTGGCTTGCACAGAGTGCAAACAGAGAAACTACAGCACAACAAAGGACAAAAAAGTTATGCCTGACAGAATGGAAATCAAAAAGTATTGTAAATTCTGCAAATCTCACACACTGCACAAAGAAACAAAATAATTGAGGTGTGGAGACATTCCGTAGTTAAGGAGTGAACGTATTGGAAGAAAAAAACATCACAAACCAAACGAACGAAGTGAAGCAAACAAAGCCAGCTCCTCAGGCAAAAGCAAAAAAGAAAGACAATGACAAAGATACTTTTGCGGATTACAAAGCAGAGTTCAAAAAGATCGTGTGGCCTACACGCATTGAAGTTGTGAAGAAAACAGCAACTGTTATTGTCACATCCTTTATCATTGGCGTTATTATTTTCTGCATGGACACGGTGTTTACAGCCGGCTACAGTGCAATCATCGGTCTTTTAGGTTAATAAGGAAAACAAATAGAAAAAGGATGGTTTAGAATGTCTGAAGAAATCAATAAAGCAGAGGAAACAAAAGTCGAAGAAGAAAGCCTTGCAGCAGAAGAAACCAGAATGATTTCCGATGAGGCAAGATGGTATGTTGTGCATACCTACAGCGGCTACGAAAACAAGGTTAAGGCCAACATCGAAAAGACAGTGGAAAACAGAGGGATGCAGGATCAGATTTTCGAGGTCAGCGTACCCCTGCAGGACGTTGTTGAGATGAAGGATGGCCGTAAGAAAACCGTACAGCGTAAAGTTTTCCCCGGTTATGTGCTGCTGAATATGATCATGAATGACGAGACATGGTATGTCGTTCGTAACACAAGAGGCGTAACAAGCTTCGTTGGTCCGGGCTCCAAACCCGTGCCCCTGGCAGACGCGGAAGTGCGTGCAATGGGCATCGGCGGCGAGGTGGAAAATCTGGATGTAGAAGTTGGCGACACTGTTCGCGTTGCTACAGGTCCTTTTGCGGAATCTGTTGGCCAGATCCAGGAGATCAATGCCAATAAGAAGACATTGGTCGTAAGTCTTTCCATCTTTGGCAGAGAGACACCGGTAGAGCTTGATTTCGCTCAGATTGATAAGCTGTAAAAAGCTTACACATTTTTTAGTTAATTGTTTGTTAAACGGCAGAAAATTCTGCCAAGTGGGAGGGAAAATCCCCGCTAATTACCACATTTATAGGAGGTGCCATCATGGCAAAGAAAGTAACAGGTTATATTAAATTACAGATCCCCGCAGCGAAGGCAACACCCGCTCCTCCTGTTGGTCCCGCACTGGGTCAGCATGGTGTGAACATCATGGGCTTCTGCAAGGAATTCAATGAAAAAACAGCATCTCAGGCTGGTCTGATCATCCCTGTAGTTATTACAGTATATCAGGACAGAAGCTATTCTTTCGTTACAAAAACACCCCCCGCAGCAGTTCTGCTGAAAAAGGCAGCTGGCATTGAAGCAGCTTCCGGCACACCTAACAAAACAAAGGTTGCAAAACTGCCCAAGGCAAAAGTAATGGAAATTGCTGAAATGAAAATGCCCGACCTGAACGCAGCTAACGTTGAAGCAGCTTACAGCATGATCTGTGGCACAGCTAGAAGCATGGGTATCGTTGTTGAAGAATAAGCCGAATTTTTAAACAGATAAATTACGGCGTATAGAGTGGGAGGGAATTCTCCCGATACTACCACATAAGGAGGTCACGAAAGTGAAAAGAGGTAAAAAATATAGCGAGGCAGCTAAGCTCGTAGATAGCACAATGCTGTATGATGCAGCAGATGCAATCGATCTGGTACAGAAAACATCTACTACAAAATTTGACGCTACAGTAGAAGCACATATTCGTTTGGGTGTTGACAGCAGACATGCTGATCAGCAGGTTCGTGGTGCCGTAGTTCTTCCTCACGGTACAGGTAAAACAGTTCGTGTATTGGTATTCGCAAAGGGTGCAAAGGCTGAAGAAGCACTTGCAGCAGGTGCGGATTTCGTAGGCGCAGAGGATCTGATTCCTAAGATTCAGAATGAAAACTGGTTCGGTTTCGACGTTGCAGTAGCAACACCCGATATGATGGGCGTTGTTGGTCGTCTGGGTCGTGTGCTGGGTCCTAAAGGCCTGATGCCCAACCCCAAGGCAGGCACAGTAACCATGGATGTTACAAAAGCAATCAACGACATCAAAGCAGGTAAGATCGAATACCGTCTGGATAAGACAAACATCATTCATGTGCCTGTAGGCAAGGTATCTTTCGGTTCCGAAAAACTGGCAGAAAACTTCCAGACTCTGATGAGTGCAATTATAAAAGCAAAACCCCAGGCTGCAAAGGGTCAGTACATGAAGAGCGTTGTACTGACAACCACAATGGGCCCCGGCGTAAAAGTAAACCCTGCAAAAATTTCCGAATAATCTTTGGAAAATTCCTTGACAGGCGCTTGTTTATAGGGTAAAATGAACAAGTTGAATGAAAAAACTGAATCATTGCCGTAGACAGCAGGTGCGGTTTGCCGCGTAAATCCTGCCGAGGAAAAATTGCTATGAGCGTTTCAGCCTCTTTGTCTATGTGCAAAGAGGCTTTTTCAATGACAGGAAACAAAAGTAGGATTCCGAGGAGGTGTAAGGAAACAATGGCAAAAGTTGAACAGAAACAGGTAGTTGTAAACGAAATCAAAGAAAAGCTGGAAAAGGCAGCATCCGTAGTTATGGTTGATGCAAGAGGCTTGACTGTAGAACAGGACACAGCACTGAGAAAACAGCTCAGAGATGCAGGTGTTGATTATAAAGTTTACAAAAATACAATGATGCATTTTGCAATCCAGGGCACAGAATTTGAAGGCCTGGATGAATATCTGGCAGGTCCCAGCGCATTCGCATTCTCTTATGAAGATGCAACAGCAGGCGCAAGCATCCTGAACAAGGTAGCAAAGGATGTAAAAGAGCTGGAATTCAAAGCAGGTGTGGTTGAAGGCGTTGTTTATGACGCAGAAGGTATGAAGAAGATTGCAGATATCCCTTCCAGAGAGGTTCTGCTCTCCAAACTGCTGGGCAGCTTCAAATCCCCCCTGTCCTCTTTCGCACGCGTTATCGATCAGATCGCAAAGAAAGACGCAGCAGCGGAATAATCTTAGAAAGAAAACCGCATAAGCAAAGAAGATGTGCATAGGCACAGCGATTTGCAAAACAAAGAAAACTTGAAAAAATAAACCATAAATATTATCGGAGGTGCTTTACAATGGCAAAACTGACAATCGAAGAAATCATCGCAGCAGTAAAAGAACTGACAGTACTGGAACTGAATGATCTGGTAAAAGCAGCAGAAGAAGAATTCGGCGTATCCGCAGCAGCAGGCGTAGCAGTAGTAGCTGGCCCCGCAGCAGGCGATGCAGCAGCTGAAAAGACAGAATTTGACGTTGAACTGACAGAAGTTGGTTCCGAAAAGATTAAAGTAATCAAGGTTGTTCGTGAAGTAACAGGTCTGGGTCTGAAAGAAGCTAAGGAAGCTGTAGACAACGCTCCCAAGGTTCTGAAAGAACAGGCTTCCAAAGAAGATGCAGAAGCAATCAAGGCTAAACTGGAAGAAGTTGGCGCTAAAGTAACACTGAAGTAATCTTCTGAAATCCTAAGAATCCTTAACATCCGCAGGAATTTTCCTGCGGATGTTTTTTTGTGCAGCTATTGTATAGAAATAAATTATTGATAGAAATAAATCAAAAAGGAATGAAAAAACCAGTTGACAGGTAGGAAAAACAGTGCTACAATAAGCACATGAGTTAGTCAAAGCTAACAGTAAAAATTATCACTCATCCGATCGAGCCAATCGGAAAATACATCAAAAAAATCTTTTTACATACGAAGGATGGATATTTTGTCCATCTTTTTGTATGTGAAAAAGCAGGAGAGAAAGAGAGGGATTTTTATGCTGCTTAACAGTATCGTGGCAGTTGTGATTATTGTGATTGCGATTTTTACGGTGAAAAAATATAAAATGAGTATGAAATACGGCTGCTGTGGCTCTGCGGACAGCGGAGAGGGCAGAAGGGTTGAGGTAGCGGACAAGAATCCGGAGGATTACCCCTATACTGCCGTTCTGGATATCAAGGGGATGACCTGCGAAAACTGCGTGCGGTATGTGGAAAATGCACTGAATGAGCAGGGAGACATTTGGGCCGTGGCAGATTTGAAAAGAAATTCCGCTTTTGTGCGGATGAAAAAGGAATATACCGATGATCAGTTTAAAATGATTTTGCGTCCAACGGGGTATACGCTGGTGGGCGTAAGAGACAGAAACAAGAATAAATAGGGCATTTCTTTTTCTACATAAATATAGGAAAAAATATAAAAATGTGATGGGGAGCTTTTTCTGTCACATTTTTAATTTATAAAAACGGGATTTTTCGAACGGATATACCATGCAGTTATTGACAACTAACTAATGTTAGTCTATACTAATCACAAAATCAGTTTTTATCAGATATAAAAAGGATTGGAGGCGCAGGGGTGAGACAGTTTACAAAAATCGAAAAGGAAGCGCCAATAGATTTTGAAAATTTTCGTATTCACATGCAGAGAGAGATGATTTTACGAAAGCTGAAGGAAGGCGGCTACCGCATCACAAAGCAGCGTATTGCGGTGATTGATATTATTCTGGAAAATGATTGCGGCAGCTGCAAGGAAATCTTATATAAAACCTCGAAAATCAACAAGAAAATCGGCACGGCAACGGTATACCGCACGCTGAATATGCTGGAGGAAATCGGTGCCATCAACCGCAGAAATCTCTATAAATTTTCGGAAATGACAGAGCCTGCGGAGGGCAGAGTCATAACTGTGATGCTGGAGGATGGTGGAAAGCTGCATTTGGATGCGGCAGAGTGGAACAGGGTGTTGCAGACGGGTCTGCGAGACTGTGGTTACCTGAAGGACGAAAGGGTGCTTTCTGTAAAAAATGCCTATAAAACAGATGTAATTTGAAAAAAAATATCAATAAAGGATGTTATGCTTGGCTAATCTTACAAAAAAGTGCTATTATTAGACAGAAAACAACAGATGAGGAGGTTTTGTATGAAAAATCATAAAACATGGGCATGGCTTTGCGTGTTTTGTTTCTTCATGACCATGCTCACCGGTTACAAGAGAAAATGATAAAATTTAAAGGAGGTTTTTAATATGCTTAAAAAATGTCTGGATTGTGTAAAAAATATTAAGTTGGATAAGGTTGCTGTTTTTGCAGGTGGTGTGCTGTTCGGTACAGCAGGGCTGAAGGTTCTGGGCAGCAAGGATGCGAAGAAGGTTTACACACAGGGTACTGCTGCAGTGCTGCGTGCAAAGGATTGCGTGATGAAAACAACAAATGTTGTACAGGAAAACGCAGAGGATATTTTGGCTGAAGCAAAGCAGATCAACGAGAAACGCTACGAAAAGGAGAACTCCGTAGAGGAAGCAGAAGAAGCTGAAGAAACAACAGAAGCAACAGAAGCATAAGGAACGAGAGTTCTGATAACGGGGCCTATGGCTCCGTTTTTCTTTGGAGGTGTAAACATGAGATTTCAAATTAAGCATGAAATAGAGGGCAGACTTCGTGTGCACATGATGCAGAACAGAATGACCTTTGCTGAGGCGGATACCCTGCAATACTATCTGGAGGGGCTGCCCGGCGTGGCACACGCTAAGGTATATGAAAAGACCTGTGATGCCGTTGTTACATACACTGCGGAGCGTGCAGACATCATTACTGCATTGAAGCAGTTCTGCTATGACAGGGTGGAGCTGCCTACGGCAATTTCCGGACATTCTTCCAGAGAGATGAATGCAGAATATCAGAGCAGGCTGGTTGGACAGACATTGATACATTTCGGGAAAAAGCTGTTCCTGCCTTATCCCGTTCGCGCGGCAATTACGGCTGTGAAATCCGTAAAATATCTGTATCACGGGGCGCATTGCCTGCTGCAGCGCAAAATTGAGGTCAGTGTACTGGATGCGGTTGCTATCGGCGTTTCCGTATTCCGCGGCGAAATGAACACAGCAGCATCTGTTATGTATCTGCTGGGTATCGGCGAAACATTGGAGGAATGGACACATAAGAAGTCCGTTGACGATCTGGCAAGGAGCATGTCTCTAAATGTCAGCAAGGTATGGCTGCTGCAGGACGGACAGGAAATTCTGGTTTCTGCGAAGGAGGTTGCGCTTGGTGACAGCGTTGTTGTTCGCATGGGCAATGTCATTCCCTTCGATGGGGTCATTCGTCAGGGCGAAGCAATGGTCAATCAGGCATCCATGACGGGTGAATCCCTGCCTGTCAGAAAGGAAGTCGGTACATACGTATACGCAGGTACGGTTGTGGAGGAAGGCGAAATCGTTTTACAGGTCAGAGAGCTGAGCGGCTCCACACGGTTTGAAAAAATCGTAACCATGATTGAGGATTCCGAAAAGCTGAAATCCACAGTGGAAAGCAAAGCAGAGCATCTGGCGGACAGACTGGTTCCGTATACCCTGCTGGGGACAGGATTGGTTTATGCGCTGACAAGAAATGTGACGAAGGCACTGGCTGTACTGATGGTTGACTTCTCCTGCGCATTGAAGCTTTCTATGCCTATCTCCGTGCTTTCTGCAATCCGCGAAGCCGGTTCTTATCATATCACCGTAAAGGGCGGCAAATATCTGGAAGCGGTTGCGGAAGCAAATACCATCGTATTCGATAAAACAGGCACATTGACAAAGGCAAAGCCTGCGGTTCGTAGAGTTTACACCTTCTGCGACAAGGAGGAAGACGAGCTGCTGTGTCTGGCGGCCTGTCTGGAGGAGCATTTCCCTCATTCTATGGCAAAGGCGGTTGTTTCTGCTGCGGCAGAAAAAGGTCTGGAGCACGAAGAAACCCATTCCAAGGTGGAATATATCGTTGCACACGGCATTGCATCTTCCGTAGAAGGGCAGAAGGTTGTGATTGGCAGCTACCATTTTGTATTTGAAGATGAGGCATGCACGATTGACCCTGCGGAGCAGGAAAAATTCGATGCACTGCCGAAGGAGTATTCTCACCTGTATCTGGCAATTGACGGCAGGCTGGCGGCGGTTATCTGCATTGAAGACCCCCTGCGTGCAGAGGCGGCAGAGGTTATCAGCAATCTGAGGGCGCTTGGTCTGAAAAGAATCGTAATGATGACGGGGGATAACGAGCACACCGCGGCAGCAATCGCAAAAAAGGTCGGCATTGAGGAATACTTTTCCGAGGTTCTGCCGGAGGATAAGGCGGAATTTGTACGCAAGGAAACAGAAAAGGGCAACAAGGTTATTATGATTGGTGACGGTATCAATGATTCTCCTGCGTTGTCTGCGGCAAATGTCGGCATTGCTATCAGCGATGGTGCAGAGATTGCCCGCGAAATCGCAGATATCACGATTGCGGCGGACGATTTGCATGAGCTGGTAAAGCTGAAACGGCTCAGTAACCTGCTGATGAAGAGAATTCACAGAAATTATCGTGCAATCGTCGGCATCAATGCAGGTCTAATCGCGTTTGGCGTAGCCGGCGTATTTATGCCTGCAACATCTGCATTGCTGCATAATATTTCTACGTTGGTTATCAGCTTGCAGGATATGCGGAATCTGCTGGATGATGCAGAATAAAAAAATATCTCCTTCGGAAATTTCCGAGGACTTCCTAAAATAAAAATAATATGATAAAAGACCGGTACTGCAAAGCTGTTTTCGCCTGCAATGCCGGTCTTTTATGAGTTATGGGGCAAACTATTACAGCCACTGCCTGATTCTGCCGGGCATAATGCGTTTATGCCCATATATAAAGTCAATCAGCGCTTTTCGGTCAATGATATCCATTCCGGCTGTGTTTTTATATTCTCCCTCAATGGTAAACAGGAAAACCTTATCTCCGTTGGCTGTTAATTCCTTATAATGATTGCCGTCAAGAGGCGTTTTTCCTGTCTTGACCTGCGGATATGCCTTGTGGCTGCCGTCTCTTGCTACGGCAACAAATTCATAGGTTTGCGTACCCAGCTTATTTGTACTGGAGTAGAGGAGATAGCCTTTTTCTAACTGTAAATACAAGCTGACGACCTCCTCCACATCCTCCGGCTGTAGGAAATCCAGAATTTCTTCTTTTTTCACAGCGCAGTCAGGATAGAATTGTGTTCCGGTAATCGTATTATACAGGTGCTCCGAGTATTTCAACGGAACATCCCCCTTTATTCGTTGCAATGCTGCGCTTGCCCGAAAGCTGTTTACAACCCTTCCGGGCACCATCTCAACAGTGCCGATTTCATGGAATTCAACATCCACATAGTTGATGACATCCTCATAGATATGTGCGGCATCACAGCTATATTTCCATGTGCTCAGTACACGACATAAATAGTAAACGCCATTATGGCGTGTCCAAATCAGATCATCCACAGCCATTTCCTTTAAGGCGTGAATGGATACAACAAAGCCGCGACAGGAATCATACTGCATGCGCCCTTTTTTCTCACATTCTTCGATAGAAGTCGGGATATAGGGGATGCCATCTGTATTGCGTAAGCACCAGCCTACGCCCAGAATATTGTTTTGCAGGCAGAATTCAAATGCCTTCCCATCCTGACTGCCTGTTTTTATGGTAGTTCTCCACAAATAGATATCCTTATCTGTCATTCTATGAGCATCCCCTTTTCTATACGGTTTGTTTTTTTGTTTTGCTCGTTTTATCAGATATCTTTATCATACAGTTTCTACAGCTATCTGTAAACTTTCTGCAGAACATTTTGCTGCGTCAGCTTATGAAAATTGCTTTCCGAAAAAATGGCAATGCGTGAGGGAGATTTTTTTGCTTGAAAATCAGGGAGGACAGTAGATTTTTCTGTATCATAGGGGTATAATGAGACAATATATTTTACGTCAGAAAAAAGAGGAGAGCGTGCGTGATGCAGATAGTATTTGCCCTTGTGGCTTTGGTGGTTGGCTTTGTGCTGTTGGTAAAGGGAGCGGATTGGTTCGTAGAGGGCTCCGCAGGCATTGCAAATAAATTCGGAATTCCGCAGATTGTCATCGGGCTGACGATTGTAGCCATGGGGACGAGCATGCCTGAGGCGGCGGTCAGTATTTCGGCGGCACTGCGCGGCAGTGCGGAAATTACGATAGGGAATGTAGTAGGCAGCAATATCATGAATATTCTGGTGATTCTGGGCTTGACGGCGGTGGTGTGTCAGATTGCGGTGCAGAAAACAACGATTCATTATGAAATTCCGATGGTGATTGGTGTGACGATTTTATTGGCAGTTATGGGGCTGCAGAACAATATCATCAGCAGAGCAGAGGGTGTCATCCTTCTGGCATGCATGGTGGTGTATATGCTGTATCTTCTGCGGCTGGCAAAAAGAGGCGTTGTGGAGAATGAGGAGATGGACGCATACGCGAAGCAGGTATCCTTCGGCAGGTTGATTCTGCTTGTTGTGGTTGGTGTGGCAGCAATTATTTTCGGGAGTCATGTGGCTGTGGAGGCGGCATCTGCCATTGCGCGTATTTTCGGCATAAGTGAACGTTTTATCGGACTGACAATCGTTGCCTTTGGCACTTCCCTGCCGGAGCTGGTGACAAGTGTGGCGGCGGCAAGAAGGGGCAATTCGGATATTGCAGTCGGTAATATTGTTGGCAGCAACCTGTTTAATATCATGTTTGTGGTCGGGATTACGGCGGTGATTGTGCCGGTTGTGTATCAGCCTACATTCCGGGTGGACAGCATTGTGGCGGTTGCGGCAGCGGTGCTTCTGCTGGTATGTGTTTACCGCGGAAGGGTTTTGAAACGCCGGCACGGACTGCTGATGCTTGCCTGCTATGGCGGCTATTTTGCGTATCTTCTGCTGGCGTAAGGAGAAAGAAGGGATTTTATGCACGTTCGATATTACAAAGAATATTCACAGCATTTGCAGAGAGACATGGAGTTTAAGGTATATGGGCATGCAGGGCTGCCGATGATTGTTTTTCCGTGTCAGGACGGGAAATTCTATGATTTTGAGGATAGAGGCATGGTGAATACCGTTGCGGACAGGCTGGAAAACGGACAGCTGCAGCTGTTCTGTGTAGGCTGTGTGGATGCGGAAACGTGGAGCGCGGTATGGGGTGACCAGCATGGCAGAATTCTCTGGCATGAGCAGTGGTTTGGTTATCTTTGTGAGGAATTTCTGCCGCGTCTGCATCAGATTCACAGTGAAACGGATGCTGTTTCCTATGAAGGCAGAGTGATGCTTGCAGGGATGAGCATGGGCGGCTATCATTGCGTGAATCTCTATCTGAGAAGACCTGACCTTTTCGGCGGATGCCTTTCGTTGAGCGGTCTGTTCCATGCAGGATATTTCTTCCCGAATTATGATGATGTGGATATTTATTATAATTCGCCTGTGGATTACTTGCCGCAGATGCCGCAGGATCATCCGTTGGTGGAGCAGTTCCGCCGCGGAAGGATTATTATTTGCTGCGGACAGGGCGCATGGGAGGATGAAGCGAAAAAGGACGCATGGATTTTGAAGGAGCAGTTTGAACGGCTTGCTGTGCCGGCGTGGATTGATTTCTGGGGCGAGGATGTGAACCACGATTGGCCCTGGTGGGAGAAGCAGTTTCCGTATTTCGTGGGGAAGCTTCTGGAGGGCTGAGAGAGACTGTTGTCGAAAAAAGAAGTTTATGATACACTGAATATATGGATTATCGCTCGGCGGTTCAGTCACTTCCTGTAAAGGGGGTGATGCTATGAATTATGTTACATATTCTGACTTGATTCAGATAGGTATTCTTATCGTAGCACTTATCTCCCGGTATCAAAACAGGGGATAAATAAAAAATGACCGCCTAACAGAAGTTAGACGGTCTAACTCAAACTTTTTGGACTGACCGCCTTTCCGAGAGCGGTAATCCTTTCTTACTGCTATGATACCATGCGGACAGGAAAAAATCAATCCGTCAGGTGGTTTTTCTTTAGAAAGATTGGCAGAGTGAAAGCCTTGCCATTTTTGGAAGAGAGGTATATAATTAAATTTACAAGTGAACACAAAGGGGAGCTTGTCTTGCAGGCTGAGAGGAAGGAAAAGCCTTCGACCCATAACCTGATTTGGATAATGCCAACGTAGGGACGCTTGAAAAAGATGTGAAAGCGTTGGGAAACTTCCAAAGGAGAGGTTTCCCTTTTTGATTGCAAAATAGTATAAAAACTTTCTGACGGATTCCGAAGCAAGGAAGCTGACCCGATGGAGCATCGGGAGGACAGAGGGGGAGCGCCCTATATCCTGCAGAAAGAACAACAGCGATGGGAAGCCGTGTTCCGGCGTGAGAGGAAGCCAGTGAGCTTCGACCGATTTTTCTGAAAGCCCTTTTCAAGGGGGAAGTCTATGTATTTCAGGAAGAACGCTGTCTGTTCTTCCTTGTTGAGAAAGGAGTCTATCAAAATGAAGCAATTCGGAACAAGAAAATTATGTTATGCAGGTATTTTATGCGCGGTGGCAGTGGTTGGCAGCTTTTTCTATATCCCTGTATTCGGGAGCAAATGTGTGCCGGTGCAGCACATGGTAAATATTCTGTGTGCGGTGCTTCTGGGATCGTTTTACGGCGTGGGTGTTGCATTCTGCGCAAGCTTAATCCGAAATCTTCTGGGTATCGGCAGTTTGATGGCGTTCCCCGGCAGTATGTTTGGGGCGTTGCTTTGCGGACTGATGTTCTGGAAAACGAAAAACATTCCATTGACGCTGCTGGCTGAGGTATTTGGTACGGCAATTCTGGGCGGTCTGTGTGCATATCCCGTTGCGATTCTGTTTATGGGAATGCAGGCAGGGCAGATTGCGTTTTATGCCTATGTCATTCCGTTTTTGATTTCCACGGCAGGCGGTGCGATTTTGTCCGGTATTCTGCTGGGGGCATTGCGGAAAACAGGGATTCTGAAAACGGCGGCAGTCAGATAAGGAGGTAAGGAAAATGTTAAAGGAAATGCTGGATCATGTGCGGGAAAAATGCCCGCTCATTCATAATATTACAAACTATGTAACCGTAAACGATTGTGCGAATATTCTGCTTGCGTGCGGCGGTTCTCCTATCATGGCGGACGATGCCGAGGAGGCGGAGGAGATTACGGCAATCTGCGGCGGCTTGAATATCAATATCGGGACGCTGAATCAGCGCACCATTCCTGCGATGCATTTAGCAGGCAAAAAGGCAAACGAATTGGGACACCCTGTTGTATTAGACCCTGTTGGGGCAGGTGCATCCAAGCTGCGGACGAATACCGCCAAGGCACTGCTGGAGGATATCCATTTTACGGTTCTGCGTGGGAATATCTCCGAAATCAAGACACTGGCTCTGGGCACAGGCGGCGCAAAGGGCGTAGATGCGGATATCGCGGACAAGGTTACGAAGGAAAATCTGCCGCAGACGGTTGCATTTGCAAAGAAATTTGCGCGGGAAACGGGTGCGGTGATTGCCATTACGGGCGCGATTGATATTGTTGCGGACAGCGAAAGGGCATTTTGCATTTACAACGGACATCCCATGATGAGCAGCATTACAGGAACAGGCTGTCAGCTTTCTGCGATGACGGCGGCCTATGTGACGGCAAACCCCGAAGCTCCCTTGGAGGCGACGGCGGCGGCAGTCTGTGCCATGGGCATTTGCGGCGAAAAGGCACATGCAAGGCTGACAGAGCAGGACGGTAATTCCAGCTACCGCAATTATATCATTGATGCCATCTGCAAGCTGACCGGCGAAGAACTGGAAAGCTGTGCGAAATATGAAATCCTTTGAGAATGGGAGGAAAAGCAATGAAATGTGAAAAGGAAACCATGCTGCTGTATGCCGTAACAGACCGTATGTGGACAGGCAAGCAGACGTTAATGGAGCAGGTTGAGGATGCACTGAAGGGCGGCGCGACCTGTGTACAGCTGAGAGAAAAGGAACTGGATGAGGAAAATTTTCTGAAGGAAGCCATTGAAATGAAGGCGTTGTGTGCGAAATACGGCGTGCCCTTTATCGTGAATGATAACGTGGAAATTGCCATCAAATGCAAGGCAGACGGGATTCATGTAGGGCAGAGCGACATGGAGGCAGGCAATGTGCGTGCTTTGGTTGGCGAGGACATGATCATCGGCGTTTCTACAAAAAATGTGGAGCAGGCATTGGCGGCACAGAAGGCAGGTGCGGATTATCTGGGCGTTGGTGCAATGTTCCATACGGGGACAAAGCTGGATGCGGAGGAGGTTTCTCGCGAAGCGGCGCAGGAAATCACAGCGGCGGTGGATATCCCTGTGGTTGCCATTGGCGGCATCAATAAGAAAAATATTCTGGAGCTGAAGGGTACCGGTGTGGACGGTGTGGCTCTGGTTTCCGCGATTTTCGGCGCAGAAAATATCGAGGAAGAATGTAAGACATTGAAGACCCTTTCCGCGGAAATGGTGCAGGCGTAAAAAATTGCGAGAGCAAGGAAAAAGTTTGGAGGAAGACAGCATGAAAACAGCATTGAGCATTGCAGGCAGCGATACCAGCGGCGGCGCAGGGGTTCAGGCGGATTTGAAAACCATGACGATGAACGGGGTATTCGCCATGAGCGCGATTACAGCATTGACGGCGCAGAATACCACCGGCGTACAGGGGATTTTTGAGGTGACACCGGAATTTCTGGGGATGCAGATTGACAGCGTATTTACGGATATCCGCCCCGATGCGGTGAAAATCGGGATGGTTTCTTCTGTAAACCTGATTTCCGTGATTGCGGAAAGGCTGACGGCATATCATGCGGAAAATATCGTGGTTGACCCTGTGATGGTTGCGACCAGCGGTGCAAAGCTGATTAGCGAGGATGCAGTTTCTGCGCTGAAGGAAAAGCTTCTGCCCCTTGCGACGGTTGTTACGCCGAACATTCCCGAGGCGGAGGTGCTTGCCGATATGAAAATTACAAGCCCTGAGGATATGGTAACGGCGGCGGAAATCATCAGCAAGGCATACCATTGTGCGGTGCTTTGCAAGGGCGGACACAGCATGAATGATGCGAATGACCTGCTTTATGATGAAAAGGGAGCACATTGGTTCCGCGGAAAGCGCATTGATAACCCCAATACCCATGGCACAGGCTGTACGCTTTCCAGCGCGATTGCGGCAAATCTGGCAAAGGGAAATGATTTGGAAACCGCAGTGGAGCGTGCGAAGGAATATATCTCCGGCGCGTTGGCGGCAATGCTGGATTTGGGCGCAGGCAGCGGCCCGATGAATCATGCGTTTGATTTGAAGGAAGAATATACGAAGTGAACATGAAGCGTAGCGAAATGTGAATGGTACCGCTTAGACAAACATGAATTGACCGAGCGGAAAGAGAGGGACGCTTCTTGTCCGAAGGGCAAGAAGATGGACGATGACAAAGGAAGATACCTGCGATACGGTGGAGGACTCATGATGAAGGCTGAAAAAATAAGAAGAATCTTGTTTCCTAAAAAAGTTTCACCCTTACGGCTTTGGGGGTTTCGTTTGTTTCATATAGGAGGACGCACAAGATGGCTTATCGGCTTGTTCAGACATTAAACTCCGATTTTGTCAACAGTAGCATAGGACCACAGAAGCATAAAAAGGGCAGATATTTGAACCTATCAAATGTCTGCCTTTTTTGTTTAACTTAATGTTCTTCTTCTTGGCAATGACCGCTGCTGCAAACGGGGTTCTGGGCGACTGCAAGCCTGGGTGCAAAGGTGCGGGAGATACTTTCGTTGCAAGAAAGCGGAAAATAGTGTATGATACGAGGGACGAAAACTGAGAAAAGAGGGAGAATATGCAGTCAATCAATGAAATAAAAGAAATTTTGAGCCATTGCCCGATGGATGCCCTGCCTGCGCAGATGCAGGAATGGGAAGGGGACAGCCGCAAGGGTGTGCAGAATGTGTTGACCTCTTTTCGGAAAAAATACGAAAGGCATTTACAGGAGCTGGCACGTTTAGAGGAAATTCTGACCTATGAACGGGGCTGCTGGGCGGCAGGCTATGCGCTTGTTGCAGGGATTGACGAGGTTGGCAGAGGGCCTTTGGCGGGGCCTGTGGTTGCGGCGGCGGTAATTCTGCCGCAGGAATGTAAAATTGAAGGCGTGAATGATTCCAAAAGGCTTTCCGCAAAAAAACGAGAGGAATTATATGATGTGATTCTGGAAAAAGCCGTTTCTTACGGTATCGGGATTGTTTCCAATGAGCGGATTGACGAAATCAATATCCTACAGGCAACCTATGAAGCCATGCGCGAGGCGCTTTCACAGCTAAGCCCTCATGCGGAGTATATCCTTGCGGATGCGGTAACGATTCCGCGCATTTCTACGCCGCAAAGGGGAATTGTTAAGGGGGATGCAAAAAGTATGTCCATCGGGGCGGCAAGCATTGTTGCCAAGGTTTATCGTGACCGCTTGATGGAAACATACGATGCAGCTTACCCCGGCTATGGCTTTGCGGCGAATAAGGGCTATGGCTCTGCGGAGCATATTGCGGCAATTCAAAGGCTGGGGCTGACCCCGATTCACCGCAGAAGCTTTGTGAAAAATCTCCGTCCACAGGAGGGGGACACCACAACCGATAAGGGCGGCAGAGGAGAAACGCTTGCGGCGAAGCAGATGCAGAAAATGGGCTATGAGATTCTGGAGCGGAATTTTCATGCGCTCCGGGGCGAGATTGATATTATTGCGAAGAAAGAGAACACAATCGTATTTACGGAAGTGAAATACAGAAAAAATGAAACCATGGGGACACCTGCCGAAGCGGTGGACAGCCGCAAGCAGCAGAACATCATCCGTGCGGCAAAGGCATATATTGCGCAGGAGTGTCTGATGGAAATGGGATATGATTTCCGCTTTGATGTGGCAGAGGTGCTGACAAGTGAGGAGAAAACCTATTTTCGCTACACGGAGGATGCGTTTCGGCTTTCTGAATGATAGAAGAAAACGAGGGAGAAAGATGAAGATTAACAGAAAGAATGACTTGGAATATATTACATTTGATAATCTGGAGCAGACAGGATTGGTGAAGCACTGCTTTACGACACGGCACGGTGGTGTCAGCACAGATTACTGGGCAAGCATGAACATGGGCTTTGCGCGCGGCGAGAAACGGGAGCCTGTTTTGCAGAATTATAAAATTCTGGCGGAGGCGGTCGGCTTTACGGCGGAAAATTATGTAACCTCGCAGCAGACACACACCACAAATGTCCGCAGAGTGGCGGCGGCTGATGCAGGCAAGGGTGTCTGGACGGAGCGCGGCTATACGGATGTGGATGGGCTGATTACCAACGAGAAGCATATTCCCTTGGTGATTTTCGGGGCAGACTGTGTACCTGTGTTCCTTTTGGATAAAAAGAACCATGCCATCGGCGTGGCACACTGCGGCTGGGTTGGCACAGGCAACCGCATGGCGGAAAAAATTTTGCAGGAGATGATGCGCACCTTTGGAACAGACCCTGCGGATGTGACGGCGGCAATCGGGCCTTCCATCGGGAAATGCTGCTTCCAGATGGATGAACCTGTGCTTGCGCTGTTCCGCAAAAATATTCCCTGGACGGAGGAGATTGTGGAAAAAGACCCTGCGGCAGAGGGGAAATATAAAATGGATTTATGGGAATGTAACCGCCGCCTGTTGGCAGAGATGGGGGTAAGGGATATCGAGATTTCGGGTCTTTGCACCAAATGCGACCAGAAGCGTTTTTATTCCCATAGAGGCATGGGTGAAAAAAGAGGCGTGATGGCGGGAGTAATAGAGCTGATTTAAGGAGAGCATAAGAAGGGAAGTACAAAAAATCGTGGTACTTCCCTTCTTTTTGTGGTATACTAAACAGAATGGAAAATTGGGTATTCTTGCCCATTTATCAGAAAAATGCAAAAAAACTGCAAAGCAGGAGGTAGTATATGAGCAGACCAATCGTAGCAGTGGTGGGTCGTCCCAATGTTGGCAAATCCACCCTGTTTAACAGACTTGCAGGCGAGCGTATCTCCATCGTGCAGGATACCCCAGGGGTGACCCGTGACCGTATCTATGCCGATGTGGAATGGCTTGACCGCAAATTTACTTTAATTGATACCGGCGGTATGGAAATCGGCTCTGAAGAAGTGATTCAGAAGCAGATTGTACAGCAGGCGCAGATTGCGATTGAAACCGCGGATGTAATTTTATTTGTCACAGACGTAAAAACAGGCGTAACAGAGGATGATGTGAAGGTTGCAAATCTGCTGCGCCGCACGAAAAAGCCTGTTGTTCTGGCGGTGAATAAGGTGGACAGCGTAAAGCGTGATACGCTGGCGACTTATGAATTTTACGAATTGGGCATCGGCGATCCTTTGCCTGTTTCCGCAGGGCAGGCATTGGGCTTGGGCGATATGCTTGACCAGATTATCGCGAATTTCCCTGAAAAGGACATCCATGAGGAGGAGGACGATGCCATTAAGGTTGCCATCATTGGGAAGCCCAATGTGGGCAAATCCTCTCTCATCAATAAGATTCTCGGTGAGGACAGATTGATTGTCAGCAATATTGCAGGTACGACACGAGATGCAGTCGATACGCCGATTGAAATTGACGGACAGAAGTATATCTTCATTGATACGGCAGGGATGCGCCGCAAAAGCAAAATCAAGGAGGAAATCGAACGCTTCAGCATTATCCGTGCGGTTGCGGCAGTGGAACGCTGTGATGTTGCGATTCTTCTGATTGATGCCAACGAAGGCGTTACAGATCAGGATACCAAGATTGCAGGCATTGCCCACGAAAGAGGAAAGGCGGCAATTATTGCCGTCAATAAATGGGATTCCATTGATAAGGACGAAAAGACCATGAATAAATATCTCAAGGATATTTCCATGGAATTGAAATATATGGAATATGCGCCGAAGGTGTTTATTTCTGCCATGACAGGGCAAAGAATTAACCGTATGCTGGAGCTGATTCAGACGGTTTACCATAATCATGCCCTGCGTATCAGCACAGGTGTTTTGAATGAAGTGCTGATCGAGGCAACCGCAATGCAGCAGCCCCCTGCGGATAAGGGTCGCCAGCTGAGATTGTATTATATGACACAGGTATCCGTAAAACCCCCTACCTTTGTTATTTTTGTAAACGAGCGTGGGCTGTTCCATTTCTCTTACCGCCGTTATATCGAAAATCAGCTAAGAGAAGCATTTGGCTTTGTCGGCACACCGATTCATTTCATTGTAAGAGAAAAAGGGGAAAAGGATTGATATGTTTCGTTTGATTTGTTTATGTATCGGCTATTGCATCGGCTGTATCGAAACAGCCTATGTGGTCGGTAGAATATGGCAGGTGGATTTGCGTCAGCATGGCAGCGGCAACCTCGGTACTACAAATGCTCTGCGTGTGCTGGGGAAAAAGGCAGGCGCGTTGGTATTCATCGGGGATATTATGAAATCCGTGATTGCTTTTGTCATCTGTCGTGCGATTTTTGGGAGCAATCTGGCAGGGGTATATGGCTCTGTCGGGGCGGTTCTGGGGCACAATTACCCGTTCTATCTGAAATTCAAGGGCGGAAAGGGCATTGCCGTTATGATTGGTATGACGGCGGCAATGGCGTTCAGTATGGATATCCGCTTAGCGATTCCTAATGCCCTGATTGGCTTTGGCATGGCATTCGCAACAAGATATGTTTCCGTTGGCTCGCTGCTGTTTGCGCTGACGCTGCCCATCAGTGCCTATCTTTTGGGATTCCCTCGTGAAATGCTCTATCTGACGATTTTTGTCAGTGCGATGGCATTCTGGCGGCACAGAGGGAATATCAAAAAGCTTTTAAACGGTACGGAAAATAAATTCGGTTCTAAAAAATAAATGCGTTTTGGAAATTGTGATTTGAAGAAATAAGACTGGAGGTCACAGCTTATGAAAAAGGTAACAGTCATTGGTTCCGGCAGCTGGGGGACAGCCCTTGCAGTGATGCTGGCGGAAAACGGACATGAGGTTTTCATCTGGTCCAGAAGACAGGACGCAGTGGATGAGCTGTTGAAAGAAAGAACAAATAAGAAATATCTCCCCGGTGTGGTGATTCCCGATTCCATTCAGGCAACCACCGACCGCAAGGAGGCTGTGGACGGCGCGGATATCGTGATTCTGGCGGTTCCTTCCAGAGCCGTTGCACAAACCGTGCGAGATTTTGCACCCTATCTGAAAACATGGCAGATTCTGGTGAATGTGGCAAAGGGCCTGGAGCCGGAAACACTGTTCCTGCTTTCGGATGTCATCAAAAGAGAAGCGCCCCAATGTGAGGTCTGTGTGCTTTCCGGACCGAGCCATGCAGAGGAGGTTGCGCGAAAGGTGCCGACCGCTTGTCTGATTGCCTGCGAAAACGAGGCAGTGGCAAAGCTGGTGCAGGAGGAATTTGCAAACCCCCGTTTCCGTCTGTATACCAATACGGATTTGATTGGTGTGGAAATCGGTGCGGCACTGAAAAATGTAATGGCCTTGGCGGCAGGGATGTCTGATGGGCTTGGCTTTGGGGACAACACCAAGGCGGCATTGATGACAAGAGGCATGGCGGAAATGAAGCGTCTTGGCATGGCAATGGGCGGCAAGGCAGAAACCTTTGCGGGACTTTCCGGCATTGGCGATTTGATTGTAACCTGCACCAGCATGCACTCCAGAAACCGCAGAGCCGGTATCCTTCTTGGGCAGGGCAAAAGCCTGCAGGAAACACTGGATGAGGTTAAGATGGTTGTTGAGGGTGTCAATACAGTGCAGGCGGCTTGTCAGCTTGCGGAAAAATATCACGTTTCCATGCCCATTACACAGAGCATTTATGCGGTTCTCTTTGCGGGGAAAAATGTGGAGGATGCCGTTCTGGAGCTGATGACAAGGGACAACAAGGCAGAATAAGCATCCGCGGCTTCTGTCGACTTCTTTACACGAAATTTACATAGCATTTTGTTTACAAATTCCTACTGTGGTTCTATACTATGGGAGTGATAATTTTGCCCTGTGCAGAATCGGAAAAAGGAGGTACACATGGAAAACTTTGTTCTCAGCTGTTGTTCCACGGCGGATTTATCGTTGGAACACTTTCAAAATAGAAATATCCATTATATCTGTTTTCATTATGAACTGAATGGAACGGTATACCCTGATGATCTGGGGCAGTCCATGCCCTTTGATGTGTTTTATGAAGCAATGACAAAGGGTGCGGAAACAAAAACCTTTCAGGTCAATGTGGCGGAATTTGAAGCATATTTTGAGTCCTTTCTGAAGGAAGGAAAGGATATTCTGCATCTTTGCCTTTCCTCCGGCATTACGGGCGTGATGAATTCTGCGAATATCGCAAAGGATATTCTTGCGGAAAAATATCCCGAACGGAAAATTTATATTGTGGATTCCCTTTCGGCATCCTCCGGCTACGGGCTTCTGATGGATAAGCTTGCGGATTTACGGGATGCAGGGATGGGAATTGACGAGCTGCGCCAATGGGTGGAGGAAAACAAGCGCAAGGTGCAGCATTGGTTTTTCTCTACAGATTTGACGTTTTACATCAAGGGCGGCAGAGTGACGAAAACGGCAGGCTTTGTCGGCACAATGCTGAGTATTTGTCCGTTGCTGCATGTGAATTATGAAGGAAAGTTGATTCCCGTACAGAAGGTACGGACAAAGAAGAAGGTCATTGAAGCCATTGAAAAAAAGATGGAGGAATTGGCGGAGGATGGTCTGGAGTATCATGAGAAGTGCTATATTTCTCATTCTGCCTGCGAGAAGGATGCAGAGGCGGTGGCGAAGCTGATTGAAAGCCGGTTCTCACACCTCAATGGCAGGGTGCTGATCAATAGCATCGGCACGACCATCGGCAGTCACACCGGACCGGGAACAGTGGCATTGTTCTTCTGGGGAGAGGAGAGAAAATCATAAAAACAGACAGTCTTGGATGTAGATGCATGCAAGACTTTTTTTCTTGCCAGATTTTCACAGAGAGGGAGAAGCGCATATTTCAATTTTTCCTGCAAATACTACATTTACAATAAATTTGGCAGGAGGAAGATACAATGAAGGCAACAGGCATTGTCAGAAGAATAGACGACCTTGGGCGTGTGGTCATACCCAAAGAAATCAGAAGAACGCTCCGTATCCGCGAGGGTGATCCCCTTGAGATTTTTACCGATCGCGAGGGCGAAATTATTTTGAAAAAATATTCTCCCATCGGGGAATTGGGCACATTCGCGAAGGAATACGCGGAATCCTTAGCGCAGACCGTGGGGCATATCACCTGTATTGTGGATAAGGATCAGATTATCGCCGTTTCGGGCGGCGGGAAAAAGGAGTTTTTTGAAAAGCATATCAGCTCCGAAATGGAAAATTGCATCAACAAGCGTACCTCGCTGATTGCGGAGAGAAATGATGCGAACTTTGTTCCCGTTCTGGAGGATGATTCCGAAAGCGCATATAATCATCAGCTGATTGTACCCATTATTGCGGAGGGGGACGCTATGGGCGCAATTATTTTCCTTTCCAAGGATCAGAAGATGGGCGAGGTGGAAGGCAAGCTGGCGCAGACGGCAGCAGGCTTTCTGGGGAAGCAGATGGAGCAGTAAGAGGTCAAAGCCGTGGGTTTTGACACCCTAAGTCGAAATCAGGATTTCGACTTGCTAAGACAGAGGAATAAACAGACGAGTTCCATCAGCTTAAAAGCCTTGAAACTCGCTGTTTTCCTCGTCGGAAGTGAATTCCGACTGCGGATTCCATTTGGGAAACTACTTACCGCCCAAGAAGGGGCGGCAGGCGAAGCCTGCTTTGCGTAGCAAAGTAATGAACAGTTTGTTTCCCAAACCCTTCCGTTGCCTCAAAATTACTTTGTCTACAGTCTGAAAGGAGCCAAGGGCTCCTTTTTTCATGCCATGATATAGGGCAAAAGTCCGAACACAATAAAGATTGCGAAAACAGTGATAATCGCAGGGGAAAGGAATCGTTCCCGATAGGGGCTGCCGTTTTCATCCAGCAGCAGAAGCTCCTCTCTGGGAGGGTTTGCCTTCAGAAACAGATAGAGCAGCGCGGCAAGCCAGGGGAGGGAAAGCAGGGAAACAACAAGCAGAGAAGCAAGCACACTGCCCTGCGGAAGCTCTGCCGCCGCGGTTGTCATGGTTTCACTGCTTGTGGCAAAGATGCTGAAAATCGTTGTGCCGTTGATGATCATGTGCGGCAGGATGGAAGCAAAGATGGAATTTGTCCGCTCCACCAGAAAGGCGAAAATAAATCCGACAATAAACGCATACGGAAACTGCTGCGGATTCAGATGCAGCAGACCAAAAAGCAGTGCGCAGGCAAACTGTGCCTTATATTTCCCCAGAAAATGATATCCGGAGAGCAGGATGCCGCGCGAAAAGCATTCCTCAAACACCGCAGGCAAAACCGCAACCGCCACAAATGAAACCAGAAAGCCGGAGGACTGGATGCCGCCGACGGACTGCTCCACAGGGTTGGGGAAGAAGAGTGCCGTCAGATAGGAAAGCAAACTCATCAGTGGTTGAATGGAAATGCCGAAGGAGAGCAGAAGCAGCAGATTTTTCCACCCCAAAGGGTTTAGCCGCAGAGTTTCCTTCACATTTTTTTTCGACCATTTAAAATACACCAGCAGCGGCGGCACAAAGCAGATAAGCTGCGACAGGAGCATATAGGCGCTATCCGAAAGGCGGGATGCCAAAGGAAGATATGCCATCAGAAAGGACACCCCGATGAAATAAATAAAAAATAGCAGCGCAAAAAAGCTGATTCTTCTTGTTTCTGTCATAAAAGACCTCCGTTCGTAATCTGATAAAAAGAGAAAATCTCAAGCCGCTTCTGACTTGAGATTCCTTTTTTATGGTACAATCTCATTTGATTTTTCCGGGTTTTTCCTGCGAATCCGTTTGGATGGACAGGGGGTCATCTGTCGGATATTTTTCAATATATTTTCGGTTGACATATTCCGATGCAAAGGTTTTGATAGTCGCGAAAACGGGCACGCCCACAAACATCCCGACAGGCCCCATGAAGGCACCGCCAATCAACACTGCAAGAATAATCCAAAGGGGGTTGAGGTCAACGGAATTGCCCAGAATTTTCGGCCCGAGGTAGTTCCCGTCAAACTGCTGCAAAATCAGAACAAAGATGCCGACTGCAATCGCCAGAGGGGGATCGATGAGCAGCGTAATCAGGATGGCAGGGATTGCGCCGATAAACGGCCCGAAATACGGAATCATATTCGTTACGCCGATAATCAGGCTGAGAATCAGCGGATAGGGGGCCTTCATCAGATTCAGTCCGATAAACGCTAAAATCCCGATAATCAGCGAATCAACTGCCTTGCCGACAATGAAATTCTGGAAGATATGATGTGTGCGAATAGCGGAGCGCAGAATAACATCTGCCTTTTCCTTGGGAAAGAAGGTGTAAATCCCTTTTTTTGCCTTCAGGCTGAACCGTTCCTTATCCAGCAGCATATAAAAGGCAATGAAGATTGCCATGATGAACTGAATGGTGATACGCCCGAAGCCGTATACATTTACGGCAATCGTTTCCAGAAGCTCCGGCGCATTCTGCGAAATATCCTTTACAGGGGCAAGCAGGCGGTTGATGACGTTATTCACATCCGCACTGTTGATATACACAATCCGGTCAAAGAAATTCTGGATACGCACATTCATGGCATCGGAATAGGCTGTGACATTTGTCGCGAAAGTAATGATGGAATCTCGTACCTCAGGCACAAGATAAATCACAATCCAGACCGTACCGCCGATGATGATGACGTAGTTGATTAAAATAGAAAGAATACGGGTGATTTTCATATGGTTCTGAAAAAAGGCACCGCTTTTTTTGAAGACTTTTTCAAAAAAATTCAGGAAGGGATTCATGACATAAGCAATCGCGAAGCCCATCAGAAAGGGTGCGGTCAGCGTATTCAGATAGTTGGTTGCCTTGGCGATGCTGCTGCCGATATTTGGCAGATTGCCGATGACCTTTTCAAACAGAATCAATGCGGCAAGCAGAATAAACGCATAGATACAGATTTTTGCGAGCAGCTTATCCTGCTCATTTCTGCTGCGTCTGAAATTATCAAACCGTCTCATACTGACACCTCGAATCAATAAATAGGATACCCGTTTTCCAGAGTATCTTATCCTATGATACTATGAATTTTCCTGAAAAGCTATAAGGATGATGTGAAATTTTTGTTTTTTCGACGAATTTTTTTCTGCTTCGCCATGGCAGAGCCTGCCGCAGGGCATTTTTTTATTGAGTCACACCTGCTTTTATGCTATAATATCTCATTAGCAAAGAGAGTTTTCGAGGAAAAACAAAAGGTAAGATTTTTTGCGTTTATGGAGGTCTGATGATGGACGATATGAGCGAAAACGCTAAGAGTGAGCAATATCAGGAAAAAACAGGAAGGGAAAGCAACCCCATCGGGGTGGCGGCAGTGATTCTGCTGCTTTGCATCTGTTTTCTGATTGATGCCAGAGTCGGCTTCGGTGCGCTGATTGGCGCGGCGGCAGGCTTTTTCGCATGGTCACTTTTAAAGGATAATGGTACGCGGAAGGAAGAAAATGCAGACGACAGAGTAGCCTTTCTGGATACGACAGTTTTGCAGCACAACTTCCCGCTTCCCCAGAATATGCCCATTCCCTATGCGGTGCTGGATATTCGGGGGCACATTTTAATGTATAACGAGAAATTCGCAAAGGAATTTCCAAATATGGAATTGATTCTGCCTGTGGTAGATCAGCTGAAAAAGGCGGGGATTGGCAAGCATGCTGTGGTTGTAGTGGAGGAAAAGCATTACGATGCCATGCTGAACCAGTGCGAGGTGGTCGAGGAAAACGGCGCAGTCGGCAATGTGTTGAATATGACGCTGGTGGATATTTCCAAGCAGTATGAGCTGGAGGAAAGACTTGACCGCAACGAAACGGTTATCGGGATGCTGTTTCTGGATAATTATGAGGATGTTATGGATTCCCTTGCGGAGGACAGACAGCCCCTGCTTTCCGCAATCGTGGACAGAAAGCTGACACAGTTTGCCGCGGATGCCAACGGCGTGATGCGAAAGCTGCAGATGGACAGATATATCCTCCTGCTTTCCAAGGGGGATTTGGAGACATTAAAGGAAAAGAAATTTGATATTATGAATACCATTCGCGAAATCAATGTTGGCGAGCATATTCCTGTAACGATGAGTATGGGGGTCGGCATTGGCGGCGGCTCTCTGGAGGATGCCATGCAGAGTGCGAAGGCGGCGCTTGACCTTGCATTGGGACGCGGCGGGGATCAGGTGCTGATTAAGGAAGGCGAAAAATACCTGTTCTACGGCGCAAAGGCAGGCGAGGTTGGCAGAAACGGACGTATTCGAGCGCGCGTAAAGGCAGATGCTCTGTGGGAGCTGATGGGTGCATCCTCGTCTATTATGGTTATGGGACACCGCAATGGGGATTTGGACAGCCTTGGCTCCAGCATGGGGATTTGTGCCATTGCAAGAGCTATGGGCAAAAAATGCCGCATTGTGATGAATGAGGTCAGCACAGGGATTAAGTGTATTTCCGAGCAGATGACGCAGGATGAATATTATCAGACTGCTTTTATGAAGGAAAAGGATGCACTGAAGGAAATGGATGATAAAACACTGGTGATTGTTGTGGATACGCACCGCACCAGTATGGTAGAAGGTCCTTCCGTTCTGGAGGCGGCAAAGAAAATCGTTGTGTTTGACCACCATAGAAAGAGCGCGCAGGATTTCATTGAGCAGGCGGTTCTGCTGTATCATGAGCCCTACGCATCCTCTACGTCTGAATTGATTACGGAAATGATTCAGCATATCGGCAAGAAGATTAAGCTGCGCTCCATCGAGGCAGATGCGCTTCTGGCAGGCATTACCGTGGATACCAAGAATTTCGCAGTCAAAACGGGTGCGATTACCTTTGAATCCGCAGGATTTCTGCGCCGCAACGGGGCAGACAGTATCCGTGTGCGTATGCTGTTCCAGAATGATATTGATTCCTATAAGGCAAAAGCAACCGCTGTGCGTGATGCGGAGCTGTATCTTGGCTCCATGGCGCTTTCCGTATGCCCTGCCAATCGGGAGAATTCCACATTGACGGCGGCACAGGCGGCGGATGATTTAATGAATGTAACAGGGGTTAAGGCATCCTTTGTCTGCTGCAAGGTGGATGATGTGGTTTATGTCAGCGCACGCAGCTTTGGGGATGTGAATGTGCAGAGAATTATGGAAAAACTGGGCGGCGGCGGTCATTTCACCGTTTCCGGGGCGCAGCTTAAGGATTGCAGCGCGGAAGAAGCGAAGGAAAGGGTACGCAGTGCCATTGATGAATATTTGAAGGAGGAAACGACATGAAGATGATTTTATTACAGGACGTGAAAAGCGTCGGCAAAAAGGGCGACTTAATCAATGCCAGCGAGGGCTATGCAAAGAATTTCCTGCTGCCCAGAAAGCTGGCTGTGGAAGCAACAAAAAGCAATCTGAATGATTATGAGCTGAAGCAGAAGGCAGAGGCAAAGCGTAAGCAGGAGGAGTTGGAAAAGGCGCAGGCAACTGCAAAGGAGCTGGAGGATAAGGTTGTTACCATCAAGGTGAAAACAGGCGGCAACGGCAAGCTGTTCGGCTCTGTGACGAATAAAGAGGTTGCGGAGGAAATCGTAAAGCAGACCAGGCTGGATATTGATAAGAAGAAGGTTTCTATCGGTGACCCCATCAAAATGCTGGGGGAAAGAACCGCAGTCATTAAGCTGCACCCCAAGGTAACGGCAGAGGTAAAGGTGAAAATCGTAGAAGCGTAAGTCCCCGTACAGGAGGCGGAAAACATGGAAGAACAGGAAAAGCAAACAGAATATATGCGCGGTGTGCCGCCCCATGATGAAACGGCGGAGCAGGCTGTCCTGTGTTCCATGTTTCTGGACAGAGAAGCGGCATCTGTTGCGCTTGAGGTGCTGCGTGGGGAGGATTTTTATCGCCCCGACCATCGCATGGTTTTTGAAGCGGCAGAGGAATTATATCGTTCCGGCTCTCCCATTGATGTGATTACAGTCAAGAATAAGCTGGAGGAAAAAGGGCAGTTTGAACAGATAGGCGGTCTGCCTTTTCTGGCAAATCTTTCTTCTGCAGTCGGCAGCTCCGTCAATGTGCGCCATTATGCGGCAATCGTGGAGGAAAAATCCGTTCTGCGCCGTCTGATTCGCACTGCCGGAGATATTTCTCAGCTGAGCTATGAGGGCAAAGAGGATGTCAATGCCATTATGGATGCGGCGGAAAAAAGCATTTTTGATATCATGCAGAAGCGCCATTCCGAGCAGTTCCATCATATCAGAGATATCGCGGTCAGCTCGATTGAAAAAATCGAGGATATCTACCGTTCCAAGGGCAAGCTGACAGGCGTGCCGACGGGCTTTCTGGATTTTGATGCCAAAACGGCAGGCCTGCAAAAATCGGATTTGATTCTGCTTGCGGCGCGTCCTTCCATGGGGAAAACGGCATTTGCGCTGAATATCATCCAAAATGCGGCGATTCGCGCCAATGTGCCGACGGCGGTGTTCTCTCTGGAAATGAGCCGGGAGCAACTGGTTAACCGTATGCTCTGTTCCGAGGCCATGATTGATGCACAGAAGCTGCGTACCGGGGAATTGGAGGAAAACGACTGGGCGGAGCTGATTAACGCTATGGGCCCCCTTTCCGAAGCCCCGATTTATATTGACGATACCCCCGGGGTGACCCCGATGGAGGTGCGCTCCAAATGCCGTCGCTTGAAGGTGGAAAAAGGGTTGGGGCTTATCGTGATTGACTATTTGCAGCTGATGAGCGGCAACAGCAGAAACGATTCCCGTCAGCAGGAAATCTCTGAAATTTCCCGTTCCCTTAAGGCGATTGCAAGAGAGATGGAAGCGCCTGTGATTGCGCTGAGTCAGCTGAGCCGTGCCTGTGAACAGCGTGCGGATCACCGTCCGATGCTTTCCGACCTGCGTGAGTCCGGTGCGATTGAGCAGGATGCGGACGTAGTTGCCTTTCTTTATCGTGATGAATATTACTTCCCTGATACGGAAAAGAAAAATCAGGCAGAGCTGATTATTGCGAAGCAGAGAAACGGCCCGACGGGTACGGTCGATTTGACATGGATGGGGCAGTATACGAAATTTGGCAATTTTCTGAAAAAATATTAAGCAAAGCCGCCCGAGGGGATTCCTTCGGGCATTTTAAGTATATAAAGGAGGAGAAGAAGATGTTCAGACCAATGAGAAGAAGTAAGCAGGCGCTTTCCACACAGGAAACGAAGGCACTGCTTTCAGCAGAAAAAAGAGGGATTCTTGCGGTGAATGGAGATGAGGGCTACCCCTTCGCGATTCCTGTCAATTATTATTATGACGACGCGCAGGGAAAAATTTTTATCCATGGCGGCAAGACAGGGCATAAGGTGGATGCGCTGAAAAAGGACGATAAGGTCTGCTTTACCGTTTATGGCAACGAAGCCTTTGAAGAAGGGGATTGGGCACCCTATCTGCACAGCGTAATTGTGTTCGGCAGATGTAAGCTGGTTGCGGACGCGGGGCAGACGGAGGACAGAGTGCGAGAGCTGGCACTGAAATATTACCCCACAAAAGAGGAGGCTGAAGCGGAAATCGTAAAGGGTATCCATGCGGTGCAGCTTTACGAGATTACGATTGAACACATGACGGGTAAGCGCATACACGAAAAATAAGGAATAGGGAGCAGGGAAAAAGGGAAAATGAGAAATTTTCTCTTTTTTTCTGCCATTTCTTACAATTTTCTTACGATTCCGGAAAAGGACTTCCTTGTTGGACAAAGGTATGGTATATATGAAACAGAAGATTCCGACAAAGAAGGAAGGGACGGAAACCGTAAGGGGGACAGATGCATGAGCAGGGACGATAGGCGCATTAAAAAATGGAGATCCGCAGGAACATTGGGCGAGCTTTATCTGAAGGAGATGGCAGAGCAGGGCTTGCTTTTGGAGGATATGACACATCTGAAATACATCTTTCGTGAGGACGAGCCGCAGCACCTGCGCTACCGTATCGAGGAGCTGGAGCATGCGCCGACGGACGAGGAACGGGCGGAATATGCGAAGGATGGCTGGCAGGAGGTCTGCCATTATGAGTTGGATTATGTTTTTGCAAAGGAATGCAGTGCGGATGAGCCGGAGGTGTCGCAGGAAGCGGTGCTGCGGGATTTGGATAAAAAAATAGAGAAGGAGAAAGGGAGTATTCGTGAAACAAAGATTGGGCTTTTGATTGCTCTGGTTATTCTGGCTGTGTGCGTCTTTAGCATGGGAAGGGCGGCACTGAGCGGAGATACGCTTCTGATTGCACTGAGATTCTTTGGGCCAACTGCTCTGATTGCTTTTGCAGGCGGCTATTGGGAGATACGCAAGCTGCGGCGGAAAAAGGAGAGGGTCGAGGATGGCGATATCCCCGATGAATACACAAACTGGCGAAAGGATCGCGTGATAAAGGCGCTTCTGGCTCTGGTGGGCGTTGTTCTTATTGTCGGCGGAACCTATTATGGCGGCAACTTTAATGATAAAACCTTTGACCTGCCGGAGAAAAGCACCTACGCCAATCTGCCTGCGGTGCGTCTGGAAAGCCTGATAGCTGAACCCCTGATGCGATGCGGTGAAAGCGTTGACCCTGCGCAGGAGGGACTTCACATGAGCGCCAATCAGTTTGATGGGATGATGTATCAGACGATAAAGCGGATGGGGGGACTTTATAACTACGGCGTGGAGCATCGCTTTGAACTGCGGACAAAACGAGATTTGGAAACCAAGCAGTATATGCAGAACGCAGAAGGAGCAGAATGGCATCTGAATACGCGCTATACCTGCTTCCGCCGGGAACGGGATGCCGAAAAGCAATATGATAAGAATATTGAGAATGAAAGGCTGACCGAAGAAAGATGGCAGGAGAGAGGGCATGAGTTCCCTGCCTCCGAGGAAATTTCCGTGGAATATCCTGCGTTTTCCCACCTGCATGTCTGCCGCACGGAGTGGAGCGAATCGGTTAGCTATCATGTGCTTTGCAGGGACGGTGAAAGGCTGATGGAGCTGGATTATACGGGACGGGAGATAGACCCCGAACAGCTTCTGGCGGAGATAGAAAAGGTTTTTGCCGCGCAGGAAGGCTGAAGCAAAAAAACAGAAAAAATAAAAAAGCGAAATCCTTGTGAAAATGAGGACTTCGCTTTTGTTTTTTTGGAAATCAACCCTCCAGCTGAGAGGTGCAATGGGGGCATCTGGTTGCCTCAATTGCAATTTCGGATTTGCAGAAGGGACAGACCTTCGTTGTGGGTGCTTCTTCTACGGGAGCGGCAGGGCGTTTCAGCTTCACCAGCACCTTCAGCGCCGCAAAGATGACGATTGCCACAATCAGAAAATCAAGCACCTGTGTAAGAAAGGAGCCGTATGCGATGGTTGCGGTTGCCGCCTGCGCATCTGCAAGGGTGGCATAATGATTGCCGTCCAAAGGCAGATAAAGCTGGCTGAAATCTGCGCCGCCTGTCAGCTTGCCGATGATGGGCATAATCAAATCATTAACAAAAGAAGTAACAATTTTGCCGAATGCGCCGCCGATGATTACGCCGACAGCCATATCTACCACATTGCCCTTTATGGCAAATTCCTTAAATTCCTGAATGGTTTCCTTCAAAGCCATAAAAATTCCTCCTATGCTTTTTACAAAATTCGATTTTTTCAACCACAGTATAACAAAAAAATCAATTTCATCCAACACAATTCAAAAACTTTTGATAAATTTTTGTAAAGAGTGTTGACGCAAAAATTATCAAGGCATATACTGGATATAGTGAGTGAAAAATCGTACAGTCAAAGCGAGGTGAACGAAATGGACGGCAGTCATAGTAAAGATACCATTCCTTTAGAGCCTGAGGGCTATCGACGATCTGAGAAAAATTTTACCGTGTATTTCGGTCAGCTTTTTTGGATACAACAGAGTTGACTGTGGTTTTTTATGCCCTTTTTTGAATGAATGCACGGTATGCGGAGAAACTTTTTTGGAAGGCATATGGTGCTTTTTTATTTGAATTTGGGGTGAAAAAATGAGTGACATGAATGAAGAAATGCAGATTCTGTTTGATAATTATACGGCCTTGATGGACGGTGGACAGTATTTGCAGCTAAAGCAGGAATTAAATGAGGAACAGCCTGCCAATATTGCGGAATATTTTGAGGAACTGACGGCGGAAAAGCAGCTTTTTATCTTCCGTCTGCTCTCGAAGGATGTTGCGGCAGAGGTGTTCTCCTATATGGATAATGATACACAGGAGCATATTGTGCAGTCCATTACCGACCGAGAGGTGCGCAATATCGTGGACGAAATGTTTCTGGATGATACGGTGGACTTTCTGGAGGAAGCCCCTGCCAATCTGGTGAAAAAGGTGCTGCGAAACACCGATGCAGGCACAAGACAGCTGATCAACCGTTTTCTGAATTATCCCGAAAATTCCGCAGGCAGCCTGATGACAATCGAATTTGTGCGCCTGCGTGCCAATATGACTGTTGCAAAGGCGCTGAGCGAAATCAAGCGTGTTGGGATGGATAAGGAAACCATCTATACCTGCTATGTGACGGATGCACAGCGAAAGCTGTTGGGGGTTATTCCTCTGAGAACCCTGATTTGTGCGGAGGATGACAGTCTGGTTGGGGATCTGATGGAGGATGACGTTATTTCCGTACACACATTAGATGACCAGGAGGAGGTTGCAAATATCTTCAAGAAATATAACTGGATGGCACTGCCCGTAACGGATACGGAGGGCAGACTGGTCGGCATTATCACGGTCGATGATATCGTGGACGTTATCGAACAGGAAACCACAGAAGATATGGAACTGATGAATGCTGTCCTGCCTTCGGATGACGAATACCTGAAAATGAGCGTATTCGCACTGGTGAAGAATCGTATTCCGTGGCTTTGCGTGCTGATGATTTCCGGTACGCTGAGTGCCTTTGTTATCGGGATGTATCAAAGCCTTCTGGATTCGGTTGTTATGCTTTCCAGCTTTATGACAATCATCACCGGTACGGGCGGTAACGCCGGTTCGCAGGCCTCTGCCATGGTTATTCGTGGTCTGGCGTTGGGGGATATTCAGATGCGTGATACGTTTAAGGTTGTGTTCAAGGAGCTGCGCGTCGGTATCCTCTGTGGTCTGATTCTGGCGATGGTCAATATGATTCGTATGACCTTTTTCGACCATTCGACCCCGTTTAATATTGATCTGACGGTTTCCCTCAGTATGGGTGTTGCGGTTGTTCTGGCGAAAACACTGGGGTGTATTCTGCCTATTCTGGCAAAGGCAGTCAAGCTTGACCCTGCGATGATGGCGGGTCCCTTGATTTCTACGGTTGTGGATGCGATTGCACTGGTGGTTTATTTCAGCATTGCAACGGTGTTGGTGCTGTAAGGAGAAGAAAGAAGATAAAAAGGATAAAAACGATAAAAACGGTGTCACAAGCTTGTTATGTGATACCGTTTTTTTGTGCGGATAATTCCGCCCTGTTGAGAGATACTATTTCTAAGATTGGAAAAAGGAGATGGGAGCTTGGAATGGAATCTTTTGACATGGGCGCAGCTTTTGTTTTTCGGGCTGGGCGCATGGTATTTTTGGAGGAGCAGCCGCAGAAAAGGTGCAGGAGAGGGCTTGCGGTGTGAGGATAATATTGTAGAGATGGATAAGCTGATGGCAATGGAGGAAATAAAGCTGACAGAACCATTGGCGGAGCAGACTAGACCGCGAACGCTGGAGGAAATCATCGGGCAGGAAAATGGCATTAAGGCACTGCGCGCAGCACTTTGCGGCCCTAATCCGCAGCATATTTTGATTTATGGCCCGCCCGGTGTGGGGAAAACAGCGGCGGCGAGGCTGATTCTGGAGGAAGCGAAGAAAAGGGAAGGTTCCCCCTTCGGTGCAGGTGCAAGGTTTGTGGAGATTGATGCGACCACCCTGCAGTTTGATGAACGCAACATTGCAGACCCTTTGCTTGGCTCTGTGCATGATCCGATTTATCAGGGCGCAGGGGCATTTGGCAACGCGGGGATTCCCAGACCGCGCCCGGGGGCAGTCTGCGAAGCGCACGGCGGTGTGCTGTTTATTGATGAAATCGGGGAGCTGCATCCGGTGCAGATGAATAAGCTTTTGAAGGTGCTGGAGGACAGGGTGGCACGCTTTCAGAGCAGCTATTACAGCAGCAGCAACAAAAGTATTCCGCCCTATATCCATCAGATTTTTCGGAAGGGGATGCCTGCGGATTTTCGGCTGATTGGAGCGACCACACGCAATCCGCAGGAAATTCCCGAAGCATTGCGTTCTCGGTGTACGGAAATCTTTTTTGAGCCACTGGACAGAACCGCGGTGGAAAAAATCGCAGAAAACAGCCTGCGGCGTGCGGGCGTTTCCTATGAGGAGGGGCTTTGCGGCAGGATTGCGGCGTATGCAGGCGGTGGCAGAGATGCGGTGAATCTTGTGCAGTCGCTGACCTCACTGGCGTGGATGGAGGGGAAAAAGAAGATTACGGCAAGGGAGCTGGAATGGGCGGCAGAGGCAGGCAGATATCAGCCGCTGTATCGGCAGAAAATCGCGAAGCAGCCACAGGTTGGTGTGGTAAACGGCTTGGGAGTGCAGGGCAATGACCGAGGGACGCTGCTTTCCGTAGAAGCGGTGGTGCAAAAGGGCGGCAATGGCTTAACGGTGACGGGCATCGTAGAGGAGGAAGAGCTGAAAAACGGGCAGGGAACGGCGAAACGCAAGAGCAATGCTCGTTCTGCGGCGGAGAATGTGCTTACACTGCTGGAGCAGTTCGGCTTTACTGCGCAGGATTTCCATGTGCATCTGAATTTCCCCGGAGGGATTCCTGTGGATGGACCCTCCGCAGGGGTAGCAATGTTTCTTGCGGTTTATTCCGCTTTTACGGAAATACCTGTAGCCCATACTCTTGCGCTGACGGGGGAAGTCGGTCTGCATGGACAGGTGCTTCCTGTCGGCGGCGTGGAGCAGAAGCTTGCGGCGGCAAAGGAGGCAGGCGCGGCGAAGGTTTTGATTCCGGAGCAGAATTGGAAGGAGAACTATCACAATTTGGGAATAGAGGTCATTCCTGTTGCAACCGTGCAGGAGCTGCTCGGTGCGGCGTTTCTTTCTGAGGGCGCGGCACTTTCGGAAGGAATTGATTTTTTGCAGGAAAAGGAAATCGGGTAAAAATGAAATGCAAAAGCTCCGCGCGGGAGAAGACTCTGCGTGGAGCTTTTTTGAAACGAATTATTCGGTTTCTCTGAAAATAGTACGGAAAATCAATCGTACGAGGGGGCCGCAGTAAAACAGCTGATAGCAGATAGCCATGGGGAAGTTGCGTGCCCATGTCTGTACCCATGTGCAGAAATCAGGTTTGTTGAAAAGCACTGTGGCAATCAGACTCATCACAGGACACATGATACAGCAGATGCAGATAGAGATTGCAAAGGTAATCAGTTGTGGTCTGTCATCGGGGCGCATCACCCGAAAGGCGAGAGCCGCCGCAAGTTTGCCGACGATAAAAAATTCCAGCACAAAGGCAATCGGGAACATGATTGGCATTTCATGCAGTGCGGCAAGAAATGTCATGGCGGAAACACCGTCTGTGTTCCATGCAACATTGTACACGATCATACCGTATACCATTACGGCTGCCATGATGGCGGTGAAAACAGCGTCTTGAAATTTGTTTTTTGGCATAAAAAATCCTCCTGAATCATAACTTTATGTGTTGTTCGTTATCATCCGGAGGAGTGTGCGTTTCCAATTTATTACCATATCTTATTCGTATCATTAATAGTATATCATATTTTTATGAGTATTACAAGAAAAATCAGCTTGGATACGGGATTTTATTTTTCGGCAGAAAGCTGGGATTTGACCATGGAAGGGATTTATTGTATACTATTTAGTTAAGGCGGAAGCTTGATTTTTTTGTCGGATAAATACATAAAAATAAATAAAATGAAGCTTTTTAAAAGTTGATATACGAGGTGAAAAGAATGGAAAAGAAACAAGCGATTCTTGTGCCGATGATTGCACTGCGGGGCATGAGCATTTTCCCCGGAATGGCAATCAGCTTTCCGGCAGGCAGACAGAAATCTCTGGATGCGCTGCAGGCGGCAGAAGAAAACGGAAAGGAAATTTTTCTGGTAACGCAGAAGGACCCTGTTATTCCCGATCCTTCCAGAAATGATTTATATGACATCGGCGTTCTGGCAGAGGTGAAGCAGGTGCTGAAGCTGCCCGGCAATCTGACACATGTTGTGGTGGAGGGGAAAAACCGCGGCAGACTTTTGAATATCCATGTGAAAAACTGCGATTATGCCGAAATTACGACCATTGCGCAGGATTTTGAGGAAGAGCCCAGCGAGCAGGAGCAGGCAATTATGAAAATTGCGGTGGAGGAATATGATAATTATCTGAAGCTGGCGAATAATACTGCCGCATTGGATTTGATGGGCAATGTGGTAGCGGCGAAAAGGCCCGGGGCGCTTGCGGATGTCATTGCCGCAGGGATGGAGCTTGCCTACAACAGAAAACAGGAATTCTTGGAACGGCTGAATCCCTATGAACGTCTGGAAATGGTGATTACTACCATGCAGCACGAGTGTCAGGTTTTGCAAATCAAGCGCGAAATCGAAAACAAAACAAAGCAGAGAATCGACAAGAATCAGAGGGAATATTATCTCCGCGAGGAAATGAAGGTAATTCAGGAGGAATTGGGTGACAAGGACGGCGTTGGCGCAGATGCGGCGAAATACCGCACACAGCTGGATGAAAAAAATCCCCCTGCGCATGTGCGGGATACGATTGAAAAGGAAATCGACCGCATGCTCAAGATTCCCGTAACCTCTCCCGAATCGAATGTTTCCAGAACCTATATCGAAACCCTGCTTTCCCTGCCATGGACAGAAACGACAGAGGAATCCTTTGATTTAGCGGAAGCAGAAAAAATTCTGGATGAGGATCATTATGGTATGAAAAAGGTGAAGGAGCGTATTCTGGAATACCTTGCTGTCCGCAAAAATGCACCGGAGGAGCATGCAACCATCCTTTGTCTGGTCGGCCCTCCCGGGGTCGGGAAAACCTCAATCGCGCGTTCCGTTGCGAAGGCACTCAACCGCAACTATGTGCGGATGTCCTTGGGCGGCGTGAAGGATGAAGCGGAAATCCGCGGACACAGAAAGACCTATATCGGCGCAATGCCCGGACGCATCATCAATGCCATGAAGCAGGCAGGTACCATCAATCCGCTGATGCTTCTGGACGAGGTGGATAAGCTTGGCGTTTCCCATAATGGTGACCCTGCGGCGGCATTGCTTGAGGTTCTGGATGGCGAGCAGAACAGCACCTTCCGTGACCATTTTGTAGAGCTGCCGTATGATTTATCGAAGGTATTGTTTATGTGTACGGCAAATAGTCTGGATACCATTCCGGGGCCTCTGCGCGACAGAATGGAGATAATAGAGCTTTCCAGCTATACCGCGCAGGAAAAGCTGCACATCGCAGAGGAGCATTTGCTTGAAAAGCAGAGAAAACGCCATGGACTGACCGCAAAGCAGCTGAAAATAAAAGCGGATGCCATGGAGGAAATCATTGACGGCTATACCAGAGAAGCAGGCGTGCGTCAGCTGGAACGCACCATTGGCGAAGTTTGCCGTAAGGCGGTGAAGATGATTCTTTCGGGCGAAAGAAAAACACTTACGGTTACGAAGAAAAATCTGGAACAGCTTCTAGGTGCAAGAAAATTTATGCCGGATACAATTTACAAAGAGCCGCAGGTCGGCATTGTGCGTGGTCTGGCATGGACAAGAGTCGGCGGCACAACGCTTTCCGTTGAGGTAAACTGCATGCCCGGAGAAGGCAAATTCCGCGTGACGGGCAATCTGGGGAAGGTGATGACGGAATCTGCGGAAGCGGCTGTCAGCTACATTCGCTCTCAGAATGAACGCTTCAAGCTGGAGCCTGATTTTTATAAGAAGAAGGACATACATATCCACATTCCTGAGGGGGCAACGCCCAAGGATGGGCCCTCCGCAGGCGTAACGATGGCAACGGCAATCATTTCCGCGCTGACGGGAAGAAAGGTGCGTAATGATGTTGCCATGACAGGGGAAATTACGATTCGCGGCAGAGTGCTGCCCATTGGCGGTTTGCAGGAAAAGGTGCTTGCGGCGAAAAAGGTCGGTATTAAAACCGTGATTTTGCCTAAGGAAAACAAAAAGGATTTAGATGAAATTATGGACGAAATCAAGGACGGGATGCAGTTCGTTCTGGCAGAAACCATGGAGGATGTATTGCAGACGGCATTGGTGAAGGGAGAAAAAGACGCATGAAGGTAAAGCAATGTGATTTGAAATATATCGGGACGAATTTTTCGCATTATCCTATGGATGGCAAGCCTGAGATTGCCTTTGCCGGAAAATCCAATGTCGGAAAATCTACTCTTATCAATGCGATTCTGGGCAGAAAGGCACTGGCAAGAACCAGCTCTCAGCCCGGAAAAACACGCACCATCAATTTTTATGGTGTGAATGATATGATGTATGTGGTTGACCTGCCGGGCTATGGCTATGCGAAGGTGCCGAAATCCGAAGTAGCAAAATGGGGGCAGATGATGGAGGAGTATCTGACACGCAGAGAGGAGCTGCGTGCGATTATCCTGCTGATTGATATTCGCCATGAGCCCGGGAAGAATGATATTATGATGTATGACTGGCTGAAGCATTTCGGCTTTGATATCATCATTGCGGCAACAAAATCCGATAAGCTGAACCGCAGCCAGATTCCAAAGCAGCTTGCGGTGATTCGAAAAACGCTGAAATTACAGCCGCAGGATGTGCTGATTCCCTTCTCCGGTGAGAAGAAAACGGGCGTGGAGGAGCTCTGGGCGGAGATTGAAAAATTTCTCCCCGGCGGCGAAAAGGCGGCGGGATTTGAAACGGAAGCAGAAGAATAAGGTAGTCATAAAAAAAGAGTCGCTTGCGGCTCTTTTTTATTGCGAAAATATTCTGCGATTCTTTAGAAAACCTTAAACATTGCTGAAAAAAAGTCTAAAACTTCTCTGCTATGATACAGACAGGTGAAAAAATCAAATATAGGAGGCGTTTTTTATGACAAATAAAAAGAATCGGTTTTTTACATTGGTATTTTCCTGCTGCCCGGGCGCGGGGGAGATGTATCTGGGGCTGTATCGGCAGGGGGTCAGCCTGATGGGGCTGTTTTTTGGTACGATTGCCTTAGCGGCATGGCTGGGCTTTGAGGAATTGATCTTCTTTATCTGCCCGATTGTATGGTGCTACAGCTTTTTCCACACGCATAATCTGCGGCGCATGACGGAGGAGGAATTTGCGGCAGTTGAAGACAAATTTATTTTTGCGGATTATGTAAATTTGAACAGAGAATGGAAATGCAGTCCCAAGCACCGCCGCGTGTTCGGCTTTGTATTGCTCCTGATTGCCCTTTCCGAACTGTGGAAGCAGGCAATGTACCTGATGGAGCGGTTTTTCTATATCCCTGATTTTGCATGGGCACTCAGCTATACGATTCCGCAGATTGTGGTTGCCGTTGTAATTCTGGTTGTGGCACTGCGCCTGATGCGTGAGCCGAAGGATGAGGAAACAGAAGAAGCGGATGAGCAAGCAGAAGAAACAGATGAGCAGGAAATCGCAGAAGCCATTGTGGAAGAAGAAAACAAAGAGCTGTAAGCATAGCACCTATAAAAGCGGAGGAAACCTCGAAAAAGGGTTTCTTCCGTTTTTTAATAGAATCTGAATGGGCGCAGATGGCATATTTCTCGCGGAAAACGAATAAATTCCAAGTATACCGAAGCAGAAACACTTCGGACAGCATTCCGATATTTTCAAAAAAGGAGGGAAAGGAAATGGAGACGTTTCATAAGTGCGCCATCAATGACTTTGCATGGCGTTCCGGAGCCTGATTGGATTATTGGAGCTTGGGTCGAAAGAGAGGCGTATATAGCGGGAATAGGAGTGCTCTGTTTTTTGCATACAGTGTTAAGAAAACGTAAAAATTTTTTGTGCAATATAACAATATCGGTAAAATGTGAATTTTGTCGTTGCTTTTATAAAAACATCGGAAAATGTTGATTTCTCAATGTTTAAATGGATTTCTGTTTATCCGCTGAACGAAATAAATTCACGTTTTCTTAACGGACAGATGTCTTTTTGTTGATGTCGAAGTGCATAAAAAACAGATAAAATCAACAGTTTTAATAGATATAACATATAAAAAGTTATGTTAAAAATGGAAAAAAATTGAAAATTATCAAAAAATATCTTGCGTTATAGTCATTTTTTATGTATCATATAGGTGTGTTCCGAATGGAATGATGTATGAGTATTTTTGAAAAACAGAAACGCGCGCAACTCTGATTTCGATGCTGATGCAAAAAAGGAAGATCATCTTTTTTAAAAGAAAAGAGGAGGGAAGTAGGTATGTTAGAAACTTTTAACGCTTTTGTAACAAAAATCAATGGCTTTGTGTGGGGGCCTGTCATGCTGATCCTGTTGGTAGGTACACACGTTTATCTGACATTCAGAACAAGAATCATTCAGAGAAAAACCATTACAGCGATTAAGCTTTCCGTTACACCGGATTCGGAGGCAAGCGGTGACGTATCGGGCTTCGGTGCGCTGGCAACAGCACTTGCGGCTACCATCGGTACCGGTAATATCGTAGGTGTTGCAACTGCAATCGGCGCAGGCGGCCCCGGTGCTGTATTCTGGATGTGGCTTACAGGTCTGTTTGGTATGGCAACAAAATTCGGTGAAGCAACACTGGCGGTAAAATATCGTGTAAAAGCAAAAGACGGTTCCTTCATCGGTGGTCCCATGTACGCTTTGGAAAGAGGTATGGGTCAGAAGTGGCTGGGCGTTCTCTTTGCAATCCTTACAGGTATTGCCTGCTTCGGCATTGGTAATATGACACAGGGCAACTCTATCGCAGAATCCGTAAGCGGTACATTTGGTGTTCCAAAGGTTATCACAGGTATTATTTTAATGATTGCTACAGGTCTGGTAATTCTGGGCGGCGTTAAGTCCATCTCCAAAGTATGTGAAAAGCTGATTCCCCTGATGGCTGGTCTGTATATCTTAGGTTGTCTGGTTATTTGTGTCATCAATGGCGCATATATTCCGGCAGCATTCTCCGCAATTATTCATGGCGCATTCAATCCTCAGGCAGTCGGCGGCGGCTTTGTTGGTGCAACGGTAGTAGCGTGTATCCGTGCCGGTGTATCTCGTGGTCTGTTCACAAATGAATCTGGTCTGGGTTCTGCTCCTATCGTAGACGCATGTGCAGCAACAAGAAATACCTCCAGACAGGCGCTGATTTCCATGTCTGGCGTATTTTGGGATACAATCGTAGTTTGCTTGATGACAGGTCTGGTTCTGGTATCCTCCATCATTAAAGACCCCGTAGGTATGGAAGGTTTGAAGGGCGCACAGATGACAGCAGGTGCTTTCAATGCAATCCCTGTTATCGGGCCTGCAGTTCTGACATTCGGTCTGATTACATTCGCATGGTCCACCATCCTTGGTTGGGCTTACTACGGCGAACGTGCATGGGTATATCTGGTAGGCGTAGAGGCAATTAAGCCTTTCCGTGTTGCATGGACAATCGTTGTACTGGTTGGCTGCTCCGCGACTCTGGAAGTTGTTTGGAACGTAGCCGATACATTGAACGCATGTATGGCATTCCCGAACCTGATTGCACTGCTCGGTCTGAGCGGCGTAATCGCTTCCGAAACGAAGAAATATGTTTGGGATAAGGACGCTGAAATGGGCGGTCTGATGAAATGGATGGACGATGTTGCTCCTTCCGTTGACAAATAATTTCATATTTGACGATAGGCGGTGTGTCAGCAGACACACCGCTTTTTCTTTTGTCTGAAATATGCTATACTTTATCTGTAGGATTTCAGAAAAACGGAGGAAAAACCATGACCGAGAAATTATATTATAGAGATGCCTATGCAACAAAATTCACCGCAAGAGTACTGGACTGTACAGAAGAAAAGAAGCATTGGACAGTCATACTGAACAGAACGCTTTTCTATCCTGAGGGCGGCGGACAGCCTGCGGATATCGGTGTTCTGGGCGGTGTGCGTGTATTGGATGTGCATGAAAGAGGCGAGGACATTGTTCATACAACAGATAAGCCGCTGCCTGTCGGTGCAGAGGTGGAAGGTGAGATTGATTGGGAGCATCGCTTTGATTTGATGCAGAACCATTCTGGGGAACATATTCTCAGCGGTGTCATCTGCGGCAGATATGGCTGTGACAATGTCGGCTTTCACATGGGAAAGGAAAGCATTACGATTGATTTGAATACCAAAATTCCTGCGGAGGATTTGCCTTATTTAGAGGAAAAAGCAAACGAGGCCATCTGGAAAAATGTGCCCGTCGGGATTCGCTATCCTTCAAAGGAGGAGCTGGCGAAGCTGGAATATCGCAGCAAAAAGGAACTGGAAGGACAGGTGCGCATTGTGAATGTGGGCGAGTATGACTGCTGCGCCTGCTGTGGAACACATGTAAAGCTGGCAGGCGAAATCGGGCAGATTAAGATTATCGGCGCGCAGAATTATAAGGGCGGCACACGCTTGGAACTGCTTTGCGGCAAGCGTGCATTGCAGGAGTTCCGTAAGAAAAACGACGTTTCCGCAGAGGTTGGCAGGCTGCTTTCTGTGCCTGCGGTTAAGGCAGACAGCGCAGTGAAAAATGTTCTGGCGGAGCGGGATGAGCTGTTGCAGAATCTGAATCAGTTAAAATGGAAATACTTCACGCTCAAGGCGGAACAGGTGCCCGAAGGAACGGAAAATATCCTGTTTTTCGGCGAGGGCTTGAACAGTAAGGATTTGACGCATTTTGCGGATTTGCTTTTGCAGAAGGGCGCAAAGCGTGCGGCGGTATTTTCCAAGGCAGACGAGGGCTATGTCTTTGTTCTCCTGAGTGCGGAGAAGGACGCGCGCGCCTATACCGATGAAATGAAGGAGCCCTTCGGCTGTAAGGGCGGCGGCAAGCCTGATGCGGTGCAGGGCAGGGTTGCAGCAGAGAAAAAAGCGTTGAAGAATTTTTTTGCAGACAAGGAATTTTTGATTGCGGAATAAAAAATTTAGAAAAACCCCTCAGATGCTGTAAGGATTTTTCGGAAAAAAGAGACTATTTCGGATGGAAGGGAACGGTGAGAAAAAATGAACGAAATCTGGAAAAAGAACAGAGAAAAGCTGCTTGCACGGATGGAAATGTTTTCGGCGGCAGTGCTGTTTGCAGGGAAAGCACCTATCAAAAGAGGGGACGAGAATTACCCCTTTTCTCCCGATCGCAATTTTTATTATGTAACGGGCATTGAACGGGAGGACTGCATCCTTTTTCTGGCGAAAACCAGAACGGGCGTGGAGGAAACCTTGTATATCCCCAGAGATAACGGCGTTATGGCAAAATGGGTCGGCGCAAACATGACGGCAGAGGAGGCGACCGCGGCAAGTGGCATTGAAAATATCGGTTGGATTGATGCCTTTGAGGAGGATTTCGCCACATATTTATTCAGAAGCGGCATTAAGAAAATCTGGCTTGATATGGAAAACAGAGAATGGAACGGGGAACGTACCCCTGCTTTGCGGTTTGCGGAGAAGGTACACTGCCATGCACCGCAGATGGTCATTGGGGATTTGTATCCTCTGTTCAGCGATATGCGTCTGATTAAGGAAGAATGGGAGCTGGAGCGGATGCGGAAAGCCATGGATATTACCCGTCTGGGGATTGAAGCCATGATGCGGACGGCAAAGCCCAATCAGAAGGAATATGAAATTGAAGCGGCGTATGATTATACGCTGATGGTGAATGGCGCAAGAGAAAAGGCGTTCCGCACCATTGCGGCAGGCGGCAAGCGCGGGACGATTCTGCATTATGTGGAAAATAATCAGACCGTTGCCGATGGCGAGCTGATTCTGATTGACGCAGGTGCGCAGTGGCAGTGGTATAACGGGGATATTTCCCGCACCTTCCCCGTCAACGGCAAATTTACGGAGCGGCAGAAGCTGGTCTACAATATCGTTCTGGAGGGACAGCGGAGAGTCATTGATGCCATTCGTCCCGGTGTGCAGTTCAGTAGTCTGAATGAATTGCTGAAGGAATATTATTTTACGGCATTAAAGGAAATCGGCTTGGTGGAAACCAGAGAGGATGTAGCGAAATATTATTACCATGGCGTGAGCCATTACCTTGGTGCGGAAACGCATGATATCGGCAGATACGGCGACCGTGTACTGGAGCCGGGTATGGTGCTGACGGTAGAGCCCGGACTGTATATCGAGGAATGGGAAATCGGGATTCGGATTGAGGATGATGTTCTGGTGACTGCGGAAGGCAATGAGGTGATGACTGCCGCTATGCTGAAAACAGTGGACGAGATCGAAGCCTTTATGGCGAAGGAATAAGAAATGACGGAGTTTAAGGAAACAGATTTATATGAGCCGATTCGCGCGTTTCTGGAGGAAGAAGGCTATCAGGTGCAGGCAGAGGTGAAGCACTGCGATATTGCTGCCGAGAAGAACGGCAGACTGGTTGTGGTGGAACTGAAAAGGGCCTTTGGGCTGAAGCTAGTTTATCAGGGCTTGGAGAGGCAAAGCCTGACGGATGAGGTTTTTGTGGCAATCCCTCGTCCGAAGAAGGGCGCAAGAGAAAAGGCGTGGCAGGACATGCTGCGTCTGCTGAAGCGTCTGGAATTGGGACTGCTGACTGTTGCGCTGGACAGCCCGTTGAAAACGGTGGACGTGGTACTGACACCTGCGGACAGCATGATTCGTAAGAATAAGCGAAAAAAGGAGCAGCTGCAGGCGGAGCTGGAAGGCAGACAGCTAGATGCAAATATCGGCGGCATGACAAGACGAAAAATTATCACTGCCTATCGGGAAAGGGTCATCCGTCTGGCGTGTATTCTGGAGCGAGAAGGGAAAATTTCTCTGGCGGAGCTGCGCGCAATGGGCTTAGAAGAGCTGGCTGTGCTTCTCGGCCGCAATTATGAGAAATGGTTTGTGCGCGTGGAAAAGGGCGTTTATGCCCTTTCGGAAAAAGGGAAAATCGAATTGAAACGGGCGGATTATGCGAAGGTGGCTGCATATTACAGGCAGGAACAGCTTGGAAGAAATGAGGAAACAATATGAAAATATGGACAAAACGAATCCTGCTTTTTCTAATCTGCGTGGGGGTTGCCGGCTGTCTGGCGGTGGTCTGGCTGAGTGCCTATGTGAAAAGTGAAACGGCGGCGCGTATTCTTTCAGCGGAGGAAGCGGCAAAGCAGGATGCGGATTGTATTCTGGTGCTGGGATGCGGTGTGCGTCCTGATGGGACACCGAGCCTGATGCTGACCGACCGACTGGAAACAGGCATTGCGCTTTATCGGGCAGGCGCGGCGGAAAAGCTTCTGATGAGTGGTGATCATGGCACAGAGGACTATGATGAAGTAAATACCATGAAGCGGATTGCGAAGGAAAGCGGCGTGCCTTCCGCAGATATTTTCATGGACCATGCAGGCTTTTCCACCTATGACAGCGTCTATCGTGCAAAGGAGATTTTCTGCGCGGAAAAGGTGATTATCGTCAGCCAGAAATACCACCTGCCACGGGCATTATATGTTGCGGAGAAATTAGGCCTGGATGCCTATGGCGTTGCGGCGGCAGATGTGAGCTACAGAGGGCAAAGCTACCGCGAGGCACGAGAAATGCTTGCAAGAGCGAAGGATTTCTGCAATGCGGCACTGAAACGAAAGCCCAGACTGCTGGGGGATGCCATTCCCGTCAGCGGAAACGGAGATAGTACAAACGATTAAGCAAATAGAAAAGGCTGTCTGATTTTTCAGACAGCCTTAAATTTTTCTTATTCTTCGCCGAGATAATCTCTGGGGTTCTGATATACCCCGTTCAGCTGAATTTCATAATGACAGTGGACACCTGTGGACATCCCTGTACTGCCTGTGGTTGCAATGGTATCGCCTTTCTTTACCTTATCGCCGACAGCTACGTTCAAATCCGTGCAGTGTGCGTATAAGGTAGTGAAACCGTTGCCATGGTCAATCACAACATAGTTGCCGAATTCGCTATGATACTGTGCGGTAACAACAGTCCCCGATGCGGTTGCATAAATGGGGATGATTCTGCTCTGTGTGGAGATATCCATGCCATAATGCTTTCTGCCGTCACTGATGGAGGGATCGGCAGAGGGATTGAATTCTGTGGAAATGGTACGGCTGTCAACAGGCCAACCGCTCGGTGCATTGCTCAGTGCTGCCAGATAGGTTACGGTATCTGCAACAGCAGAAAAGGAAATGCTTGTTTCATCCATCAGAAGGCTCATCTTATCCAGATGGGTGGAAAGAGCAGATGCCTTATTATAGGATGTGCTGACGAGGGTAGTAAAGGTCGGAGCTGCCGCCTCTGTTCCCTCAGTGGGTGCCAATGCAGATGTCATAGCGGTTAAATCCAGAGAAGCAGAGGAATCGGATTCATCCAGATTGGTAATCTGATGATACAAATCCTCTTTTACGGATTCGATTTCGTTTATTTTCTGCTCCAGCTCTGTTGTTTTATTCTGGAGCGCATCAATATTTTCGGTATATTCGGTATTTTCGGTTTCCAGAAGCTCTGCACGCTGTTCCAGCTTACGGCGTTCCCGTTCGGTTTCCAGTAGCTGCTCCTTAGAGGTATGCAGATCTGTTTTTGTTTTCTGATATGCACCAACGGCGCAGACAGAACCGCCGACAAGAAAAACTGTCGCTGCGCAGACCGCCACAGCATGACGGATGCGGAAGTGAAGCGTTTTCTGCTGACCCTTATGAGAAATATGAAGTGTCAGGAAATGCTTATGGGTTTCCTGCGATTGCTCTTGATTTTCGTTCTGAATTTCATTCTGATTTTCATTCATTCGGAAATATCTCACCTTTCTTTTTGTGGTATCCTTAGGATATTATAATGGAAGAAGTTGGGTTTGTAAACTAAAATTTCATTAAAAGTTTAAATTTTGTAACAATTCGGTAACATTTCGGAGAGTAGACGAAGTGTTGACAGTGTGGTATACTGAAACGGTATGTAATGCGTATGCTATAATAGGTAGAAATACGTTAGGTGTGTCCCGATGAGAAAAAAGGAAGGGGCTTTTTTATGGAGCCAAAAATAAAAATGGGCATCAGCGCAGTCCAAAACGGTTTGCGCGCGGTATCGCTTGGAAGAAAGGCTTTGGCATTTCGGAAATTTCTGCCGGGCGGCAGAAGAAAAGCAGCCGGAAGGGCAATGCAGAAGGCGGAAAAGCAGGCGGTGCAGGCAAATACAAAGACCCTCCGCAAGAAGGACAGGCGGAAGGCACTACAGCGCATCAAGGGCATCGGGCGTGTGGCTTTGGTGGTGCGAAGAAAATATTTCTGACAAAAATCAATGGTTAGGAGGAACGCCAAAATGGACGAGATGGAAAAGAATGAATTAGAAAAAAATGAGGAATTGGAGCCGAAAGAAGCAGTAGAGACAAAAGAGGAGCCGACACAGGATGAAGCATCTGTGACGGATGCGCCTGCGGCGGAAGAAGCTGTAGAAACGGCGGAAGAACCCGTAACGGCAGAAGCTTCTGTAGAAGAAACAGCAGAAGAGCCTGAGATAGAGGAAACGGAAGAACCGAAGCAGGAAGAAGCGAAGCAGGAGGAACAGCCTGCGGAAGCCCCTGCGGCGCAGAAAGCGGAAAAGGGCGGCGTACTGGGGATTGTGATTGGCTTGATTGCGCTGATTGCGATTGTGGCGTATGCGTGGATGAACCCAATGGGAAAAGCTGTTGATACGGGTATCCTGTATACCAAGGATGATAATCTGTATTACTACGATTTGAAAAATGAACCGTATCAGGTGCAGGAGGGACTGAGCAACGGCGGCACCTATCATTACTTCTACACTGCTTGGGGCGCAAGCGTGACAGAGGATGGCAGCTATCTGTATTTCTCCGATGATGTGGATGAAAACGGTGCATTTGTGCTGTATCGCAGGGATGCGAAAAATGCGGATGCAAAGGCGGCGCAGATTGATACGGATGTTTACGATTACATGGCAAGCAAGGACGGCAAGGTGGTTGCTTATCTGAAAAAGAGCGGCGAGACCTACGCGCTTTGCGTCTATGACGGCAAGGAGGCGCAGACCGTAAAGACGGGCATAAATCTGGAAAATGATGTTTATGCGTTGAGCGGCAATGGCAAATATCTTGCATTCACCGATACCACAGGGCTTCTGAATGCAGTTGCAGTCGGCAAGAATATGGAGGATAACATTCTTCCCCTGACCGATTCCGCGGAAACCTACGCATTGGCGGAGGAAAGCGGAATTCTGTATTACGTTGCGGCAGGCAAGGATGGCTATAACATTTTCAGCTATGATTTCAAGGGAGAGCCCAAGACCGCAGTCGAAAATGTTTCTTCCATGGAAATGATGCCCAACGGCAGAGATGTGCTCTACTGCAAAAAGAGCGAAGAAAAGGTGCTTTATAAGGATATTATCGTGGATGACATGGCAGAGCAGGATGCGAAGCTGAAAAAGGGCGATGAGGGCTATGAGCAGAAGGTGCAGAGAGACGAAATCCGTAAGGCAATGAAAAACGGCGAGGGCTTTGAACCGCTTTTGCAGGAATGCTATGTGCTGACAGGCGGCAAGAGCGTTCGGGTAGCAGGTGATGTGGTTGCGGCAGTCGGTGTTGACAGCAAGCAGACCTATGTGGCAGGCTATAAAACAAAGGAATTTACACCCATGCACCTTTCCGTTATGGACGGCGGACTGGACATGGTGGAATATATTTATTATATGTCTCTAAATTATGGCGGCATGGAGGTATTCCTTGCGGATACGACAGGGAAGGTAAATCTGCTTTCCGGCAGTCAGCCACAGCTGGATGGGCTGAAGCTTTCCGAAAACGGCAAGAAGGCAGCTTATCTGGATACCGATGCGAATACAGGGGATACCATTCTGGTGGAAATCGAGCTGGGCAAGGAAAAAGCAGAAACCGTTGCCACAAACGTACAGAGCTTCGGCTACATCGGCAATACCCTGATTTATTACTTTGATTATACGGAAGGCGTAGGCACATTGGGCGCAGCAGGCAGCAAAACAACCATTGCAAACGCAAGCGGCGTACAGTTTACAGAGGATGCGGTGTATTATGTTGCCGATGCAGATGCAGCAACAGGCAACGGTGAGCTGCGTGCATGGGATGGCAAGACAGAAACCGCCATTGCCAAGGATGTATTTGCTTTCCAGTATAAGGAGAATGGCAAGCTGGTTTATATCGGCGAGTATGATGTGAATGCAGGCGTGGGCGATTTGTATTATTATGACGGTAAGGAAGCGCGCAAGCTGGATACAGGCATTACGGCAATCTTTATTTATTGAGGATGATACGATGAACGAAAGAATGGAAACAAACAACCCTGAGGCAACCGAAGCCTTGGGAGAAAAGCTGGGACGAGAGGCAAGGGCAGGGCAGATTTACTGCCTGAGCGGCGATCTGGGCGTTGGCAAAACGGTCTTTACGAAGGGCTTTGCCAAGGGGCTTGGGATTACGGAGCATGTGACCAGTCCTACCTTTGCCATTGTGAATGAATACGAGGGCAGACTGCCCTTGTATCATTTTGATGTGTACCGCATTTCCTGCGAGGAGGAAATGGAGGACACCGGCTATGAAGAATATTTTTACGGCGAGGGCGTTTGCTTGGTGGAATGGGCGGAGTTGGTGAAGGAGTTGATTCCTGCCGATGCCGTCTGGATTACGATAGAGAAGGACTACACCAAGGATGACGATTACCGCCGCATCACCATCAGACAGGAGGGCTGAGGATGAAGATTTTAGGAATTGACACCACAGGGCAGACTGCCAGTGCTGCTCTTGTGGAGGGAGATAAGCTGATTGCGGAATTTACCATGAATTATAAGCTGACGCACAGCCAGACCATCCTGCCCATGATTGCGGATATTCTGGAACGGACGGAAACGGACAAGGCAAGCATTGACTGCATTGCCTGTGCCTGCGGCCCCGGCTCCTTTACGGGGCTGAGAATCGGCGCGGCAACGGCGAAGGGCTTTGCGCTTGCGCTGGACAAGCCCATTGTTGCCGTTCCCACATTGGATGCATTGGCATATAATGTGTTTGAAACGACTAAATTCATTTGCCCGATTATGGATGCCAGAAGAAATCAGGTTTATGCCGCTTTTTATATGTGGGAAAACGGCAAGCTGATTCGTCTGACAGACCACATGGCAGAAAGCATTGAGCGTGTGATTGAAATTGCGGAAATGCTGGAGCATGAGGTCATTTTTCTGGGGGACGGTGTGCCGGTGCACAGAGAAAGACTGGAACAGAACCCTGCGTTTTTATTCGCTCCCGCGCACTGCAATATGCAAAGAGCATCTGCGGTGGCAGCACTGGGCGCAATCATGGCAGAGGAAGGACTGGCAAAGCCGGGCAATGCATTTGAGCTGATTTATCTGAGAAAATCACAGGCGGAACGGGAAAGAGAAGCCAGACTGGCGAAGGAGGAAGCAGGAGAATGATTGAGATTGTCCCTATGGCGGAGGAGCATATCGACGGCGTGGTGATGCTTGAGGAAGCAACCTTTTCCATCCCCTGGACCAGAGCGGATTTTGAAAGAGAAGTCAGAGAAAACACAATGGCGATTTACTATGTGGCGCTGATGGATGGCAGAGTAGTTGGCTATGCAGGGATGTGGCATGTAGTAACAGAAGGACATATCACAAACGTGGGCGTACTGGAGGAGGTACGCTGTGAAGGCATCGGCAGCATGCTGATGGAAAAGCTCATTGAAAAGGCGTTGGAAAAAGAAATGACAGGCATTACCTTGGAGGTACGCATGGGGAATCGGCCTGCACAGGCGTTGTACCATAAATATGGCTTCAAGGCGGAGGGCATCCGTAAGAATTATTACCCCGACACCAAGGAGGATGCAATTATCATGTGGAAATATTTCCCCGATGCAGAGGGCGCGTCCCTTTGACGGAGCGGAAAAGAAAAAATAGAAACGCTGAGATGTGAGAGTGCATTTCAGCGTTTTTTGCAAAAAGGAGATGAAGAAAAATGGAAAAACCATTTGAATTGGCGTATACAGAGCTAAAGAAAGGGTGCTTTCCTGAGGAGCTGTCCTTTCGCACAACGGCGGAGATCAAGCCTCTGGAGGGGGTCATTGGGCAGGAAAGAGCCGTGAAGGCATTTGATTTCGGCTTGGCAGTAAAAATGAAGGGCTACAATATTTATATGGCAGGGCCTTCCGGCACAGGCAAAACTACCTATGCAAGAAACAGCACCGAAAAGCTGGCGCAGACAGAGCCGGTGCCGTATGACTGGTGCTATGTCTATAACTTTCAGAATCCCAGAAGCCCTTTGGCACTGCGCTTCGAGCCGGGACAGGGCAAGCAGTTCAAGGAGGACATGGCAGAGCTGGTGCAGCTTTTCAAAACGGAGCTGCAGAAGGCGTTCCGTGCGGAGGATTACGAAACACAGAAAAACACTTTGGAGCATTCCTTTGATGAAAAGAGAGACGCGCTTATGGCAGAAATGAGTGCCGTTGCGGAGCAGTACAGCTTTCAGGTAAAAACAACGAATGCAGGCGTATTTTTCATGCCTGTGGTAGAGGGCAAGGCGGTCGGCGAGGATGAATACGATGACCTGAGCGAGGATATAAAAAATAAAATTGAGAAAAATTCTCAGATGGTACAGGAAAAAGCAGGCTCCATTATGCGTGAGCTGCGCGATATGGATAAGGAATCCAAGCGGCAGACCGATCAGCTGGATTATAAAACGGGAATGTTTGCCATCGGGCATCATGTGAATGCGGTGCAGGAAAAATATCAGGAATATGAAAGAGTTATTTCCTACATCAATGCGGTGCAGGAGGATGTTCTGGAAAATATCAGCCAGTTCGTTGAGGAGGAAGAGGACGGCGAGGACAGCCTTGCAAGTCTTCTGCCGATGCTTGGGAAAAAGCCTGCCGAGGATGTGACGCTGAAATATAAGGTCAATCTGATTGTAGACCATTCCGACAGCAAGGGTGCGCCCATCGTGGTGACGTTTAACCCGACCTATAATAATCTGGTGGGTGAGGTGGAATATGACAGCGAATTCGGGAATTTGACAACGGATTTCATGAAGATTAAGGGCGGTCTGTTCCATAAGGCGAATGGCGGTTACCTGCTGGTGCAGGCGCAGGATATCCTTTCTACGCCACAGGCATGGGAGGCACTCCGCCGCGTGATGAAGACCAGAGAAATCAACATGGACTCCATACGGGAGCAGCTGGGTGCGGTGGTTGCGCCCACCCTGAAGCCGGAGCCGATTCCTGCAAATATCAAGGTGATTATGATTGGCAGCAGCTATTATTATGAGCTGTTGAATGAATATGACGAGGAATTTGATAAGTTCTTCAAAATTCGCGCGGACTTTGATTATGAAATGCCTCGTACAGATGAAAATATCCGGAAAATCGCGCAGTTTATCAAACGGTTTGTGGATAGAGAGGGGTGCATGGAATTTGATGTAAGCGCGGTTTGCGCTATTGTGGAATATTCCTCCCGAACGGCAGAGCGGCAGGATAAGCTTTCCACGCGCTTCAATCATCTGGCGGAGATTCTCTGCGAAGCGGTAACATGGGCAAAGCTGGAAGGAGCGGAGCTTGTGACGGCGGCACATATTCAGAAAACCATTTACGAAAAGGAACAGCGGATGAAGCTGTATGAAGAAAAGCTGGACGAAATGCTCGAAGAAAACGTCATTATGATTGATACCGAAGGGGCGGAAATCGGGCAGATTAACGGGCTTGCCGTTCTGGATATGGGCAATTATGCCTTTGGGAATCCTTCCCGTATTACGGCAACAACCTATGTCGGCAAATCCGGCATTGTGAATATCGAGAAGGAGGCACGCCTGAGCGGACAGACGCATGACAAGGGCGTGCAGATTATCACGGGCTTTCTGGGGCAGACCTATGCGCAGAATTTTCCGCTTTCTTTGAGCTGTCGGGTTTGCTTCGAGCAGAATTATAATGGTATTGATGGGGACAGCGCCTCCAGTACGGAATTATACTGCATTCTTTCCTCCTTGGCGGAACTGCCGATTCGTCAGGATTTGGCGGTGACGGGTTCTGTCAACCAGAAGGGCGAAATTCAGGCAATCGGTGGTGTGACCCATAAAATCGAAGGGTTCTTTGACCTTTGCAGAAAACGCGGTCTGACGGGGACACAGGGGGTAATTATTCCTGTTTCCAATGTGAAGGATCTGGTGCTGAAGGACGAGGTGGTGCAGGCGGTGAAGGAGGGGCTGTTCCATATTTATCCGATTTCTAAGATTGACGAGGGGATTGAGCTTCTGATGGGGCTGTCCGCCGGAAAGAAGAATAAGGCAGGAAATTTCCCTGCGAACAGCGTACACGGCAGGGTTATGAAAAAGCTGAAGGCGTTTGATAAACGGGCGCAGGGCGAGGAAGAATAAAAAGCAAGATAACATGGGAAAACCGGGAAAAACGAAAGGAGCATTTTATGAAGAAAATAATTGGTTTAGCCTTGGTGGCAGGCTGTCTGGCAGCGATGCCTGTGATGGCGCAGGCGGCGGAATTTCCTGCGGTGGATATCGCGACAAAGTGCGAGTATGCGAATGGACACATGGGCTTCAAAAAGGATGACAGACCGGATGAAATTACCATGAAGAAGCTGATTCTGACGGAAACAGAGACAGATGGCTTTGCGGCAGGCGCGAAATTCGTATTTACCGCAGAAGGAAAAATGCAGTTTGCAGAGAAAGAAAAAACGGTTGTGGAAAACGGCTCCGTAAAGGCGGAATGTTACGTAGAGGAAGGCAAGCTGATTGTGCAGATTCTTGCGGCGGATGATAAAAAACAGGAAGCGCTGACACTTTCCGATTATACGCTGGATGCGGAAAATGGCGCATTGGAGGTTGGCTCCGGTGTGCATTATGGTCTGTATGCAGACTACGAGGATGCAGACGGAAAAACTGAACAGACAAAGGTGATTGAAAATTTCGTGGATGCGAACTTTGAAATCTCGACCAGAACAAACTGGGTGATAACCATTCCTGTGGGCGAGAATTCTATTTATTCCGGCGCAGACAGGATCGCGTTGGATACTCCGGCTTACCTCAGCAAAAGCGGCTATACTATGCTGCCCCTGCGTGCGGCGGTAAAGGCGTTTGACCGTGAGCCGACCAAAGTTGATTGGAACGCAGGGGAGAAAGAGGTCACCATTCTGAAGGGAGATGTCTATTTTCAAATGAAAGCAGGCGAAAAGAAAATGCTTTATGGTGGCAATCCATTGGAAACCTCGGGGGAACTAGAGATTGTCAATGGCAGAGCCTTCCTTCCGATGCGGGATTGGGCGAAGATTTTCGGCGCAGAAAAAATTCTCTGGAACGATGAAACGAAAACCGCAACGCTCAAGGGGAGCTATACGGAAAACCGCGGCAGATAAGCAAGAAAATATTGGAAAAGGGCGTTTATTGGGAACAATAGACGCTCTTTTTTCGACTAAAGATTAAGACTTTCTTACAAAATGGGAAAGAACCTTTTCATTTTGACAAAATTTGATATACTGATATACTAGAGGAGTATGTCAAAGGAAAGTTTACATAAGGATAAGCAGGAGGAATACACAATGAGACATAAGTGGAAACGGCTCCTGCTGACAACGATGGCGGTGGGGATGCTTTCATCCGTAACGGCATTTGCAGCAAATGTCAGCATGAACCTGTTTTATAACGGCAAGAACCACGCATACAATGCGAAGGAGATTGTGGTAAAGATTGACGGAAAAACCATGACACCGAAGGATATGCCTGCGGTCGCGATTGACGGCAGAACGCTTTTGCCCATGCGCCAGATTGCGCAGGAGCTTGGCTGCGAGGTTACCTGGAACGAAGAAGCCAAGCAGGCGTATGTGATCAATGATGATTACACACTGGTCTTTGAAATGAATAAGGCAACCGGCTACAAAAACGGCAAAACCTTTACCATGGATGTGCCGCCGATGATTGTAAACGACAGAACGATGCTGCCTGTGCGTGCGCTGGCTTCTGCACTGGATCTGAACATTCAGTGGGATGATGCAACCAGAACGGTTTCCATCAAAACGACGGCAAACACCACGCCGACAACGCCTACAACACCGACAAATCCCACCACACCCACTATACCCACCACACCCACTACACCGAGCGTGAATTATGTCACGCTGAACAAGGTGACTGTGCCGGCAAGCAAAACGGCGGAGCAGACCTTCTCCGTGCAGGCAAGCGGTGCGGTTTCCTCCTATGAGGAGGTCTATGTGGCAGATAATAAGATTGTGCTTGATTTTTACGGCGCAAAGAACGGTCTGGCGACAAGTCTGACTGCAACGAACAGCGGTATTGTGACCGCAGTGCGGACGGCGGAGCATACAGCGGATGATGGTACAATCTACACCAGAGTGGTGTTTGATTTAACAGGGAAAAAGAACTACACCATTACGCAGAGTGCGGATAAATCCAAGCTGACGATTGCATTCAAAAGCGTAACGGTCAGCGATATTGCAATTCGACATAACAGCAGCACCGACAGAGATATCATTGAGGTTGGCGGGGACAGCGCACTGGGCGTGAGCGTCTATACGCTTTCCAACCCAAGCAGAATCGTAGTGGATATTCCCAATGCGGTTTCCGAGTTGGACAGCACCTTTGATGTAAGCGCACTGGAATATGTAACGGCAGGCAGAGCGGCAATGTTCAACGATACGACTCTGCGGTTGGTATTTGAGGTGGACGGCATGGCGAAATACAGCTATACCACAGATAATCATGCGATGACATTACAGATTTTCAGCTCCAGTATGAAAAACATGAGCTATGACACAAGCGCAAATAAGCTGTATTTGCAGAAAAAGGATACCATTCAGACAGGCAGTGTGAAAATCAATGATCATTATCTGGATGGCTATACCGATGTGGTATTGCCCGGAGATTATTCCGAAACCTTCGGCAGCGGCACTTATGATATCGATAACGGTGTAATCAAGAGTATTCAGGTTTCCACAAGTGGTGGCAAGACAACCATCCGCTTTAACCAGAGCCGTATCAGCTGCTACAGCATTACGGAGGAGCAGGAAAGATATGTCATTTCCGTAAAGAATCCGCAGGATGTATACAGTAAGGTGCTTCTGCTGGATGCAGGTCACGGCGGCAGTGACCCCGGCGCAAGCGGCAACGGACTGACGGAGAAAAATCTCACCCTTACCATTATGCAGAAGGTTGCAAATTATCTGGACGGCAGCGGCATTAAGGTTTATGTGACAAGAAACAGCGATACCTACCCCACAAACAGCAGCAGGGCGCAGAGTGCAAATGCGATTGCGGATGCAATGGTTTCCATTCACATGAATTCCGGCTCGGCAGTGGCAAACGGCACAGAGGTGCTGTATAAAAACCATTCCAATGATACGGGCAGCAATCTGACAAGCCTGAAGCTGGCACAGCTGATTCAGAACAGCATTGTCAGCGCAACAGGCAACACCAATAGAGGAACAAAGCTGCGTACCGATTTGCTGATTCTGAATACAACAACCGTACCTGCGGTTATTGTAGAGACGGTATTTATCAGCAACCCCGGCGATGCGCTCAAGATTTCGCAGGAGGATTATCAGAATAAAGTCGCAAAGGCGATTGCAGATGCAATCGAGGAGGCATTTACTTATCCCTTGCGATAAGATAAGAAAATCAGACCATGGCAGAGATGCTGTGGTCTTTTTCTATAAATTTTTCTGCAAATATGGTATAATTTAATCCGGAATAGAAAAAGAACAACAGGAGGAATGAGAGATGAACCGTTTTGACGGAAGAAAGACAGATGAACTGCGTCCCGTAAAAATCATCAAGGATTTTACGCGCTACGCGGAGGGGTCTGTGCTGATAGAATGGGGCAACACAAAGGTACTTTGCAACGCCTCCGTAGAGGAAAGCGTGCCGCCCTTTAAAAAGGGGAGCGGCGAAGGCTGGGTAACGGCAGAATATTCCATGCTGCCTCGCGCAACCGCAACAAGAAACAAAAGGGACATCAATAAGCTGAAGCTGAATCAGCGTTCCACGGAAATTCAGAGACTGATTGGCAGAGCCTTGCGTGCGGCAGTGGATTTTACGGAGCTGGGCGAAAGAAGCATTACGGTGGACTGCGATGTTCTGCAGGCGGACGGCGGCACCAGAACGGCATCCATCACAGGCGGCTTTGTTGCACTGGCAATGGCGTGTCGGAAATTGGTAGCGGAGGGGCTGATTGAAAAAATGCCCCTGCACCGTTATATTTCCGCGGTAAGCGTTGGTGTGGTAGATGGCGTTGCCATGGCGGATCTTTGCTATGAGGAGGATTCCGCGGCGGAAGTGGATATGAATATTATCATGACGGATGAAGGAAACTTCGTAGAGGTGCAGGGCACAGGTGAGCATGGCACCTTTACGCAGGAACAGCTTCTGGAGTTGCTTGCGCTTGGCAGAAAGGCGGCAGGCGAATTGAAACAGCTGCAGCAGGCGGCGCTGGATGGTCTGGAATTGAGCTAAGGATGAACGAGGAGGAAACGATGGAAACGATTATTTTTGCAACGAAAAATAAAGGAAAAATCAAGGAAATCAACGAAATTCTGGCGGATATGGATGTAAATGTCATTTCCATGGAGGAAGCAGGCATTACGATTGACGTGGTGGAGGATGGCAAGACCTTTGAGGAGAATGCCATGAAAAAGGCAGTGCAGGTGATGGAAATCGGCGGCAAGATTACCCTGAGCGATGATTCCGGTTTGGAAATCGACTACATGGATAAAGCCCCCGGCATTTATTCCGCGCGCTTTATGGGCGAGGATACGCCTTACCCCGAACGCTTCAAGGCGATTTTTGAAAAGCTGAACGGTGTGCCGGAGGAAAAGAGAACGGCGCGCTTTGTCAGCTGCATTGCGGCGGCATTCCCTGATGGCAGACGTTTGGTCAGCTATGATACCGTTGAGGGCATCATCGGCTATGAGGCAAAGGGCGAGAATGGCTTCGGCTATGACCCTATTTTTTATGTACCGGAAAAGGGAAAATATATGGCGGAGCTTTCTTCCGAGGAGAAAAACGCAATCAGCCACAGAGGAAAGGCACTGCGCAAAATGAAAGAAATGCTGAAAAAGGAACTGTAAGCCTATGAAAATTCTGGTTTTGAGTGATACCCATGCGTATCTGGAAAATGCAAGAGCGGTGCTTGCGCGGCTGCAAGGGAAGGTGGACGCGGTGTTTCATCTGGGCGACCATGATGATGACGCGGTTGCATTACAGCAGGAATTTCCTAAGCTGCCGTTTCATTATGTCAAGGGGAATAATGATTATCGCGTGGATACGCCTTCGCAGAAGCTGGTGCGGCTTGGCGGAAAAACCTTGCTCCTGACGCATGGGCATAAGCAGCGCGTGTATTGGAATTATGACACGATTTCCTATTGGGCGGAGGAACAGGGGGCGGATGTTGTGCTTTTCGGACATACGCACATGCCGCTTTGGGAGGCGGGCGGCAGGGTTGCCCTCTTTAACCCCGGGAGCATCTCTTTGCCAAGGGGCGGAACGCTGCCTACCTTTGGGATTCTGACAATGGAAGACGGCAGAATCGAAGGGGCAATTATGGAATATTGGAATAAGGAGCATTTCAAACGCATCAATTAAAAGAAGGAGCCGATGAAACAACACAGGAGATTTCATCGGCTTTTTTAAAAAAATAAGAAAAGTTTGAAAAACCTGTTGACAGGCATGACGTTTTATGGCATAATATCTCTTGCGCTAGTAACGTGGATCAGTAGCTCAGTTGGATAGAGCAACGGCCTTCTAAGCCGTGGGTCGGGGGTTCGAATCCCTCCTGGTTCATTTTTTCTTTGCGGGTGTAGTTCAATGGTAGAACGTCAGCCTTCCAAGCTGAACACGTGAGTTCGATTCTCATCACCCGCTTTCGCAATGCGGATCAGTAGCTCAGTTGGATAGAGCAACGGCCTTCTAAGCCGTGGGTCGGGGGTTCGAATCCCTCCTGGTTCATAAAAAAGCCATTTCAACCGATAATCGGAGGAATTGGCTTTTTTTCTTTGCACAAATTTGTTTTTACGGTTGACTTTTTCAAAAAAAGCACATAAAATAAAAGCGTATGGATGAAAGCGGTTATCGCTCCACCTCGAGTACCCTCCCCGAGTAAAAATCAGAGGGATTTTTTATTTGCGGATATGGCGAAATTGGCAGACGCGCTGGATTTAGGTTCCAGTGAGGCAACTCGTGCAGGTTCAAGTCCTGTTATCCGCATTGCAGAAATCTTGATTTTTCAAGGTTTCTTTTTTATGCGGAATAAAAAAGAGAGCTGAAAAGCTCTCTTTTGCTTTGCGAGAATTATAAGGCTTCAAATTCATCCAACAGTTCCTTGAAAAGCTGCATGGCATTTTCAATGGGAGCGGCAGTAGTCATATCTACGCCGGCACCCTTGAGCAGGTCGATGGAATATTCGCTGTCTCCTTTAGAGAGAAAATCCAGATACGCAGCTACCGCAGGCTGTCCCTCGTTCAGAATTTTTCTGGAAAGGGCAATCGCAGCACTGTAGCCGGTTGCATACTGATATACATAGAACGCATTATAGAAATGGGGGATACGCGCCCATTCAATATCAATTTCCGAATCAATCACGATATCCTCGCCAAAATATTTTATGTTCAAATCACGATAGATTTGGTTCATGCCTTCCCATGTAAGGGGTTCGCCCTTTTCTGCCATGGCGTGTGTGATTTTTTCAAATTCGGCAAACATGGTCTGGCGGAAGAGTGTACCGCGGAACTGCTCCAGGAAATAGTTGATGAGATATTTCCGCATGGTTTTATCCTCAGTTGTTTTCAGAAGATGCTCCATCAGCAGGGCTTCATTGCAGGTAGAAGCTACCTCTGCAACGAAAATCTTATGGTCGGCATAAAGATAGGGCTGCTTTTTCCATGTGAAGAAGCTGTGCAGGGCATGCCCCATTTCATGCGCAAGAGTAAACATGCTGTTGATGGTATCGTTATGGTTGAGCAGAACAAAGGGATGTACGCCGTAGCTGCCCCAGGAATACGCACCGCCGCGCTTGCCCTTGTTTTCGTAAACATCAATCCAGCCGCTCTCCATACCATGCGCCAGAGCCTTGCAGTATTCCTCGCCCATTACCTGCAATGCCTCTTTTACGGTTACTTTTGCCTGCTCATAAGGAATCTTGACATCTGCATCGGGTACAAGTGGAACATATAAATCATACATGTGCAGTTCATCTACGCCAAGCTCCTTTTTGCGCAGGGAAACGTAGCGGTGCAGCAGGGGAAGGCTCTTGTTGACGGTTTCAATCAGCGTATCATATACAGAAAGCGGAATATTGTCATCGGAAAGCGCCATTTCCATCGCAGAGCTGTACTTTCTTGCCTGTGCGAAAAAGACATCGCTTTTTACAGATGCGGCATAGGTTGCGGCGATGGTGTTTTTCTGTGCGGAATAGACAGAATAGAGATTTTTGAACGCCTGCTCACGAACAGAGCGGTCGGGGCTTTCCAGAAAGGTGACATATCTGCCCTTTGTCAGCTCCAATTCTTCTCCTGCGGCAGTGCGGATAGGCGGGAAAGTGATATCCGCGTCATTCAGCATGGTGAAAATCTGCTGTGGCGCGCCGCCCAGCTCTGCGGTTCTGGCAAGCAGATGCTCCTCCGCAGGGGAAAGGGTGTGTGCCTTCTGGCGCAGAAGGGTATGGAAGAAATGGTCGTAGACAGCGAAATCCGCCGCTTTTTCTGTACGGAAGGCGTTAAGTTTTTCCTCTGGAATGGCAATGATTTCAGGAGTGAGGAAGGAAACTGCCGCAGAATAGCGAATCAGCAGCAGCTCTGCACGGGAAGCCAGCCCCTGATAGAAGGCATTTGCACTATCCTCGTGCATCCGCATGGAGGCGTAGGTATAGATATGGTCTAATTTCAGGGAAAGCGACTCATTCTTTTTCAGGCAGGAAAGCAGTGTTTCTGCGGAGTCCGCCAGCTTGCCGGCAAAGGCAGTCAGCTCGGGCAGACTCTTTTCCAGAGAGGCATAGGCAGCCTCCCAATCAGCATCGGTTTTGAAATAATCCTCGATGTGCCAATGAAAACGAGGGTCGGTATCCTTTCGTTCGGGAATGGTATGATTCATAATCGTAGCCTCTTTTCTATTTTAGATTTTATTTTTTGATTTTTTTTATTTCAATCTATAGCATACCATTTCTTTGGGAATTTATAAAGGGGATGAAAACGTGTATTTTTTTCGGAAATCCGTAAATTTTATCAGATGTTCTGCGGGTTTTTCTTGCTGTCGGGACGTTTTCATTGTATGATAAAAAAGAGGTGATATTTTATGGAAAAGGGTTTGAAGGTACTTTTAGTTGCCTCCGAATCAGCGCCTTTTGTCAAAAGCGGCGGCTTGGGTGATGTTGTCGGCTCTTTGCCGAAGGCATTGCAGAAAAAGAACGTGGATGTCCGTGTGGTCATTCCTCGTCATAGAGTAATTAAAAACGAGACAATGTACGGCGTGGAATTTTTAGGAGAATTTGACGTTTATTTACAATGGAGAAAACAGAGAGCCAAGGTTCTGGTAAAGCCCGGAGAGGTGCCTGTTTATTTTATTGAAAACGATTATTATTTCAGCCGTGGTGCGTTATACGGCTTTGATGACGATAACGAACGCTTTGCCTTTTTCGGCAAGGCTGTTCTGGATATGCTGGCAATGCTTGATTTTTATCCTGATGTGATTCATTGTAACGACTGGCAGACAGGGCCGGTCTGTATGTATCTGAAGGAAATGTACAATAAGGTAACGGAATATTCCAAAATCAAAACACTGTTTACGGTTCATAATTTGCAGTATCAGGGACGTTTTTCGCTCGATACCATGGAGCTTCTGGGGGTATCCGACTGGGTATACGCCAATATTGAATTTTATAATACGGTCTGCTATATGAAAATGGGTCTGGTGTATGCCGATTATATCAGTACCGTCAGCGGAACCTATGCACAGGAAATTCAGACACCCGAATATGGGTATGGCATGGATGGCATTTTGCGCAGCAGAAGCGACCGCCTTTGTGGGATTCTGAACGGCATTGATTTTACGGCGAATAACCCCGAAACAGATGGTTTTATCGTGAAGCATTTCAGCGCGGCGCATCCCGAAGGAAAGACAGAGAATAAGCATGCCCTGCAAAAACGCTTGGGCCTGGAGGAACGGGAGGTTCCGTTGATTGCCATGATTACACGCTTGGCAGACCAAAAGGGTGTGGATATTCTGGCACCTGTTTTGGATGAAATGATGCGCCGAGATGTGCAGTTTGTGCTGCTTGGCACGGGTGAGCCTTCGTATGAATATACCTTCCGCAGCCTGCAGAGCCGTTACCCCGGCAGGGTTTCTGCGAATATCTTCTTTGATGAGGCACTGGCACAGCAGATTTACGCATCTGCGGATTTATTTCTGATGCCTTCCAAGTTTGAACCCTGCGGCTTAGGGCAGATGTTCAGCCTGCGCTTTGGCACTGTGCCGATTGCGAGAAAAACAGGCGGTCTGGCGGATACGATTCGGCAGTATAACCCTGAGACGAAGGAGGGCAATGGGTTTTTATTTGAAACCTATGACTGCGGCGGACTGCTTTGGGCATTGGATGAAGCCCTGCGTACCTACCACATGGGCAGGGAAGAATGGGCGCACGTTGTGAAAAATGCAATGCTTTGTGATTATTCGTGGGAAAGCTCCGCAGTACAGTATATTGCACTGTATGAAAAGCTGAAAGAAAATTAAGAAAAGAGAACGCCTGAGAAAAAATTGTTATAAAATTTCTCGGGCGTTTTTTTGAAAAAAGAAAGCTGTGTTGATTTGCAAAAGCGGTATGAATATAGTATGATAGAGAAAAAGAATTGCAATCAAGCGTCAGGAGGGATTGCCATGATTACAGTATGGAACAGGAAAGAGCTGTTTTGCACATTTGATATGAAAAAACAGGCGGAGGTGCGAGATATTCTCTGGAAATTTGATATTTCTTATGAGATGCGCGTTTCTGATCGGGCGGATTTTTTTGTGAGCGGAAGAACAACTTCGACAGATGCAGATATCGACCATCAGACGGAATACCTGATTTATGTCAGGAAGGAAGACTATGACAGAGCCATGTTTTTGGTACAGAGAAATTTGAAGGAATAAGCGGCAATGAAAAGAAGACCGAAAAAATTTTTGAATAACAGTAATAAGATGCTGACTGCGTTGGTCTGCATTCTGGCGTTGGTCTGTCTGGTAGCAGGTGGGATTTATATTGATACCTTCCATGGACAGGGGCGTTTTCTCGCCCTTATCGGAAAAACGAACCGAACGCAGGCGCAGGAGGAGGACGCAGCCGTGCAGGAGGATACACCGAAGGAAAGCGTGGCGGTGGATGCCGGCAGTAAGGCGGCTGTCGCTGCATTTGGAAAGGAATTTCTGCTTTGCACGAAGGATGGCGTGAAATATTATACCGCCGTAGGGGCGCAGAAGTGGAGTGATACCTTCAGTATGACCTCGCCAACCCTTGTGCAGGAAGGCGATTTTGTTGCTGTTGGCGACATGGGCGGTAAAACGGTACGGGTTTATAATAAGGAAGGAATGGTTTATGATTTGCAGGCGGAAGGCTCTCCTGTGCAGTTCGCGCTGAATGAAACCGGCTATCTTTCCCTGATTACGAAGAATGACAGCAGCTACCGCATCTGTGTTTATAACCGAAAGGGGAAGCTTTTGAAGGAGCGCGTAGAGGAGAGCAAGGGCATTTATCCCCTTTCCTCGGATGTATCGGATGACAGCAGGGTGTTTGCGATCAGCTATCTGGACACAACGGATATTTCCCCGATGGGGCGCGTTCTGCTGTTCTATATCAATGCGGAGGATGGAGAAAACTTTACGGACAGCATGTTTGCGGCAGTGGAAAAAACGGATGAAATCATTCCTGTTATCAGCTATCGCAAAAATGGCGCGTTGGCGGTGATTTCCGATCAGGCAGTCTATGGTGTTGGCAGTGACGGCGGCGAGCTTTGGAATTATCCTCTGGAAAATACCGTTGATCAAGCGGCATTAGGGAATAAGGAATATATTGTGCTTGCGCTGGGGGACGGTGTGGCAAATAAGGATGGCAGAGAGAAGGGAACGGTTTGTTGGCTGGATGGCAGCGGCAATGAGAAGGGCTCCTTTGCCTCCGGCGAAAGCGTGACGTATCTGCATGCGGCAGAAAAAGGCATTGTGGTCGGCAATGACCGCGATTATACCGGTGTAACCTACAGCGGCAATGAAAGCTGGAATTATACGGCAATCACCGACTTGAATGACCTGATTCCGATGGAAAAGCTGAACCGCGTGATGGCAGTTGGGAAGAATGAGATTTCTGTTTATGCCATGACAAAGGGGAAAAAGCAGACGAATGCGACAAAAGCGGCGGATACGGAAAATGCAAGTGTTTCTGCGAGAAATGAAACAACGCAGAATGAAAAAACACAAAATGAAGCGACACAAAAGCAGTAAAAATAGGGAAGGGCGGCAGAATGGGCAAGAGAATGCCAGGCCGCCTTTCTTTTGTGAAAATTTTCTCTGCATGCGGTTCTATTATATATAGAAGAAAAAGGAGGAAAACGGATGAATTGGATATTGGATGGGGCTGTGGCGGCGATCATTCTGGGCTGCGCCGTTGCGGCATGGCGAAAGGGTCTGATTCGCGCGGTACTTGGCTTTCTGCCGATGGCACTGGCGCTGCTCGGAACGAAAGCAGTAAGCCCTTTTATCGGAAGATTTTTAAGGGAGACAATCCTGTTTGATAAAATGTCCGCGGCAATTCAGACCTCCATGGGACTGGATACGGCTTTGCAGGAGGGCGTAATGCAGACGCAGAACGCGCTGATTGAGGCAATGCCCCTGCCGGAATTTCTGAAGGAGGCGCTTCTGGAAAATAATAATCCTGTGATTTATCAGCTGCTCCACGCGGAAAGCCTGAAGGAATATATCGCAGGGTATCTTGCGAATGTCTGCATCAATGTAATGAGTGTTGCGGCGGCGTTTGTGCTGATTTATATTGTAGTGAAGGTGATAATCAATGCACTGCACCTGTTCAGTAAGCTGCCGGGACTGAATTTTCTGAATCGATTCAGCGGATTTCTGGTGGGCGGCGCGAAGGGGATTGTTTGCGTCTGGCTGGCAGGAATTGTGCTGACATTTTTTCAGTGCAGGGGGGCGTTTGCAGAACTCTTTTCTGCCATGGAACGAACGCTTTTTGCAGGATATTTTTACGAAAACAACATATTATTGCAGCTGATTCTGACGATATTTACCTGAAAGCCCGGTTTTACGGGCTTTTGCTGTTTTGAAAGAATTTTTGCAAAAAACGAAAAAAGTTGTTGACAAAGAAGTATCCCCATGATAATATATTTAAGCGGTCGCGAGAACGGCCGAAAATAAAACAACTTGCACCTTGAAAACTGAATACAAGTAAAGCAAAAATAGAGTCAATC